>Ga0070741_10000384_pt1 | contig 164049 bp, 138 predicted proteins | sample Coa_R1_4_FD_66440 | JGI IMG/M metagenome (GOLD analysis project Ga0070741, IMG submission 66440) | Surface soil microbial communities from Centralia Pennsylvania, which are recovering from an underground coalmine fire - Coalmine... | ecosystem: Environmental > Terrestrial > Soil >... | reverse complement strand
CACCCGGTCGATCGCTGACGGAAACAGCGTATGCTATGGCGTCTCATGATACGAATGCTGAACAGCAACTGTTATCGCTAGTCAACCGGGATCGAGCACAGGCTGGACTTCCGGCTTTGCGGCTTGATGAAGGTTTGTCACGGGCAGCCCGGAAACATTCAGCAGAGATGATGTCAAAGCATCAGCTTTCGCATCAATTTTCAGGAGAGCCCGAGCTTCAACAAAGAATCGCCGATAATAGCAAATTGCAGCTTGATGAGACAGGGGAGAATGTTGGCTATGCCGAGAGCATCGAACGGGTGGAAAACGGATTCATGCACTCGCCTCCTCATCGCAAAAATTTATTGACTCCCGAATACAACGTAGTGGGCTTCGGAATTGCGCGTAGTGACAATATGCTTTATGTGACGCAGGACTTCGGCCATGCTCTGCCAAGTTACTCTTCTGATCATGCGCACGATGCCTTAATAGAAGGTGTGAACAGGACGCGAACTGCTGCGCACCTTCCGGCGCTAGGTCGTTTAGATGACGATGAGGCTCAGGCCACAGCATGCGCCATGGCGAAAGCAGATTCTTTGAGCACGCCGTCTCCAAAAGGGTTTTACGTGCTTCGCTATACCACAATGCAACCGGAGAGCCTGCCTGGCGGCGCGGAAAAGCTTATCAATAGCAGTGTAAGATCGTTTGCTTCGGGGATTTGTTATTCGCGTACTGCTAGTTATCCCAATGGAGTTTATTGGGCGGTGCTGCTTTTTAAGTAGGAGAGCAATAAGATTTAGTTCTGCGTTTTAGAATCCTTCATCTACCAGCCGCTCTATTGTTATTGTGCTGTGCGCTGCTTCCGGGTGCATCATCTTCTCTACATACTTTGCGATCATGTCTACTTCCAGATTCACCGGATCCCCTGGCTTCAGTGATTTCAAATTCGTCATCTTCACCGTGTGAGGAATGATCGCGACGGTCACCTTTGTTCCTTCAATGCTGGCGACTGTAAGGCTGATGCCTTCGATGCACAACGATCCTTTATGGATAACATAGCGGGTCATCTCAAGCGGGATTTCGATTCGCAACTGGTAGTCTTCCGCGCCTGGAAGCTTTTTGAGACTGAGAAAGTTCCCCGTTCCGTCCACGTGTCCTTGAACAATGTGTCCTCCCAATCGGCCATTGACGCGCATGGGGAGTTCGAGATTCACCAGTGCGGTTTTTTTTATTCGGGAAAACGATGTGCGTTTCCAGGTTTCCTCGGCTAGATCGGCGGCGAAAGATTTAGGAGTGATCTCAACGGCGGTTAGGCAAACTCCGCTTACGGCAATGCTGTCCCCTTTTTTCAACTCTTTCGGGAGTTGGGAGGCAGCTATGGTGATGCGACGCTCACCTTTGTCATTGGTTATGCGAGTGACGGTTCCGACTTCTTCAATGATTCCGGTGAACATTGGACCTTTCGAGCAGTATTTGAAAATTCAGCGGAGGCGTTCGCACGAATAATGTTCAACATGCGCCGCAAAGGTTCGGCGGCTCCCCACAGCAGTTGATCACCGACGATGAATGCGCCCACGTATTCAGGCCCGAGTTTTAATTTATGGACCCGGCCGATAGGAACGTCAAGGTTGCCGGAAACCGCGGCAGGAGTCAAAGAACGCAGCGACGATTCTTTGTCGTTAGGGATCAGCCGCACCCATGGATTAGTGTTGGAGATGATGCTCTCTATTTCGCGGAGAGGGATATCTTTTTTCAGCTTGATGCAGAGGCCCTGGCTGTGGCAGCGCATGGTTCCAATTCGCACGCAGATACCGTCGACAGGAACTGACGGGTTGAGGCCGAGGATTTTGTTCGTCTCCGCCATGCCTTTCCATTCTTCTTTGGATTGGCCGTCAGGCATTTCTTTATCGATCCACGGAAGAAGACTGCCGGCGAGTGGCGCACCAAACTCTTGCACTGGCAGGGAACTTGAGCGCTGCGCTCCTACAACCATACGATCAACATCGAGAGCGTTCTGCGATGCAGTAACGCGTGTGGAATCGACTAGATGTCCCATCTGCTGCACCAGTTCGAGCATCTTTGCTGCGCCAGCACCGGAGGCGGCCTGGTAAGTCATCGTGGTAATCCATTCCACAAGACCAGCTTTCAGCAATCCTGCGATTGCCATGAGCATTAGACTCACAGTGCAGTTGCCGCCGATAAAAGCGCGAATGCCTGATTCCAGTCCTCTTTGAATTACGTCACCGTTTACTGGATCGAGAATAATGATGGCGTCTTTTTCCATGCGAAGGGTGGATGCGGCGTCGATCCAATATCCTGTCCAGCCATTTTTTCGCAGCGGACCGTAGACTTGCGAAGTGTACTCACCGCCCTGGCAACTGATCAGAACATCGCAGGAAGAAAGCTCGTCGAGGTCATTGGCGTCTTTGAGGAGAGCGTTCGGGCCGCCTTCTTTGGGTGCATTGCCGCCAAAATTCGAAGTGGAAAAAAAAATAGATTCGAGGCCATGAAAGTCGTTCTCCTCACGCATACGTTGCATGAGAACGCTGCCGACCATGCCTCTCCAGCCGATAAATCCAATGCGTAACAATTGTGAATGCCTCTGGGAGTAGTTTACTAGATGCCAAGGGTCTTGCGGACGGGCGAGAACGCCTGTCGCGCCATTGGATCTCCTGAGTACGGATGCGAAACCTTTAACCGCAAAGAGCATCCGCAAAGTTCGCTAAGAGATGCGAAGGATTCTAAAGTGAAAGCGTGAGCCTAACACCTGGTGCCAAAAGCCTGGTGCCTGCAGCCTTAATTATCCGTTGGTTCCGGCGTCGCTGGTGCTCTTGGTACTTTGGGCACTGGAACTCGTGGAGGTTCGGGCGCTGGAGGCGCTTCCGCAACTTCTGATCCCTTGCGGATTTCTATACTGCCGTGTTCGTTATTCAAGACAAGGTGTGGTCCGCCGCTGCCTACAGTTCCGTTAGCAGTGGCGCGGTCGTCGCCGTTGTCGACTTTTAGATCTCCGAAATCTGACTGAATCTCACCATTGCGGGCTCGGGCGTTCACCTGGAATCCGGCTTTGTCGGGCAGATGGATTTCAATATCACCGTTGCGATTGTCCAACTGCATGCTGCCCAATTTGCTTACTTCTATTTCGATTCCGCCATTCTCATCCTGTAGCCGCACGTCACCGGAGACTCCGGTCAAATGCACATCTTTGGATCGAGTGGTGAGACGCACCGGTCCTGTGATGTTGGTGGCTTGTAAATCGCCAGAATCGAGGTTCAAATCGCCATCAAGTTTGGCGAATTCCATGCTCGTTCGTGTCGACTTAAACGTTACCGGTTTCGCGATCTTTACAAGCTTCAAGCTCTCCATGAACTCGCCGTCTAAACGTACCGATCCGTTTATATCTTCAAGAGAAACATCATTGGCGCGTCCCTGGACGGTGACGTCGGAAGTGATCTGTGAGATTCGGGCCGAACTTTGGTCGAGGTTAAGACTTGCTTTTCCCTTGATATCCGCTAAGGAAACGTCGCCGTGCGCATTGGTGATATCGATATCTCCTTCACGACCCATCACATTCACGTCACCATGCCTGCTCGATATCACGACTGAACCTTTGCGAGGAATGGCAATGTCCATATCTGTTGTAACGTGATGTTCGCCAGCGCCCTGGGTATTGGCATTCACCGTTACGGTGTTGCCACTGACACTAACCTGTGGCTTTGTACTGACGTTCCATCTATCGGCGTCATTCTGGTTTTGGGCGTTGATTCGTTTGTGCACGGTAATGTGAATATCATTATCGTCTGAGCCCGTCACATTAATGGCTCCGCGCTCGCTGGTCACGTGCAGACTACTTCCGGCAGGGAAGCTCTGATCGAGTTGGTCATCGAAACTGTAGCTGTGACCGAAAAATTGGAAGTCTCCATCTCCCAGCTGGATATGGTCGCGGAGTTCGTCCCAGTCAAAGCGCGACGCTTGCGTTGCAGCCAGGCCGATTGCGATCAGAAAAATCACAAGAAAGACGCCGCCCACGCCGACTCCAGCAGCGCGGGTTCCTGCTCTTTGCGCCTGCTGATATTCAACTAACTTGATCACTCCCCAAAGAATTAGCAGAAGAGGCCAATAGTGCGCGAAATAGTGGGCCAGGGGGCCCCAGCTCAGTCTACCCATCGTTCCCAACAGGAAAATAATTCCCAGGATGATTAGTACGACTGGTCCCGCAAAGGACCGCTGCGGACGCTGTGGGTAAATCGGCGGAGGAACCGACGTTGGGCTAGCCATTATGCACCTCGTTTGATGGCGGTGCATCTGTTGGCACAATCGAAGACGGTGGAACCGCTGGCGGCGGCGACATTGGTGGCATGGTCTGAACCGGCGGTGGACTATTGCGGTCGAGCAACTTAACTACACCGATCACCAGCAGCAACAAGGGCCAGGTACGATCCCACCCCGGACCGTTGTAACTTTCGATCAGGGAGAGCAAGCCGACGGTTATCAGCACAGCTGGTCCAATTAAACCTCGCGTGCGATAAGGACGGCCATCGCGACGATAGGCTGGAGTTCCGCAGCAAGTCTTGCGGTACAAAAGCCAGCCGCCCAAGCCAATGAGAATCAGTGGCCACAGCCGGTCAATGTTGAAGTACCACAGATCGGTGGTATGGAGCAGGAAAATCAGGCCGAGCCCGATGAGGATCACGGCTGCTGTCGGAACCTTGCTGGCCGCTGCAGGTGGTTCAGGTGTTTGGGGTGTTGGAGAATATGGCTGCCCAGACACCGCTGCTACCCTGGTGGCATTAGCGGGTTTCTCGTGGAAAACTTCGCTGGCACCGAAGGCTTGGGCCAAGCCGAAGGGATCGGGAGGCGGTTGTCCCAAGCGGATCGCATGCGCGGAGCGAACGGCATCGATGATCTGGTAGACGTAGAAGAATGCGATGCCAAGACCGAGAATAGTGTTCAGGCCGCCATTATTGACGACGCTTTCCCCCCAAACCAGCAAAGTGAAAGTGACGAGATGTGCCAAGCCCTTCGCGTATTGTCCTGTGTACACGGCCCCGACGCCGAAAGGGAAGAAGCCGGCCAGAATACCCGCTACGGCGGGATGAGGACCCGGACCTGACATTGTTGGTGCGGGATTTGACGAAGCAAAGCCAGCCGCAGGCTGCTGGGGCGTTACGGGGTGTCCCATTCTTTCCGCGAGGCACTGCTCGCAATAAACCACTCCTTGCACTTCACGGGTGCAAGATCCGCAAAGCGGTTTTCCGCAAGTACGGCAGTAGGCGACTGCCGGAACATTGGGATGGTTGGCGCAATTCATGAGAACCTCCTGTTGGTGTCCATCGACATCACTACAGGCGGATCATTCGAGGCAGAGGCCAACATGGGCTGGTTCTCCCCCTGGCTGTAGTTGCGTTCCTGATTTTGTTCCTGATGCTCGCTGCTATTGTTCTTATGGCTCTTGTCCTTTTCTTCTGGAGCAGGTTCGGCGGGGGTAGTGGCACGCTTGAATTCCCGCACGCGAGATTCTATTTCATAAACGAAGCGAATGTTCTCGTAATACTTCACCACCTTGCCGGAAGTCTCGTAATAACTGCGCTTGATGGCGCTGGGCCTCAGGTCGGCATGGCGCACGTCGCTCAGTTTCACCCCTGCCAAACTCAACGAAATTGAGAGAGAGAAAAAGGCCATTCCAAAGGACATGGCGAATCGCGGCTGGCGGGCTACTGCGACGACAGGGCCGACTACTACGCCAGCCCACTCTCGCAGACGATCAAACCATGTGTCTCCGACGGAGGAAATCTGTCCGCCGGATCTTGCGGCCGATGCCAGGCGGAAGCTGTCAATTCCGCTGGTCGCTACGAGGATGTTTTCCAGTAAATTGGCGGGAGGTTCAACAGGGTCGAGAGACTTTAGCCATCGTTTGCCGGCTTCAGCTTCCGCCATGAGGGGTCCACACGTTACACAGGACCGTGAGTGGGCTTGCAAGTTTTCTAATTGCTGAGCGTTCAGATTTCCGTCCAGAGCTTCGCTCAGGAGGGCATCGAAATCAGCGCACTGCATGCCGTTTTTTGGTTCACCTGACATATCACATTACCTGCTTATATGTACGTTGTAGCAGGCGTGCAAGTTCCGCACGCCCGCGGTTTATTCGCGACTTCACGGTGCCCTCCGGTACCTTTAGTACCGTAGCAATTTCCTTGTAGTCCATGTCCTGCAAGTCCCTTAAAATGACTGCTTCCCGTAATTCTGGGGACAGCTTCTGCAAAGCTAGATGGACCGCTTGTCCAACCTCTCCGCTTTGCACGCGGGCATCTGGCGCTTGAGCTTTGTCTGGGATTTGTTCGCTTAGAGGCATCGCGTCTTCGTGCTCGGAAGGAGCTGAGTCCAGCGATTCAGTCATTCGATCCTGTTTGCTCTTGCGAAAGTGGTCAACCAGCAGGTTACGCGTAATAGTGGTTACCCATGTCATAAATGCGCCGCGCTCAAGATCGTAAGATTTCAGCGTGCGGTACATCTTGATAAAGACCTCTTGCGTGAGATCTTGTGCGTCATCGGCCGAACCTGCAAACCTATAACAAATGTTGTAGATACGCCGATGATAGCGTTGCGCGATCTCTTCCCAGGCAGCTGTATCGCCGGCAACACAGCGACGGACCAGCATGGCAGCCAATTGGGCGTCTTCCAACGATCACTCCCCGGAATCCTGGTTTTGCTTATTGCTGGCTCAAGCTGGATCAGAGCTTCGGACTGAGACCCAAGCCCGATCCAGAACATGTTACTTAACCACAATGAGATACGCATATCCGGAAGCAAAAGTTCTTGATCCGGAAAGTAGGCATTGTAGCAGCGGGAGGGTGCACTTCCGTTCGGAAGATTGTTCCTATACTGCGCGATGATTTGCACCCTCGGTTTCCAGCCGCCGCGCATTCAGAAGTACCTTTCCCCCTTCATCAGCTTGCGTGCAAGTAGAAGCATTGCTAGAGTCGGAGAATTCCCCCGGGAAATTTCCACCTTTATGAAGCTGTACTTTTACTGCTTGTTATTTGCAATTACGTTTTCCATGTGTACCTTAAGCTGCGGAAGCTCGCCTCAATCCGCCGTTCCGTCCGCCACTTCTGGCCAAAGTTCGGGGGCCTCATCGGATCTGGCCCCGTCAACGGGTACTTCGTCAGCCAGCAACACCGGAGGCAATCCGTCCAGTACGCCAACAAGCGCGACAACGGAGCCGCCTAACAATGGCATCCCGGTTTCGGCGAGTACGTTCTCGAATTTGCATCAGAAGAGTGGATGGACGGGTTATGCGCTGCTTCCGTCTGACTACAATATTTGCTCGTCTTGCACGTCGAAAGGACCGGGTACTACTTGGTCGTTAGCGCAAGGGGTGGTCACTCCGTCAGTAAGCGGGAACTCAACCGAGTTCACTATCGGGGGTAAACAAGTGTATTCGGACGTGTTGTGGAACAAGCACCTGATCGGGGATTTTTCTTCGGAGGGCTTGCCTGACGTTGATCATTCAATCGCAACGAATCTTCACAACTTTATCTACGACGTTTATTTTTACGGTGATGACATCCAAGAATCGCAGGCAGTGGAATTTGACATCAACCAGTTCGTGAATGGGCAATCCTTCATTTGGGGTCACGAGTGCAGAATTACAGGCGGTAATGAATGGGACATCTGGGATGACATCGGCCAAAAGTGGCACCCGACGGGAATTCCTTGCCATCCATTGAACAAGGCATGGAATCATTTGACGCTTCAGGTGCAGAGAACATCCGACGAGCATTTGCTATTTCAATCGATTACTCTCAACGGGGAAACACACACCCTCAATTATTACGAAAGCCCGACTTCCACGAACTGGCGTGGTGTAACCCTGAATTACCAGCAGGATGGCAATTATCAACAACAGCAGTACTCAATCTGGCTCGACAAGTTGACTTTTACTTACTGGTAAATCTCGTATTTCCTCTTCGCGTTTCGAGACCTCCCAATCCCACGACCATTTCCCAAGTCGCACTGATTACTCTAGTAACTATTAGTTCTGGTCATTAAAGATTCATAATGAAGAACTTTGTTGGGGTGAAAACCCCGGTATAGCCTTAAATTGGGCCACGAAAGCGAGCAAGCAAGCAACATGTCCACAGCAGTGCAGAAGGTGAGGCTTCCAGAAGAGCAAAGCTTTTCGGCGGTTCTGCTGCTGGACAAACCTATTCTGCGAATGATCATGGCGCAGGAACCGCTTCCTGAAGTGCTCAATATGCTTTGCAGGAATATTGAGCAGCAACATCCGGGGTTGCTTTGTTCTGTTTTGCTGCTTGATGCCGATGGAAAAAGCCTTCGGCTCGGGGCCGCCCCAAGCCTACCGAAATCCTATAACGAAGCAATTGATGGAGCGCAGATTGGGCCGGTTGCCGGCTCTTGTGGAACAGCGGCTTATCTTCGCGAACCCGTCATAGTATCCGACATTGAAAGTGATCCTTTGTGGGCAGACTATCGTGCGCTGGCACGACCTCATGGGTTGCGCGCGTGCTGGTCGATGCCGATGCTTTCCCATGAAGAAAAAGTTTTAGGAACCTTTGCTGTTTACTATAAGGAACCACGCAATCCTGACAACCAGCAGCTACAGCTCATCGAACGAGCTACTCACCTGGCAGCCATTGCAATTGAACGGGACCGCGCCAAGGCGGAGTTGCATGCGGCTGAAACCCGGTATCGCGCACTGGTGGAGCGGCTGCCGGCAATCACTTACATTGCGGAAGTTGGCGCTGAGGGACGGTGGCATTACGTGAGTCCGCAGATTCAATCCATTCTGGGTTTTTCACCTGACGAATGGACTGCCGAGCCGACGCGGTGGCTGAACCATGTCCACAAAGATGATCAGGAGATCGCACTGGCGGCCGAGAAAAAAGTTCAGGACACAGGCGCGATGTATCAAGCTGAATACCGAATGATTGCTCGAGATGGTACGGTGCTTTGGTTTCGTGATGAAGCGGTGATGCTCGATACCCTGGATGCAAAAGTTCCACTCATGCAAGGCGTGTTGTACAACGTTACGGAACACAAACGTCTGGAAGAACAGTTCCGGCAGGCACAGAAGATGGAAGCGGTAGGACAATTAGCTGGTGGCGTTGCTCACGATTTCAATAACCTGTTGATGCTGGTGCAGGCTCATAACGACAGAATACGCAGCAAAGTGCCGGTAGACGATCCTGTGTATGCAGATGCCCTCGAAATCCAAAAAGCCGTCGACAGGGCAGCATCGTTAACTTCTCAATTACTCGTCTTCAGTCGCAAGCAGTTTCTTCAACCGAGAGTTTTAGATTTACAACCGGTGCTCACGGAAGTGGGTACGATGTTGTCACGGCTGCTCGAAGAAAATATCCAGTTAAAAATGGAATCAGCGCCGGCACTGGCGAAAGTCAAGATCGATCCGGCGCAGATCGAGCAAGTCATGCTGAATCTTGCAGTGAACGCGCGAGACGCGATGCCCGATGGCGGAACCCTTACGGTTGCTGCGGAAAACGTTGTCTTGAAAGAGCGCCTATTATGGAAGCACGGATCGGTACAGCCGGGAAAATATGTGAGAGTGACTGTAACCGATACCGGGTGCGGTATGGACAGGGATATCCAAGCTCACGTTTTTGAACCTTTTTTCACTACCAAGCAACCAGGTAAGGGAACAGGACTAGGTTTGTCGATGGTTTACGGTGTTCTGAAACAAAGTGGTGGTTCAGTGGCCGTGTATAGCGAGGTGGGACGAGGTTCGACCTTCGAAATTTATATTCCGCAGGTGGAAGGTGATAGTTTTATCCAGAAAGAACCGCTGTTTCTTAACAAACCAGCCATCGGAACTGAAACCATATTACTCGTTGAGGATCAGTCCGGTATTCGCGATATGTTGACCGAAGCATTGAAACGCGCTGGTTATACAGTATTGGCAGCCGCGGATGGCGAAGAGGCGATGCAAATCGCGAAGGAATTTAAAAATCCAATACATCTGGTGCTAACCGATCTGATGATGCCGAATATGGGAGGACGAGAATTAGCATCTATCGTGACTCAGCTTCGGCCTAACACCAAGGTGTTGTACATTTCCGGTTATGCGGAATCTGGAACGCCAGAAGACGAATCACCCACGCCGATTCTGCAAAAGCCGTTCTCTTTGAACGAACTGGCTGCACAGGTTCGCCGCGTTTTGGATGGCCCGGTTCATAAACAAACCAACTAAAAATCTGAACAATTCTTCTAATGTTGTCTCTTTCCCGCATGTTCCTTTGCTAGCAAGTTACTTCTGCATGTAGAATCTCGGTCGGCTAATGTTCTCTTAATTTTTTTGAGGTGAATATGCGACGTTGGTGTGCTGCTTGTTCCTGCGTGCTAATTCTATGTTTCTCAGCTCTCGCTCAAGTTACTAGTCCTGATGCGGCAAAAAACACGCCGCCAGTTTCGAAGCAAACCTCGCCGGGGGAGCTTCCGAAGCTGGAGAAATTCGATCCATCGCTCATGGACAAAAGCAAAGATCCTTGTACGGATTTTTACCAGTACGCGTGCTCGAAATGGATTGCGGCGCATCCTATTCCTTCAGACATGGCAAGCAATTCTACGGCGCATCCGTTGTACCTTTATAACCAAACGATTCTTCGCAACACCCTTGAAGCGGCCAACGCAAACAAGCAGGCAAGTGGCAGTGAGCGGCAGATCGGCGACTATTGGCAGAGTTGTATGGACGAGCCGGGTCGCAATGCTAACGGGAGAGCCTGGTTACAACCGCATCTGGACGAAGTTGCCTCTTTTAAATCGAAGCGAGACTTGGCTCGCGTGCTGGCCTACCTCCATCTGAATTTCCCCGCGGCATGGGAGGGAGATGAAAATAGTACGAAAGCTCCCCTCTTCGGTTTCGGTCCATCTCAAGATCTCAAGGACGCCACGCAAATGGTCGCAGGACTAGACCAGGGCGGCATGGCGCTTCCAGCGCTCGATTATTATCTGGCTGATTCCGATCGATTTAAAGATTTGCGCGCAAAGTATGTGCAGCATGTTCAAAAGATGTTTGAGCTGGCGGGAGATCCATCCGACCGTGCGGCTTCCGAAGCGAAGACGGTTATGGAAATCGAAACCACGTTGGCGCACGCTTCCATGGACAACGTTACGCGGCGCGACCCGGAAAAAATCTACAATAAGCGAACTCTGCAACAACTCAAGGACGCCGTGCCTGATTTTAGATGGGATGAATACTTCAGGCTGGTCGGGGCACCCAGTGTGCCTTTTTACATCGTAACCACCCCTGGCTTCCTGGATGCTATCGAACAACAAATCAAAACTCGATCTGATGAAGATTGGCGCACATATCTTCGCTGGTGGACTATTCACCGCGCCGCCGCCTACCTTGGCGACGATTTCGAAAAAGAAAACTTCGCCTTCTTTGGGACTGCGCTTTCCGGCACTCCGCAGATGCTCCCACGCTGGCGGAGGTGCGTTGGTTCAGCGGACCGCTATCTCGGGGAGGCGCTTGGACAGGCATATGTGAATATCGCATTTCCGCCTGAGAGCAAGGCCCGAGCCAATGAATTGGTAAGTAAGATTCGCGAAACCTTGGCCGAGGAGATCAAGCATCTGGACTGGATGAACGAATCAACCAAGAGAGAGGCCCTGATCAAGCAGGATGCCACGTTGCAGAAAATAGGGTATCCGGACAAGTGGCGGGACTATAGTTCGGTGAAGATCGTTCCCAATAATTACCTGGCGAACATGAATGCCGCGAACGCATTTGAAGTTCACCGGCAAATTAACAAAATCGGCAAACCAGTGGACCGCACGGAGTGGAATATGACTCCAGCCACCATCAATGCCTACGAAGACCCGCAGATGAATACGATCAATTTTCCAGCGGGAATTTTACAGCTTCCATTTTTCAGTGGGACTGCGGATGATGCCTCCAACTTTGGAGCGATCGGCATGGTGATGGGACACGAAACCATTCACGGATTTGACGACCAGGGCCGCAAATTCGACGAAAAGGGCAACTTGCGCGATTGGTGGACAGCAGAAGATGCAAAACGTTATGACGAAAAAGATCGATGCATAGTGGACGAATACTCGCAGGAAATCCCTGAGTATGGAGTCAAGCAAAACGGAAAGCTCACTGCTGGTGAAGATACGGCAGACAATGGTGGGATACACCTTGCCATGTTGGCTCTGGAAAACATTTACAGCGCGAAAGGGAAGTCGCTCGATGAGCCTGAGGCGGATGGCCTTACCGCACGACAGCGGTTTTTCCTGGCCTATGGTTTCAGCTGGTGCTCGGCGGAACGTCCAGAGGCGGCACGTAGTCAGGTAACCAGCGATCCTCATTCTCTGCCGAGCTTGCGTGTGAATCGGCCCTTATCGAATATGCCAGAATTCGATCAGGCGTTCGGTTGTAAAAAGGGACAGCCCATGGTTCACGAACCGCAATGCCGCGTTTGGTAGTGCGGAGCGGAAAGTAAAGGCAATTTGAAGAAAAGGAGGCTCGTCGGCCTCCTTTTTTTAGTGCCAATGGTTTCCCGCAAAACACTACTGACAGATAATGGAGCCATTCATGCCTGCGGGATAGAAACCGCCTGAGCAGCTCCCCCCGGCATAGACGATTTTCAATACCTGGCTTGGTGTCCGCGGAATTGACAGAGCATTCTTATCGACATCAAACGGAGTATTCACTGTTGGTGGAATGTCGAGCGAGTCTACTGCGGGGCTAGTTACGCCATTTGAAATACACGATAACCGGACATAACCTGAGTGCTGAGCCTCAGTAGCTAGAATTGCCGCAGCGCCTGCCAGATAGGTCTTGCTCGAAATCAGCGGCGCGGCGCCCAGATAGGCGCTTACTCCTACATCCTCGAATTGGCGGCCCAGCTTCAAGAAGTCATCCACGTTGGCGAACCCGTAACCTAGAGCATTAAGATTGATCGCGGGTTTTTTAACCGCCGCCGAACCCAGTGCTGAACGCAAATATCTCACATGGTCAACTTCATCCGTTCGCAAGCCACTGGCGATAAACGCTATATTTGATCCTTTGAAGTTCACCATTTTTCCGCCGGTGGTTGGGCCAGTTTGGTCGCTGGCTGTAATTATGCCGAGTTTAACCAGAGTAGTTCCATAGGTTGCCATAAGATAGAACTCGGCTTCCAGGTACTCAAGGTTGAGTGCGAAGTTTAGGATATCGGTATCGCTGAATGCCGCAAAGCTTAAGTCCTGCGCCGTGGCCAGACTCCCCCCAAGCATCGTCATTGCCGCCACGCCTAACCCCGTTGCGCCAGCGCGCTTCATGAAATTACGCCGATCAATTGTGTTGTCTACGATTTTTTCCAGCAACTCTGTCTTCATAAACATCTCCTAAAACTGATTTGTCGAAACCCGAGTAGACCGACTAGATGAGGTGAGCGGAACTTGAGGCCTGCCCGTAAATCAGAAGGACAAATTCTGATCCGGCGCATCAGTTGCGAATTTCTACACATCCGTTGTCTCGCGAAAAATATAATTATTTGCTAAATCCGAGTAGCTGATTGCCACGTACTTTTCAGGCTGAATGTTCTTGTTTGGGAATTACTGGGCAGTCCGTGAGCTTTTAACAAAAACTAATTGCAGCGTGAGCAACTGCCTTGCGATTGTGAGCTGGAACAGGCGATCTCGGAAACGGCAACTCAGAATGTAACGAGACCTATTCGCTGGTGAAGTAGTCAACGTTGACGGGATTTTCGAATAGTGAGTAGTCGCGGGTTACAACTGTAATTCCGCTGTCCGTCACAAAATACCTTTGACGGTCTGCTTCGATGTCGTAACCAATTGTGGTTCCTTCAGGCACGTGTACGTCACGATCAAGAATGGCGTTGCGGATGCGGCAATGGCGTCCGACATTGACGTGGGAGAAAAGAATACTGGCATCAACTTCGCTATAGGAGTTCACTCGCACGTCTGGCGAGAGCACGCTGTTTTTCACGCAACTGCCGGAAACAATGCAGCCCGCGGATACGATAGAATCCATGGCTTGTCCGGTACGTCCGGGTTCGTTGAAAACAAATTTCGCTGGTGGATACTGCCGCTGGTGAGTGCGGATCGGCCAGTCGGCATCATATAAATTGAAGACTGGCGATACGGAAACGATATCCATATTGGCTTCGTAGTAAGCTTCAAGGGTCCCCACATCGCGCCAGTAAAGTGCTTCTTTTTTGTTCTCATCTACAAAGTCAAAGGAATAGACGCGATAATCGTCGACCATCTTGGGCAAAATATCTTTGCCAAAATCATGGCTGGAGTTCTGATCTTCGGCATCTTTCAGCAACACTGGAATCAATACATCCGTGTTAAAGATGTAAATTCCCATTGAAGCCGATACTTTTTCCGGATTATACGGCGAGCGAAGCTCGGTTTCTTTGGGCTTTTCTAAAAAGCCAAGCACACGGTTGTCACGGTCAACATCGATGACTCCGAAACGATAAACTTCATCGGGATCGATTTGGATGGTGGCGAGCGTCACGTCGGCGCCTGAGTCGTTGTGCTGCCGCAACATGCGGCCATAATTCATCTTGTAAATATGATCCCCGGAAAGAATCAGCACATGCCGCGGCTGCTCGGAGCCGATTGAATAAATATTCTGATATACCGCGTCGGCAGTCCCTTGATACCACTGTTCACTTACCCGTTTCATTGGCGGCAGCACTTCAATAAATTCACCCATTTCATTGCCCATGATGTTCCATCCTTCGCGGATATGGCGGTTCAATGAGAGAGCTTTGTATTGGGTGAGAATGTAGACCCGGCGTAGATCCGAGTTAATGCAGTTAGACAGCGTGATATCGATGATGCGGTAAATGCCACCAAAGGTTACAGCCGGTTTGGCACGGTCGCGAGTAAGGGGATAGAGTCGTTCGCCTGCCCCTCCAGCTAAGAGAACACCGAGAGTATCTTTCATTGGCTCCCGCTATGATGAGGTTTTCCGGCTTTTGGGATGCGTCTTAAGTTGAATGAACTTTGGTTGCTAATGGATCCGCAAAAATATTAGCACAGCATGCACAATCGCTTCTCAGATAGTGCTACGCTGGTTCGTGTTTTTCCCCCGGGAAAAGAGACTTTTCAGATGGCCCTCAGTCGCCATTTTTGTGGTCATGTTTGGCTTTGCAGCCACATTAAAGGCCGAGTCACTGTCGAAGAGCATTGACTCGCAAAATTGGGCAATTCGCTGGCAGCCCGCAAAATTAGTGAATGGCACGCCTATTGTCTTCAGGGTTAGGCCACCCGCGAAATTGCAATCTCTTTGCGGCGAATGGCTTAAACACGATGTTTACTTTTCTTATGATACGAAAAGTAAAATGTGGTTCGGCATCGGCGGAGTTAGTTTAGAGACTAATCCCGGTACATTTTCTCTCCAACTAACTGGCGTAACGACTCGTGGCAAAAAACTTAGTTTCGAAAAGCGAATTCCCGTTAAGAATGCCAGCTATCCTAGTATTGCCGTGACGGTGGCGAAACAATACACGGAACCCAGTCCGGAACAATTAAAAGAAACCGCACAAGATAAAACCGTCAAGCAGGAGATTTTTTCGCGAGTTACGCCGGAACGCGAATGGTCCGGCAATTTCGTGGCTCCCGTCGATGCCCGCATTTCTGATGTCTTTGGCACGCAACGAAAGTTTAATGGAGCAGTACAGGGTACACATCAAGGGCTGGATTTCGCGGTTCCTTCCGGCACACCAGTCGCTGCCTTGAACAGCGGGACGGTTGTGCTGGCAAGATTTATGTTTTTCGAAGGGAACTGTGTAGTCATCGACCATGGCCAGGGGCTCATGACCCTGTACCTTCACTTTTCGGAGTTTAAAGTTAAGGAGGGAGATCACGTGAATCGCGGTGATGTGATTGGCTTGAGCGGGGGAACCGGACGGGCAACAGGTCCACATTTACATATTGCGGTGCGTTGGCAGGGAATTTACTTGAGTCCCGCAACGTTGCTGAGTCTCAAACTGCCATAAGAACAGCTACTCGAGAGTTCAAAGCATTGTGCCGGAAAGTTTTTCTTTGCTACCCGATCCATTGGTAAATGGCCGCAGGGACTCTTTCATCTCCAAATTCTTAATAAGCCGATGTAGATAATTCGGGTGTACGCCCAAGATTCGCGCTGCTTCGGTGTAGTTTCCGCGCGTTTCGTGCATGGCGCTAATGATCAATTGTTTTTTATGTTCTTTGACAGCAGAGTGATATCGAGCCGCAATCATGCCTATAGGCGGATCTTTTTCAAGAATGGACTCCGGCAAATCCTCAGGCCGTACTATTTCCGAAGAGCCCAAAACCAGCGCCCGCTCAATTGCGTTTTCCAATTCCCGCACATTCCCGGGCCAGTCATAGTTGATAAGGCAGGCCATGGCCTCGCGAGAGATTCTTTTGGGCTTTACCTGGCACCGGCTACTGTACTTAGCGACGAAATACTCGACGAGGGAAGGAATGTCTTCTGGCCGCTCGCGCAGCGAGGGCATTACAAGGGACATTACATTAATTCGATAATAAAGGTCCTGCCGGAAGGAGCCATTTTTGACTTCCTGTTCTAGATTTTTGTTGGTCGCTGCGATAAGTCTTATGTCGAGTGGAAGCGAACGCGTGCCACCGACACGCTCAAATTCGCGTTCTTGCAGTACCCTTAGAAGCTTGACTTGAACGGAAGGCGCAAGTTCGCCGATTTCATCCAGGAAAACGACCCCACCATTGGCTAGCTCCAGCCGGCCTTTCTTTTGAGCGGTTGCGCTTGTGAAGGCACCCTTTTCGTGGCCAAAGAGTTCACTCTCGATTAGTCCTTCAGGAATTGCACCGCAGTTAATAGCAATAAACGGCTTACTGGAACGAGGGCTACTTCGATGGATGGCGCGTGCGGCAAGTTCCTTTCCAGTTCCGCTTTCTCCTTCAATAAGGATCGTGGAATTTGTAGGTGCAACTCGCGACAGAAATTGATAGACCTCTTTCATCCGGGGGCTTTCGCCTACCATGTTGTGTTCCAAATTAATTTCGGTAATAAGCCTTAGATTTTCCTGTTCGAGCCATTGCAGCCTACGGGCATTATCGAGAGCCACGGACGAAATGCCAGCAATTGCCGCGAGCAGCTGCAGATGATCCTTGTCGAAGCGATTCGCCAAACTCGCGGTGTCGAGATAAATGCATCCGGTTATTTTGTCGAAAAGCATCAGGGGGACACAAAGAAGTGAGCGAATATTAGAAACGACTAGGCTTTCGACTCCGCTCAGGCCTCCGCTGCCAGGCACATCCGCCGCTAAAACCGCCAATCCTTGTTGCAGCACCTGGCGGGTAATAGTGCGGCTGACGCGAACAGGGCTTTTGCTTGATGCGGCGCGATGGCGGGCGAACACGGAATCGAACTGCTGGCTTCCATTATGGTCGAGTAAAATAGCTCCCCGTTCAGCCGGAATTACTTCGAAAGCCTGCGCCAGGATTTGGTCCTGTAATTCTTCCAAATCACGAATGGTATGGACAACACGGCTAATCTTCAGCAAAGCATTCAAGGTTAAGGCAAGACGCGCATTCGTTGGCAGTTCCCTAAGCAGACGGTCAGGCTGTAAATATACGACGTCTTGTGGATTCAGTTGTTCGGTTGCCAGTGCGTATACGTCATCAAATTCCACTGGCCCGGAAGACAACTTTTCGGTCTCGTCATGTAATTGCAGATTAAAAACCGAATCCCCAACTGCGATGAGATCGCCGTGCTGAAGTTGACAATTCTTAACTGCCGCACCATTGACGAATGTGCCGTTGCGACTATCGAGATCGCGAATTGAATACTGGTCGCCCTGGAAATAAATCGTGCAGTGGCGGCGAGACAGGGAGGGGTCGCTGATAGAAAGCAAATTCGAGGGGTCCCGTCCGAGCGTTACCTCAGTTTTGGCAAGGGGGAAAGTCGTATCTTTCAAAGGACCTGATACAGCAAAAAGCCTGGGATTCAAATGCGTTCCTCGACAAACATATTATTACTTACAAAATCCGTCATTCTATTTGTTAGTCATTCCCGTTTTACACTATCCGAACAGATAGCAACACTATCCTTCAGGATAGAGCAAATATTGAGGCTGAGTATTGGTGAGGGATGAGTTCAGCAAAGTTAGGGTAATCAATAACTTAGAAATTTATAAATTTTGTTCTTTCCACCAGAGCTGGCGTCAAAAGTGCTAGGTATATATCGGACACTGAATAGGTAAAGCGACGGGGGAAGCGCTTCAGCAGTCTCGCCGAAAGGTGTCCAACCGGGAACCTGGGGACCCCCTCATAGGTTCCCGGTTTTTTATTGTGGAAACTATCCGGCGGCTTGCAGGGATAAGTTTTCTGACTCGATCGGGACGGCCATCCCATCCCTAAATGTCACGCTTTTGCCTGAGATCGCCGGGACCCGCTCGCCCGGTACCAGAATTCCCATTAAGTTCAGTGGATCGGCTGCCGACAAAGAAATCGTTGTCCCACTCGGGGACATTTTTCGCGTAGCGCGCAACGACTCGACGGCAACGGGTAACGCGAATTGTTCTCCCAGAAATCCGTCTATGAATCGGCCGCCGCGAATTTCACCACGATCTTCCAACCGGCGAAATGCCATCTGCAATTCGCGCCACTTCGGTAGGTTAGTTTCCCGAGCCAACAGATCGCGAAATACAATTCCGTAGCGTTTCAGAAGCACCCAGCAAGTCGCCTCCACGGTACGACTGCGTTCTACCGCGTGATTTGTGTAGAGCAATGCCCAGCGTCCAGTGCTGTGGCGTGGCCGTGCGTTTCTTCCATTACCGTGTCCGGCCCGCCGTTTGGGATCGATCAATGATCTTAAATTGTCGAATCCATCTGCCGTGACAATTCCGGCAGCGACCAGTTCCCAGAGGGCGGTTTCGACTTCGGCCTTGAGCATATCGATGGTGCGGACTATATCCGCGAAGAAGGATGCTCCACGCTGACGAAGAAATTCGAGCACCTGGCGTGCGCCCTCGCCGAGTCCACGAGAATCTGATTCGGTGGCAGGATTGCGCGGCGTCATCCAGTCAGCATCTTCGCGTACAAAAAATGTGATTGGAGCGACACTGGTGGGAATCACTCGGCGTTTTCCTGCGGCTGAATCTTCGAGGGTTGCGGGATGCGGTGAAAGTCGTCCCCATCCGACGGCACCTGTCAGGCAGAGATTATCGAGCCACTTGGGGTCGTAGTTGTCTATGCGTCGAGCCAGGATTTGCCGCTCCCATGCATTCGCCGGAATCTCGAAGCCTTGAAGCTGACGAATGATATCGAGTACCGCACGTTCGCCTTGCACCTGACTTCCCGGTTCAACATGGTGCCATCGCAACAACCAGCGCATAAACTGCGATGCGGTCACCGGCTCAATTTGCTTGCGCAACGTTGCAACCGTCAGACGGTGAATGCGGGCGAGAAGCCGGCGGTCGCACCATTCGAGCTCAAGTTCATGCGTGGAATTCCGCGAAGCTCTGCCGGTGAAATTACCTCGCAAGATGGAGCCGCTAGCTTCCATTCGGAGCAGGTCTTTCTCTATTTCGGATTGTTGGAGACCGAGCAACTTTCCTAATTCGCTTGCCGTTACCGGACCTAAATGGCCCATCCATCCGCTCACGGTTGCGAGTAATGCCTCATCCTGCGAAGAGAATTTGCCGCCAATATCGGGTATGGCCTGATCGAACTTTGCCGCAGGAAAGAGCAGCGAGAACGCTTTGGCTTGCTCGGCGGCAACCCAGTATTGCTTTGTAGTTGTGGGTTCCAGCTCTGTGCCTAATCTCGCGATGTATGCGCGGCCTTCTTTACGGAGCCGCTCAAAATAAGCCGGCCAAAGTCCTTCTGCCGCGAAAGCAGATACTTCTTTTGAGCGCAGCACATCTTCCGGAAAAGCGATCAGAGTATGCAGCAAATCATGCAGTTCGTCAGCATCGCGGATGTCTGGCCAGGCTTCCGTCCGGACTTGCTCAATTGCTGCTGGATCTAGTTTCCCAACTTCTTCCAGAACCGATTCCGGCAAGATCCGCCGCATTTCGACGGCTCGGGCACGCCTTTCTTCAAGCGGAGCGTCGTCAAGATATGCATAGGGATTCGCATTCAAAATCTCATGCGAGAATTGCGAAGGTACCGGTGTATCTACTGCGACACAACGGACGTTTCCCGATGCCATTCGGGAAAGCAGAGACTTGAGTCCTTCGATATCCATGGCCTCGGTGAGTACGTCTTTCATGACTTCATTCACAAGAGGATGGTCGGGAATCTTGATATCGCCTTCAATGTTCTCCTGGCACGCGGCCACATCGGGGAAGACAGCGGCGAGCAGGTCGTCAGACCGCATACGCTGAATTTGCGGAGGCACTTTCTTTCCGCCCCGGAAACGGAGTAAAGCGAGCGAACGATTAGCGTCCCATCGCCAGCGCGTCGCAAAGATCGGAGAATCGAGCGCTGCCTGTTCCAGAACTGGCTGGACACTGTCGGCATTCAAAAAATGAAAAACGTCCGCCAGGGGAAAGCTATGCTGCTCCGCGAGAGCAATATTTAAGCCGTTATCGGTCGCGGCGGCTTGCAGTTCGAAATTGAAGCTTCTACAGAAACGCTTGCGAAGTGCCAAACCCCAAGCCTTATTGATACGGCCACCGAATGGAGAGTGGATGACCAGTTGCATGCCTCCAGATTCGTCAAAGAATCGCTCGGCAATGATGGTGTCCTGGGTCGGAACTGTGCCGAGGACGGCACGGCCTTCCAAAACGTATTCAATGGCCTGTTCCGCTCCGGCATCATCTAGTCCGCATTCTTCTTTTAACCAAGCTACAGTTTCCGCCACCGCCGGTTGTTGCTGCGAGACTCCGACTGGCGAAGTATGAGGAAGCCGATAGCTGATTTCTTTTCGTAAATCAGCGAAATGCAATGACAATTCTTCGGTTCGTGCCGGAGCCTCGCCACGCCAGAAGGGAACAGTGGGTGGTGTGCCGTGGGCATCTTCTACAAGTACACGTCCCGACTTTCCTTCCACGCGCCGAATTCGCCACGAAGTATTTCCCAAAAGCATGATGTCGCCAGCATTGCTTTCGACGGCGAAATCTTCATCGAGCGTGCCAACGACAACGCCATCTGGTTGGGCGACTACCGTGAATAGGGAAGTTTCCGGAATTGCGCCTCCGCTTGTAATGGCTGCGAGGCGGCTTCCACGCCGGGCACGCAATTTACGGTTGATCCGGTCGCGATGAAGGTAGGCTCCGTACCGTCCGCGGCTTGACGCGATACCTTCCGACAGCATTTCAATGACGGAGTCGTACGTCTCTCGGGACAAGTTGCGGTAGGGATAAGCTCGACGAACAAGGTCGAATAATTCGTCTTCATCCCAGCTATTGCTGTCATCATTTACATGCACATCTGCGGCGATTGTTGAAGTGCTACCGTTGCCTCTACTTTCATCTCCTGTCGCGGCCTCAGCTGACAAGTGAAGCGTGCTCTCACTATTGTTGGCGAGGAGACGCGCAGTGGTAAATTCTGGCCTGCTACCGCTTGCGCAGATAGCCACAATTTGTTGCGCCAGAATATCCAGCGGAGAATCAGGGATCATGAGCCGATCCAGATCTCCGCGTTTAATCGCACGCACAAGGGCTGCGCATTCGTGAAGTTCATCGCGAGTGGTTGCGAAGAAGCGTCCTTTAGGAATTGCTCCGCGCCAGTGGCCGGAACGTCCTACCCTTTGCAGTGCGGCTGCAATTGCCCGCGGCGAGCTGATTTGAATCACCAGATCGACTGTGCCGATATCGATTCCTAATTCGAGCGAAGCGGTTGCAATCAGGACTTTAATTTCACCACTCTTTAATTTGTGCTCAGCGGTGAGGCGCAACTTGCGGGACAAGCTGCCATGATGAGCTGCAACGTTCTCCTCTCCGATGCGTTCGGATAAGCGATGGGAAAGGCGTTCGGCGAGACGGCGAGTGTTCACGAAAACCAGAGTGGAGCGGTGCTGTTCGACGAGTTCCACAATCCGGTCGTAAATCTCATCCCACATCTCGTTCGTAGCAATGGCTCCCAGCGGACTCGCCGGAACTTCCACCGCGAGATCGAGCTTGCGACGATGTCCGACGTTGACAATGACCGGATCAGGACGTCCATTGCCGGTAAAAAAGTGTGCGACTTCTTCAATAGGCTTTTGCGTGGCAGAGAGCCCGATGCGAACTGGCGGGTGGTAGGTCAATGCCTCCAAACGTTCCAGGGAAAGCGCCAGATGCGCACCGCGTTTATCGTCAGCGACAGCGTGGATCTCATCGACGATAAGAGTTTCTACACTGCGTAGAATCGCGCGGCTTTTTTCCGCAGTGAGCAAAATGTAAAGGGATTCTGGTGTTGTGACGAGAATGTGCGGCGGACACGTCAGCATCTTGCGGCGTTCGGGCATTAAGGTATCGCCCGTGCGGACGGCAGTGCGGATTTGGGGCATCAGGATGCCGCGATCACCAGCCATTTGAAGAATTTCGCCTAGAGGCACTTCGAGATTCTTCTGAATGTCATTGCCGAGAGCCTTCAAGGGCGATACATAAAGAACTTGAACGCAGTCGCGAAGCTCGCCTGCCAGAGCTTTGCGAACCAGCCGGTCAATGCAGGCAAGAAATGCCGCCAGCGTTTTGCCCGATCCAGTGGGAGCCGAAATAAGAGTCGTGCAGCCAGCCAGAATGTGCGGCCATCCCTGTTCTTGCGGTTCGGTGGGAGTGCCAAACCGCCGCACGAACCACTCCCTCACAAGAGGATGAGCCCAGTCGAGGGCAGACGTGGGTAAGGCAGCTAAGGACATCTACTATTAGATTACAGCCGTGCAATTTTGATTCTAATGGGAAAAGCACAATGTTCGCAAAACTTTCGCCTTTTTAGGTAAAAACGCAGCGATGGATTGGGTAAGATTAATAAGACTAGGCTTACCTTGTGGTAATATGTAAGAATCATGGAAGAGTTCTTTACTGTCATGAGCTCGAAGGGGCAGATTGTGATTCCATCTGCTCTCCGCGAAAAGCTAAACATTAAGACTGGGACTCGGCTTGCTGTTCGCAGTGAAAACAATCAGTTGGTCCTTCAGCCGATTACCAAAGAATTCATCAGCAGTCTTGCCGGTTGCTGCAAAGGCGAAGATTCGCTGGTGGAGACCCGTGAACGTGATCATCGGATCGAGAAGATTCGGACCCTAAAGAAATGACGAGGACCTATGTCCTTGATGCAAATGCATTATTAAATTTCATTTCAGCAGGCCCAGGGTTTTTAAAGGTGGAATCTCTGCTTCAGGAAGCACTTGAGCAGCAGAATTCATTGTCCATGTCTGTTCTCAATTGGGGAGAGGTCTTCTACACTTTGTGGCAGCAGCAGGGTGAACAGGCAGCGAAAAGGACGATCGCGAATCTTTCGCGGCTTCCCCTCGAAATTGTTCCTGTCGATCTGGCACAGGTCTTCAAGGCGGGCGAGCTCAAAGCTGTTCACAGAATTCCCTATGTAGATTGCATTGCAGCTGCTTTAGCAACGCTTCGCGATGCTGTTCTGGTTACCTCCGACCGCGACTTTGAGAAACTGGGGCGGCACTTCCCGATCCTCTGGATTGGGCGTTCTTAGAATGCCAAACTCAATTCCAATCTTTGCTCGTGCTATAACTTCTTCACATGTCTAAAAAACGCGCCAGGAAAATCAAACTGTTCCTTTTCGATGTTGATGGTGTTCTCACCGATGGCAAGTTGTTCTTTTTGCCTTTACCTGCTGACGGTGAACAACACGTTGAAGCAAGCTCTGGGAAGGGTTTTAAGCAACTAGATTCTGGAGCGGACATCCAAGGCGCGATCGAGTTCAAGGGTTTTAACGCCCATGACGGCGCAGGCATTTCCATGGCGAAGCTGGCCGGACTTAAAACTGGATTGATTACGAAACGGACCTCCAGGACCGTCGAACTACGAGCGCGCGATCTCAAGCTTGATCATGTTTATCAGGGGATACACGACAAACTTAGCGCTTTCCAAGAAATTATTAAGGCAGAAGGAATACACGCGAGTGAAGCCGCGTACGTTGGAGACGATGTAGTGGATCTTCCGGTAATGCGCAATTGCGGATTGGCTATTGCCGTTGCGAATGCGCGCAAGGAAGTTAAAGACGAGGCGCACTGGGTGACCGCCAATTCAGGTGGGAATGGCGCTGTTCGTGACGCTTTGGAATACATCCTCAAAGCGCAAGGACGATGGAAACAGGTTGTAAATCAATACATTGGGAAAGAAGTCCAAAAGCCAAATCAGACCAGAAGAAGCAGGCGCGAAAATCTTAAATCTAAATAGAATCATGCCTGTGAGCGCTCTACCTCATAGATCCCTGTGAGGACGGCAGAGATTCTGGTAAAGCGCCGGTTTTCGTCAAGTCGGTCTTAAGTTGGAACTTCTGATTTGCGACTAAGTCAACTTCCGTTTCAAATGTCTGATATCCAGTTAGACTAATGGTGATCTTCCGTTTTCCCGGAGCAACCAACAATCCTCTACCCATTCCGCCTAGTTCACCAGCATGGCCGACAAAAGTTCCATCCACAAAGACAGCTGCTCGGTCGGGATTTACCGACAATTTAACCTCCGCTGTAATAGTTGGCATGGTCACAGTGTTGTCTTTCTCCAGCGCCACCGGCAGAATCTTTACCTCGGCGGGTTGAAGCGCGATCTTTTGATGAAAGTCTTTATAACCCGCTTGACGCGCGAGGATGTCGTGTTCTCCGGGCAAGAGCAGAATCTTTTTTGAGCCTTTCAACTCTTTCAAGTAGCCGAGATATTGACCATCGACCCAGATGCCTGCGTCTTTCTCGGCGCTGGTTACGCCCTGGAGTTGAAGCTCACCTAAAACTTTGTTCTGTCCTTGCAGAGCAGTGGCGGCAAGTAGCAGGACACATAACCCAAACAAAATTACATAAATATACGGCTGACGAGTCGATTTCTTCGGCGTGAACATAGGGGACTCCCAATCCTGTGTCGAGCATTTTACTGCCTAGACGCAAAAGGATAGGCAGGAATCCAGAGTAGATTGAATCTTGAAAGTTAACTCAGAGAAGTACGTTAACCAGGAACTTACAATAAAGCACTCACCGGCTGCCTGCTTGGGGCGTGCTCGGGTCGACAACCGGTGAGCTACTTGTTCTCCTTACTCACCCTGTGTTTTCAGGAGCATGTAATAGCTCGAACCCAGGCTGTTAAAAACAGTTGCGGCCGTTTAAAACTTTTTCCACCAAATGCAATCGCTATTCTGGAATTGCCGGAGGCCGCGCCGCCATGAGTTGAGTGAAGCGCGCATCCTTCCGTAAATCGGCGAACTCCGGATCTTTGTAAGCGTTATCCACACCTTTGTAGCCTTCCTCTAAAGCCCGTCTTAAATATTCCAAGGAACGGTCTGGGCTGCCCATTTTGGCGTACAACTTGGCTACGACATAATCGTAGTGGGCGCGATCGTTAGGGGACGACAGTTGCGCAGAGACACCGGTATGCGAGGTGCGCTCGAAAATCTCCGGATCGAGTTGGAGCGCCTTTGCATATTCAAGGCTGGCATTCTCGAATTCTTTTTTTGAGAAGTAAGCGGCGCCTAAATTGCTGTGGAATGACGCCGAGCTAGGCAGAATCGTAATTGCTTTTTTATACTGTTTGATCGCTTTTCCATACTTCTTTTCTTCGTAATAGATCACGCCAAGATTGTTGTAAGCGTCTGAGGACTGTCGATCGCTCTTGATAGCATGCTGGAAATCTCTAGTAGCCTCCCGCCAGCGCTGTGTCAGTAGTTCCGCAATGCCAGTCTTGTTGTAAATTCTGGAATCGTTTGGCTTTTTAGCCAGAGCTGCCCGGTAGTAATCAATTGCGTCAAAGAATCGTTTTTCGGCCCGCAGCACGTCGGCTCGTTCCTCAAGCACATTAGCAGAGGCAGTGAGCGATGGCGGTTCAATAGGCCGCGTGGGCGGCGATATTTGCACTTGTTCCGATGGACTGTTCTGTACTTGGAAGTACGCAGTTGCTGAAAAACTTGAAGTTGGAGAATATGCAAGCAAGGAAAGCAAAACACCAAAGAGAGATCTGCGGCACATAACTCGCCTCCGGCATGCCAACTCTCCGCTAAAGAATAAGCCGCTTTACGTCAGTGAGGGGCGTTGGCGTCATTATCCTGCGGTTTCGGCGGAGGGTTAGACGATTTGTCATCTTTAAAGATACCCGCAATTTTGCCAAAAATCCCCTTTTTCTTTTTGCCGTCCGCGCCCGGGTTATTGGGATATTGATTGGCGGCCGTGCCCGGCTGACTTCCCGGCGGCAGCGGTTTATCGCCTCCTAACCCGAACATCTTGGAAAAGAAGCCTTTAACTCCCGATCCCTGATCGCAGGTCGTAGTAGGTTCAGTGCCTACAATAAAAGCCGCCGTATAGGTTTCGGGGCAGGTGGGAGTGGCCAAAAGGTTAGTTGCCTTATCGAGTTGAACATCCACCACGCCCACGGGCTGAGTAAACTGCTTTACGTCGGAGTATTGCGGGAGAGTTACAGCTTTTTTCATGAACTCCGCCCAAATAGGCGCGGCCGTCTGCGCTCCACTTAACCGGATGTCGCTATAGTCGTCGTATCCTACCCACACAATGCACAAAAGATTATTGGTATAGCCGGCAAACCAACCATCATGCGAGCTGCCCGTTTTGCCTGCAGCAGGCGCGGTAAACCCGCGCTGTCGCACTTCATAAGCAGTACCGAAGTTGAGCACTCCTTCCATCATGGTTGTCATTAAAAAGGAGACGCGCGGATCAAGCACTTGCCGCTTTTCAGGTTTGAAATCCATCACGACGTCGCCGTTTGAATTGCGGACCGAATTGATCATCGTGGGCGAAATACGTACACCATTATTGGCAAACACGGTATAGGCAGCAGCCATGTCGAGGGGAGTGGCGTCATACGCACCCAGAGCCATAGCGGGTGTTGCTTTAACCGAGGTGATGCCAGATGATTTTGCCAAGTCCGCGACTTTGTCGTAGCCAACCTCTTCAGCGAGTTTCACCGTTGCATTGTTCAATGACATGGCCAGTGCGTATCGTGCTGTTACGTCGCCGTGGTATTCCTCTTTGTAATTTCGTGGCTCGTAGATCTGGTCGCCATAAGCGAAGGTGCTCGGCTGGTCTTGAACAATCGTGGTAGGCGTAAACACGGGGCTTCCGCCACTGAGCGCGGAATTCATAGCTGCCGCGTATACAAAAGGTTTAAAAATAGATCCGGTGGGACGTCTTGCTACGGCATGATCGAGCTGACTGAAAGCGTAGTTGCGTCCCCCTACCAGTGCGAGCACTTCTCCTGTGTGCGGGTCCATAACAACAACGGCAACTTGAGCCTGAGGTCCGGGTTCAACTTTGGTCTCATACTTACCTTTACCAATTTTGATCTTTTTCGTGCGCCGTTTTGTGACCTGATCATCGACCAGCTTCATGCCCGTTTCAACGGCTTGGGCGGCGGCTTTTTGTAAATCCGGATCAAGCGTGGTATAGATCCGGTAAGTCTGGTCGTTCATCTGGCGCTCATCAAATTTGCTGATTAAGGTTTCGCGGACCAGATCGACAAAGTATGGCGCATCACTTGCTTCCACATTGGGAGGCGCAAGCTTCAGTGGAGTGGCTTTCGCTTTTTCCGCTTGTTCTGGCGTGATCGTGTGAGTTTCGACCATACTCTCGAGCACAAGATTCCGGCGTTCTAAAGCACGTTCGGGATGACGATATGGGGAAAGATAGCTGGGACGTTGGATAATTCCTGCCAGCAGAGCGGCTTCCGGCAAACTAATATCTTTTAAATCTTTATTGAAGTAAGCCCGCGAAGCTTCCGCGAAACCACTGATGGAAAATGATCCACGCTGCCCAAGGTCCACCCAATTGGCGTAGAACTCAAAAATTTGTTGCTTGCTGAATTTTTGTTCAAGCTGTAGCGCAATCAACATCTCCACCAGTTTGCGCTTCACGGTTTTTTCTGGGCTTAAGAAAAATCCCCGTGAAAGTTGCATGGTAAGAGTCGATCCGCCTTGTTCATGACGCTGGCGGGTCAGGTCTATCCAGGTGGCTTCAGCCATGCGAAGAAAGTTCACGCCATTATGCTGAAAGAATCGGCGGTCTTCGATGGCAAGCACCGCATTCACCATGTTTTTCGGAATCTGGTCGTACTTGACTACTTGCCTCTTAGAACGTTGCTCGGCGTCAAAAAGGGAAGTGACTAGTTGGGGTTCGAGTTCATAGGCTTCAAGGTCGCCCGACTTAGCATGAATCGAATCTACAACCCCCTCACTCACATGAATCGTAGCCGTCTCTGGGCTGTGATAAGACTGTTGACCCGGACTAATTTCAATGGCTCCCTTCGATACACGATAGCTGCCAAGGGCAGACTGCCCATCGTTCTCCGAATAACCGGCTCCCCGGAGCTGAGCTGCGATTTCACGAGGCTCGATCTTTTCGCCGACGTGTACAGTGCGCGGTATGGCGTAAATTTTGGCGGAGTTGCTGAAAACCTGGCCCTTAAAACGCTGGTCGATAATGCGATCGTATTTTACGTAGTAGTAGGAAAAACCGATGCTGAACGTGACCGCAAGAACTAAAAAGACGATGAAAGCGCCGCGCACCAGAGGATCGCGGGAGAAAAAACCTTTTGTCTTATTGCTGCCACTTTTTCTTTTCGGGATTTTTAACTTGATCGCCACTTTGATAGGGGAGAAATATCCTTAAGATCTTGAAAACAAAGCCATCCAGCCCTGTCCTGCTCTGCTCACTATGAGTGAGATGAGCAGACATGGAAATCCGTTATCCCGTCGCACTCATCGGGTCTACCGCATCTTGAAAAGGCAAACCCTCTTCAGCTATGGAGTACCTCAATTATTCTAAATCACTCGCTGGCCGCGACTGTTGATTAAAAAGGACTCTTATTTTGGGTTGAGGCGTCGAAGTGTAGGTCAACGGGATATCCCGGCAGTTCCATGTGCACCGTATATGGAGCTTGGATGTTAAGAGATCCAGTATTTCCAATACCTTGCCGCTGGACCTTAATGGCATCCTTGGCGATGGGGATTTCCAGGTCCTGTGCTTTCTTGAAGATCGTATCGCGAATGTCCGCTTCCGGTTTGGTCGTATAAGTTTGAAGCGTGGCCTCACTCTTTACGAAGTCACCAAACTGATAGTTCTCGTAATACGGAGGGATAAATTGAACGCCTAAATAGATTGAGACCGCGATGATGACGATGCCAAAGATAAGCTTCATAGGTCCTAAAGAGCTTTGCTGCTCGCGCCATAGGAAGAAACATTCCTCAATGCGCAGGCGACAGAGCTTTCTGAAAGTATTCAGTTATTGCCGCGATGCTAGCATCCTGTACTTCGCGAGTCGAGCGTTGAACGACTTCCACGGTACCTTCGGTAACCTTCTTACCAACGGTCACCCTGTAGGGGATGCCCACAAGGTCAGCATCTTTGAACTTTACCCCTGGCCTTTCGTCCCTGTCGTCCAGTAACACGTCGAATCCAGCGGCTTCCAGCCGATGGGCAATATCGAGGGCGGTGTTTAGCAGGTTTTCGTCCTTAACATTGGTAGGACTGACAACGATCTGGAAGGGAGCGATAGAAGGGGACAGCCAGAACCCATTTTCGTCATTGCTCTGTTCGATGGCAGCCGTGAGAATACGTTCGATACCAATGCCATAGCTTCCCATGATCGGCATAACTTCTTTGCCGTTTTTGTCGAGCACGCGGGCATTCATGGATTCGGAGTACTTATAGCCGAGTTTAAAGATGTGGCCGATTTCGACGGCAGTATCGATGCGAAGTGATGCACCGCAGTTTGGACAAGGTTCGCCCGCTTGCGCACTACGCAGATCAGCGTAGGCGGTCGGTTGGAAACTGTGTCCCGGCGTAATATTCTTCAGGTGATAATCTTCTTTATTTGCACCGGAGATCAGATTGGTGCGGCCTTCCAGCGCCTTGTCGACAAGAAGAATCGGCCGGCTGGTATCTTTCAAATCCTTTGCCCATTCAATGCCGATCGGTCCTAAAAATCCGGCAGGAGAGCCAAAAAGTTGCTGAATTTCTTCAGCTTCCATCGGACGAGTTACTCTTCCGGCCAATGCTGAAGACAGCTTAGTTTCGTTCATCTGATGGTCCCCGCGCATCAGCAGCACGACAGCGCGAGGTTTAGATTTTCGAGTTTTGGCGTCGGTTTCTTCGGCCATCAAGGCCAGCGTTTTGATTTTGTTTTTTGGCGAAACTCCGAGAAAACGCGCCACATCTTCAATCGTCTTCTGACCGGGCGTGTGGACTTCAAATGGGTTACCGTTGCCTTCCGACACTAAATCTTCCACGAACTCTAGTTTCGAAGTGGCCTTCTCAAGGTTTGCTGCATAGTTACAGGAATCGCAGCTGACGATTTGGTCTTCTCCCGCCGACGTTCGCACCATGAACTCTTCCGAACCCGACCCGCCCATGGCGCCGGAGTCGGCTTCGATAATCATGTACTTCAGTCCACAGCGATCGAAGATACGTTTGTAGACTTCACGATGTTTCTGATACGACGTGTCGAGCCCTGCCGCATCAATATCAAACGAATACGCATCTTTCATAATGAACTGCCGCACCCGCAGCAGGCCAGCTTTCGGCCGCGGCTCATCGCGAAACTTAGTCTGGATTTGATACCAGATTTGCGGCAACTGTTTGTAGCTACGCAGTTCTTTGCGCGCGATATCGGTCATGACTTCTTCATGGGTCATGCCGAGTGCAAGGTCCGCTCCCTTGCGGTCCTTAAGACGAAACATGTTATCGCCCATAACCGACCAGCGCCCGCTCGCTTCCCAAATCTCTCGCGGATTCAGAGCTGGAAGGTAAAATTCCTGCCCAATCGTGTCCATTTCTTGACGAACAATGGAGATGATTTTGTTAAACGAGCGTTGCCCCATAAAGAGATAGGAATAAATGCCGGCGGCAAGCTGCCGAATATATCCGGCACGCACTAGAAACTTGTGGCTGGCGACTTCGGCATCGGCCGGAGCCTCGCGCAGAGTAGGGATAAAGAGTTGCGACCATCGATGCATAGTTAGAAATCCTGCGTAGTAGGGAATTTGTGATTGTAAACGATTGGCCTTTCAAGCGATAAATGAGCCGCAATCAAGTCATTTTCTCCTTGCGCTAATGTAGCTATAATTAATTTGACAATACCTTATTACTAAGTAATAATGAACCTGGATTTCAATGTCTACTGTTCCTGCTGCAATTCAAATCAAAGTCGCGGATGAAGTCTGGCTAGCGACCGCAATGCTCCATCAAAGATATCCTGAACGGTCGGATTTCAGCATTGATGAAATTGTGGCGTTTGCGAGAGGTGCGCATGAATTGAGGCGTATTGGACCTCTTCGAAATGGATTTTATGTGCATGTAGTTCAACATTGTGTAGCCAACCGTCCCCCTAATCCTGGACGCTACAGAATACTCTTCGAAACAGCACCATCCCGCCGTCGTCTTTTCCGGTTGGGGGACTCCTATCATCCTCAACGAGAGGGAGGCAAGATTTCACCGGAAGCTGAGGATCTACCTGAAAACTGGTTCACAGGTCTATTCTGCTGGTATAGCAATTGGTGCACAGAAACTGCCCAGCGCACAATTGAAGATGATCCCTTGTTGGCGCTTTATGGTTCGGGAAAAAACCTGTGGTCAGACGAGCATGCAGACGAGTATGTTCGACGGTTGCGTGAGGGATGGGAGTGAGCCGCATTTTTTGGGACACAAACCTTTTTATTTATTTGTTTGAGGAGTACAACGAGTTGTCTAAAAAGACTCTTGAACTTCGCTCCAACATGCTTAAGCGAGGTGATCAGCTATTGACCTCAACCCTTACCCTCGGAGAAATCCTCGTAAAACCGTCCGAGCGGAACGACACCGCACTCTCCAAGAAATACGAAGATGCTCTAAGCAGCACATCTCTGTTGCTACCGTTTGATGTAACAGCAGCCAAGATATATGCCTCGCTGCGATGCAATCGTTCGTTACGAGCCCCTGATGCAATTCAGTTGGCATGCGCGGCGAGCGCCGGAGTAGACCTCTTTGTTACGAACGATGGACGGCTTCAAGGGACGCCAGTAAATGGAATTCAGTTTATAGTCCCGCTCGACCGAGTTCCTATTTAGTAGGGCGTTCAACCTGCCAGCTGCTTCAGAATCTCTTTCCCCAGCTTTTGCGCTTCACCAAAAAATTTCTGATACTCAACGAATAGCCGATTCAATTCCAGCGACCGATCTGCGGTGAGATGTTTTCGCAACAACATGTCCCGCATGTGAACAGGATTAGGTAGGGCCGCTTCTTCGGTGAGTTCTTCGAGTGCGGTTTGTGGATCGTAGTGATACATGACAGTATTGTAGCTCCGCTTATATCATCTCCGTTCCCCATAGATCGTGCAGGTGGAGGACTCCCTTCAGATTTCCGCCTGTGTCTACGACGACCAGCGATGTAATTTTTTTCTCTTCCATTACTGCCAGCGCGGAGGCGGCGAATTCCGTAGCTGCAATGGTTCGTGGATTTTTCGTCATGCAATCTCCGGCTGTAAGGTCCATCACGTCTTTCCCGCGCTTTTCCAATAAGCGCCTTAGATCGCCGTCACTGATGACTCCCGCAAGCTTTTCATTTTCCACGACTGTGGTCATACCCAGCTTCTTGCGAGACATTTCGTAGACAACATCGGGCATGCTGGCTTGTAGTGAAACCTGGGGTAATGCGTCTCCTGTGTGCATCAACGATTCGACACGGGCAAGCCGCCTGCCCAGTTTTCCGCCCGGATGCAAATTGGCGAAATCTTCTTCTTTGAATCCGCGCTTTTCGGAGATCGTCATCGCTAACGCGTCTCCAAGAGCGAGCATCGCCGTAGTCGAGGCTGTCGGTGCAAGTCCCAGGGAGCAAGCTTCGTTAGCTACAGAACAATCAAGAGCGACATCTGCGGACGACGCCAATGTCGAAAGCTTGCCCTGTGTGGAGCGGACACTCTTGTCCGCTTGTCTTTGCTTTGGCTCTTGCTCCTGCGAACTGATTCGATACACTTCATCGCACGTCATACTAATCAGCGGCACCTGCAATCGTTTTAACGTCGCAAGCAGCCGCAGAATCTCTTCTGTTTCTCCGCTAGCCGAGAGCGCTAGTACGACGTCTCCGCGAACTACCATGCCGAGGTCCCCATGCACAGCTTCGACTGGATGCATGAACAACGCAGGTGTGCCGGTGGAGCTCAGTGTCGCCGCAATTTTGCGAGCGATAATGCCGCTCTTACCCATACCCGTGACCACCACGCGGCCCGCGCACTGGAAAACCAGATCCACGGCCCGGTTAAAAGCTTGCGCCATTGGACCGGCAATTCGATCCGCTAAGGCGCGCAATGCCTCTGCCTCTACGCGAATCACATTCTCGCCAATGTTTTTCATCTGGGAAAGAATGTTAGCAAATGTGGGACTACTCAGCGGAGTTACTCAATATAAACTTTTGGAAGCAATATCAGGATGCGCATGGAAAATCCAAATCTGTTTGTCATAACGGGTGGGCCCGGCTCCGGCAAAACGACAGTACTAAAAGAGTTGCAAAAGCGGGGATTTCAATTTGCTCCGGAAGTAGCACGGCAAATCATTCAACAGCAGGTGCAAAGGGGAGGGAAGGCGCTTCCCTGGGAAGACCGGGAGCTATACACCAATCTAATGTTAGAGCGATCAATTGAATCCTACAGGGAACACATGCCCGCCTCGAAGCCGACGTTTTCCGATCGTGGCATTCCAGACACGCTCGGCTATGCCCGCTTAATCGGTTTGGCCGATGATGGATTCATACGGAGCGCATGTGATGAATACCGCTATGCATCCACTGTCTTCTTTGCTCCGCCGTGGAAAGAAATCTACGAAACCGATAACGAACGCAAACAGGGTTTCGAGGAGGCAGAACGAACCTGCAAACTGGTGACACAGGTTTACCACGATTGCGGTTATGCGTTAGTGGAACTCCCCAGACTGGCACCGGTGAACCGGGCAAGGTTCATTCTTAGCCAATTACATCTCGATATTTAAATGCCGCACTTCGTTTGACCTCACCAAACCCTGCACGCGTTTGCGCTCACCATGGGCTGTCCGGCTTTGCAGCCCCATGCCTTTTCAAATTCCGGCATGTTCTCAACGACACCGTCCACGCGATATTTGCCCGGTGAATGAGGATCCACACTCACCCGCATGCGAGCAAACTCTGGACGCTGCTTTTCGCACCACACCCGGCCGAATCCCAGGAAAAAGCGCTGCTCCGGCGTATAGCCGTCGATGGTCTGAGCGGCTTTCGCGGTTGGGTATTGTTTGTTCATCTCTCCCAAAGCATTCAGCGAAATACGCGCTCCGCCATTGTCTGCGGTATTTTCGCCCAGCGTTAACTTGCCATTGAGTTTCAGATCATCTACCGCGATAAAGCCGCTGTACTCGTTCGCAACACAACTGGCACGCTGCTCGAACTCTTTTCCATCTTCCACAGTCCACCAATCACGTAGATTGCCTTGCGGATCGTACTTGCGGCCCTGATCATCGAAGCCGTGGGTAAGTTCGTGGCCAATGACCAATCCGATGCCGCCAAAGTTCACGGCATCATCGACGTCCTTATCGAAGAATGGAGGTTGCAGAATTCCTGCAGGAAACACAATTTCATTGTGCGACGAATTGTAGTAGGCATTCACTGTAGGCGGAGTCATTCCCCATTCTTTGCGGTCGACCGGCTTGCCGATTTTTGCGATTTGCCTTTTTGATTCAAATTCGTTTGCTCGTAAAAAATTTCCTACCAGGTCACCACGAACAATATTCAGCGAGCTGTAGTCACGCCATATATCGGGATAGCCGATCTTGTTTTGTATAGCAGCCAGCTTAAGTTGCGCCTGCTTCTTGGTCTCGGCTGACATCCAAGAGAGGCCATCGATATCTTCGCCTAGCGATTTTTCCAGCGCAGCCACCATTTTTTGCATGCGTTGCTTGGCTTCGGGTCCGAATGTCTTTTCGACATAACGCTGTCCTAATGCCTCCCCCAACGCGTTGTCGGTCGAAGTTACGCATCGTTTCCAACGCGCTTTGATTTCGGCTTGCCCGGTGAGCGCCTTCTGCATTTCAAAGTTGGCATCGACAAATGGTTTCGAGAGCCAAGGAGCCGTACTATCGAGCATGTGCCAGCTTACGTATGTCTTTAGAGCATCCAGTGGTTCGGATTCGACTACTGCATTTACCTGCTTGAAAAAATCAGGATTACTGACATTCAATTCAGAAAAAGCCGGCGCTCCTATATCGGTAAAATAACGGTTCAAATAGAAATTTGGAGCAATTGCTGCGGCTTCATCACGGCTCATTTTGTGATCGCGCGTTTTGGGGTCGCGACGGGCCGTTCTGTCCATGGAATCTTTGGCTAGCTCGGTCTCGATGCGCAAAACAATTTGTGCCGATTCCGCTGCCTGCTGCTCCGATTGTCCGGATAATGCGAATAGTTGGGTTGCATACTCGACCAGATGCTTACGCATTTCGAGATTCTTTGGCTCGTCTTTTACATAGTAATCACGGTCAGGAAGCGACAGACCGCCCTGATCAATATAGGGAATAACCATATCGGCATTGTGCAGGTCTGGTGAGGAGTAAAAATTAAATAGAGGATTCGGTCCAATCAGATGAACTCTGGCGATCGCGTCGATGAGCGCAGCTTTGTTGTTTACATCGGCAATACGCGCCAATTCCGGCTTGAGCGGGTCGAATCCTTTGGCGTCGGCCGCCTTTTCGTCGATGCAGGAATCGTAGTAGTCGCCGATTTTTTGGTCGATGGGATTGCGTCCACTATTAGCTACTGCGGCCTTCTCCAAGATTTCTCGCAGAATTGCTCTGTTGCGCTCCTGCAACTCGCTAAAGCTTCCCCAGCGCGCCTGGTCAGCCGGAATCACCGCAGTCTTCAGCCAGCTTCCGCATGAATATTGATAAAAATCCTCGCAAGGATTTGTAGTTTTATCAACAGTCTCCAGAGTGGAACGCAAGCCTGGATCAGAGGCGAAGGCAGTTTGAGCGCTAAATCCGGAAAATAACAACAGGCACGCTAGCGTCAACGAATAGAAGCACATGTAAGAACCTCAGTTGGAGTGACCGCTGATTTTAAGCCTGATAGTGATGGACGGACAAGAGCAGCAAAGGTTAGGAGCTAAAGATTTGGCGCATTGGAACGCAGGTGTCACCATTGAATGCAACCTCTGCGTTCCAATTCGATATTAGAACTGTATTCGTGCAGAAAACTCAATCACTCGTCCCGCGTCTGCGCCGGGTGCTTTACCAAATTCTGGCGCTTCAATAACGGCCTCGTTGGTGCCAAAGACGATTGGCTGAAGATTGAGCTTGTTAAAGATGTTGTACATATTCGCTTGGAAGCGGAAGACGTTCTCGCGGCCAAAAAATTTAAAGTGTTGTTCTTTGGCGAAACTCATGTCGGTATCAAAATAGCAGGCTCCCCGGAAAGAGTTCCGTCCAATCCCTGGCGGCCCGGGAGTCGCAATGTTGAAATACGACGTCCCCCCGTTCGGGAAGTTGCTGCCATTAATGAGTGCATCATTCGAGCAGCTATTGTGAGCTCCTCCGAAATACGCAGTCGGCCGCGTGGGATTGATCGTAGCCGCGCTGCTCACTGCCGCAATCGAGTTCAGTTTGTGAGTGACCGGCGTCCAAGGATAACCAGTGTGATAAGTCATCACGCCATTAATCTGCCATCCGCTCAGGACTTGGCCCAAGAAACCATTGCCGTTGTGATATTTCGGCAGATCCCAAACTCCCGTTGCCGTTACCCGATGTCTTAGGTCGTAGTCTGAGGGCCCGTATTCTGTCCATGGTTGGGCCGGATCGGTTTGGTTGCCGGCAGAATCGGCATAGTCGCCGTTTGAAGCCTGGTCCAAACTTTTCGCATAACTATAATTCACGTTAAATTGAAAGCCGCGCTGGAAGCGCCTCAGCAGTTGCAGATTCAACGCGTTGTAATTGCTGTGAACGTCATTCGTGGCAAAGTAGGCGGCGGAAAGGGGAGTCTGTTTTGCCGTCGATGGGCAGCTCCCGTCCGGAGCTGGAGCCGAGCATGTAGGATACAGAAAATTCTGGTTCACAATGCGTGGATACTCGTGGCCAACGCTGCCTTGATATCCGATCGTCGCAACAAATTGCCCTGGCAACTCAAATTGCGTCTCCAGTGAAAACAAATAACTATACGGAACCGGAGTGTTGGGATGAGCGCCCCATACCTCCACCGCGAGGGGATTCGTGCCAAAGGGATTCGGTAAATTATTCGTCGGATTGACTCCCGTTGCCAAGGCGGGATTAAAAGGATAGCTAAACGGGGAAGCCGAACTCCCAACCGCGTATAAAATTGAGCCGCCATTGTTCGGGCTACTGGGGTTAGAGCAGCAGATGCCATAGTTCGCGAAGTTGGGACCATCCTCCACCGCGTTCTCAAACAGATTGTCATTCAACCGGTCATAGGCAACCGCAAAGCCGCCGCGTAATACAACCTTGCTATTGAATTTGGCAGGCGAATAAGCGAAACCGATTTTCGGAGAGAAATCGCCGTAATCCGGTTTCCAAAATTGATCGACTGGCCTGACAATCGCGTCGATTACCGCAGTTTCCGGGGTTGGCCCAAGCTGCGGATAAAAAATATGCAATCCCTTATTCGTAAGCGGTGAAAAATATTCATAGCGCAGGCCGGTGTTCAATGTGAACGTGGGTGTGATTCTCCAGTCATGTTGAATAAACGCCCCGTAGGTCTGAGTGCGCAGATAACGCTGCGTTTGTGCCGGACCTCCGCTATTTGGATTGGCATCGATACCTTCGTAAATCGGAGTGCTGTTCGCCATATTCCACAGGCCCTGAAACGAATATGTCGGCCGTGCCGCGCCCAATAGATCGTTGTTGTCCTGCTCCCAACGCACCTCCGCGCCAAATTTTAAAGTGCGGCTGCCGAAAGTTTTAGTCGCCATGTCGCGTACTTCATACGTATTCTGCGCGAACAATGCAGGCGACGCGTTGCTTTGGTTGGCTCCGAATTTAATGTCCTGAGGAAAAGGTAGATTCTGAATATCAAGATTAGGTATTCCCCAATTCACAACGCCTGCGGAATCCTGGAGTTGGTTGTCAGCGAAGCGAGTGGCATTTCCGCGCAGTTCATTGATGAATGTCGGCGAAAATGTATGGATGTAAATTGCAGTGGCAGCGGTGGTCAGCGGCTTCAAAGGCGTGTCTGCAATAGATCGGGCATCTTGTCCAGGATCGGCTGTAAATTTGCTCAGCTTGGTCGCGAATACGCTGGCTGCAATCTGATCATGGGGCGTCGCATACCAATCCACGCGGCCGTTATATTGATTGCCCTTCGAATTATTGGGCACGAACAGTTGGACCAGCTGCACATCAGGAATTCCATCGAGACCTCCACCCACAAAATTGTTACCATCCACATACTGTCCAGTGCCGCCGGTGAAAGAACCTATATCAATGCCTCCTGCAACCGGATTGCACACAGCAGAAGGATTGGGATACTTGCTGGGTTGCGCAATATATAGGCTACAGTCTGAAGGCAGGACTTTGAGAATGCGCGGAAGAATTCCCGGTGCGTTTAGAATTTGCGCCGACACACTGCCTGGCCGTTGAGCAATCACGGCTTGGCGGAACTGCGGGGTTTCGACCCATTCCTCGGATGTAGTGGAATTGCCGTTAGTAAACCCTTCGTAAGAGAGAAAGAAGAAGAGTTTATCTTTAACCAGCGGACCGCCCAAAGATGCCGCGTACTCGCGCTGCTTATTCTCAACCCGCTGAGGAATCTGCTTATCAGGGCCGCCGTAAGAGGTAAACGCATTCAGTCCAGGCTCGTCATACTGGAAGTGACCAGAGCCGTGGAATTGATCCGTACCACTCTTGGTCACAACTTTCACTTGCGCACCGGAATTACGCCCGTCTTCAGCCGAAAACGAGGTCGCGACCACGTTCATTTCGCTTACAGATTCTGGGTTCGGTGTAATCACAGCAGCGCCACCAAAGCCGAGAGAATTTACGCTCACTCCATCAACCAGGTAGTTGTTCTCCGTGGGGCGATGCCCATCGGCGCTGATCTGAATCTGGTTTTCGGTTTGGAAGATCCCAGCGTTCGATTGGCCTGCTCCGGCATTATTTGGTAGAAACACAGAATTACCATTGGATTGCCGGGCACTGTCACCTGAGATGCCAACCGTAGTGTGCAGCAATTCGTAAGGATCGCGACCAAAGACCGGCAATCGCTCAATGGATTGATTGTCAATTGTGTTTCCGATATTTGCGTCAGTCGTCTGTAAAGTGGGCAATTCTGCGGCGCTTACAGTGATGCTCTCCTGCCCACCTCCGGGCTCAAGCTTTACATCAACTCCACGAGGTACTTCCGCGACAACTGTTACTGGAGAAACAGTGCTGCTCTTGAAATTGGCGGCATCTACTTTTACGGAGTAAGAACCGGGAGGAAGTTCCGAAAATTGATAGAAACCGTTAGCGCTGGTCGTCGTGTTCCGGCTGACATGGGTGCCAAGATTGGTGATTGTAACGGTGGCGCCGCTAAGCACGGCGCCAGAAGTGTCTTCCACCGTTCCTTGTAGGCTTGCGCCAAATTGCGCAAAGGCTATATTTGCCGTGAAGTTGATTGCAAAGATCGAAAGTACAAGCAGGAGGTGTCGTAGGAATTTCATGGGGGAGGCTCCAGCTCTCAATAACGAGCAGAAACTTAGTTGCGGGAAATTACAAAATCGTTTTCTCGATGCAAACGAAAATGAATCAAATCAAGAAAGAAGGAAAAAGCAGCTAAGTGGAAATTGTGAGTGCTGAATAAATAGTCTTCGCAGACTGCTTCGCGATCAAAGGGACCTCGCGCCCCGGCGTATAATCAACTTCTAATAAATTTAGAGGACAAAGCAGGCAATGAATCCCACGAACGGCAATGGCAATCATAAAAACGGAAGCAATTTGAATGTTGATAGCGCGAATGGTAGCAGCGGCGTTTCTCAGCCCCGCGCCGAATGGATCGCAAAGCGCAAAGCAGAAAACAGCGACGGAAATTTCTCGCAAATGCACTATGCGCGCCGCGGCTTCGTCACCGAAGAGATGGAGTATGTGGCTCGCCGCGAAAAGATTTTGCCAGAGCTGGTTCGCGATGAAGTGGCTCGCGGACGAATGATTATCCCCGCGAACATCAACCATCCAGAGCTGGAGCCGATGTGCATCGGCGTCGAATCGCTTTGCAAGATTAATTCCAATATCGGCAACTCTGCTGTGACTTCGAACATTGATGAAGAGCTAAAGAAGCTGCACACCTCCGTGCACTACGGCGCCGACACTGTTATGGATTTATCGACGGGCGGCAACATTCATGAAATCCGCGAAGCCATTCTGCGGCACTCGCCCGTGCCCATTGGCACCGTACCGATTTACGAAGCCATTGCACGCGTGAAGCGGGTTGAAGATCTGAATAAGAACGTGATGCTGGAAGTAATCGAAGAGCAAGCCGAGCAGGGCGTGGACTACATGACTATCCACGCCGGCGTGTTGATTCAGTATCTCCCGTTGGTTTCAAGTCGTATCACTGGAATTGTAAGCCGTGGCGGATCGATTCTCGCGCAATGGATGGCACATAATCGCCAGCAGAACTTTTTGTATGAATGCTTTGACGATATCTGCAAAATCTTTGCCAAGCATGACGTTAGCTTCTCTCTTGGAGATGGCTTGCGGCCGGGCTGCATTGCCGATGCCAGCGACCAGGCACAATTTGCGGAATTAAAAACGCTCGGCGAGTTGACCCAAAAAGCCTGGGAGTATGACGTGCAAGTCATGATTGAAGGCCCAGGCCACGTGCCGCTCGACAAAATCAAGGAACAGGTCGATAAAGAAAAAGAGCTTTGCTATGAAGCGCCCTTTTATACACTGGGTCCGCTGGTTACCGACATCGCACCCGGCTACGACCACATCACATCAGCCATCGGCGCGGCTATGATTGGATGGCACGGTGCCGCCATGCTCTGCTACGTGACTCCGAAAGAACACCTCGGCTTGCCCAACGAAAAAGACGTAAAAGATGGAATCATTGCCTACAAGATCGCAGCTCATGCCGCCGATATTGCCCGTCGTCGCCCAGGCGCACAGGATCGCGACAATGCACTCAGCTATGCGCGTTATAAATTCGATTGGGAAAAGCAGTTCGAGCTATCACTCGATCCGGAAACCGCACGATCGATGCACGACGAGACGCTGCCAGACGAATCCTACAAAGAAGCAAAGTTCTGCTCCATGTGCGGACCGAAGTTCTGCTCAATGAACTATTCATCGAAAGTCGACGATTACAACAAAGAAGTTCATGGCCTGGAAAAGAAAGACTACTCGGAATTGGTAGAGAAGCTGGTCTCGATCAAGTAATTCTTTAATTTGATATTGCTCACGTAGGGACAGCCGCCCTCGGTAGGTTGTGTAGAGCGGACACTCTTGTCCGCTGCTTTGAGTTGCATGTTCATATCTAATCTTTTCTCAAGGACAAGTGAACGCCAGTGTTTTGGTTATTGACAGATGATTTGAATGCCCAAGATAAAACCAACCGGCCTCATCACGAAGTCTCGAAAGGATTTACAACCTCTACCTTGAAGTCCGCAAAGTCCCGGACATTGCGCGTCGCCACGGTAAGGCGGTGGACGCGAGCCATCGCCGCAATCATCGCATCTTCCAATAGATCATCCGGTTTGCGCGCAATCAAACGTGCCCACTCGCGGAAGCAAACTGAATCCATGGGAAGAACTGCCATGGATGCCTCAATCGAGTCGAGCCATCTTTCTATCTCCGCCGCTTTTTGACTATCGTGCTGGCGAACGCGTTCGACTCCGACCTGCAACTCTCCCAGGGTGACGGCTGACAAAAAAATCTGCTCGGGACGCAATCCGGATATCCACGCCACAACGCCACCATGAGGTTTGGGCTTGCGCAATTCCGAAATGATGTTGGTGTCGAGTAGATACTGAGTCACTTAATATCCTGCGATTGCCGTCGCCGCAAAGTTCCGCGATCCGGGGCAATGTCTTCGAATCGCGGCCCGGTTTCCAAGAGGAGACCCTTAATGTCCGGCGCGGAATTGCGTTGCAGTCGCCGCCACTCCTCTATAGGAACCAGAACCGCTTCCTCGATGCCACGTCGGGTCACCACTTGGGGGCCTCTGCGCAGAGCTGCGTCCAGAAATTCACTGAATCGAGCTTTTGCTTGCTGAAGTTGCCAGGAATTCATCTGTTTACTATAGACTAGTTATATGACTAGTGTAAAATTTAAAAATATTGACCATAGTCTTTGACCATGGTATTAATTTATCAATGGAAAAAATAGCCATTTCCAAGTTCAAGGCGACGTGTCTAGCTGTACTCGAACGTGTCCGAAAGACTGGGCAGCCTATCCTCGTGACTCGCTTTGGCGAACCTGTGGCACAAGTCGGGCCACCTGCGGCAGCTAAGCCTGGAAAAAGAACGCTAGGTGCGATGCGCGGGACCATGCGAATCGTAGGCGATATAGTCGGACCTATTGGCGATCCCAATGACTGGGACGCGCTACGTGATTAGGACGTCCTGCGTGACTAAGTACTTGCTGGATACTCACATCTGGCTTTGGGCCCTCGACGAGCCACATCGTTTAAGTCAGCAGGTGGCGGAAGAAATTGCGTCGGAAGAGAACGAATTGTGGCTCTCGCCAATCAGCATTTGGGAGTTGCTCATTTTACGGCAAAAGGGACGAATCGCCGCGGATGAAGATTTCGATGAGTTGATGCGCCGAGTGCTTCGAGCTTTGCCTGTCCGGGAAGCTTCGCTTACCTTCGAAGTCGTGCGGGAAATGGCGCGTGTGAGTCTTCCACACCGCGATCCGGCAGACCACTTCCTAGTGGCAACCGCGAGAATTTTCGAGCTTACCTTAGTCACAGCGGATCAGCATTTGCTGAAAGCACCCGGAATTTCCGTATTAGCGAATAATTAGATTCACAAATATAGCTTTCGCTGTTCCATCTATTCCCTAAACGGTATTCTCTCCAACTGCAACAAACCAAATTACATCATACTTTTCTGTCAGCACAAATGTGGGAGCACGCAATGTTCCCGTGGGAACACTTCCCGCAAATTTACTTGCTGAATTCCGCAATTCCATCCCACACCAACTGCACCGCTATCGCCAGAATCAGAAATCCGAAGATGCGGTTGATAGCTCCCGTCGCTCCCGGGCCGAGACGCTTCACCAGCGGACCGCCAAGACGCAAAAATAAATACACTGTCAATCCTAGTCCGACTATCCCAATCACCATTCCCATGTACGCGATCCCGCTGTTGGCATGCGCGGCAATGCCCATCACCACTCCAATTGATCCTGGCCCCGCGAGCATTGGCATCGCCATTGGGGTGAGTGAAATATCTTGCTTGGTGCTGGCTTCGTAACTTTCCGCCGGAGTCATGCGGCTGCTTGCGGTCACCATTCCCCACGCGGTATTAGCGACGATCAGCCCTCCGGCGATATTTAGTACGGGCAGCGAAATACCAAAAAAATTCAGCACGAAGCGTCCGAAAAATAAAAATGTCACGAGAATCGCGATTACGTATAACGAAGTTTTAAGCGCAGTAATATTGCGCTCTGCTGGCGCGAAGTTTGTCGTCAATGAAAAGAAGAAGGGAACTCCGCCAAAGGGATTAACAATAGGGATTAGCGCCAGAAAAGTGGCGGTGGCCGCCGAAGGCAGGTCGTGCAGAAAATGTTGTACCGCATTGCTGGGCATCATCTTTTGGAAGAGTGGTCAGAGTTATGAATGGCCAATCGTAGAAAAGATTAACAGCAATCGGCTGCAATGTGTCGGGAAGCGACTAATTGAGCGGCAGCTCATGACCCAGAGCTGCCCGGTCGCAGCTAGAAACAAATTAATTCTGGACAACAACTCGCTTAATTATTTTTGGCGCGGTTGCAGCTTGTTCAGCAGGTCGATTTCGATAATCGACAAAAGTATCTTTCGCGATAAAACCACCTGCGGAGCTTCGGGTGCGTGGTTTCAAGAGAATCTGTTTCTGGGATGCATTCTGAACTGTTAATTTCGAAGTTATTGGAGAGGGAACTGGCTTCGAAAGAGTAGAAGCGTGAGCCAGCGGCGGAAGCTTGGTGTTCATTTCGGTCGCAACTTTGGCATCCGGGATTGGATCAACGGCTGTTGCTGGCTGCACGGAACGAACAAATACTCCAGAGAGTTTTGATGGGAAGTGCTGCGGGAATGAGATCGCGGCCAAGGCCAACACGGCACAAGCTGCAGCGAGGATAGCGGCATTCCACAAGCGTCTATCGCGCCGCACGGTTCGTATTGTGATTACGCGAACAGTTCCTGGTGAAGAATTTGCTTTTGCAAATTGCTGAGCTGTACTTGCTGTGATGGCGTTTTTGGTGATGACGTCCGGGATATTTTCGTTAAGAGTCAGTGGACCGGAATTATGAGTCTCGGCCGGGTGCAGATCATCATTGTGAGGTGTGTGCAGCAGGTCATTCTGGAACATGACCGGAATTTCCTGCGTACTTTCTGCTTGAGCTGCAACCTCCTGTGGTCCGTCGCCCTGAGCGATCAGTCGATTTGGGAGATCTAACATCGGCGGATGGTCAACACTTGGCAAATCATTCTTAGCAATTTGGTCTTTCATCAAGACAGGTTCATTCTCTAAGGCAGTCGTAATGGTTTCTGGGCTGACTTCTTCCTTCAATGTCGAAACAGCCTCCGGCGAAGCCGCAAAGGTTAACTCATGCGTATCTACAAATGCCTGTCCGACCAATCCATGTGGAACGAGTTCTTCTTCGGCATGGGCCATCGCTGAATGGGAATGTGCGACGCGGTCTTTGCGGAAATTACTAGCCAGCGCAATGTATCGTGATACGACGCTTTGAAATCCATATGACAGAGATTCGAGTACGCCGGCTTTCTCAACTACAGGGCTGGGATCATGCGGGAGCACAGTTTCTGATGGGTTGTCTAGAAGTGCGTGCGCGCTTTCTTCGACCGCGAAAATTAACTCGTTTTCTTTATAATCTTCTTCTTTATTTTCATCTTCAGAAGCCACAATTTCGGGAGGCATCATTGCAACTGCAGTGCTCTCTTGCCCAGCCACTTTCGGTTTCAGTACGAATAAGTCGATGGAACGAACCTGGCTAGCCATTGCTGCCGAGTCGAGAAATACACACATACCTCCGTGGCCTAAGCGTTCAGCAGCGAGCTGTGCAACCTCATTTGAAGAACACTCTTTCAGTGTCAATTCCAGATCGGCGACTTCAGAACTGGGAACTCCGGGAGCAAAAGTTTGAACTTCAAAACCCTTCTCACGTAAATCTCTCGCCAGATCATCAGAATATTTCGTGAGCTCAGTAATAATTCGCGCTAAAGCCATTTGAATACTCCCGACGCTACACCTGAATCTTGCAAATAAAATAAATTTTGAACAGGTGCTCCCAGAAGGTGCAGCAAATGATTTGCCATTTCTTTGATGCACGCAGATTAGCTGAGGTTCAGGCCAAAAGCTTCATTTTTCATAAAATCTAAGGGCCTTAAGCTTGCCCGGACAAAAATGAAGGAATGAAACAGATTGCACAAGATAGGCGCCACCGTTACAATTTAGCGGCCTAGCGATAGCTTTCTAAAACTTTGGCCGCACGGTTCAAAGCGGCTGCCAATAGCGCGATTTGTTGCTGAAGTCGACCTGACTCCCGTCTATCAATGGCTTCGTTTACACCAGGAATAACTACTGCGGCGTAACCTGTATATTCCCCGGGTGCATAAATTGCATGGTGATACCAGGGGCGTCGAGGCAGGCCTTCAGGAATCAATAGGGCGCGCTCCGCTTCTACCAACGCTTGGTTAAGCCTGTTCGTATCGGGTGAAGAAGCCTTTTGGGCAATTAGAATCTTCGCGCCTGCCTCCTTGAAATGGTGTGCCGCCTCGAGTGCATCGGCAAAGTCAGGGACTTGAGGTCCCAGATCACTTTCCGCTTTCTTTTTAGCAGTTTCGAGGTAGGCGGCTATCTCTTTTCCGTACTCTTCATAATCGTACGGAAGAACGTCGGCGTTCGCCATGCGGATAGTTTGCAGTCCAAAGATTCGTGCCATTTCCTGTTCGTAGACAAAGTCGGGATCACCGAACTTGGTAAACCAGTTGAAGTTGTCGAATACAGAGTGATATACGCCGTAAGCTCCCGTCGAACCAATATCGGTGGAGGGCACGCCGAGATGCTGGAGAAATACGGTGTAATCCGACCCGCTGCCTAAGTCGCCAACCGGGACATCGGGGTGAGTTTGCGCGGCAGGAGGGCGCTGCATACTGGTGCTGGTTTCTTGCGGACTCACGGGCTCGCCGCCAGACTTATTCGCCTTGGCCCAGGCTTCGTAAACCGTGCCGCCCCTGGGACTTGGCACGCTTTTGCTCACATCTCGCAAAAACTGCTTTAGGCTGGGTACGGATGAGGCCCCGAATTTTGGGCCGGACACGGCGACATCCACATTGAAATAGGCAGCCGCGTTGGCGAGCTCTTTCTCGTGCTGCTCACCCCATTCGGTCGAGCCGATCAAACCATATTCCTCTGCGTCCCAACTACCGAATATGATTGTGCGCTTCGGTTTCCATCCCGATTTCAACAACTCACCGACGCCATGCACCGCTTCCAACATTGCAGCCGTGCCGCTATTGGGATCGACCGCGCCATACACCCAGGCATCGCGATGGTTACCCGAAACCACCCACTGATTCGGCAGTTCTGTACCCGCAACACGCCCAATCACATTCCAAATGGTGCGATATTGATAGTCTTGCTTGAGGTGCATCTTCACTTTTACGGGGCCAGGGCCGACGTGATAAGTGAAAGGTAGAGATCCTTGCCACTCGCGCGGTGATTCGGGGCCGCCAAGGTGTTCGAGAATTGGCCACGCGTCAGCATAAGAAATGGGAGTCGTGGGAATCCTTGGCATTGCTGACGACTGAAAAGGGGAAGTGCGCTTCGATTCGGGCAGGGACGATAATGAGGGAATGCCTGGGGTTGTCGGGTCTCCTGCGAATTCAAACATGTAACCGACAGAGCCGCGCTGCACGCCTGTATCGGGATGCCAGGGACCTTGCGGATATTTGTCGCCCCGGCGCCAGCCATCATCATAGGGATCGGAATAGATGAGCAAGCCCGCCGCGCCATGTTGCTGGGCGATCAGAGCTTTGACTCCACGGAAATTCTGACCATAACGCACCAAAACAATTTTGCCGGCGACGTTGATCTTTAATTCTTCAAGCTTCTTAAAATCCTCCGGCGTCCCATAGTTTGCGTAAATGACATCGGCTTGAGCATCCCCCGAAGGCGACATCGCATTGAAAGGCGTCACCACGCGCGAATCGTTTTGATATGGATCGCCGTCAACATGCTCGCGCGAGGGACCGTGCATGTGCACTTCGGGAGGGGAAGTTACATCCACGCTTATTTCTGCCGGATAATTCATCCAGACCCGGTATTCGATAATCTCAGTTTCAAGTCCGGCTTCGCGGAATTTTTGAGCTACGTAATCAGCGGTGGCTTTGTCCTCGGGAGAGCCGGCGATGTGAGGAACCTGGGTGAGAATTCGCAGATGTTCTTTTGCGAGTTTGGGATCGGGAATGGCGAGAAAACGTTTTTCGAGAGAAATTTCTGACGCGGAATCCCGGAATCCGAAGATTGGTTCCGCCGAGTTCGCGGATTCCGGAGCGTTTCCCCTCACGTTGGATGAGAGCGCGACGAGCAGGAGAGTAAATGCAAAGATGGTAGTCGAAAAGAATCTCATCAGGCGCATGGTGAAGAATCAAGGTAGCACAGGCGAAGCGCTGGGTAGGAAGGAAGCATCATCCAAGTCAAGGGTGTATGCACACGTTAGAATGGCAGCCACAATTGATGGTAACTTTTGTTGAAAGAGCAATTTGTGAAGCCTGTGACTGTCCCTAAGCGCCGGATTTTTGCTCGCCTCTCAATCGAGGCTGGCAACGCGTTACAGATAGGCGGGGTTTTAGCTGCCGGGTTAGCTTTGAGGGTGTCCCAATCGGCGAATTCGAAAGTACTTGCTGTTGTAATGATGCTTCTCGCATGGATTCTTCTCTATTTCTCCGTACATGCGATTGCGCACTGGCTGGTGGGACGAATTGTAGGAATTCGCTTTCTTCACTACACAGTTGGAGGCACGGGAAACCCTGAAGGCTGGCCACCAGGAGTTCGCTGGATATTCGAGCATCTCCCCTTTTTTGGTGTGCAGACAGAAAAGCTGTCAATGCAAAATGCTAGCCGTTCGGCCAAAGCTTTTATGTGGTCTGCGGGTGTAACTTCCTCTGCGATCTTTCCGGTCTTGGGGGTGTTCTGGGCCTGGCACTCGGGTGTTCCGCTTAGCAAGTTTTTCTTTCTGTTCGCGCTGTTCTGGTCTTTCGGTACATTGACGAGCAATTGGAGGAGTGCCACGGGCGATTACGCCAAGGCGAAGCGGGCACTAGGCGGCGCGTGAACCTAAATTCCTGTTCTATCCATGGATGGTCTATCGATAAGTGTTTCGTTAGTTTTGAGAGGTCGCGCAGAAGTAGGTATGTTTCGACTGTGATGGAGCTTCGCGATGCGAAGCTCCATCCTCGCTCAACATGACAATTCTCGCCAATGGGACAGGGAAGGCGAGGCAGCGGATAGTCGAGCTAGGCTCGACCGGACAGCCGAGGGCGGCTGTCCCTACGCAATTCTTGTTGGTTGAGGGTTAAACTCACGCTTGAAGCGTGACGTGCTATCTCACTTGCCCAGTCCCGACTATTTCGTACTTCGTTGATGTCAATTCCTGTAGTGCGAATGGGCCGCGGCAGTGCAGCTTTTGCGTGCTGATGCCCATTTCAGCTCCGAAACCGAATTCTCCTCCATCAGAGAATCGCGTTGAGGCGTTCCAGTACATGGCCGCTGAATCGACTAGGTGAAGAAAGCGTTCGGCATTGGCTTCGCTTCGCGTAATTATTGCCTCGGAATGCTTTGTCGAATAGCGGTTGATATGCGCGATGGCTTCATCGAGATCCGCGACTATACGAATCGCAATGCACAAGCGCAGATATTCTTCTCCCCAATCCTGTTCCGTCGCAGGCATCACCCCTTGCGCTAAGCGGCACGTTGGCTCGTCGCCGCGAACCTCCACCCCAGCTATAAGCAATTTCTTTACAATGTGCGGAAGATATTCTGATGCGATGCTTTCATGCACCAACAACTTCTCCGCAGCGTTGCACACCGATGGACGTTGCGTCTTGGCATTGATCACAATTGCGTCGGCCATATCGAGATCGGCGGATTCGTCGACGAAGATGTGACAATTTCCCGCACCGGTTTCGATTACCGGGACTTTCGCATTCTCTATCACATAAGAAATGAGTCCGGGCCCACCGCGGGGGATTATCACATCAACCAGCCCTCGCGCTTTGATGAGTTCATGAACCGAATCGCGCGTGCTTGAATCCAGGAGCTCGATGGCGCCATCAGGAACTCCATCAATTTCGGTCAGAATCTCCGTCAGGCGCTGATTGCTGTTGGCTGCTTCTTTGCCGCCGCGCAACACGATGGCATTACCCGTCTTGAAGGCTAGAGCAACTGTATCGACGGTGACATTGGGGCGAGATTCATAAATAATTCCCACGACGCCCAACGGCACTCGCAATTTTCTGATGCGCAACCCGTTGGGGCGGGTCCATTCGGCCAGTATTTGATATGCGGGATCGGGGAGTTTCGCCACGTCGCGTATCCCTTGCGCTATTGTGCTGATGCGTTCCGGGGTTAGCAGCAAGCGATCTCGCATTGCACCCGCGAGGTTGGAAGCTTCAATATCCCGGCTATTTGCTTTCAGGATGCTCTCGGAATTCGCCTCGATAGCCTCTGCCATGGAGAGCAGGATGAGGTCTTTCTGCGCGGTTGAAAGTTGTGCAAGCTGAGTCGATGCCTGACGAGCTCGCAGCAGCTTTTCATGCGTGGATAACTGAGTTGAGAGGCTGGTTGCCATAGCTAAACACCTTTGCGATGGGGAGGGAAATAGGTGCCAATTTTTCTGGCAATCGCACCGGAAATCGCGTTCGGATCCCGCCCATTCACGATAGCGACATTGACTCCTGATTCACTAGCCGATTTGGCGGCGCGCAGCTTCGAACGCATACCCCCTGTGCCTAGTTTACCCTTGCCATCACAAAGTTCTTCCATTTGCGGGGTGAGTTTACGAATGGTTCGCAACAAACGAGGGCGTTTGCCATTGGGGACATAAAAACCTTCAACGTCAGTTAATAAAAGAAGCCAATCGGCTTTTACTGCGGTCGCGAGCAGTGCGCTGAGTTCATCGTTGTCACCGAAAGCTCCTGCCAGCTCTCGCACTGAAACTGTGTCATTTTCATTGACCACGGGAACCACTCCAAGTTTCAATAGTTCGTGCAAAGCGTTTTGCAGATTCTTATAACGCACTGCGGAAGTGAAGTCGTCACTTGAAAGTAGTAATTGTGCGACAACCTTCTTGCCAAAGAATAATTGCTCGTAGGTATGCATCAGGACGCTCTGCCCGACAGCTGCACAAGCCTGCATCACGGGCACGCTCGTCGGCCGTTCGGTCAAACCCAAATTCGACATGCCAGAGGCAATAGCTCCCGAAGTGACGACCAGGTACTCGTTTCTGGATAGATCAAATTGATCAATCAAAGCTCGCATATGCGTGGTGTCGATACGGCCACCGGGAGCAATGAGGCTGGTTCCAACTTTGACGACGAGGCGCATGAGGTACTTCTAATTTAACAAGTTGTGCAGGATTTCGGAGAGGTGAACTGCAAGAAGCGGGCTATTCGTCATCGAATCTTTCGATTGAGCTAAACTGATTTTATGGCAGTAAAAGACGCAACACGGAGATTTTCTTCTCGGGTGGACAATTACGTCCGCTATCGTCCGGGGTATCCTCGTGAAATTGTTCAGCTCTTGGAGAACGACTGCGGATTAACTCCTGATTCGATCATTGCGGATATCGCATTTGGTACGGGAATTTTTACTCGCTTGCTTTTGGAAAATGGCAATCACGTTTTTGGAGTGGAACCTAATACTGACATGCGAAAGGCCGGAGAAGAGTTTCTACGAGGCTATCCTAAATTTAAGAGCGTTGAGGGTACTGCTGAAGAAACTACTCTCGTAGATCGCAGCGTGGATTTTGTGACGGCGGCACAAGCAGCGCATTGGTTTAATTTGAAAGAAGCGCGGCGCGAATTTCAGCGGATTCTGAAGCCTGCGGGCTGGGCAGTGCTGATATGGAATGAACGCCGTACAGATTCAACGGATTTTCTCCGCGACTATGAGCAATTGCTTGTCACGTACGGCACCGATTACCAGGACATTCGGCATGAGCGGACCACGGCTGCGATTGATACTTTCTTTTCGCCGTCGCCATTTCAGCAGAAAACGTTCGAACTGATTCAGCAATTCGACTACGCAGGTCTTGAGGGACGATTGCTTTCCTCTTCGTATGCGCCTTCCTTGGGGGAACCAAATCACGAACTGATGTTGAAAAAGTTGCGCCGGATTTTTAAAGAGCACCAGAAAAACGGGTACGTAGCTTTTGAATACGATACCAAAGTTTATTACGGCCAACTGAAGTAGGAGGTTTCGATGGAAGAATCTGCAATCAAAACCAGTCCGGTATCAGACGAAAAGTCTTTCCATATGACTCCTGACGAATTCCGGCGTCACGGTCACGAAGTTATTGACTGGATTGCAGACTATTTCAAACGAGTTGAAGATTATCCTGTGCTCTCTCGCGTTGTGCCCGGCGAGATTCGGACCTCGCTTCCGGCCAGTGCTCCTGTGCAAGGGGAGTCTTTCGATGCAATGTTGCAAGATGTCGAGAACCTAATTCTGCCGGGAATTACGCATTGGCAGTCGCCGAATTTTTTCGCATATTTCCCTTCAAATAATTCGGGTCCCTCGATCCTGGGTGATCTTCTTTCCTCAGGCCTGGGCGTGCAGGGCATGCTTTGGGCTACTAGTCCCGCGTGTACAGAACTTGAAACTCATGTGCTGGATTGGTTGGTTTCCATGCTTGGCCTTCCGGAGAAGTTTCTCTCTAGCACCTCGGGAGGGGGAGTAATTCAGGATACTGCATCTAGCGCCTCTCTGTGTGCCTTGCTAGCCGCCCGGGAACGTGCCGCAAACTTCGCGTGCAACGAGCACGGGTGTGACGGCAAGCTGGTTGCCTACACTTCTTCGCAAGCCCATTCGTCAATTGAGAAAGACGTAAAGATTGCTGGTTTGGGACGAAAGAATCTACGGCTTATTGAAGTGGATCAAAATTTTGCCATGAATCCAGAGGCTCTGGCCAAGCAGATTCGACAAGACCGTGCAAACGAATTAATCCCATGCTTCGTTTGCGCCACTATTGGAACGACTTCGTCAAATGCCATTGATCCGACTGACGCAATTGGACGCATTTGTCGCGAACAGAATATTTGGTTTCATGTCGATGCGGCGATGTCGGGAACGGCTGCGCTTTGCCCTGAATTTCGCCACATTCATGATGGCCTGGAATTCGCCGACAGCTATGCATTCAATCCTCATAAGTGGATGTTTACTAATTTCGATTGCAATTGTTTCTATGTGGCGGATCGAAAGGCGCTTATCCAGACACTCAGCGTATTGCCGGAATATTTGAAGAACAAAGCGACTGATTCGGGTTCGGTATTCGACTATCGCGACTGGCAAATTCCACTGGGCCGCCGCTTTCGAGCTCTCAAATTATGGTTCGTGATTCGCCACTATGGTGTGGAAGGCTTGCAATATCACATTCGCAAACATATGAAATTGGCGCAGCAGTTTGCGGAGTGGGTTAGGGAAGATAAGCATTTCGAACTTGCTGCACCAGTGCCATTAAATCTGGTTTGCTTCCGGCACAGAGCCGGAGACGAAGTCAATCAGCAGATTATGGATCGGCTCAACCGAAGCGGTGATCTTTATTTGACCCACACGCGATTGAACGATCATCTGACATTGAGGTTATGCGTGGGGCAAACCAACACTGAGTTGCGGCACGTGGAACGGGCGTGGCAGAGGATTCAAGAGGAAGCGAAAGCAATTGCGCAACCAAGCTAAGGGGGATGGAAAGCAGGTTCCTCCGCTTCGTTGTCGTCTAGCGACGGCAACTCTGGTCGGAATGACATTATTTAGTTGAGTTAACTAAATTCAGTTAGGCCTTTAGCGATGTTCTAAACCCTTCGATTTGTCAGGAGTCGGAATTGCCTCCGGTTTTATAGTGGCCACATTCGCCGGAGCCGACGGATTCACGCCGAAATCCCAAACGAATGTGTTCATTCCTTCTTTGCCCAACATCTCGACTACCGCGTATTCTCCCGGAGCCATATCGTTTTTGGGGGTGATTTTTACCCATCCACCGGTTAGTTTTTGAGCCGTTGTAGGAACAAGCTTCTGCTCCTGACTAACTTTTCCATAAACCGCTACTTTGATATCACCAATGATGCGCTTATTTTGTTTCGAATCAAGTCGGACGATACGAAAACGATCCCATGCATCTTCCATCGGCTTTTCAGATCGCGTAGGCTGCTCGCTCATCACCGCTGAACCTTGATCCTGCTCGGTATTGACGTAGATAGATGGAAGCACCGCATGAGCCTGGATCTTGGCGTGGAGCCCAGGAAGTTCAATCATTTGCTTGCTGCCGGAGACAGGGTTGATCGCGGCACGCAAAATATTGTGTTTTGCATTGCGGTCCACCTCGCCAGTGTTCTGTTGTAAGGCGACTAGTTGCGGCTGGCTTTCAAAATTGTCGAGCAAGAAAATGTCTCCATCCAAGGGAAGCCGCAATCCGGGCGCAACCTGCGGCGACATGGCTTCCTCCAACTTGCGCTCTTGGGCTACTTCTTTGTCGAGAGCGACAGCTTCGGGAGCGGAAATTCCGGCTGCCCTGTCTTTCTCGTATTTTTCAGTAGCTGGCCAATCCACCATTGAATCTGGAACTTCCTCCCATTCGTTTCTTTCTGCGCTGAGATAGCGGACGCGATCGCCTTTTGTCTCCCACTTAGTGGCGAGCTGGTACGAGCCGTCTTTGAGAATGAGACGTTTGGCTAGTTCCTGAGCGGGGGCGTGCGATAGCAGAAAGCCGGCTGCCCATAGGAGTAGGAGCAAACGTAAAAACCAACCTCGACTGCTAATGATTGCCATGGCCATGTTCCTTGTCGCTGGTTCAAAGAGACTAGATACAATCTTAGATGCTGAAAACGAAGGTGTTCTGATCCTCTAATTTTTTACGTTTGCGTCCAATTGCTTTTCTGGCATAATTGATCGTGCACCCAGCCTGCACTAAATTCCAAAGACAATTTAAGGTGAGGAAGCGATGTCGGCAAAGTACATCTTTGTGACGGGTGGTGTTGTGTCTTCTCTGGGTAAGGGATTGGCGGCGGCTTCGATCGGGTGTCTGCTCGAAAGCCGGGGGCTGAAAGTCAATCTAATGAAGTTCGATCCTTACCTCAACGTGGATCCAGGCACGATGTCGCCGTTTCAGCACGGAGAGGTTTTTGTCACCGATGACGGTGCCGAAACCGACCTTGATCTCGGCCATTACGAACGATTTACTCACGCCAAGCTATCTCGCGACAATAACTGGACCACGGGAAGAATTTACGAGCAGATTATCGCCAAGGAACGACGCGGCGATTATCTCGGCAAGACCGTCCAGGTCATTCCTCACGTTACAAACGAAATTAAGTCTGCGATGAAGAAAGTCGCGCAAGACGTGGATGTCGCGATTGTCGAGATCGGCGGCACCGTAGGTGACATCGAATCGCTTCCCTTCATGGAAGCTATTCGGCAGATGCGCCAGGAGCTTGGCCGCGAAAATACGCTCTTCATGCATGTGACGCTGGTCCCATTTATTGCCGCCGCACAAGAGCTTAAGACCAAGCCGACGCAACATTCCGTGAAAGAGCTTCTCAGCATTGGGATACAGCCTGACATTTTGCTCTGCCGCACCGATCGCTTCCTGGCAAAGGACATCAAGTCGAAGATCGCGCTATTTTGTAACGTAGAAGAAGGGGCGGTTGTTACCGCCAAAGATGTGGCATCGATCTACGAAGTGCCGGTAGTTTTCGCTCATGAAGGTGTGGATACTCTCGTGCTTCGATACCTTCATCTGGATGCGAAAGATCGTGATTTGAAGCGATGGGAAGACATTGTTCATCGCGTCTACAATCCCAAGGCTGAGGTCACCATCGGCATTGTAGGTAAATATGTTGAGTATGAGGATTCTTACAAGTCGCTCAAGGAAGCTCTGGTTCACGGTGCACTGGCTCACAATCTGAAGCTGCAAGTGAACTGGATCGAGGCCGAGGGCCTTGAGACAGAAGGCCGTTCGTATGAGGACCAGTTACAAGATTACGACGGACTTTTAGTTCCCGGCGGATTTGGCAAGCGAGGCATCGAGGGTATGCTGAATGCCATCCGTTATGCGCGGGAGAAGAAGATTCCGTACTTCGGAATTTGTCTGGGTATGCAAACTGCCTGCATTGAGTTCGCGCGTAATGTATGCGGCTTGGCTGAGGCGAATTCTAGCGAGTTCGATCCCGCTACTCCGCATCGCGTGATTTACAAGTTGCGCGAGTTGCGTGGCGTGGAAGAACTTGGAGGCACAATGCGTTTGGGAGCATGGACCTGCAAGATTGAGCCAGGAACCTTGGCGCATAAAATTTACGGACAAGCCGAGATCAGCGAGCGCCATCGCCATCGCTACGAATTTAACCGCGAATATGAAGAAATGCTAACGGCTGGGGGACTGCGGATTTCGGGCTCGACTCCAGATGGAACTTACGTCGAGATGGTGGAACTCCCCGATCATCCACATTTTATCGGATGTCAATTCCATCCAGAATTCAAATCGAAGCCTCTGGAGCCCCATCCCTTGTTCAAAGCGTTTGTCGGAGCAGCGTACGAGAATGGCGTGAAACGCCGAGCCGAAAAAGCTGCAACCGAGGTGGAAATGTTTCATCGGCCTGAGAAATTAGCGGCACGGTGAAGCAGTTTCAATATTCATTTCGAGTTTCAAGAGAGAGCTTGTCTTGGGCTGATTGTTTCATCGTATTCTGAAAGCATGCATTCTGAAACTTGAAACTTTGAAACCTTCTAACTTTGAAACTTGATTCATTCCAAGTCGGCGACGTCACCATTGGCTCCGGCAATCTCTTTCTGATTGCCGGTCCCTGCGTCATTGAAAGCGAAGATCATGCCATTCGCATGGCCGAGATCATCAAAGGCGTTGCCCGCTCTTTAAATTTTCCATTCATCTTTAAGGCATCTTACGATAAAGCCAATCGTACTTCGATTCGTAGTTTCCGCGGACCTGGCTTAACCGAAGGCCTTCGCATTTTAAAAAAAATAAAAAATGAAGTTGGCGTGCCGGTACTAACGGACGTCCATCACATCGCCGATGTTACCAAAGTCGCTGAGGTAGTGGACGTGATCCAGATCCCCGCTTTCCTCTGCCGCCAAACCGATCTCGTTCTGGCCGCTGCCATGAGCGAGCGAGCAGTGAATATTAAAAAAGGCCAGTTCGTTTCGCCATGGGACATGAAGCATGTAGTCGAAAAGTGCAGGACGGCCGGCAACAACAAGATTTTTCTGACGGAACGCGGCTCGAGTTTTGGCTACAACAACCTTGTCGTGGACATGCGATCGCTCACGATTATGCGAAAGTTTGCGCCTGTAGTCTTTGATGCGACTCACTCCGTGCAACTCCCGTCTTCCTCCGACAGTGATGGAGATAAACCAGCAGCAAGCGGCGGTCAGCCTGAGTTCATCCCCGTGTTGTCACGAGCTGCAGTGGCGGCGGGCGTGGATGGAGTGTTTATGGAAGTCCACGATAATCCGAAAGAAGCTAAATCAGACGGAGCCAACGCGCTGGAGTCGACGAAGCTCAGGGGATTATTGAAAGAGTTGCTGGCCGTCCACGATGCTATCGAGAGCGCGCAGGGCACACCCTAGTGACTTTGCAATCTATATAAGCGGTACACGTAAAGCGCGATTGAATGGCTGGCTACTCTGCCTCGTCGTTTCGTTGATTTTTCTCGGGACGCAACAGCGGAAATAAAATTACATCTCTGATTGTGTGCGAGTCGGTCAGCAACATCGCAATGCGATCCACTCCAATTCCAACTCCGCCGGCTGGCGGCATCCCGTATGACAATGCGCGGATGTAATCTTCGTCCATCTGGTGGGCTTCTTCGTCTCCGCGCTCGCGTTCCTTAAGTTGCGCTTCGAAGCGGCGGCGCTGCTCTTCGGGGTCGTTCAATTCGCTAAACCCGTTGGCGATTTCCATCTTTCCTGCATAAATCTCAAAACGCTCGGTCCAGTCCGGCTCGTCGGGCTTTTGCTTCGAGAGCGGAGAAACGGCGGCAGGGAACTCGTAAATGATAGTGGGTTGAATCAAGTGTTCTTCGGCAGCAGCTTCAAACAAGGCGGCAATAGTTTTACCAACAGGTTCTTTTGGATCGTAAGCAACATGGGAATGTGCTGTGTTGAACCGCTGTACCAAGGCCTTTACGGAATCATGCGACGCAAAGTCCGACATCCCTGGCTTTGCTCCCGCAGCTTCGGGCCAATAATGGATGATGGCTTCACGCATGGTCATGCGTTGCCAATTTGAACTTGCCCAATCGATTTCTTCCTCACCCCATTTCGACCTCGTCCCGCCGTTTACGTCAATCGCGGCCTGCACGATGACACTCTGAGTAAGGTCCATGATTCCGCGGAAATCCGTATAGGCCTGATAGGCCTCCAGCATGGTGAACTCGGGATTGTGCCGCATCGAAATTCCTTCATTGCGGAAGTTGCGGTTGATTTCAAACACACGATCAAATCCGCCGACCGTGAGGCGCTTCAGGTAAAGTTCGGGAGCGATCCGCAGATAGAGGTCGATATCGAGCGTATTGTGATGCGTAACGAAAGGCCGCGCCACGGCGCCTCCCGCGACTGGCTGCATCATGGGAGTTTCGACTTCGATAAATCCTTCGGCATCAAACGAGCGGCGCAGTGACTGCACCAGTTTGCTGCGTTTCAAAAAAACTTCGCGCACCTCGGGATTCATCACCAAATCGACATATCGTTGGCGATAGCGCAATTCAACATCGGTTAGTCCATGCCATTTCTCGGGAAGCGGAAGAAGATCTTTCGAGAGGAACGTGATGTCCTCGACATGAACGCTGAGTTCACCCGTGCGTGTGCGAAAGAGATATCCGCTTACGCCGATGTGGTCTCCGAGATCGAGCAGCTTGTAAAGTTCGAAAGCCTTTTCTCCGACTGCATCTTTCTTGACATAGATCTGTAATCGTCGTCCCTCTTGCTGTAGATGGGCAAAACCAGCCTTGCCCATGAGTCGAATGGCCATGATGCGGCCAGCGATGCGGACGTTGGCGCGTGGGTTCTCCAATTGCTCGGTGTTCTTTTCCGAGTAGTCGGCGAGAATCTTGGCAATCGTGTCTGTGAACTCGTACTTGCTGGGATAAGATTGCTGGCCGAGAGCTTCGATCTGCTTCAGCTTGTCTCGCCGTAAGTCGTATATGTTCTCTTCGAATGCCAAGCGATTCCTTTGTGCAATGGTAAAGATGGAAGAGTGATTATAAACAAGGTTGAGTGAGGTGAGGGAACTGCTGGGAGTTCATGCAAGTAACAACATCAAAAAGCGGCAGCCTGCCCTGAACGAGGCGCAAGAAGTATCCGCCCACAACAGGCTCATGCCTTGAAGATGGATGATTGCAGCAGTAAGATGGCTGTCGCTAGTCAGGAAAGCTAGATCGGCGAAATATTAAGAAAATGACCGAACCTACTCAGACGCAAACCGAAGTCTTTGCTGCCAGCCGCTGGACCAAAGGAAATTTTATTTTTCCAACCAAGATTGTTGTCGGGCCGTTGCGAGTGAGCCGCGTGAAATCGAGGCTCTTCGGAAGCAATGAAGAGAGTATTTCGATTCCTCAGGTTGCTTCGGTGCAGATTGCGACGGGTGTGGTGTGGTCGGAGATACGCATTGATTCCGCGGGAGGGAGTAATCCAATTACCAGCCACGGACATCGTAAGGCCGATGCCGAGCGAATACGTGATCTTATTGAGAGCTATCAGGCAGCGGCGCGCCGAGCATGAAGACTAGAATCGTTAGTGAGGTTTCCTTTGTCGCCCGATAGCGATTCGCCGAATAAGGAAAGCATCTGGGTACAGATTGCCAAATACAGCCAATTGGCATTTATTTTTCCGGCAGCAACAGTTGCAGGCTGGCTGGTCGGCTTGGCGCTGGATCATTGGCTGCACACGACATGGCTGTATCTTCTGGGATTGATTCTGGGCATCATCGCAGGGTTTGTAGAGTTGATCCGGGCAGCGATTTCAAATTCTAAATAGCTTGCTATTCCTATTCAATCTGCTGACGTTGTATCCTCCCATTTCATGATCCGGACTTCTTCTCTGCAGATGACGGGTGCGCTGAAATCTTTGCCGTTTGCTAATCGGCTACGGCAGGAGCTTGGCGTTCGCAATCGCGAGTATGCTGCTCGTCATGGATTATTGATGCGCGAGAGCTATGGGGAGCAGCCGGTCATTTGGTATTTGCCCTCTGACGATGGCATGTGTCACGGGAATTTCATCGCCGAGAGCTATCAGGCTATTCGTGAGAATGCGGGATGGTCTAAGCGGATGGAGAAGGTTCATGCGCAGGCACGGCATTCGTTGTCGCGGGAAGATCGAAGATGGCGGGAACTGGATTCCTGTAACAGCTCGGACGCTTTATTGATGAATATTTTCTGTTTTCCGGACACTTTGAATGAGCAGCATGTCTTCGATTTACTTGGTGTGGAGAACGGTTCATTGCCCGACTTCGGAGTCAGAGCGCGGGTTCCGCTGGCAAATAGTCGCGTCGATCACACCGAAGTGGATATGCGCATTGGTGACCTCCTGGTCGAGGCTAAGTTGACCGAGTTGGATTTTCAATGCAGCGATGCAGCGGTCGTCGAGGCTTATCGCGATTTTGCGGAAGTATTCGAAAAGCGAAGTCTTCCGCGCGACGGTAAGCGTTACGTTTCCTATCAATTAATTCGTAATGTGCTCGCGGCGCATGCCATGCAATGTTCATTTTGTGTAATGGCCGATGCCAGGCGGCCGGATTTGCAGGAGGCATGGTTTGCCATAATGCGGTGTGTCCGAATCCTTGATCTGCGGCTTCGTTGCAAGATGATTACTTGGCAGGAATTAGCCGAAGGTTTGCCGGAGCAGTTGCAGAATTTCCTGGCAGAAAAGTATGGCATCGCGGCAGGGAATAGCTGCTTCACTTTCCAAAACAACGCCGAATCGGAAGATCTTCCATTATGGACCTGAACGACGAGAGTTTTGCGTCAGGGGCCTTCCGGCGTATTCGACGGTACATGATTGTTCTCGGCATCCTTTTCACGCTCGCTGCCTGGATTCGTTTTGGTTGGAAGATTGCGCTGGGGTTTATCGTTGGATGCGGTATTTCCTATCTGAATTTCTATTCACTCAAACGAGTAGTAAATGCTCTTGCTGACAAAGCTACGCAAACGGGACGCGGTGGCTCGGGAACGGGCGTAGTGCTACGGTTCATGCTGCGTTATTTTTTGATGGCCGCAGCCGCCTATGCTATATTAAGTGGTTCTCCCGTGAGCCTTTACGGGTTTTTCGCGGGGCTGTTTTTACCTGTCGCGGCTATAGGATGCGAAGCCGCTTACGAGGTATATCAAGCCCTGGCGCACGGTGCCTGAGTGGTCCTGTTTCGAAATCGCGTTTCAGAATTGTTAAAGGATTGCATCAAAAGCACGCTGAAATATGCCTGAACAACTTTGGTTTACGGAAATCCTGAATCGTTTTTTGGCCGAACCGGTCACGGCCTTGCTGCGGGCGCTTCACCTTAACCCGCAGTACCCGCAAGCTCCGATTAGCAATGCTGTGGCGATGCAGGTTTTGGTGTGCGGATTTTTGGTGATTCTGTTTGCGGGTGTACGGGCGACTTTGTCTGTCGATAAGCCGGGAGCATTGCAGCACGTGTTCGAAGGTATTCACGGATTCATTCAGGGACAGAGCGAAGAGGTTATCGGGCATCATAGCGAAGGGTTCACGCCGTTCCTGGTTACACTGGCTTTATTTATTTTGATCGGGAACTTGTTGGGATTGATCCCAGGATTTGAATCACCCACGGCGAATCCAGTGGTTCCGTTGGGATGCGCCTTGTGCACTTTTGTTTACTATCAAGCTCAGGGATTTAAGCACGCGGGGATTGGGTATCTGAAGCATTTTGCCGGCCCCTTGCCGATTCTGGCTCCGCTCATGATTCCCATCGAAATCATCAGTCACCTGGCGCGCGTGATGTCGCTGACTATTCGTCTTTATGCGAATATGTTTGCCGGTGATCTGGTCACGCTGGTCTTCTTTTCGCTGGTGCCGATCGGAATTCCAGTAATTTTTTTAGGGCTGCATCTGGCCGTATCGTTGTTGCAGGCTTATATTTTTGTGCTGCTTGCGACGGTGTATCTGGCGGGAGCGGTAGCAGAAGAGCATTAGGACAGGTTTCAAGGTGCGAAAGTTTCGAGGTAGCAAAGCTTATTGGGGAAGTTCGAATAAAGCTTTGGCGATGTTCAGCAGTTTGACTGCATGTCCTTTGAACCTTGAAACTTTTCAGCCTGAAAAAGTGTTGGAGCCGTTTAGCGTGAGGGCGACTGCACGGTGTTCGTCAACCACCCACTGACGGCAATTCATACGACGAAGAGGAGAAACACATGCGTTTGCTTAGCAAGTTGTTTATGGTTATGGCATTTTTGTGCTTTGCTGTCCCCATGTTCGCGCAGGGCGGGGAAGCAAGCAGTGCAGTGAATTGGGTCGCCATCAGTGCCGGGTTTTCAATGGCAATCGCCTCTGCTGGATGCGGCATTGCTCAGGGCAAGGCGACTGCTTCGGCCACGGAAGCGTTGGCTCGGAATCCTGCGGCACGTCCTGGAATTCAGCTCGCGCTGATTCTTGGTCTGGCGCTGATCGAGTCTCTTGCGCTTTACACGCTGGTTATCATTTTCGCCAAAGTAAAGTAAGTTTTGAAAATACTAGAAAGCCTCTGCTAGCCGGCAGGCAGATATCTATTTCGCCACGCTTGCTGACTCTAACGTCAGCAGTGTGGCGGGTCGTCTCGGGGGCCGCTGTGTACGGCATAGTGTTTGGGATCGAAATCACACGATAGTATTTCGGATCGTTTCTTTGCATTCCAGTAACAAACGACACGCCCATGACGGTCAGAATGGATCTTCCCCGTAAGTTCCTGGCCGCGTCCCCAAGTGGATCGCGAAAGATATTGATGTTCGGCGCCCAGAAGTCCAGGTCTTCGTAGATGTCGCTGTGCCCATCGCGCATTGCGCGGAGGTGACTGGCGTGCCCTTTGGTACCGAAAACCCCGAAGTTCGCGCGATCCTGCCGGATCCATCCTGTCTCATCCTCTCCGGCTCCATAACTATGACACAGGATGAAATAATATTTTGTTGAACACCTTGCGCGAAGTGAGTTGAGTCCGTGTGCTCGGACTCTCTGCTGATGCGAGGCGGCGTTTGACGCTGAGTATCACGGTTGTTATGATGAATTCGCGGGGTGGAGCAGTCTGGTAGCTCGTTGGGCTCATAACCCAAAGGTCGTAGGTTCAAATCCTACCCCCGCAACCAAAAAATTCCTTCCTTTCAGCAATTTCCACGAACCCCGCAACCATCCGAATCGACAATTTAGAGCCATCAGCTCTGCCCTGATAGATCGGCACATAGTCTCCGAGTAGCCAGTGAACCGCTCGGAATATCGCTATGCCACGAACGCATTCGTCCGCCGAATCGCCTTTAGTTCACACGTTCGGAAGGGATTAACGCTATATCCGACCACATAGTTCTGCCTAGATTTCCGGCTCTTGAAACTTTTCTTGATATCAATCAAACATCTCTATATAGAGACAAATGAGAATCCATACCGAAATCGAGTCGCAACGCACCGGCGTTCACCTATGGCTGCTGCTCTGGAAGGCCACCAAAGCGGCCGAAGCGCATGCCCGGCGAAGTGTGGAAGATTCAGGACTGTGTCTCAGCGATTTCGGGGTTCTGGAAGCCATTTTTCACAAGGGCCCGTTGCCGATCAGCGCTCTCAGAAAGAAAGTTCTTATCAGCAGCGGATCAATGACGGCGGCTGTTGACCGGCTGGAAAGAGGCAGACTTGTAGAACGCGGCTCTGACGCCAAAGATCGCCGCGCTCGGATCGTGCACTTGACCGGGAAAGGGCGGGCCATGATTCGGAAAGTATTTGCAGAGCACGAGCGAGATATGGAGCAAGTCTTCGCGCAGTTCGAAGGACAAGAACGGAACACGCTCGGAGCCCTGCTGCGAAAAGTTGGCCGTGAGGCCGACGCTCTGCACGCGGAAGCGCTCAGTAGGGAAAAGAAGAAAAGGAGATAAGCAATGTCTGAACGGAAGAAAGTCCTAGGTATCTACGGAGCATCATCGTCACACTGGGTGGGAGACGGTTTTCCAGTACGAACCATATTCCCATCGCCTGGCGTAAGCGACTTAAGTCCATTCTTAATGCTGGACTATGCCGGCCCGGTTCGATTCGAGCCATCAACCCGCCCGCGCGGAGTCGAACAGCATCCGCATCGCGGTTTCGAGTCGGTCACTATTTCTTATCAAGGCAGCGTCGATCATCGCGACTCGGGAGGAAACTCGGGCACGGCGACGCCGATTTTGTGCCAGCAGAAGAGCGAATAGCGACCGTCGACAATGACGGTACTCTCTGGACGGAACAGCCGATCTATCCCCAGTTCGTGTTTGCACTCGACCGCATCAAGGTTCTCGCTCCGCAGCATCCCGAGTGGAAGCAACAACAGCCGTTCAAAGCGGCGCTCAATGGCGACATGCATGGGTTAGCAGCGAGCGGCGAAAAGGGGCTCGCGGAGTTGATGCTGGCCGTGCAGGCAGGCACCACCATCGACGAGTACGCAGCCCAAGTAAAGGATTGGATAGGAAAGGCGCAGCATCCGCGCTTTCATCGCCTGTATACGCAATGCGTTTTTCAACCAATGCTCGAATTATTGGCATATCTGCGAGCAAATGGGTTCAAGACTTACATCACTTCAGGCGGTGATGTTGAGTTTATGCGTCCCTGGGTGGAGCGTGTTTACGGCATACCTCCCGAGCAGACTATCGGCAGTTCGATCAAGACGGAATTTGAAGCAAGAAATGGCCGTCCCGTTCTGATGCAGCTACCGAAAATCGATTTTGTTGACGATCATGCTGGTAAACCAGTGGGCATCAACAAATTCATCGGTCGCAGGCCAATCCTTGCAATGGGCAACTCCGACGGGGACCTGCAAATGCTGCTGTGGACAGCTGCTGGATCCGGCCCTTGCTTGATGCTTCTTGTCCACCACAACGACGCGCAACGCGAATATGCTTACGACCGTAAGTCCTCGATTGGCACGCTCGACAAGGCCTTAGATGAAGCTAAGGCTAGAGGCTGGGTTGTCGTAAGCATGAAGGACGACTGGAAGACGATCTTCCCTGTAGCTGCCTCCCGCTAAAAGGCTCGCTGCGGATTAGGAGCTGGTCCAACGATAATTTCATCTCAGACATCGTTGGCGACAAATCGCCACATCACTCAATGCCCACGGCGTCGCGATTGTTCAGGGCACGTGGCTTCGCTGAATGTTCTTATTTCGGGTGATTACAAACGCGTTTATCCAATAGATTTCCGCGCCCGATCAACCCGTGGAAGAAAATTCAGAAGCCCATTCTGTCATCTGCCGACGGTCCATAGGTTGCTGGTACAGGTTTATCAGTCAATCGCAGACATACTCCAAGCTGAGCCCGGTGATGCACAAGGTGATTAAGAAACATTTCCCGGTAAGCGAGAAAGCGCGTTCCCTCGAAAATGGGTTTGCCTTGAAAACTTAATTTCCAACTCTGTTTCCATGCGTCATCGGGAGTATTTTCTAGCGCAGTGCGAGCCTTGGCTGCGCCTTCATCGAAAGCGCTCAAAAGCTGATCTGAAGACTCGAAAGGCAACCGCTTAGAGCGGCCCTTCGAAAAGTCCAATTCAGGGGTCGTGAGTATAGAAAGACCAAAGCCAGCAAGTTCGGCCACGTGGGGAGCTAGCTTGCTTAATGGCATGGATTTGGGATGCGGCGCGAATTCCTTTTTATCTTCCGGAACACGTTCTAAAGTTGTGCGCGTCTTTTTCATCTCCACATCGAATTCGGACAATAGCAGTTCACTGATAAACATGATTTTCTCCGTGATCAAGTTTAAACCAGGTTACTTGCCGATAGCTGCGAGACAGAGTGGCGGCCAACCAACTATATTAGTGAATCGTCAGTTGTGAATCTTGTCCTCATGATTTAATTCGTGTTTTTTGTATCTCTGTGCCCTTCGTGGGGGGTTACAAGAGTTAAATCGCTGAGTAAAAGCAATTAGGAGCTGAATGACTCGTCCCAAACCTCTCGTTCTCGTCATCCTCGATGGCTGGGGATACCGCGCCGAAACCAAAGCTAATGCGATTGCGCTTGCTCGCAAACCTACTTACGACCGCCTCTTGCGTGAATATCCCAACACGCTCATTCAAACCAGCGGACACGCTGTCGGTCTACCCGACGGACAAATGGGCAATAGCGAAGTTGGTCATCTTAATATTGGCGCCGGCCGCATTGTTCACATGGACAGCACTCGCATCGAGCTAATGATTCAGAACGGCGAGTTTTTTCAGCACCCTGTGTTGCTGGCCGCCATGAAGAGTGCTCAAGGAAGCCAGCGCAGCTTGCATCTTTTTGGACTGGTCTCGGACGGTGGTGTTCATTCCTATCAGACTCATCTCCATGCGCTGTTGAAGATGGCGAAACAGAATCATCTCGAACGAGTCTATGTTCACGCCTTCATGGATGGGCGCGACACTTTGCCGACGAATGGTGCGGGATACGTCGAGCAACTACAGCACGCAATTCGCGAGTACAACACAGGAAAGATAGCAAGCGTCAGCGGACGTTACTATGCGATGGATCGCGACCGTCGCTGGGATCGCATTGCCAAAGCCTACAACGCAATGGTGAACGGTAAGGGTGAAGGCGGACAATACACCGCTCCAGCGCAGGGGATTAAGGATTCCTACAACAAAGACGTGACCGATGAATTCATTGTCCCATTTGTTTGCACGGAGGATGGCGGAAATCCAGTCGCTAGGATTCGCGATGAAGATTCTTGCATCTGCTTTAACTTCCGCGCTGATCGTGTACGCGAAATCACTCGCGCTCTCACTCGCAACAGTGGATTGAACGAAAATGCCGGACGCGATCTTCCTGGAGCCGACGATCTAGATGCGAGTATTCCTCGCAATGATGTGCCTAACAATCTCCATTACGTGTGTATGACCCAGTATGACAAGAATTTCAAGCTTCCAGTGGTGATCCCACCGGAATCAATGAATAACATTCTGGCTAATGTCATGGGGCAAATGAATCTGCGAAACCTGCGCGTGGCCGAGACGGAAAAGTACGCTCACGTAACTTATTTCTTTAACGGAGGTGTGGAGCAGCCATTTCCAGGAGAAGAGCGCCTGATGGTGCAATCTCCGAAGGTCGCAACTTACGATTTAAAACCAGAGATGAGCGCCGCGGGAATAGCTGACACCGTGGTGAAGGCTGTGGAAGACGGAAGTTTTGATGTTGTCATCGTGAACTTTGCCAATGCGGATATGGTCGGCCACTCCGGGAAGATCGAGCCCACGGTCAAAGCCGTGGAAACGGTTGACGCATGTCTCGGACGCATCGAACTCGCGGTGAAAGTAAAAGGCGGTGCCATGCTGATTACAGCTGATCATGGAAATGCCGAGATGCTGATTGATCCTGTAACCGGTGGACCCCATACTGCACATACGACAAATCCCGTGCCGTTCATCGTCGTGCAGGAAAACAGTAAAAAGTTTTCGCTGAAACCAAAGGGCTCGCTACGAGACATATCTCCTACTGTATTAGGCATGATGGGAATCACAGAACCAACGGAGATGACGGGACGCGATCTGCGGGTTCTAAAAACGGATAAATAGATCGTAAATAGGAAGGAATTTTAGCTCGCTAACTTGCGTAGGAATTCCTGCTCATCCAAACGATATTTGAATGCCTTTCGGCCATCGATGAACACCACCGGAACTTCGTCGGTGAACTTGCGGCGCAACTCGTCCGCAGAATCGACATCGATTTCACGCCATGTGAATCCGCCGCGGCGCTCGAGTTTGCCGAGACTCTCTTTCACCACCTCACACAAATGACATCCTTTGCGGGAATACATAATGACTTCACGAAGGGTGGGCATGGGCTGAGTTTAGCAACTATTTCGGATAAATTTCCACAAAATCCTGTAAAGAATTTAGGAGAACGTTTTTTCGGTCTAACCTGAGGCGGACACAATATAGGTCTTAGCGGGTACAATCCCATGCATGCCGAAGTCTTACGGTGGAGAATCCGGGAAGCGACTGCAAAAACCATTAAAAAATCAAGCTGTTCTGATTACCGGCGGAGCAAGACGGTTAGGACGAGCTATTGCACTGGCTCTGGCGGAAGCCGGCGCTGACATCGCTATAACGTTTTTGCGATCTTCCACTGAGGCTCAGCACACAGTTGTAGATCTTAATAGCCTGGGCGTGCGGGCGATTGCGTTACGTTGTGATGTGACCGACCAGAAAAGCGTGACCAATGTGGTCAAAGAGACTGCTCGGGAGCTTGGCGGCATCGATATCCTGGTCAACAACGCCGCTAATTACGAGACTGTCGAATTTGAAAAGCTTACAGTTGAGCAATGGGACGCAATCTTTGCCTCCAACACGCGCGGACCATTCGTGGTCTCCCAAGCAGCGCTGAAACTGCTCCGTAAACGGCATGGAAAAATAATTAACATGGGATCGTTAGGAGGTCTTCGTCCCTGGGCGACTCACGCGCATTATTGTTCATCCAAAGCCGCAGTTCACATGTTAACCAAGGTTATGGCCAAAGCGCTCGCTCCTGATATTGCAGTCAATTGTGTTGCTCCAGGAATGATTGATTTGGGAGAAAAATCTGCGGCTGCTTTCATGAAGAGGACGGCTGCCCAGACTCCCATGAAACGCAGCGGAAGCGCGGACGATATTGCGGCGGCAGTCTTGTTCTTTGCCACGGCACCGCATTTCATCACCGGACAAGTTTTGGCGGTGGATGGCGGGTTAGGGCTTTAGCCGGTACATTCTGAGAAGCTGTATAACAAATCAAGTCGGGTCCAATTCGAAAAATGCATAGAAAATCCCGCATTCTCGCTTTAATTACTATTTTTTTTGTTTGTTTTTCCGCGTGTCTCGCTCAATCCCGTCCTGAAGATGGTGCACACGAAATTCAAGTTTGGAGCGGCGGCGGCCATTCGGTACCAGGCGGAACGTCAAATACGAATGTCTGGAATGTGGGCTTTCGCTACGGCTGGATTCTGACTCGACCGCTCGGTCCCGGTTTTCTCAAAGGACGCTTTGAATATGCGGTGGATGCTATTCCAGTGTTCATGATTTTTCAGCGTTTCAATACGGCATACGGAGCGGGATTCAATCCTCTGAACTTGAAATGGAATTTTGCTGAGCGAGGTCGAATTGTTCCGTACTTTGAGTTAAGTGGCGGAGCCTTGTTTACTAACAAAGATGTGCCAACGGGCACTAATAACGTGAACTTCACGCCCTCAGCTGCGCTGGGCTTGCATCTTCTGCGTGAAAAATACAATTGGAATGTGGAAGTCAGATATCTGCATATTTCAAATGCCGGATTGGCCAGATTTAATCCTGGGCTGAACACAGTGGAAGTGAGGCTAGGAATCGGGCGGTTTCTAAGTCATTCGCATTAACTGTCAGCATCTGAAGTCGCGCCACGGATCTATTTCGTTTTATTGGGATCATTAGTCTCCTCGGAAGAAACGCCATAACTCCACAAATTTTTTTATGGGATTAGGAGCAATCCAAAGAGCTATCGCTAGAACCGCTAGAACTGCCCAACCCAAACCCTTTATAAAATCTAGGAGCATACAATTCTGTTACTTACTATCAAGGTTGGCATTAGAACAGCGCAAGCAAGGGAAGTCTAGTGAAAGACGAATTGTTATTTTTCTGTAAACCTGGCAACTTGCGGCTATACACTCCTCCGGCTATTCTTCTTTCTTATGTCCACACTGGTCGAATGTGTTCCTAATTTTTCTGAAGGCCGCGATAAATCCAAAGTCGACGCTATTGTCGATGCCATGAAGATCGAAGGAGTCTTCCTGCTAGACAGGGAAATGGACAGCGATCACAACCGTTGTGTCATCACGATAGCCGGAGAACGCGAAGCCATTCAGGAAGCTGCCATTCGAGGCGTTGGCAAAGCTTCTGAGTTGATCGATCTTAATATTCATCAGGGTGCACACCCTCGCATGGGAGCGGCCGACGTGGTGCCGTTTATTCCCATCGAGGGCGTTACGATAGAAGATTGCGTGAACATGGCTCGCCACGTTGGCGGAGAGATATGGAAGCGATACCAAATTCCTGTTTATCTCTACGAAGCTGCAGCCGTGACCCCTGAACGGCAGAATCTCGAAAATATTCGGCGCGGACAGTTTGAAGGCATTCGCGCGGATATCGAAACGAACCCAGCCCGCAAACCTGATTTTGGGGAACCCCGGCTACATCCCACCGCAGGAGCCGTGGTCGTGGGAGCTCGTAAGGCATTAATCGCTTACAACGTATTTTTAAATACCGGGAACGTCGATATCGCAAAGAAAATTGCAAAGGCTGTTCGTTTCTCAAGTGGCGGTCTGCGTTTTGTAAAAGGCGCGGGATTTCTCGTACGTGGCCAGGCGCAGGTCTCGATGAATCTAACCGATTTCGAACAAACGCCTATCCATCGCGTATTCGAATTCGTTAAGCGTGAAGCCGCGCGCTATGGAGTCGTTCCCGTCAGTAGCGAAATCGTGGGACTGATCCCGAAGAGTGCACTTGTGTCCGCAGCGGAATGGTTCCTGCAAGTCGAAAATTTCGACTCCTCGCTGATCCTTGAAAATCGGCTCACAGCAGTTATGGAAGGGAAGATGGCAATAGGAGGACTGCGGGCAGGAGTAGAGCCTTTCATTGAACAACTTGCCGCACCTCACGCCACACCCGGAGGTGGAAGCGCAGCAGCTGCAAGTGGAGCAATGGCAGCCGCATTGGCAACCATGGTTGCTACTATGTCGCGTGGAAAGAAAGCGTATGCACAGTACGAGGGCAAATTGAGTGAGGCCATTGCGCGGCTTGCTCACTTGCGTGAAGAGCTGAAATCTTCGGTTGATGCCGATGCGGAAGCCTACAATGCGGTGATGAGCGCCTACAAACAATCCAAAGAATCAATGGACGGAGGTAGCCTGATCAATGCGGCCTTGAAGCAGGCAACCAGCGTGCCCTTGGGGGTTGCCGAACAGGCAAGGGAAGTAGGACAAATTATCGAAAAACTGAAGCCGATCACAAGTCCAAACATGAAGTCGGATCTTACAACGGCGGCGGCCCTGGCACGTGCCGCTGCAGAAGGCGCTCTGGCCAATGTTGAAATAAACCTCGAATCACTGAAAGACGAAGCTTTCGTTGCCGATGTAGTCAGAAAACTCACGCAGCTTACTCTGACGTAATTGAAATTCTTAAATGTCAACGGGCGATCAAATATCAAAGCAATCACAAGGTCAGCGGAAGTCGCGCCCGTGGATTGCAATTACGGCTATCATAATTTTCCCCGTGATTGGTCTGACGCTGGTGAGCCGCTTAGCGCAAAACGGGCCGCGTACAACCTTCAGCACTTGCTTGCAAGACGCTATGTTTCTGCGAGAGGGCGCGCCTGTTTTCCTGTCTGGAAATCAGATCGGGTATGTCGCCGCAACTACGAAGGATCAAAACTGTCCTGCAAGAGCTACAGCTGTTATCACGGATTCTGAGGCCAAAATTCCCGTCGATAGCACAACTTCGCTGACGCTATCCAAGGTGACCGGAGAGACTGAGATGGTGATTAATATGGGCCGAACTCCGGAAACAACGGCAAAATTAAAAAACGGTGGTGTTCTGCATAGCACTCACTAATCCGCAAACCGCCGCATCTTCCTCGTTACATTTCCTTACACTTTGGTTACAGCTAGGCTCTAAGGCATTGGCATACAATGGATTTCACGAGGGTCACCAGAAACGGCTACCCTGCATCCAACATTAAAGAAGTTTTTTAGAGGCATTATGAAGAAGTTTTCTAGTGGCATTGTTTCATTATTGATGAGCGGAATCTTTAGCACATCCGCATTCGCCATCCCAATGGGCTCTTCAGCTCGCGGTGTTATTCCGTCCGATGTGCAACAGATTATATCTGTCGATTATCGTGCGCTGAAGGAATCCGACACTGCCATGGCCCTTAAACAGCAGGTCCTGCCGCCCAGTCTCAAGGAGTTTGAAGGCGCGCTTAAAGGAATCGGAATTGATCCGCAAAAGGATGTTGATCAGCTCACCTTCGCCTCTTATCGCAGGGGAAAAGAAGGCATCAAGGTCGTTGGTGTAGCGCAAGGTTTGTTCTCGATGAAAACAGTCTTGAGGAAGATTAAGCTGGCCAAAATCAAACCCGGCAAATACCACGACTCCGATGTCTATCCCATGTCTGGCGGCATGCTGATGACCTTTCTCGATGACAATACGTTATTGTTCGGTGACTCGAGCGCTCTGCATGGAGCTTTGGATGCTCGCGATGGTTACGTCTCCACCCTTGATTCGAATCCTCAAGTGGCGGACATGATCGGCTCAGTCGACTCTGGCACCGTATGGAGCGTGCTCGATCAGCAGGGAACGCAGAACATGCTGCTTTCTGCCTTGGGCGATGCGGGCAAACTAGCCGATTTTGATAACATAAAAAAGCACGTACTCGGATCGCGGTATAGCATGAATTTTGAAAAGGGCGTGAACTTCGATCTCGATGTTGTCACCGGAGATTCGGTAACAGCTATGACACTTTCAGGCTTGGTGAAGGCTGGAGTGCTCTATCGCAAGATGACGGCAACGCCCGTGGAAAAAGCCGCGCTTGAAGGGGTGGCCGTAAATTCCGACAGCTCAGATTTACAAATGCACTTCAAAGCCGATGATAAACAATTTCAGTCGTTAATTCATTCGGACTTGTTTGCGGCGGTTTCGAAATAGGCGTGTCGCGTAGAAACCATGCACACGTAGGGGCAGCCGCCCTCGGCTGTCCAGTTGAGCGAAGCTCAACAACTCGCCTATTTTGATCGTCGCGTTCCTGCCAAGCTTTCTCTTTTCCGCTTTGCCCAGCCTTCCTTCACAATCTGATGTGCTCTTCCTAATGCCAAGGCATCTTCCGGAACATCAGCCGTAATGCAGGATGCCGCCGCGACATAGGCGCCGTTCTTAACAGTTACTGGCGCGACCAGTGTTGAATCGCTGCCGATAAACACTCCGTCTTCGATTGTGGTCTTGTGCTTGTTTACGCCATCGTAATTGCATGTAATAGTCCCAGCACCAATGTTTACGCCTGCTCCGATTTCCGCGTCACCCAAGTAGCTTAGGTGTCCCGCCTTGGATCCCTTGCCGATTTTCATTTTCTTGGTTTCTACAAAATTTCCCACATGGGCGCCTTCGCCAATTTCACTTCCAGCGCGCAACCGGGAATAGGGTCCCAGCGTTGCTTTAGTCTTTACGTCAGATTCGTCGAGAATGCATCCGGGGAGAAGCAGCACGCTGTCGTCTATCTGTGAATTGCGGATCACTGAATAAGACCCGATGCGGCAATCGTCGCCAATTCGTGTGTTGCCAAGAATCTGTACAAATGGCTCGATCACCGTATCAGCACCGATCTTGACGTCGCTATCAATGACACAAGTCTGGGGGTAGAAAATTGTCACTCCGTCTGCCATAAGCTTCTGACATTTTGCCGCGCGCATTCGCTGGTCGATATCAACGAGTTCTGCCCGCGTATTGCTGCCCAAAATTTCATATGGATCATCTGCTTCCACTGCAACCACTCGCGCTTTGGCCTTCCCGAGGACGGCCGCCATATCCGTCAGATAGTACTCGCGGTGAGGATTGTCCGTGCTCAACTTGCCGATATTTCCGAATAGGGCCTTTACATCGAACGCATAGAATCCTGAATTAATTTCGCGAATTTTCTTTTGTGCCGGAGTTGTAGATTTCTCTTCGACGATTGCCCTCACATCGTCGCTCTTGGAACTCTTTCGAATCACGCGTCCATAGCCGGTTGGATTCGCTAAATTTGCAGATAACAAAGTCATCGCCGCATGCTTGGCTGAATGAAAATCCCGCAGTTTTGAAATGGTCGCGGCAGTAATTAGTGGAGCGTCCCCGGACAAGACAATAACCATGTCATAGGCAGCTAAAGCATCGTGCGAAACCATGAGAGCGTGTCCTGTGCCGCTCTGCTGTTCCTGCAAGACAAAGCCAATGCCAGTTGAAGCCACAGCCTCTCGCACTCGCTCCGCCTCGTGGCCAACAATGGCGAAGATATTTTCCGGCGGTACGACTTGCGTTGCGGCAGCGATCACATGGGCCAGCAGGGGTTTGCCTCCGACCTCATGTAAGACTTTAGGATGTTTGGATTTTAGGCGTGTGCCTTTACCGGCAGCCATAATAGCAATGGCAATACGTTGAGTAGATTTCCTGGATTCAGTTGGCATTCGATTCAATATAACCCGAAGCGGGATGAACCGGCAGATACAGGTAGTGTTCGGCCTTTGGAAAGCAGAGGTGTGTTATGGCCGAGACTGAACAGAATGCTTGCGCTCCGCTGGTACCTGCAACGCCAATTCCAGCAAATCCTTGGCGACTTGTGCGGTGTCATGGCGGGCTACTTCTCCTTCTGCCAGGTAGTCGCCCAGCACAGGGCATACTCCCATCCTCTCAATCGCATCGAGATCGGCCACAATCTGCGCCTGGCCTTCCAGTTCATATTTAGCTTTCATTTCCGGGAACGCAGCTTTGCGATTAATTAGGGCGTAATCGAATAGCTTGCCCTGCGCATGGTCGTCGAGAGCACGGATGTGATCTGCCGCAGTCCTGCCAAGACTCTCGTTTGCCTGCGTCATCAAGTTACATACATAAATCTTTACTGCTGGAGACGCAATGATCGCCTTTGCAATTCCTCGAACAAGCAAATTCGGAATTAGACTGGTAAACAAAGATCCCGGACCAATTGTGATCACGTCAGCTTCGGCAATAGCTTCAAGAGTTTGAGGCAGAGGCTCGGGGTCAGAGGGAATTAGAAATAGCTCTCTAATTCGTCCTTTGCTGGCTGTGATATTGGTTTCGCCTCGAACGTGCGCCCCATCTTCCATGAGAGCGTCAAGTTCGATACTGGAAGCTGTCGCGGGGAAGATGTGGCCTCGCGTCAATAGAATCTCAGACGATAACCTCACCGCTTCCCCGAAATCGCCCGTCAACGAAGTAAGTGCCGCGAGAAATAAGTTACCGAAACTATGGCCTTCGAGCCCTGAACCTTTATCAAAGCGATGCTGAAAAACACGGGAGAGCAGCGCTTCGTCTTCGGAGAGCGCGACTATACAATTGCGAATATCGCCGGGAGGCAGCATGTTAAGCTCCCGACGCAGCCGTCCGCTTGAGCCTCCGTCATCACTGACCGTTACCACGGCACACAGTTGGCGAATCAATGGCTGACTGACAAAGGATCCGTCCGGAGTTGAGGAGCCCATTCTGGGCGTAACGTACCGCTTCAAACCCTTGAGCAGGGTGGAGAGCCCAGTTCCACCACCAATCGCAACCACGCGTAGGCCGGCTCTTGGAGCAGACCTTTCCCTGGAAGCAACCGCAGTGTGGAGATCGGTCATGAGCGCTATCTAGCTTTCTTCTTCAGCGCCACTGATTACAGAAGGCAACTCGCCGGGGTCGGGATAGAGCAGATCGGTAAAACGTGGATCCTCCACAAGATTCTGGAAATCAGAATCATTGCGTGCCTGAAAACGCAGAGCTGGGTTCAGCCGGATTGCCTGATCCAAATTGCGTAAGGAATCTTCTACGTGGCCGGTTAGGCAATTCAACGCTGCCAGTCCGTAAACCACATAGTCCGCCTTTGGCACCTGCTTGGTGAGTGTGTCCAAATGTTCGCGCGCAGTTACATAATCACCCAGGTTCATGAGAGAAACGGCGTAATCGTAATGCTCTTCGGGTGTCTTAAACTGATTGATAGCACGTTCCAGTTGTTGATTACAGGCACTCACGTAAACCGTAGCTCGATCAGCTAATTCCTTGCTGGGGCCGGAAACCACCTTTTGCAGGTGTGATTTCGCCTTATCAAACTTTCGCTCCTGCATGGCGCGCAAACCGGCCTCATAATTTTGCACAGCTTGTGCAAAGCGCGGATCATCTCCAACTGACGCCTTCTGTGTCGACTTCTGAGCCATGTGCAAAACTCTTCCTGTACTCTTCGTAAGCACTCCTTTGATCTTCCGCTTCTTGGGTAAAACCTTAACTTTTGCTACTGGTTTTCGTTTCATCCGGCTGCGAACCCCCGCACCCAGCATTGGTACTTCAATTCCGGAATGTAGAAAACATATTCATCCCGGTGGGAGCAGGTTATACGCGGCTTTTTTACATCCGTCAACTCTAGTATTGTTTAACCCCGGCCAGAGACGCTAATTGATCGACGCAGCGCTTTGCAGGTCGACCTGCCGCCATTCGCCGCTGATGATCCCTTGGCGAATTTGGGCGGCAGTTTTGCCCTTCTGATGCATAGTGTAAGCATAGTACAACTCTTTCAAACATGTGCTGCAACGGGCGCCATGAGTGCCTTCAAAGCAGCTGTGTAAACTATTGTGCCCATCGCGCCGATCGCAATAGCAGTAGCAGGGTTGCTGGTGCAGAACGACCGGAATTTTGGCTGCTAACTCATAAGCATGCGTCTGGTAGGCATTTTGGGCGTCCTCCATAGAAAGCTGGTCTTTTCCCAGGATCGCGGGCAGTTTGGCACCTTTGGCAGGCGGAGCCGCATTGTAAGCAGGAACCTCGTCCTGCTGGGATGTCGCCCAAGGGGCTGAAACCCCAAGAGTAATCGCAAAGAGGAAAGCCAGGATTAACCCGCGCTTCAGCATCGTCAAAACCCTCTACACAGTATTGTAACGCGAATTGCTGGACTGCAAAAGGCAGGCCGGTTGGGGGTGGAAGGTGAAGTTTCTAGGTTTGGCGTGGAGTAGGCAAATGTAGATGCGTTTTCGGTGGCGCCATAGTTTATCGCTGTGATTTCCTGGCACCCAAGTAATAGGCTTCAGTCGCCGAGGAACCTCATCCAGCTTGAATTAAGAGTGGCCGACGTTACGGATCTCATTCATACTACTCGCGAATCTTCTTTTACCGAATTCTCGAGCCAGTCGCATCGTATAGAATTGGAGCTGAGATGCCCGTTTCGGCAGACCCTTCTCAATTCGAGCCTAATCCTTCCACCATCACGCCTGTTCCTACGCGCCGTGCTGTGCCGTTAATTTCGGTTTGGCTAAGGGATTTGATCATTTCGCTGCTGATATCCGCCTTCATCATTATTTTTCTGTATCAGCCAGTGAAGGTTGAAGGCACCAGCATGATGCCCTCTCTCGACGATCAGGAGCGCATCTTCGTTAACAAGTTCGTCTACCGGATCGAATCAATTGAGCGCGGAGACATCGTTGTCTTCCGCTACCCGCGCGATCCGTCGAAGAGCTTCATTAAACGGGTAATAGGAGTCGCTGGTGACCACATCCGTATCGATACCGGGCAGGTCTTCGTTAATGGAAAACCGCTAAACGAAGACTACGTCCCGCACGTTTACAGCGACGAACGTTCTTATTCTGAGGTGGTGGTGCCTCCCAACAGCTATTTCGTCATGGGCGATCATCGCAGTTTATCCAATGACAGCAGGGACTTTGGCCCGGTAAATACGAAATATATATACGGCAAAGCGGTTTTTGGATATTGGCCCATGGACAAGATGGGCATGTTGCGATAAATCTTTTCAGATTTCCACTATTCATTCTTCCGCGTTTGTTCCTCGCCTGTTAAAATTTATAAAATCCACTCCTCGGAGTCAGAATGCAAGCTATCCTTGTCCTCGAAGACGGCAAAGTCTTCCGAGGCAAAGGCTACGGCGCAAAAGGCGAATGTCATGGCGAAGTAGTTTTTAATACTTCCATTACCGGCTATCAGGAAATTTTCACCGACCCTTCTTATGCCGGACAAATCGTAGTTCTTACCAATCCGCAAATCGGAAATTACGGCACCAACATTGACGATAACGAGTCAACCCGCCCTTATATCGAGGGACTGATCGTCCGCGAGTTTTCGAAGGTCAGCTCCAACTGGCGCTCGCAACAGGTTGCCGAAGAATATCTCGAACAATTCAAAGTTCCGGTACTGGCCGACATCGACACCCGAGCGCTGGTGCGCCATCTTCGTGATAACGGAGTTATGCGCGGAGTGATTTCGACCCTTGAGTCGGATGTTGACAAGCTCGTCGCAAAAGCCCGGTCCTTTCCTAAGATGGATGGAACTGACCTCGCAAAAGTAGTCAGTACCAATCACACTTATGTTTGGGAAACGGGCGAACGGTCGCATCTGCCGGATGAAATTGTTGGAGTAAAAGACCTGCCTGAAAAGCATCATGTTGTCGCTTATGACTTCGGCATCAAGCACAATATCCTGCGCAAACTGCGCGGAGAGTGCTGCAAGGTAACCGTTGTTCCGGCACAGACCAAAGCAGAAGACGTCCTCGCCCTCAAGCCGGACGGAGTGTTTCTCTCAAACGGACCGGGAGATCCCGAGCCATGTACCTACGCGGTCGATAACATTCGTCGATTAATGGGTAGACAGCCAATTTTCGGAATCTGCCTGGGGCATCAGCTTACTGGGCTAGCGCTTGGCGGAAAAACATTCAAACTGAAATTCGGCCATCATGGCGGGAATCATCCAGTGAAGCAGTTGCATACGGGAAAGATCGAGATCACGGCACACAATCATAACTTTGCCGTCGATCCAGATTCTTTGCCGACGAGTGAAGTGGATCTGACGCACGTCGATTTAAACGACAATACGCTCGAAGGGATGCGTCATAAGAATTTGCCATTGTTCACGGTACAGTATCACCCGGAGGCATCGCCAGGCCCGCACGATTCACATTATCTATTCAAAGATTTTGTGAAGATGATGGAAGAGTGGAAGGGATAAGTTTTCTGTGTACCGAACCAATACCTGTCATCCCGAGCGCAGCAAATATCGTGCGCAAGCGAACGATATGCGGAGTCGAGAGACCTGCTTTCTCATGACTAGTCACAACTACAGCGTGTACATGATCGCCAGCAAATCGCGTACCTTGTACATAGGTGTAACGAACAACTTGGAACGCCGCATTTGGGAACACAAGCAAGATTTAATCGACGGCTTCAGCAAACAATACCGCTGCCATCGTTTGGTGTACTACGAATCATTCGATGACGTCCACAAAGCGATCGCACGCGAGAAGCAACTCAAGCGCTGGAACAGAACAAAGAAAGACTGGCTGATAGAGCGCAACAACAAAACTTGGGAGGACCTTGCCACCGAATGGTTTGTGCATCATCGCTACGAGCCAGACAAGCAGGTCCCTCCACTCGCCAATTGATTTTACAAATCAACTGGCTTGGTCGGGATGACAATCGATTCAAGAGAAGCAATCAGCAAATAATAATGCCCAAACGTACTGACATCTCGAAAATCCTGATTATCGGCTCTGGCCCTATCATTATTGGCCAGTCGGCGGAGTTCGACTACTCCGGCACGCAAGCTTGCAAAGCTCTCAAGTCCGAAGGCTATGAAGTGGTGTTGGCGAATTCCAACCCCGCCACCATCATGACCGATCCCGAGATCGCGGACCGCACTTACATCGAGCCGCTCACCCGCGAATATCTGGAAGAGATTCTTCGCGTCGAGCGCGAGCTGTCTCCCAGCGCCGGATTTGCGGTTCTTCCGACGGTCGGCGGCCAGACCGCGCTGAACCTCGCGATGGAATTGGCCGACAGCGGCATCCTTGAAAAATATGGCGTCTTTCTAATTGGCGCGCAAATCAACGCAATTAAGAAAGCCGAAGACCGACTCTTCTTCAAAGACGCGATGCAAAAGATCGGCTTGGATGTTCCAAAATCAGCGCTGGTCAACAACCTGAAAGACGGACTCGAATTCGCCGGCAAAATCGGTTTTCCCGTAATCATCCGCCCATCTTTCACCCTGGGCGGAAGTGGTGGCGGCATTGCTTACAACCGCGAAGAGTTGATGGAACTGCTGGCTCGCGGCCTCGACTTCTCTCCCGTCCACGAAGCGCTGATCGAAGAATCGGTTCTCGGATGGAAAGAGTACGAACTCGAAGTGATGCGTGACATGAAGGACAACGTCATCATCATCTGCTCGATCGAAAACTTCGATCCCATGGGCGTGCATACCGGTGATTCCATCACGGTCGCTCCGGCGCAGACGCTCACTGATCGCGAGTACCAGGCCATGCGTGACGCTTCGATTGCCGTGATTCGTGAGATTGGCGTCGAGACCGGCGGATCGAACATTCAGTTCGGAATCCATCCCACGACCGGCCGCATGGTCGTGATCGAAATGAATCCCCGCGTGTCGCGGTCTTCCGCTTTAGCATCAAAGGCTACTGGTTTCCCCATTGCGAAGATCGCCGCGAAACTTGCCGTCGGCTATACCCTCGATGAAATCCCCAACGACATCACGCGAAAGACGCCTGCCTGCTTCGAGCCAACGCTCGATTACGTAGTTGTCAAAATTCCCAAGTGGCAGTTTGAAAAGTTCCCCGGAGCCGACGAGAGTCTTGGCCCACAGATGAAGTCTGTCGGCGAAGTGATGGCCATAGGGCGCACCTTCAAAGAGGCCTTGCTCAAGGGTGTTCGCGCCCTCGACACCGGCAAAAAAGTTGGATCAGAAAAAATCGAGCCCAAGATTCTCACTCAGCGCCTGGTGACGCCGCACCCCGAGCGGCTTTCCTACATCCGCTACGCACTGCGTCAGGGTCACACGGTAAAGCAGTTGGCAAAAATGACTTCGATGGATCCATGGTTCCTCTACCAACTCAAAGAGATTAACGACATGCAGCTCGAGCTCGAAAAGCATCCCATGGAGTCGATTCCAACCGAAGTATTGCGTGATGCCAAGCGCATGGGAATATCCGATGGACGCCTGGCTGGTGTTTGGAGGTTGAACGAAAAAGGCGCAGCAGACAAAGTTCGCCATTTGCGTAAGAAGCATGGGTTGAAGCCGGTATACAAACGCGTGGACACGTGTGCGGCAGAATTTGAAAGCTTCACTCCGTATCTTTATTCAACCTACGAAGAAGAAGACGAAGCAGCTCCCACTCAGAAGAAGAAGGTCATCATCCTCGGCAGCGGGCCGAATCGCATAGGGCAGGGAATTGAATTTGATTACTGCTGCTGCCATGCGGCCTTTGCTCTGCGCGATGACGGCTACGAGACGATCATGATCAATTGCAATCCTGAAACTGTCTCGACTGATTATGACACCAGTGACCGCCTCTACTTCGAGCCGCTGACTTTTGAAGATGTGTACGCCGTGTGCGAGCACGAAGCCTCGTCCGGCGCACCGGTTGGAGTGATCGTGCAGTTCGGCGGACAGACTCCGCTTAACCTATCGCTACCCCTTAAAGCGGCTGGAGTAAACATCATCGGTACCACGCCTGAGTCGATCGACCTTGCTGAAGATCGCAAGCGCTTCGGCAAATTGCTCGACGAGCTCGAAATTCCTCAATCTCCGGGTGCCATGGCCGCCTCGATCGAAGAAGCTGTAGCGGGCGCAAATCGTGTGGGATATCCCGTCCTCGTGCGGCCTTCATACGTGCTCGGCGGACGTGCCATGGTCATCGCTTACGACGAAGAGACTGTCGTTCGCTATATGAAAGAAGCGGTCGAATATTCGCAGGATCGCCCCGTGCTGATTGATCACTTCCTCGAAGATGCCATCGAAGTCGATGTCGATGCCCTTTCTGACGGTGAAGACGTTGTCATCGGCGGAATTATGCAGCACATCGAAGAGGCTGGCATTCACTCCGGCGATTCTTCATGCGTGCTACCCGCAGTCGATATTCCCGAGCACCTTCTTGCTTGCATGCGGGAGTACACTTTCAAACTTGCTCGTGCGCTAAAAGTAATTGGATTGATGAACATCCAATTCGCCATTCCGCGCGCAGGCGGAAATGGATCCAAGCCGGAAAAAGTTTACGTCCTTGAAGTCAATCCGCGCGCTTCGCGTACTGTCCCTTATGTTTCGAAAGCCACTGGTATTCCGATGGCAAAGATTGCTGCGCGTCTAATGACCGGACGCAAGCTGAAAGAATTTTTGCCAGAAAACATCCAGCACAAGACCGACCTCAATACTGGAAGCTGGTTTTACGTAAAGTCGCCGGTATTCCCCTGGAATAAATTCCCCGGAGTCGACACCGTGCTCGGACCGGAGATGAAGTCAACGGGCGAAGTCATGGGAGTTGCCGACAATTTCGGCGAAGCCTTCGCCAAGGCGCAAATTGCCGCCGGGCAGAAACTTCCGACCGAAGGAACAGTTTTCATTAGCGTCACCGATCATGACAAGCCGCAAGTGGCAGAAGTAGCGCGCAAGTTCGTGGACATGGGATTCAAGCTGGTGGCCACGGCAGGCACAGCTGACGTGCTCGAAGCCGCGAACATGACGGTTGAACGAGTCTACAAAGTAAAAGAAGGACGTCCCAACGTAGTCGATCTGATCAAAGGCGAGCGCATTCAGTTGATCGTAAACACGCCGCATGGAGTCGATCCTTTCTTCGATGAGAAAGCAATCCGACGCGCAGCGGTCACAGCAAGAATAACGACAATTACGACACTGTCAGCAGCGCGAGCAGCAGCAGAAGGAATTGCAGCGTTGCAGCGCGGAGAGATTAACGTGCAGGCTCTACAAGCGCTGCATGCCGAACGAACCGTGCGGCGATAATTGGCGGAGGTCTCCTGATTCGCGTATCCTCAATTGTTGACCCTAGCAGCTAGGAGCCAAAAAGCTTGTTACTTTCCGGCATTCTTCCTCCCATCACCACGCCCTTCTATCCCGACGGCAACGTCTATTTCAAGAAGCTTGAGAACAATGTCGAGCACTATTCCCGCACTCCTGTCTCCGGAATCGTTGCTCTCGGCTCCAACGGAGAAGCTATCCTTCTCTCCGATCAAGAGCGTCGCGATGTTCTCAAAAGCGTGCGCAATGCTGCCGCGCCGCACAAAGTTCTTATCGCGGGCACTGGCATCGAGTCGGCCATCGAGACGCTTCGTTTAACCGAATACGCAGCCGAACTCGGATACGACGTGGCCATGATCCGCACCCCGCATTTTTATAAAAGGCAGATGCAACCTGCAAACATCCTGGCTTTCTATCGAACCGTGGCCGATCATTCCCCCATTCCGGTGCTTCTTTACAACTTTCCCGGATGCACAGGCTATGACATCCCTGGCGAAGTCGTAACAGCATTATCCGAGCACCCAAACATCATCGGTATCAAGGAATCCGGCGGAGACGTGGACAAAGTCCGCCGCATGGTCGAGGGCACGCGGCACATAAAGCGCAGCGCCACCGTAACCGCGACATTCGATGCAGTCACACCTCGCATGCTCAAATCGGCAGCACAAGAAAATGGGAACGGAGGACAACTGATTTCCATCGGCGGAAGTACGACCGGCAATGCTCCGTCTTCGGCGTCAGTCGTTGCAGCACCAAGCCTCAAGACCCGCCAAAAAGAAGTCGGATTCCAGGTACTCGTCGGCGCTCCCCACCTGCTCAAGCCATCTCTGGAAGCTGGAGCCGTTGGGGCGATCCTCGGCCTGGCCAATTTTGCTCCCACAGCCTGCTACGAAATCTATGCCGCATGGAAAGAAGGTGACAATGAGCTAGCCGCGCTCAAACAAGAAAAAATCGTCGCTGCGTCAAAGAAAGTAGTCGGAGAATTCGGTGTTGCGGGTGCCAAATACGCGATGGAACTAAACGGATACTACGGCGGTCCAGTGCGACTGCCGCTACTCCCGCTAACCGCTGATTTAAAGGCTGAAGTCGAGCGCCTCATAGCCGACATTCGCAACTGACAGACTAAACCGTGCGTATCCATAAAATCGATAAAAAGGATTACAATTTTAATAGCAGCAAATTTAGGCGAGCTAAAATTTCTAAGCTTTGAGGAGAAGTCTGCACATGGAGACAACCATCCAGCCAGGCGTCAACGAAACCACCAAAACTTTGGTCAATTACCATACGGACGCTGGTGTAGCCGTGATCGAAATGTTCGATCCTCCCGCGAACACCTACACCTACGAGATGAATCGCCAGCTGGACGAAGCCATCCTCAAAGCGCGCATGGACAATAATGTCTATGTCATTGTGCTGACCGGTTCCGGCGACAAGTTTTTCTCCGCTGGAGCCAATATAAAAATGCTGGCCAGCGTCGATCCCACGTTCAAGTATTATTTCTGCCTGCACGCCAACGAAATGCTATTGCGTCTGGAGCATACGCCGAAGCTGGTGATAGCGGCATTGAACGGTCATACCGTCGGAGGCGGACTTGAGATCGCAATGGCTGCCGATATCCGCATAGCTCGTCAGGACGCTGGCAAGATCGGGTTACCTGAAGTAAACCTTGGAGTATTGCCAGGAACTGGGGGAACTCAAAGGCTTTCTCGGATAGTTGGAAAGAGTAAAGCCATCGAATTGATGGTTACGGGAAATACGTTCTCATTCGAAGAAGCGAAAGAGCTGGGAATTATTAATGACATCTTCGACCGCGAAAACTTCATGGAAAATATTATGGAATACGCCCGCCAGTTCTGCCCCCCAAATAAGGCCGCAAAAGCAGTGGGAAGAATAAAGCGAGCCGTGCAGACCGGATGGGAAATTCCAATGGAGTCGGCGCTGGCAGTTGAACGCGAGAACCAGCAGATATTGTTCCAGAGCGACGACGCGAAAGAAGGTTTGGCTGCATACGTAGAAAAGAGGCCGGCAAACTTCACAGCAAAATAATGGTGTGTGGCGCGGGCGCCCTCGCCTGCGGAAGCTTGCGGATGCCATAACACTTTGAAGGATTTCGTTTATGCCCGGAAAAGTCGCAAAAATCGGAACTTTCAGCGATTGGGTTGGACTCTTCGATGACTGGCGCAAAGACATCGGCGTCAACCGCGGCGAGATCGCCGACTTCAAATTCGACACCCTCTTCGGCGCCATCGAGACCGATGAGATTCAGTTCGGATCCTACAAAGGCCGCCCCAAGTGGGAGAACCTGCGCCAGATACCCACGCAGCAAATGCGCGATGCTCTGCTTAACATGATCGTCTATCAAGGTGACACCGAGTTTGCCAGCGTCGAGCAGCAGCGCAATCTTTTCGAAAGTGCGCCTACCGACTGGGACCGCAAAGCCATCACTCGCGTCATGATCGAAGAAATGCGCCACGGCTGGCAGATGTGCGCCCTCCTTGTCGAACACTTCGGATACTCCGGCAAAGTAGAAGCCCAGAAAATGCTCGAACGCCGCGCTTTCGAGAACAAGCGCTTGCTAGGCGCATTCAACGTTGACGTCGATAACTGGATGGACTTCTTCACCTACACCGATTTCGTCGACCGCGACGGAAAATTCCAATTGCAAATGTTGAAGTATTCCGCATTTGCGCCTCTCGGACGTTCCATGTCGTACATGTTGCGCGAAGAAGCCTTCCACATGGGAACCGGCAACGACGGTCTCCGCCGCATTGTGCAGGCGGGAGTCATTCCTCCCTGGCTCATTCAGAAGTATCTCAACAAATGGATCTCAAGCTCCTACGATTTATTCGGTACCGACAATTCTTCGTCTGCTCATTGGGCGTATGTATGGGGAATTAAGGGACGTTACGATGAGCCGAAGAACGATCAAGCCGCAAAACTGGACGAATTAAATGATTACAACCGCCACTTGTACCGCGACGAAGTTACCGGTTTAGTGGAACGATTGAACGGCGTGCTAGGACCGGGGCACGAGAAGCTCTACACTCCTGACATAAAGTTCAACCGCGCCATAGGACGATGGGCAGGCCAAAAGTTTCATGCTCAGAACGGCGAGCCCCTCGATGACCGGGCATATGAAGAACATTTAAAAGACTACATGCCGTCGGCGGAAGATAAGAAGCTGCTTCTGGATATCATCAGCAATGAAAAAAAATGGATTGCCCCTAAAGAAGGCGCTCGCGATCCTTTGTCGACGATTGGCGAACCACGCAAATCAGCAATCAATTTATAGTCCCGAAACTCACATAAGCGACAGCCGCCTCGGCTGTCTACCTGAAAGTGACTGCCATTATTACCAACACCACGAATCGCGACAATCCGCCGCCACTCGCGTACACTCTCGCCGAGCTGATGGTTGTCACCGCTGCCCGCGAGATTAAAGACAAAGAAGTTGTTTTCGTCGGTATGCGCTTGCCTCTGATTGCCTTTGTTGTTGCCAAGAAGACTCACGCTTCTAATGCCATTGGTATTTTCGAAGACGGAGTGATCCGTTCCACACCAGCTTCTGAGCTGATCTACACTATGGCCGATCCGCCGAATATTCTCGGTGCCATTCAATGTTTAGACATGCTGGGCGTGATGAGCCTCTTGCAATCGGGTCGCGTGCACCTGGGATTTCTGGGCGCGGCGGAAGTCGATCGCTTCGGCAATTTAAATTCAACCGAAGTCCGCGGTCAAAAGGGATTGATCCGTCTGCCTGGGTCGGGAGGAGCCTGCGACATCGCTTCATTGGCACATCGATTTGTAGTATTGCTGGAACACAGCAAGGAACGCCTGCCCGAGCGTGTTTCATTTTTGACCAGCCCTGGCAATGGCGACGGCCCCGGATGGCGCAAACGCACCGGGCTTCTGCGGGGAGGTCCCGCGGCCGTAATCACGACCAAAGCCGTGCTTCGATTCGGAGAGGATGGAGAAGCTTATATTTCTTCCGTACATCCAGGCATCGATATCGAAGAAGCTGCCAACAATGTAGGATGGAAAATTAAAGTGACCGCAGACGTGACTACAACCTCAGAACCAACTTCTGAAGAGTTGAAAGCGATTCGTGAGTACGATAAAGAAGGATTCTGGACAACCTAAGCTTCGTGTCGAGCGGGCGCCCTCGCCCGCAAAATTAATATGACACCTGGACAAACCACATTTTCGCGCATAACCCTCGACATTCAGCCACCGATCGCCCGCATCACTCTGCATAATCCGCCTCTCAACATCATTGATCTTCCCATGATGGACGAATTGGCCCAGGCGCTCGCAGATGTAGAGCGCAATCCTGCAATCATCGCGATAATTTTAGCTGGCTCGCAACAAGCTTTTTCCGCAGGAGTCGATGTTGCGGCACACACCCCGGAAAACGTTGCGATCATGCTATCCAAGTTTCACGCTATCTTTCATGCACTTGTTGGTTCCACCAAGGTCAGCATCGCCGCAGTTCGCGGACACTGTCTCGGCGGAGGCGCGGAACTCGCCATGATTTGTGATCTGGTCTATACATCCGAAACAGCGACGTGGGGATTCCCCGAGATCATGCTGGGTTGTTATCCGCCAGTGGCTACTACCGTTCTCTCCGCATTGGTTGGTCACAGACAAGCAGCCGATCTGATTTTGACGGGAAGAAGCATAAGCGGCAGGGAAGCGGCAAACATTGGACTTGCTAATGCTGCAATAGCTGATGCTGAGGTCGAAACGGCCGTACAGGAGTCGATTGATCATTTGGTAAAACTCAGTCCGGCAGCTCTGTCTGTAACCAAAAAAGCGATGTATGGATGGCATGCGATCCACTTTGACAAAGGTTTAGCCCGCTCCGAGAAAATCTACTTGGAAGAGTTGATGAAGACCGAAGACGCCCAGGAGGGGATTGCTGCCTTCATGGAAAAACGCGACCCAAAGTGGAAGGGCAACTGAAGTTTGGCATGTCTAAACTCCTTTCCATGCACGACGCCATTGCTCAGTTCGTTCTCGACGGCTCTTCCGTCGCGCTGGGCCTGCAACTGGAACAGATGATCCCCTTCGCCGCTGGCCACGAACTTATGCGTCAGAAAAAGCGCGGCCTGACTTTGATCGGACCGATCTCCGATATTCTCTTCGATCAACTGATCGGCGCAGGGTGCGCCGAGAAAATCATTGCCGCTTGGGTAGGCAACGTAATGATGGGTTCGGCCTACAACTTTCGCCGCGCAGTCGAAGAAGACGGCATGAAAGTCTTCAATATGACCAACTTCACCATCGCATTGGCCTTGCAAGCAGGAGCCATGGGAGTTCCGTTTCTACCGACTCGCACCGCGCTGGGCAGCGATCTGACCAAAGGCAATCATTTTTTCTATCAAATCATCTCACCGTTTGTGCCGAAAGAAACTCTTTGGGCCGTGCGCGCTCTGATTCCAGACGTGGCCATAGTCCACGTGCAACGCGCGGATCGCGAAGGCAACGCGCATTGCTGGGGTAATTTCGGAGTGATGATTGAAGGCGTTCGTGCTGCCAAGCGAGTAATCGTGATCGCGGAGGAGATCGTCGAGCCGAATGTAATCGCCAGTGATCCAAATAGAACGGTGATTCCGGGATTTCTGGTGAGTGCTGTCGTCGAGTGTCCGCAAGGTGCGCATCCATCACCAGTGCAGGGGTATTACAAACGCGACGATCCATTTTTTCAGGAATACCACCAGCAAACCAAAACCAAAACAGATTCAGACGTCTGGCTACAGCACTGGGTTTACGGCGTGAATGACCACCCTGACTATTTAAAGCAGCTTGGGCAGGCCAAAGTAGAAGGCCTGAAAGTGAAGAAGCACGCTTACGCGGCGCAAACCGACTTCGGATACTAAAATATTGTCAGGAGTGATATTGGACTACGAAATCACGCCCGAAGATGTTAAAGCTCTACCCAATTCCGAATTTACATTGCTTGACGTTCGCGAGCCTTGGGAATTCGAGATTGCAAGCATAGCGGGAAGCAAGTACATCCCCATGGGCGACGTTCCCAGTCGCGCTCATCAGGAGCTGGATCCCGATGAGCACATCGTAGTCGTCTGTCATCATGGAGTGCGCTCGATGTCGGTAACGAACTGGTTGCGCCAGCAAGGATTCGACAAGGCTCAATCCATGCGTGGTGGAATCGACGCCTGGTCGCGTCAAGTTGACGCCAAAATCCCGACTTACTGAGTTCATTGTAGGGCGGACACTCTTGTCCGCCGCTCTTTGGTTTGCCGGAAACAAATGGCAAGAGAATTATGGTCAGCAATCACTTGTATGTTTACTTGATTCAACGCGAAGTGAAAAGGTGTCCCAGCTTTTCTTTCTTGGTCTTTAGATACTCTTCAGCATGAATGTTGGGAGCAGCTTCGCAGGGCACCCGCTCGGCTACTTCAATCCCACCCTGTTCGAGAGCTGCAACCTTATCGGGATTATTCGACAGCAGGCGCGCTTGCGAGATCCCGAGTGATTTTAAAATTTCCGCCGGTAAGCCAAACTGCCGATGATCGGCTTTAAATCCAAGTTTCTCGTTGGCTTCAACCGTGTCCAGTCCGGAGTCTTGCAATTCGTAGGCTTGCAGCTTGGCCATTAAGCCAATTCCGCGTCCCTCTTGCTGTTCATAAATCAGCACTCCAGCACCTTGCTCGGCGATTAATGCGAGGGCCATTTCGAGTTGAGCCCGGCAGTCACAGCGCAGAGATCCGAAAACGTCACCGGTGAGGCATTGCGAATGAATGCGCACCAAGGGGGGCGTAGAACGGACGTCGCCCATTACCAGTGCGACAGCTTCTTCGGTACGTCTGTCACCATCGGTGCCGAACTCACCGCGGAAGCCAAAGATGCGGAAGACACCCCAGCGAGTGGGAAAATCCGCGGAGGCAATTGGTTTAATACTTGAGCTCACAACACCATTATAGCGGCGAGTTGGCCACGTCGTCCGATGCCACCGCAAGAGACATATTAAACAGTAGAGCCTAGTTCACCCGCTATCGCCCCTTGCCTGGCGCTATTGCGCGAGATAAGGCACAAATCCGTGTGCTTTTGTAGGCAAACGGTACACTGACGTTGTGGCAGTAATGTAGAGCGTGCTGTAATCTTTATCTCCCCAGGTCAGATTCGCCGGTTGCTCGGGCACAACGATCGTTCCTAAATGATGGCCTTGTGCGTCCCATACCCAGATTCCTTTGGGGCCGGTCACGTACAGGTTTCCATTCTTATCGACCTTAATACCGTCTGGCACTCCATCACCTTTGCCACCGGGCTCTTCCCCGAAGACGCGTCCGTTTTGTAAGGTACCATCCGATGATACGTCGTATACGCGAATATTTCTTTTATCGTCATCATCGACGTAGAACTTCTTGCCGTCGGGTGAGAATGCGAGGCCATTGGGCTGAGACATATCTTTTGTGAGCAGCCGGAGATTTCCTTTTTCGTCCAAACGATACACGCCTTGGAATGGGATCTCTTGTTTCTCGCCAGCCACCAAATCCAGCGTGGGATCGGTGAAATAGATAGCGCCATCAGGGCCAATGATCACGTCGTTCGGGCTGTTCAGCTTCTTGCCTTCGTAATGATCAGCCAAAATCTTATACTTCCCGTCGGGTGTGACTTCTATGATGGCGCGCAGCACACTGGCGCAATCGATTAAGCGATGATTGCGGTCAAAAGTATTACCATCAGGATCTCCGAGCGCGATCACTTCCGTTTTCTTGCCGCTCACGTTTTTGTTATTCAAATCGACGCGGAAGATCTTGTTTATGGTTTCATCGCTTACATACAAGAAGCCGGCTGGATCCCACATCGGGCCTTCCGTGAATCCGAATCCACCCTCCACCAGGTCGAGCTTGGCGTTCTTGTCAAACAAATTCCAGAACTGTGGCGATTCAGCTTGCAATTCAAATTTGCGCGCTGGCTTATCTTGTGCAACTAAAGAACCGAGAAACCCAAGCAAGCAGAGCACAGAAGCAAATACATTCTTCGTTTTCATCGAGAACCCGTTTCCTTTTCTTTACTGGTGGCGGTTTTAGTGACCCAAAGCTGGAGAGCGACTAGTCTTCGTCTTCCTGACCTCGTATATGTTTCTTACCTGCGCTCACGGTCATCAAGTAACTTATCAAATGATCAATTTCTTCCCGGCTCAAAGTTGAAGCATAGTCAGAAGGCATAATCGGTTTTGATTGATGTTCCAGGCTTCGAAGCTGCAATTTTTGCAAAAAATGGAATTCTCCGTCGGGAGTCTGTAGCTGCACCGAAAAATTGTCTTCATTGCGAGCGATTCCACTGACGCTCTGCCCATCTTGCGTTATCGCAATAAGGTCGGTTTTCCGCCAGTCCGTGTTCTTGACGGGATCGGTTATTGCGGCGCGCAGTTCGTCGATCGAATGGCTCGCGGCATAGCTGGAAAGATCTGCTCCCAGAAACCCGCCTCTACCTTCGGACATATGGCAACTCGAACACCCTGCCTTCCCAAAGAAAAGAGATTTGCCCTTCGCTGGATCTCCCGGCAATGCGACTGCCGCACCTTGACCTTGAAGACTACGCAAGTAAGCGACAACGCTTCTAATACTGGCGGTGCCAAGCGAACGGAAGGGCGGCATGGCGGTTCCACGAACTCCGTTCGCAACGATTGCAGAAATCTGAGTATCAGAAAGCTGCTGCACTTTCGGATTGCTCGCAATGTTGGGAGCCCGTTCCGCGCCACGGCCATCGAGGCCATGACATCCAGCGCAGATCGACACGAATACTTGTTGGCCTTGTGCAGGATCAGCTTTTGATTTGGGACGCGAGGAATGCGTCTGAGTTTGCGACTGCAAAAAAACGCCGCCGCCAAATATCAGCAACGCAGACGCAAACAGCAATATGGAACGCCGATGAATGTAAGTCTCCAATGTGATCAGGATTGTATGCTGAGAGTGCCCGGATTTGCACGATAGCAAATTCCAGGCACTCCCCTCATCTCAATACGTTAATGTGACGCGCTAAAAAACGAACTTTCCCGCAATTTGTAAAATGCGAGCAGGACGTGAGCCACTTACAAACCCAAAAGTGCCAGTATCCGCGATATTCCCATCTGGATTTGTAAACTGCGCGTGGTTGAAGACATTAAAAGCCTCGAAGCGTAACTGCAATTCCTTCGATTCGGTAAACGCAATATTTCTGAGCAATGCCATATCGAAGTTATTCAACCCAGGACCATGAAAGAAACGCCGATTCGAGGTTCCTATCTGTCCCAGCGGTTCAGGCGCGAACGCTGCAGGGTTGAAATAAGCTTGGCCTGATCTTGGATCGGTATTGTTTAATACTTTACCGCCCACGAAGTCGGGTTTGTTCACTCCAATAGCGCCAGTCAAAGAGCGGTCTTGTCCTTGTGTAAGGTTAATAGGCAGACCAGTTGCAAATGTTGTGATACCGGAAAGCTGCCATCCACCTATAATTTTTTGGACAGTTCCATTGCTTGCCAATTTTTCAAAAGGCAGGCTCACTGTATAGCTACCCACAAAATTATGGGTCAGATCGAAAAGAGATAACCCCCTACTTCTTCTAGGATCGAACACATCGGTTGGGTCTTCCAAGCCTGAGGAGTTATCCATGGACTTGCTATATGTATAGCCAAGTAGGAAGGACGCACGGCTGGACTCATGCCTAAGGCTGGCTTGAAGTGAGTTGTAAGCGGAGTTTGCGACTGTCTTCTCGTACGCGCTGCTTTGAAAATTATCAGTCCCCGGTGTGTTCAAGCCAGTAAGCAGACGAGTGGTGGCAAAAGAAGTGCCTGCCGGGTATGGGCCGAAAGCTTTAGCAGAGATGATCGGTGCTCCTGGCCCTGGGTCCTCGCCGTGTCTGCCGCATGTTGGGCTATTAGGTGCAAGATTGGTCGGATCGCTTAAAAACAGACACAACGCCGCGTTGCCAGGGTTTGACTCCATAAAAGTAAGAAGCTTATGTCCTTGCGTCCCCACATAAGCCACACTAAGCACCGTGTGTGCACTCAGCTCTCGTTGTATCGATAATTCATAGTGTTCGGCGTAAGGTAACCGGTTTTTATAATAAAAAGACGTATCGCCAGAGAGTGGTGTCACCGCATTCCAATTGAAAGCCGTGTCTGGATTTTTGGCGGAGACATTACTGGGAGGCAGTTGGAATGGGAAACGCTGCCCTTCATTGACTCCGCTTGGACGATCAATGAAAGGTGTTTCTAGCAGCGGATTCGTATTGGGAGCCCAGAATAATCCATATGGAGGATCTCCTACTTCTTGAAACTGAGTTAAATCCTCGAGGGCTGTATAAAACATTCCAAAGCCGGTACGAATGCTGGTTTTTCCGGGGCCACCAGTTATTTTGCCCCAGAGTCCTTCGCTCGAATTAGGCGAATAGGCCAAACCTATGCGTGGCGAAAAGGCATTGTGCTTGACAGGCGCAAGTGTCCTGGGAATTCCAGGATCTCCTGGTACAACAAATCCTTTCGGAGCGCCCGGGAAGAGTACTGATTGCAAACCCGGAACAATCGTCTCAGTCTTGTTGCCCGTATCGTAAAAAGGCGTGCTCTCCTCCCACCGCAACCCATAGTTGAATGTTAGGCTCGGTTTTATGCGCCAACTATCCTGAACGTAAAGTCCGATATATCTCGAACGCGAATCTAAAAGCTGTCTGCTGGCTTGAATAAATCCGTCCGTAGCGCCGATCAGAAAATCAGCGAAATCTACCCCCGTTTCAGTGCCGTCAAAGGTGAAATTTCCGTTTTCGCCAAAGAAATTTCGTTCGTTGATCTGGTCATAGTGGAAGCTTCCGCCGAATTTAATACTGTGAGTACCAATGACCTTTGAGTAGTTGTCTTGCCATTGAAACATGTTGTTGAACTGACCGGTCGTTGTAACAGGGGTTCCGAAACTGAACTGGTTAAACACGAACGCCGGTACTCCTGCTAACGCGGGGTCAATAGGGGCTATACCGCCATTAAAGGTACCTCCCGCAGGAGTGACGAAACCCAAAGAGGCTAAAGATACTCCCAATCCCCCTTGTGGTTTATTTAATGTCTGGGCATTTCGAACATAACTAAACTGAAATTGGTTCACCGCGGTCGTGCCAATAGTCTTCGTGTCGCTAAGAGTGAGCAGTTGTGCGCGTCCGGGTGTGACTGCTCCAAAGCCCGGAATATTGATGCTACTGTTTTGAAACGGGCTCAACGAATGAAAATCATCGAACACATAATATGCCGATAGTGTTCCCCATTGAGTGTTGTCATCGATACGCAATCCCCCTTTATCGTCACGTAGTCGGGTGCGGAGGTCCGGGGCAAGGTAGTTGAAGCCGCTACTGCTTGAATTGGGTAGCGGAATGTAGTGCTTGCCGATCACACTGGTTGCGACCGGTGACCAAGCGGTTTGTGGAATTACCGCATTAGGGAAGACGCACGTCGCGCTAGTACATCCTGGAGTGTAATAGGCTTCCCCATCCGTTACTGCATAACCTAAACGCCCCGATAAAAGTTGCGCGAAATATGATCCGTTCACAGAGCCAGTTAGATTATCAACTTGATCGGAAAAATCACCGCTTTGATTTAATGCAGATGGCACCGTAGCCGTGGTGGGAGAAGATGTAATTTGCCGCGTTCCTTGATAATCAATAAAGAAAAACATTTTGTCTTTCTTGATCGGGCCTCCCACTGTTCCACCGAATTGGTTCTGAATAAATACAGGAACTGTAGTAGCAAAATACTGTGTCGCGTCCATGGCGGTATTACGGAAAAACTCAAATATGTCGCCATGAATTTTATTCGTTCCCGATTTGGTGGCAACATTGATCTGACCGCCGCTATAATTTCCATACTCTGCGTCAAAGTTGTTGGTAATAATGCGGAACTCTGCAATAGAATCGAGGTTCGGAATAACAGCGGCACCGTTGTTCTTGCCTTCTTCGACGTTTGATCCATTCACCATAAAGCCATTCGACTGCTCACGTTGGCCGTTTACCGATTGGTTGCCAGGATTCAAAGCTCCTGATGGAGAGTGGTCAGTTGTGTCAGGAGCCTGCCCGCCATATGCGGACGGAACTACTCCCGGTTGAAGTGACAACAAATCAGTGTAAGAGCGGCCGTTTAGCGGGACCGAAGTGATTTTCTTTCCGTCGATAACTTCGCCCAACTGTGTACTCTGAGTTTCCACTTGTACAGCATTGCTTTGTACTTCAACTTTTTCCGAGACAGTTCCCACTGGCAATGTTGCATCCGCACGAAGAGCCGAATTGGCATCGAGGATCAAACCGGTTTTCGTAAAACTCTTGAAGCCTGCCTCCTGAATTTCTACGTCGTATGTCCCGATTGGCAAGGAAGGAAAGCTGTAAAAGCCCTTCGTGTCTGTTTGCGAAGTGCTCTTAATGCCTGTTTGGACATTGACGGCTGTGACTGTTGCGCCAGTCACTACAGCGCCACTGGAATCCGTGACTATTCCCGAGATACTGCCATTGATACTGGCGAAAGCGGCGGCGGCAAATAATGCAACCAAACATAAGGCTCGAACAACAGTACGCATTGATCCCCCTGGGCGAATTCGTCGGATTACCGAATCTAAGTCTTTAACTTTCACTATGTGAAAGAAGTCATGCAGTTAATGAAATAAAGTTACTAAAACGATTAAATAGAGTTGATCGAGGGTTTATATCAATTCGATAACAAGTGTCAACACTTTCTTGAGAAATGGGGAATAAAACTGATGGCAACCCGTGCTCCACGAGCTAACCGTGGAACACGGTTGACAGCAAATCGTTCTTCCAGTTACTTCTTACTTCCCTTGACGGCAATCGCAGAGATTTCAACCCGCGCATTATTTACAAGGGCTGCCGCCTGAATGGTGGTGCGGGTTGGTTTGGGATCGGGTAAGAATGCTTTATAGACTTTGTTCATATCTCCGAATTCGTGCATGTCCGCCAGATAAACATTTACAGCGACTATGTCCTTCAGCTGAAAGCCAGCTGCTTTTATCACTTTTTCTAGATTTTGCAGCGTCGCCTGAGTTTCAGGGCCGATACCACCAGTGGGCAGCTTGCCCTTATCATCATTGCCCTGCTGTCCCGAGAGATAAAGTGTGTTGCCCACGACCACGCCATCGCTAAACGGAAGCCCATTCGTACCGGAAAGGTTGACAACATGACGTTCCTGGGCAGAGGATGCAATCGAAATAACAAGCAACGTGAGGCTAAACACCGCTAGTATTAATTGGGAAGTTCTTTTCTTCATTTTTGTAATCTCCTTGTATCTGACGTTAGTTTTCTCAAAAATAACCGAACCATGTTAGAGTCCGCGCACATATATACAACCTGGAGGGCGAAATGGCCAAATTTCATTTTTCATCATGTCGGTTTACAAATGTGTTTCTATATACAGTTTTATTGATGATTGCAATTGTCACCGGTACATCCTTGCTCAAGGCACAGAAGGCGGGCACTGCCGCTAATGCAAGCGATGACACATCCCTGATTGACGCGTTCAAACATGTGGAAGTCGCTTCAGTTTCCGATGCCATGGAACAGGTTTTAGGTAAAAAAATGTACATGACTCATCGCATGCAGCCCATATTTACGAGTAAGTTCGCTGGATTTGCTTTGACTGTTCGATTGAAAAAAGATGAAGGCAACAATGATCCTACTGCTCTCAGCGGCATGCTTGCGGCCATAGACGGTGGCGCGGCCAACTCCGTTTATGTAATGTCGGTGGAAGATGGCGCAGACATCGCCGGAATGGGCGGATTGATGGGCACAGCCATGGCAGCGCGTGGTTTCTCTGGAGCTGTAATTGACGGGGGAGTGAGGGACGTGGGCTATTTGCGAAAGATCGGATTCCCGGTCTTTGCAGTAGGGATTGTTCCTTCAACTTCCGTTAATCATTACCGTTTTGCAGGCTCTCAAGTCCCGATTGTTTGTGATGGAGTCACTGTGAGCGCAGGTGACATTGTGGTGGCGGATGCGGACGGCGTTGCGGTCGTTCCGCGTGCAAAAGCGGATGAAGTTCTTGCACTGGCGCAGCAGATGGATTTTAAGGAGCACTCCATGTATCCCTACATCGAAAAAATGAAATCCATCGAAGAAGCGGTTAAGAAATTCGGACGTTTATAGAAAAATTAATCAAAGGTCTTGCGTAAAATAAATTTTCATCAGATAATCCGCACTTTCACATTGTGAAGCAGTGAGCGCCAACATCTGACATGTCTGGGACCGCTAAAAGAACTTATAACATCACCTCGCTCCAGCGGGCGTTGCGGCTTCTGCAACTGTTTGCAAGCACGGAGCGGGGCCTCGCAGCCGCCCAAGTTGCTAGACTCTCAGGCTTACCAGTAAGCACGATTCATCGTTTCCTGGTCAATCTCGAGACTGCTGGATATTTAAATTGCAATGAGTCTGGTATCTATCATTTGGGGATTGCGTGTTTTTCGCTTGGACAGGCGGCATTGGGACAACTCGATATCCGGCGCTTGAGCTTGCCTCACCTGCAAGAACTCAATCAGCATACTCGCGAGACAATTCATCTGACGGTTCGCAACGGATTGTCTGCTGTCTATGTTGAGAAATTGGATTCTCTGGAACCTCTACGAATTCATTCGCGCATTGGCGCGTCAGTTCCACTGTACTGCACCGCGGTTGGAAAAGTAATGTTGGCCTATCTTTCGTTGGAAGAGCAGTTAAAAATGTTGCCACAGTTCGAAATGAGGCGATTAACTCCCCATACCGTGGGCAGCCAGCAAGAGCTGCAAACACAGTTGCAAAAAGTCCGCAAGCAGGGATACGCGTATGACTTGGAAGAACATGAGCTGCACATTCGCTGCATCGCGGCTCCGATTTGGGATCATACGGCAGCCGTAAACGCCAGTCTTAGCGTTACCGCGCCGGTGGTGCGGATGTCGATGACTCGGCTCCGGCAACTAGCACCGTTAATTCAAGAAGCTGGCCTGAAAATTTCGAGAGAGCTGGGATATCGGGTTCCATCTGGAATTGCCAATCAAGGCGTTCCGTCCAGAAAAAGCTTGGAACGGCCGCAGGCGAACGGAGACAACAGAGCAACGGTGACTGTCAAAAGCACCCTCAATAATGTCTCAATGCAAGCCTCGGCAGGACCATTCAGTAAGCACTGAATCTAATGCGATCACTGCTCATCTGCGCGAGTTTAATGAGTTGCCTGCTTTCGGCTGGTTCGGCCCTGGCGGGGGAATCATCTCATCCGCACTGCCAATTGCAGTCCGTTGAGTTCGAAGGGTGGCAAGCGGAACAGATCTCAAATACCTGGGTGCGGCTCACCGTTGTTCCGCAACTGGGTGGGCGTTTGATGCAGGTCCGCTTTGGAGATCACGATTATTTGTTCGTAAACCCAGAGTACAAAGGAAAATATTTTCCTCCATCAGAGGGCGACGGAAAAGGAAAGTGGTTCAATTACGGTGGCGACAAAATCTGGCCAATGCCAGAAGGCTTGAACGATGATCACCACTGGCCTGGTCCGCTGGCCGACGTTTTGGACGATGGCGCTTATAAGTTAACGGTGGTTTCGCAAGATCCAACTTGCACGGTGAAGCTTGACGGCCCGCCTGATCCAAAAACTGGATTGCAGTATTCCAGGGAAATAACGTTGACGCGGGACTCTCCGGAAATTTCTTTTCGCGCCTCGATGAAAAATATCGTTGGACACGCGATCGATTGGTCCATGCAGTCGGTATCGCAGTACGATACTTCAGATCGGCACAATGACGGCAATTACAATCGTGATTTCTGGGCGTTCACACCGGTTAACGCTCAGAGCGCATATTTCAATTCCTATCAGGTTCGCGATGGTTTGGCCGATGATCCTTCGTTTGAAGTAGACGATCATCTTTTTAAACTGCACTGGTTATATCTGGAAAACGAAGTTTGGCTAGATAGCAATGCCGGTTGGCTCGCGGTCGTGGACGGTTCGTCTCGCTATGCGATGGTTGAACGTTTTCAGTACGACAAGAGCGCAGAGTATCCCGGTAAGGCCACTCTGATTTTTTATAAAAACGGTGCCGCTTTGGCGCTTGATCCGAACGGTATGCCTGCTTTGCGATCTTCGATTCCGAGCAACACTCCGTTCTACATGGAGGCGGAAATTAATAGTCCCATCGTTCATCTACAACCAGGCGAGAGTTACTCGATGACTACCCATTGGTTTCCCACGAGCGCAGACCACGACTTTGAAACAGTAACGGATGTCGCCTTGATTGATAGACCGCTTGTAGCTATGTCAAACGCAGATGGTCTTCTGCTTTCTGGTTCATTCGGCGTATTTTTCCCCGGAGAGTTGATTGCCCACAGTTTCAATCGTCGAGGTGTTGAGATAGGTGCAATTTCACTACTCTCTGTCGATCCATCAAATTCAGTCGAACTCCATCAGCAGATCAAATTATCGCCGAGTGCTGTTCGCGTCGCGATTCATCTTGTCGACGACGATGGAATCGATCGAGGATCTGTTGGAGAAGTTTCAATTAGCAAAGCGGAGAGGGGCTCATAAGAATGAATTTGCTCCGCAAAATTCAACTCAGTGGGTTAATTTGCGCCTGCTTGTTAGTTTCTGCGACCGCGAAAGATGAGTCGAGTTCATCCGCTTTTGATGTTTCTCCTGCCGAACTTGCAGTCAAAACAGTTGGCGCGAATTGGACTTCATACAACGGCGACTATTCCGGGCGCCGCTACAGCAGCCTTTCTGAAGTTAACACCAACAACGTAGAGAAGCTCTCGGCGCGATGGGTGTTTCATGTACAGAATTCGAACCGGTTGGAAGTTACTCCCGTAGTTGTGAATGGAATGATGCTCGTTACCTCCGCGAATGACGCCTTCGCGCTGGACGCCAAAACTGGCCGATTAGTATGGCATCACACGCGCAAAACCAGCGAAGGCCTTATAGATGACGCCTCGCAGCATATGAACCGGGGAGTTGGAGTATGGCATTCGCGCGTGTACATGGAAACTGACAACGCTCACTTGATTTGTCTTGATGCGCGGTCGGGTAACATGCTCTGGGATGTCCCCTACGCAGATTGGAACAAGAATTACGGCGCAACCAGCGCGCCTCTGGTAGTGAAAGATAAGGTTATTGTCGGAACTTCTGGTGGAGACGATGGTGTCCGCGGTTTTGTCGCTGCCTACGATGCAATGACCGGAAAACTTGCCTGGCGCTTCTGGACAATTCCCGCGCCCGGTGAACTTGGCAGCTCGAGTTGGCCCGGAGAAGAGTACCAGCACGGTGGCGGCACGACGTGGATGCCAGGCACGTACGATCCGGAACTGAACACAATTTACTGGGGGACAAGCAATCCATCGCCTGATTTTGATGGGAGCGGAAGACCTGGCGACGATCTTTACACAGACTGCGTCCTGGCATTGGACCCTGACACTGGAAAACTGAAGTGGTATTACCAATTCACTCCGCATGACTTGTTCGACTACGATGCTACCGAAACACCCATGCTGGTTGACCTTTCCTACAAGGGCGAACCTCGCAAATTGCTCGTGCAAGCAGATCGAAATGGCTTCCTCTATGTGCTGGATCGTACCGACGGTAAATATTTGTCGGCGGTTCCTTTTGTAGAGAAGTTGAACTGGGCTAAAGGAATTGACGCAAGTGGCAAGCCAATTCGCACTGGTGTCCAACCGACCGTGCAGGGTTCCCGGGTTTGTCCTGGCTATTCAGGAGCAACCAACTGGTATGCGCCTTCGTACAACGAAGACACGCATACCGTGTATTTCCTGGCTTTGGAACAGTGCCAAACCTATTTCTCCGCTGCTAAGTTAGAACATTTCACCGAGACAAAGACCTACTACTCCACTGGTGTCAAACATATCCCAGGAGAAGATTCCCAGAAGCTTCTTCTTGCCTACAACCTTGATAGCGGATCATTCTCATGGAAATACCTTCAAGCCAATCGCGGGCATTCTTCTGGTGGAACTATGACCACAGCTGGGGGGCTCTTATTCTTTGGGGATGATGCAGAATCTTTTGAAGCACTGGATGCGAAAAGCGGTAAACCGCTATGGCACTTCAATACGGGGCAGAACTTTGCCGCTTCTCCCATGACCTATGCCGTTGATGGGAAACAGTACGTCGCAGTTGCGGCAGGCAGCGATATTTTTAGCTTTGCATTGCCTTAGTTCGGTTTCGCGTGAGACTGTTCGTTGGCGGGAGTCTCCGGATCTTTCGCTTTTCGAAATCGGCAACAATATCAAGTTTGACAGTGAAGTCTGCAGGTAAAGCGCGAAGGAGCGCGAATATGGAACTCAGCTCAAAGTGGAATCGCCGAAGTTTCCTCGGAACTCTGGGTGCAATTGTGGGCGCTGTGATCGCACCAACCAGGTTGTTTGCAGGGAAGAAAGTAGCTGCAACCGTCGCTGCTGGAAGCGCGAAGTTAAGCGGATTAGGAGAAACCGGCAATCCTTACGAAGAGTTGGGGGTTCCAACCGTTATCAATGCAGAAGGGACTATGACAGTATTGGGCGGATCTTTGCCACGACCAGAAATTGAAATCGTGATGGCTCAGGCAGGGAAACATTTTGTCAGTATTGCTGAGCTGGAAGTTGCGGCAGGGAAGCGCATTGTAGAAATGCTGAAACTTCCCGACGGCTACTCAGCAATTGTTACTTCCGGAGCGGCAGCAGCGATTCAGTCAGGACTCGCGGGCATTCTCACCGGGAATAATGAAACCTTCATCAAACAATTGCCGGATCTCACAGACCTGAAATCTGAAGTTATCATTCAAAAGTCTCATCGTAATCCTTTCGATCACCAGCTTCGTGCTACCGGAATTAAGCTCGTAGTCATTGAAACTCGGGATGAATTGCAAGCCGCCATAAACGATCGTACGGCGATGATGCATTTTTCTTACTTCGCTAATAATGTGGGACAGATTAAAGATGAAGAGTGGTTGAAAATTGCTCAGGAAAACAAAATTCCCACGCTGATCGATGCGGCGGCAGATACGCCTCCAGTCTCTAATCTCTCTAAGCATGCGCAAATGGGCTACGACCTGATCACCTTCAGCGGGGGCAAAGCGATTCGCGGCCCTCAATGTGCTGGAATGCTGCTTGGGAAGAAAGATATGGTCGCCAATGCGCTGCTCAATAACAGTCCGCATGAAGATACGCTTGGACGAAGCCAGAAAGTCGGTAAAGAAGAAATCCTCGGCATGGTGAAAGCGTTGGAGCTTTATTTGAACGAAGATCACGACGCTCTGTGGAAGGAATGGCAAGGTCGCTTGGAAACCATCTCCGGGCAAGTCACCAAGATTCCTGGAGTCTCGACTGAGTACTTTGTCCCCGATATTGCAAATCATGTGCCGCACATGGAAATTAAATGGGAGAGCAAGATATCTCTCACACCCCAGGAAGCGTCGGAACTTCTCAGGAAAGGGAATCCATCAATTTCAATGAGCCCCGGAGAGGGCAAGCCCGGTCTGGAGATGAACTCATTTATGCTGCAACCCGGCGAAGACAAAATCATTGCTCAGCAGCTAGTGAAGCTTTTTCGTGAGCATTCGGCGTGAAGCCGTGGTAAGCGATTCAGTTCGTTCGTGTATGAAGAAACATTTTCAAACCCGAGCTTCTTGGTTGTGGCTATTGCACAGGCATGCGTCGCTTGGACCCCTTTTGTTCGAGCCATGTGTTGAACTGCTGGATCATTTCTTTTGTCCATTTTGCATCGATCTGTCCGGGCGTGTATTTGCCCTCGCGCAACATCGTGTGTCCCCACTCATCGATCAAATGATCCATCTCCGTTTCATCGGCGAGTTTTTCTGCAAGCTGAGGGGGGACAAAGGTTACGCCCTCGGGATCACCCAATGCGATGTCGCCGGGCATCACAGCAACATCGCCAATACGAATGGGAACATTGATTCCGGTCAGCATCACATTTTGAAGATCCGTGGGATCGACACCGCGCACATAGCATTGGAAACCAGGAATCTCCTGAATCCCTGTCACGTCGCGAATGGCTCCATTGACAATCAACCCATTGTGGCTTTTGGTATAAATGGCGGTTGCGAGATTGTCTCCGATAATTGTTCCGTAGCGAATTTTTCCAAAAAGATCGACCACCAGAACGTCGCCCGGTTGAAGAATGTCAATAATCCAGGAGTTCTCGTCGCCGATTCTTCCTTCCTTTTTTCCATTGGCCTTAATCGTGGAATCGACATCCGGCCGATAGGGCATGAACACCGCAGTGACCACGCGCCCGACCAGGCGCTGGCCAGGATTGATTACTTTCCATCCGCCTTCGAATTGATTACGAAATTTAGCCTCCTGCAGAACGTCCCAAGCCTCATCTGCTGTAACCGTCTTCAAGCGAGAGAGCACAGAGTCGGGAACTTTCGGTCGTCCATCCGCGAAGCGCTCACCGTGCCATTCCGGCGTAAATTCAATCCGCTGTTGCTGGGAAAACAGATCAAGTTGCGCGTGTGCGGAACCAGTCAGACAGGAAACAGCAAAAGTAAGAAGCAGGGCAGTAGAGATCGCTTTCATAGATTGGCCACGGAAAGATTGGTCATAGGAATTAAATTGTATTTTGAATCGTCGCGGAAGATATCACAACTTTTCTGCCGCGACAAATTTATGCCTGCAAATCTAATCCCGACCTGGAGTTTTGCTGGAGGAGTGCAATGACGAATGCACGCCTGAATCATGGTCCGAGTCGTGTGCGCTGGTTCCTAATCTTCTGGCTTTTCATGCTGAGCGCTGTTGCCTTTCTCGACCGCGTGAATATTTCGATCGCAGGAAGTTCTCTGGCTGCCGACTACAACCTCAGTAAAGTGCAGCTTGGTTCGATTTTCAGTTCGATTCTGTGGGGATATGCTCTCTTCCAAACGCTTGGTGGACGGCTGGCAGATCGCTTAGGCCCTCGCCTGGTGCTGGCTGCCGGGGTTGTTTGGTGGGGAATCTTCACTGCATTAACGGCAGCCGTTCCCACTCATATGGCTCGCGGGCTTCTCGCTTTCATCGCGGTGCGCTTTTTGCTTGGGGCTGGCGAAGCTGTTGTCTATCCAGCTTCAAACATCTTTGTAGCGCGATGGATTCCGTTGCAGGAGCGTGGTCTCGCTAATGGATTGATCTTTGCAGGCGTAGGCGCGGGAGCTGGGCTCTCCCCGCCTTTGATCAGTTACATCATGCTGCATTATGGCTGGAGATCATCATTCTGGGTATGCGCCGCCATTGGCCTAATTGCGGGACTGGTGTGGTTCATTGCAGCACGAGACACTCCCAAAGAACACTCGCGCGTCTCCGCATCAGAAATGGCATTGATTCAGTCGGGTCTTTCTACAGAAACCCGCAAGGAGATAAATTCGGAAAATCCCCGCCAGCTCATCTCGTGGGGAACCATTCTTAAGAGCAGGGAAGTATTGGCCGTCACTATCAGCTATTTTTCTTTTGGTTATGTTGCCTGGATATTTTTCAGTTGGTTTTACATCTACCTGGCCCAGGTTCGCGGCCTAAATCTGAAGGCAAGCGCATTCTATGCCATGCTGCCTTTCCTATCGATGGCAGTAACTTGTCCATTAGGCGGACTCATCAGTGATCGTCTAACCAAATCGAGTGGCTTGCGACTCGGACGTTGCGGGGTGGCTGCATTCGCGATGGCGTTAGCCGCTGTATTTATAGCACTGGGTTCGCAAGTCCAAAACGCGCAGTTAGCCAGCCTAGTGCTCGCCGGCGGTGCTGGAGCCTTGTATCTGTCCCAAAGTTCGTTCTGGTCAGTAACTGCTGATATCGCCGGTACTTCCTGTGGCTCTGTCTCTGGTTTCATGAACATGGGAGCGCAGATTGGCGGTGCCGTTACAGCTCAAATTACACCAATCATTGCGAAGCATTTCGGCTGGACTGCTTCATTTCTGGTAGCGGCGACTTTATGTTTGCTAGGCGCCGTAGCTTGGGTATTCGTCGATCCGAAGCGAACCCTTACAATGCGGTCCTCGGAAGTGGCTTTGACACACGGAATCCCCTCCGCTGCAAATGCGATTACTACCCAGGCACACTAAATTTTTTCTTCTTAACCATACAAAATTCTGAGTTCAACAGTTTTGTGGTAAGTAACGCAGCGGCAAAGTATTTGTTTAACTTATTGGGCATCGACAACGCAGCGAAAGCCGATTGTTCCCGTGCGGTCGTGGCCCGGCGACATTAATAAATATTTCTGGTGCTCATCTAATCTGTAGGTTTGCGGAAAATACCAGATGGATCCTCGCGGTTGATAAGAAGCTCCGCCGCGAACGATTGCAGCGCGTGTGTACGGGTCATGGTATTCATCGGTCCACTGCGAGACATTGCCTACGAGATCAAGAACACCGAATGGACTTGCGCCTTGCGGGAAGGAGTCTACGTTAGCGGCTGGTCGCGTGATTCGTCCGTGATCTGTTTCTGGCAGTGTGTCAGGTTTCCAGTTATTGCCCCAGGGATATAACCGGCCATCGGACGACTGCGCGGCGTACTGCCACTCCCATTCATGAGGTAAGCGCTTGCCGGCCCAGGCAGCAAAGACTCTCGCATCTTCAATGGAAACCCAAGTTACCGGCTTGCTTTCCCAACCGGGGGGATAGTTTCCATTTTTCCAGTCGCGTAAGAAATTGTGATCGTCTTTGGGGTGATAATTTGTTGTATCCACAAATTTCTTAAATTCGGCATTTGTCACTGGTGTGCGATCTATATAGAAGCTTTTCAGATGTATTGCATGATTGTGAAATCGACGCGGAGTATCTTCCCATGGATATTGCACATCGACACCCGGATCATTACCACCTTCAATTTCAATGCCTCGTACCTGAAAATCGAAGTCACCTTCTGGAACCTGCACCATGCCTACAGGAGTGGTTGAGGCAGTCTTAGTTGGCTTGATTTCAACGATAGCCTGCGGCACAGCTTTCCATTCGCGGGAGTAGTTTGCCAATGGGCGCCTTGACCTCTCGGCCATGTATGCGAGAAGGTTCTTCCACGAATCTGTAAGTGCTTCGTTTGTTGCTAGAACCGCGCCGAATCCGCGGCCATCCAAATCGAACCTTAAGATTGCTTCGGCCCCGCGCATGATTGGTGTCAGTTCCGCGCCATGCCATAAATCGTAGTAGCGTATTCCAGTTTGATGAGGCACTCGGAGCTGTTCGCCATGAAGGTCATATTCGTTACGGTTAACGATTGTCCAAAGGGTGCTTGATTGAGTGGGAAACTTGCTGGCAAAAACTCCGGCTTGAACCGTTGGAACGTGCGGCTCCCATTCCGCACTGCGAAGGTTGTCAGCCATTGCTCGTTCAATGCGCGTGAATCGCAGCAAAGCTTCCGAATCATTAGGATTCATACCGTACCAAAATCCCCAAAGATTTTCGAGGGTGGCATAACCTTCGCCATTGAAGAAGGCGTGTTGCAAGCTGTCGGTCTTGTCTCGTGTAAAACGGTCAGTGACAGCGACGGTGTGGCGCGGCTCCAGCCACCTCGTCTTGTCCACCATGGGAATAAATGGGTATGGTTTGCCTTCCCATGTAACCCAATCGTTCCAATTGATATTGGTCCAGGCAAGTGATTCATCGCGTGGCGCAAACTGAGGCTCAAGGGCAAGCGGGTGGCCAGTCGCATCGGAAGCCTGACGGAATTCCACGGGAACACTTTCGAGCGTGTCGAAATTGATGCCGTCCGCTCCAATATCTGCCAACAATTTCGAGATCGCATTTGATGGCGAAGTGCCTTCATCGCGTGTACCTGTATCCCACGCGATAAAAGGGAAGAACACTTTTACACCCCGGTCATGGAATTGTTGCACCATCTGCCGCAGGCCCAAGATTCCGCCGGGCAAATCTCTGAGCATATCGAACTGATTCCGGTCATCGACGCCGAGATTGGGATATACATGCCAGATAAGAACTGCGTCTATAGGCCCGATGCGGTTCTCGGTATCATCCAAAAATCGATTAACCGTATATTCGCGTTTTTCCGGATCATAGAGACGACGATCCCAAATTAACAACTGCACCTGTGAGAAAACATGCTGTGTCCACTCCAGCTCTGGACGCGCGAATTGTGAACCGTCGTAACGAAGACGAACCTGGCGGTCGCCTCGCCAGGCTTTGATCTGTTCGAGCCACGCGGCCGCATCAGCGGGGTTTTCCGGGCCGGGAAAGAAAACTTCGCTAGGCGGGGGAGGTTCTGACAAATTCATAACACCATTGGGCGAGATGAGAGCATGGCTTGCTTTCCACTCGTCGCAGAAACCCGGGCTAGTGAAGAAGATGATAAAGCTGATGAACAGGATGCTGCGAACATAGCCAGGGACCCGGTGCATATTTCTCATATCCATCGCATATCGCACTATGATCATTAATGAGCGTCAGGTGTGGGAGCGCTCATCAATTCTACAAACATCTGGTTAAATTTTTGCAAATCTAAATCGACTTGAATCTCAACCGGCTGAAATGCAATTTTCGGTTTGTCTTTTTCAGTCCACGTCAGGGTAGCGCCGTAGCCGGCGCCACGATCTAAATTTACACTCATGTAGCGCGTTTCCCGCTTGGTAATCAGGCTTGGATCAATCCATGCGGCTGCCGCGAGTTCGTCCCACATATAATAGCCACCTTGATCAGCCATAAAAAAACGGACTACATATTGTGCGGCAGGATTCTTGCTTGCGCTAATCGCCTTAACCATTTCAGGGGTGATGCGCGTCTTGACCGAAATATCTGTCGGTGTGCACACAACCTTTTTCCACGGCGCACGCAAAACGATATGTGCAGCTTCGGGATCGAACCAGAAATTGAATTCATGACGCGGATCGCTGATAAATTCTGGATCGTCAGTTCGAGGATTGAGACTTCCTCCCATGAAGACCAACTCTTGTGCCAGCTCGGGGAACTCCGGATCAATTGAAATTGCGAGCGCTAGATTGGTCATAGGCCCGCCTTCGTAAATCGTTACCTGATGCGGGAATTCCCGGACCTTCCGAATTAAGAAATGTGCGGCATCTTCATCGGCCGGTTTAGTCGTAGGTGCGCCTTCGAGCAGTGTGGGAATGACAAATGGCTCGAGCCACCAGCGATCATCCCACGCTCCTGCAAAAGCGACTTTTCCATAACGCTGCTGCCATAGTTGGGATTCTTCGCGGCGGCGAACTAAAGGAAAAGCGGCGCCGGGCACCACGGGAATATCGGTGCGTCCAATGAGTTCGAGTAGGCGAAGTGTATGCGCTACCTCTTCATCACGCCACTGGTTTCCGCTGACTACTGTTATTCCCAAAACCTCAACCTGCGAAGATTGGATTAGTGTGAGCAGCGTTTGCATGTTGCTGCCGCCGGGGCCGGAGCAGTCCTGGTTGATGATGATCTTGCGCCGTTGCTGGGCTGAAACAAAAGAACTCGCGAGAAGTAAACAAATTACTACTGAACGGAACCAAGAATATTTCATGATTGATCTAGGGGGAGATAATGAAATCACGAATATCTCTGTGAGTCTCCATGCGCTCTGTGGCTAAATTCTTTACTACAGAGGCACGGAGATCACATTTACACTGCTTCGACACTCAAGTACTCACTTGCCCTAAAAATTCAGCTTGAGGGCAAACTGAATCAAGCGAGGATTGTTAACCGTACTGTTTATTAATCCAAATTGAGGAGATTCAAAATCCGCAGTTGGCAAGGCGAACTGAGCGTGGTTAAAGACATTAAAAAACTCAGCCCGGAAATCGAGTCGCATACCATCTCGATACGGTAATACGAAGTGTTTGATGGCCGAGAAGTCGGTATTCACAAAATCCGGACCATAAACCGGCGTTCGGCTTGCATTACCAAGTTTCCCAGGCGCTGCGGCGGCGAAGCACTGCGTATTAAACCACTGATTTAAAGTCGGGTTGCTCGATTTCGGATTGCATATCTGATCTGGGCGATTGAAGTTGTTTCCGCCTTGATTAAAACCAACTCCTGAATTATCGAGACTGTCATAGACGAAGATGGGGAATCCAGAGGTGATCTTTTGAATTACGTCGACTTCCCAATTACCGAGGATTGCATTCGTCGCCCCGCTCCAGCCACCGCCAAACTGTTTCCCTCTACCGAATGGCAAGTTGTAAATCACACTGGCGCTAATATTGTGCTTGAGGTCGATTTGCGAAAGCGCCCAATCCGCCTTCTGTGTGCCTGGTAAAGGCCAATATGTTGCACCTGTACTGGTACCCACGCCATCAGGAAATCCGGAATCTAGAACGCGAGCGTAGGTGTATGCCAACAGAGCATAAATACCGTGCCTCGCACTCTTAGTTTCAGCCTTGACTTGTAGAGAATCGTATCGCGCTGAGCCTGTGTCGGTTATGTTTGCTATTACTGGAGGGAATGGGAAGGTGGGGGCACCATAGGGAACGTTGGCAACTCCGCAGCCTAAATGGTAGTTAGGATCATAAAGAGTATTGGCCACGCCACCGATAGTTTGGAAGCAAGCAGTAGGTGATGCGACATTCAAGTTGACGCCGTCCACTAAAATATGCGAACTGCGAGATCCGGCATAACCCGCCGTCAGGACAATATTCCCCGGCAGCTGGTGCTCGATATCTAAATTGAATTGCTGAACACGACCTTGTTTGAAGTTAGTGTTTTGTGACTGGATGGTTCCCGTGAATTGGTATGGGTTTGGAGGAGCAGTGAAAACGGGCAGAAAACTTCGTGCCAAGCCACAATCTAACGGGGTTGCGGATGTCGCATTTCCAAGCGGGCACAAGCCATTAAAATTATCGCTCTCGGCATAGTACGGAGGATTTTGCCACAACCCTTGAGCTCCCTGGTTCCAGGAAGAGTCGTGGAAGATCGAGTATCCAGCGCGAATTGCAGTGGACTCTCCACCAAAAGGCTTCCAGGCCAAACCAATTCGCGGCTCAAAGGCTGTCTTGTCCATTTCAATTCCCACCCGGCCGTCAGAATTCTGTCCGGCTATCAAAAATTTTCCAGTCGCAAAATCGAAGTTTGCCTGGCGATTTTGTACTTCGGTGATCGGGGTTACCAAGGCCCAAGCGAGGCCAATATTGGCGGTTAGATTCTTTGTAACCCGCCAGTCGTCTTGTACGTATGGGCGGAACAGTTTCCAGCGACGCCCCGTTGTCGCTCCTTTAAATGTTTGGTCGTGGATCGCCCCCCCCACCTGCCCCAAAAGGAGATCGGCCGAAGCATCATTGGTATATCCACCGAACATGAGCAGATAGCCATCCTGGAAACCATTCGTGAGCACGTTCATCTGGTTAGCACGAATTCCTCCGCCAACGCTGATGCTGTGATTGCCGCGCGTCATGTTGAGAGAATCGGAAACCGAGAACACATTGGTTCCTCCCTGGAAGGGTGCAAATCCGCGGTCTCCCAAGGAGTAGTAACCGCCAAAAAGCTGAGTCGAAGTCAGGCCGCAGCTAACGCAGTACTTGGACGATTGGGTGAGGCTTGAAGGAAGTCCAGTGAGGCTATCGCAGGCGCCACTTAAATCTGCCCCTTGAATCCCAAGCTTCGCTGATTCGCAGGTGCGATCACCGAAAGACAGAATGGAATTGAAAATCCGGTTGAATCCCGCATTGAACTGATTAATTGTCCGATCCGAGAACACGTGTGTTTCCGAAATCGCAGCATTGCGTCCGTGGTTGTCAATGTTCTGTGAGCTTGCAAATGCATTCTGTTCCGCAAATCCCGGCGAGCCGCCAGGGACGAATGAAGTCGCCTGATCATAACTGAAACGGGCAAATATGGAGTCTTTGCTGGATAAGTTATGGTCCACCCTAACGTCAAACTCCCCTTCATTAAGCTTTCTTACCGGCACGTCAGCATAGTTGAAAGAGCCGGGGGAATTGGCGTTAGGCAAAGGGAAAAGATTCATCATCTTTTGCCCGATAGGGTCGATTAAGTTGGACGGGATGATATTACAAGGCGTTCCCACGCCGGTTTGGCTTCCGTCTGGATTTGTAGGGACAGGAATGCCGCCATTGCATACGAATGCATTTGTCGTCTGGCCTGGCGGCGGTACTGCATCGTAGGGGTTAATAAGCTGCGTTCCATTCAGTCGACCGTACGGATCCAAGCTATAATCGCCGGCTCGCATAGCGGCGGTAGGAACAACGCCCACATATGGTGTTCCATGTCGCTGTTGCTTGGCTTGATAATCAAGAAAAAAGAACGTCTTGTCCTTCTTGATTGGGCCACCTATCGCGCCACCAAACTGATTCAGATTGAATTGCTCCTTGGTTGCAGCAAAATAGCTGCGGGCATCCAGTTTAGTGTTTCGAAAGAACTCAAACAGAGAACCATGAATTTGGTTCGATCCAGACTTTGTTGTCACCAGTACCGTGGGGCCTCCACGAGTTCCGTATTCGGCCGAGTAGTTATAAGTGAGAACCTTAAATTCCTGGATGGCATCGATCGAAGGCAGAATTGCAATCCCACCCGCGGTTAATTCGTTATTGTCATTGCCATCGAACAGCCAATCAGTGCTGTTGGCGCGCGAACCGCCGACCGAAAGTGAATAAGTTCCGCGAGCTGAGACTTCGCTGCTGGGACCGCCATTGAAGAAGCTGCCAGTATTGGTTTCTTGTGTCGCCCCGGGAGTCAGAGTTGCCAATTGGACGAAGTCGCGGCCATTCAAAGGAAGTTCAGCAACCTGCTGCGACGTGATGACCTGACCCAAGCTCGGATTTGTGGTCTCGACTGCCACTTCGGTAGCGCTCACTTCAACATTGGTTGTAACGGCGCCAGGCACGAGAGTGAAGTTCACCTCCCGATGCTCATCGACTTGCAGGCGAATGTCTTTTTCTTGCGTGGTCTGAAAGCCCTGCGATTCAACTTGAATTGTAAAGTCCCCAATAGGGAGTAACGGAATTAGATAATGGCCTGAGTCGTCGGTTTTCGATTCGCGCACAAGTCCTGTCTGCTGCGAAGTGGCTTTCACATTCGCGCCAGAGATCACCGATCCAGTTTTGTCGGAAACCGTGCCAGAAAAACTAGCATTGGCCTGACCATAGACAAACGGACAAATGGAAAACAGAAACGAAGACAACGCCGCGACGAGCAACGTTCTTTTTGTCTGCATCAATACTCCCCCTGTTGATAGCCCATTATTGACTGACGACTGAACTTTTGTTTCCACCTACTATCGTTCAATCTGCGATCATAAATTGGCACACGCAACCAACTTGATCGAGCAAAACTCGTTTCAAACGGTTCGGCAATTAAATTTTTAGCGAGCGACAAACCATAAAGCCACCGACCATAGCTTGTCAACCGTAACTTACAGAGTCAAAAGAGATACGGGATTTGAACCTTATTTTTGAATCGTTTCAACGTCGCTGCCTTTTTACTCCAAATCCAAAGCCCTTTCCACAGCAAAAAACAAAAAAGGATTTTCCATGCCCAAAACTGATACTGCTCACATTGCTACTTACTCATTACATCAACAAAAACATTTTCGAACTTCTGGACGTCTACTTCCATCTGTACGCTGGCAGGATGAAGATTAGCTGGTGGGCTCAAATGCCCGATCCATTTGCTGCGGTCCGGCCCATCAGGACCGCTGTATGGCAGGAAGAATTTTGGAACATCGTCCGGCTTTTTCCAGATCAAGGTATGTCCATAACTGGGCCCGTGAGTAATATCGACATCCAGATACATGACGTCAGATCTCTTGATGACCGACGGATCGATGAGGGAGGCTACCGTCAGCTCGTCCCACATCATGGACCAAAGACTTGTCCCCGCAGGTGGCTGAAAGTCCAGATAAAGATTCTTTACATGATTTGCCAGAGGGCCGCCAGCTTTTACCACGCGTTGCATTAATTCTTCGTTGGACCAAACTTGAGCCCCGGCTTCAAATGGTGAGACTACAATTTCTTTCCAGGGAGCGCGCATGGTGATTGCGGCAGCTTCCGGGTCCCACCACCAATTAAGTTCGAGACCGCCTGTGCTGCTTCCGCCCATAATGTAAATAGCCTTTGCCAGCGGCACAATTCCGGGATCCATACTGATCGCGAGCGCAATATTGGTCAGCGGTCCTGCACAATAGAGAACAACTTCACCCGGATTGGCGCGAATCGTGTCAACGATGAAGTCAGCCGCGCGCCCGGGATGAGGTTTGATTTTCGGGTATCCGCCGGGTGGTGCCCATGTCTGTTTTGACTTCGGAGCATCGGGATTGAACGATCCATGCCAACCAACATAAGAACCGTAAAGAGCCTCGCGCAATTCTTGTTCCCGCGGAGTATTCAACAAGGGCATCTCGGCTCCCTTGATTACGGGAACGTCCGGGCGTCTAGCCTGTTCGGTAGCCCAGAGTGCGAATACGGTTGCCGGTTCCATCCATTGATCGCCACTCACCGTGGTGATGCCGAGCAGATCGATCTGCGGAGCCCGGAGCAACATCAGTAACGACAGAAAATTGGTTCCTTGTGGGCCTGCGCTATCCTGATCGGCTATGACTTTGATCTTTTTCTGCTGTGCTGTTGCCATTGCACACAACAGCAAGCCATATCCGATCAGAACCGGGATTCTTTTCATAAGAATTGAACGTTCGCAGGCGTGAACAATAACAAGAGTTCGTTACGATTTATTTCTCGCTGCCCACCCCGCATCGAATCGCGCACGGTCATAAAATGACTTCTGCGTTCCCACGCCCATGGTCGAGAGTCCCGCGTAAAGATTCGCCCGGCGAACGGCTTCGCGTTCCGGCAAACCTTCACCGAGAAACACCGCAAAGCTGCCGATAAACGCATCGCCAGCACCCGTACTATCCACACTCTTCATACTGAATGCGGGAATGTGCTCCATGCCTTCGCGGCCAGCGAGCAATGATCCATTGGCTCCAAGCGTAATAATAATTTTCTTCACGCCGCCGGAAAGCAACTTCTCCGCGCATTTCTTCGCATCATCGACAGTTCGTACAGGTATTCCGGTGATGGTCTCGGCTTCACTTTCGTTAGGAACAAAATAATCGAGTCCAGCTAAAGCATTCAGATCGACAGGCTGGGCAGGAGCAGGATTCACAATGCAGCGAATACCATTTTTGCGGGCAAAGCTCACGCTGTAATAGACGGTCTCAATCGGAATTTCGAACTGGAGGACAATACAATCGACGGTTTTAAGCAAGTCGGCTGCCGCATCCACGTCCGCCGGTTTGAGTAGGTCGTTCGCCCCTTTCACCACAAAAATACGATTCTGTCCGTTCGGCTCTACAAAAATCGGAGCCACGCCACTGGAGACACCCTCCAGTTGCTTAACATGCGACGCGTCGATTCCGAGTTTCTTAAGATTTTCGATCGTACTCGGTCCGAACAGATCGCTGCCAACTCTGGCAACCATGTACACGTCTGCGCCGCAGAGCTTTGATGCGGCCGCCTGGTTTGCCCCTTTACCACCAAACCCAAAATCAAACTTCTGGCCAAAGATTGTTTCTCCAGCCTTGGGAAAGCGGTCGCAAAAAGTTATTAAGTCGACATTTGCACTACCTATCACTGCGATTCGAGGACGTTTCGCCATGGGGTCTCAAGCTTCCAAAAAAATATTTTTTGCTTTTGAAACGCGAAATCAAAGAACGCCGAGTCTATTCAGCGTAAACGCCGTTGTCAATGGATTTAGCTTTCAGGAGTTTGGGAAGTATTCAAAATGGTCTACAGTTATTCGCCGTAGGGGACCCAGATGTTTTTAATCTGAGTAGCGTGCTGCAGAAACCATCTCCCTTCTCCTTGCTTCACGTCGAACCAGTCGATGGCACGGCCTTCGTTGGTAAAAACCTGCTTTAAATTTCCGATTGAGAATGATTTTGCCGCCACGGCGCTGGTTTCGTCGGTAAAACACCAGATGGAGTCCACATCGTCGTGTTCCGCAAGAGTTTTAAGGAGTTGCGAGGATTGTCCAGAGACAATGTTGACTATGCCACCGGGCACATCGCTGGTATCGAAAAGCTGATATAAATCGCCAGTGATGAGAGGATAAGTTTCCGAAGGAATGACGATTGCCGTGTTGCCCATTGCAATGACGGGCAGAACCAACGAGAAGAATCCAAGCAGAGGCACTTCAGCTGGACACACAATGCCGACGGTTCCAATCGGCTCATTCATGGCAAGCGTGACGTTGCGAAATGGTGGATTGTGCACCGCGCCGTCAAACTTATCCGCCCATGCAGCATAGGAAAAGATGCGTTCGATCCCGCTGCTTACTTCGGCCGCAGCTTGCTTCTCTCCTACTGCGCCCGCTAATCGGTGGACAACCTCGTCCTGACGCTGTGAAAGATTTTCTGCCAGGTAGTAGAGAATCTGGGCACGATTGTGAGCGGAACTCCTGGCCCATCCAGCAGCTTTGCGTGCGGCTTCCACCGCATTGCGAATGTCCTTCCGATTGCCAAGAGATGCTTCTCCGAGCAGTTGGCCATTCTGTCCGCGAACTTCCATACTGTAGCCTGAATCAGGTCTGGCCTGCTTGCCTCCGATATAGAGTTTCACCGTGCGATCAATGCCGAGCGGATCGACGCCCGAAATAGCAAGTTCTTTTGCAGGATTAGATTTTTCCGTCAGAGCAGGCTTACCAACAGGCAGAGCGGGTGCATTCTTGAACCAAGTAGGTTCTAGGTATTCGAGCAATCCTTCTTTGCCTCCTTCGCGGCCAAATCCGCTTTCACGGTAGCCTCCAAAACCACACGATGCGTCGAACAAGTTCGTGCAATTTACCCACACCACGCCGGCTTTGATCTGCGCCGCCACATGCAGCGCAACATTGATGCTCTCGCTCCAAACGCAAGCCGCAAGTCCATATATGGTATTGTTCGCCAGTTCGACTGCTTCACTCGGAGTACGAAAAGTCATCGCCGCGAGCACAGGGCCGAAAATTTCCTGCTGTGCGACAACCGAAGTGGGATGAACATTACTCAGCAAAGTCGGCGGAAAATAAAGTCCGCGTGACGGCATTTCGATTTCAGGTTGCCAACAGGTTGCGCCTTCCGTGATCCCTTGATCGACGAGCCGCTGAATGCGGTCAAGCTGCACCCGGTCCACTATGGCGCCGATGTCTATTACCTTATCGAGCGAAGGTCCCGCACGAAGCGTGCTCATGCGATCGCGTATTTTAGCGAGTAGCGGCTCGGCGATACTCTCCTGCATAAGCAGTCGGGAACCTGCACAACAAACCTGTCCTTGGTTGAACCAGATCCCGTCCACAAGTCCCTCAACGGCGCTATCGAGATCGGCATCTTCAAAAATGATAAACGGCGATTTTCCGCCCAGCTCCAACGAAAGCCGTTTGTGACTTTGCGCTGTCGCTTTTCGGATCGCGCGGCCTACTTCGGTTGAGCCCGTGAACGCAATTTTGTCCACATCCGGATGTTTGACCAGCGCTTCGCCGGTTGAACCATCGCCCGTGACGATGTTCACCACTCCGGGCGGGAGTCCGATCTCATGACAGATTTCCGCAAAGGCGAGAGCGGTAAGCGGCGTGAACTCCGCAGGTTTCAGTACGACGGTATTTCCGGTCGCGAGTGCGGGAGCGATCTTCCATGCAAGCATCAGCAATGGAAAATTCCAGGGAATGATTTGCCCCACAACACCAGAAGCCGTGTAATCCGGGAACTCCTGATTCAGCAGTTGTGCCCAACCTGCATGATGATAAAAATGCCGTGCAACTAACGGAATATCGATATCGCGGCTCTCGCGAATCGGTTTGCCGTTATCCATCGTTTCGAGTACGGCAAGCCGGCGGGAATGTTTCTGCACCTGCCTCGCCAAAGCATACAGATAACGGGCGCGGGTGTGAGGAGTAAGCGATTGCCACTGGGAAAATGCAGCGCGAGCAGCCTTGACAGCAGCATCGACGTCCGCAACTGATCCTTGCGCGACGCTGGCGAGCTTCTCGCCGGTTGAAGGATCAGCGGTGTCGAAGTATTCTCCCGCCGAAGGCTCCAGCCACCTTCCATTTACGAAGTGACCAAAACGGCGTTCGTGATGATCGAGCCAATTGAGCGCTTCTTTTGGATCTTCCGGCGCGGGGCCATACTCCATCGAGACAAATTTTTCAGCAATACTCATCCTGGTAAGTCGGCTCCTAAAGTTAGCTGAGAACTATGCTATGGGATGGCGATAATCTGCCGAGTAGCGCCCGGTCGCGTGATGTTCCAATTGCCGCTCGATGTCATTTAATAATCCGCTTGCGCCGAAGCGAAAAAGGTCTGCTTTCATCCAAGGCAGGCCAAGTTCCTCCTTCATCATCGCCAGCCACTCACTCGATTGCTTGGCAGTCCGAATGCCGCCCGCAGGTTTGAAACCAACCGCCATCCCAGTTTCTTGCGCGTATTCACGAATAGCGCGAGTCATCACAAATCCAACCGGCAGCGTGGCATTGGTCGGTTCTTTGCCAGTAGACGTCTTGATGAAATCGGCTCCGGCCATCATGGCAACCCAGCTGGCGCGAGCCACATTGCGAAGCGTAAGCAGATCGCCCGTACCCAAAATTACTTTCATATGTGCTGGACCGCTTGCCTGCTTGAAAGCGGCGACTTCATCGTAAAGCTCCTGCCAGCGAGCGCCGAAAACATGAGCGCGTGTGATGACAACATCAATTTCTTGAGCGCCAGCCTCGACGGAGCGGCGAATTTCCGAAACACGCTCAGACAGCGGAGAAAGCCCTGCGGGAAACCCCGTGGATACCGCTGCAACGTTTATGTTGCTGCCCTCAAGCGCCCTGCGCGCGGTTTCTACAAACCTGTGATAAACGCAAACTGCAGCCACCTGGATTTTGAGATCTTCAATCCCCAGACGTGCTACTAAATCATGTTCAAGTGGTTGTTTAGCTTTGGCGCACAAGCGGCGGACACGTTCGTCGGTGTCATCCCCCGAAAGCGTCGTGAGATCCATGCAAGTAATCGCCCGCAGCAGCCATGCCGCTTGCCACTCCTTTTTCACGCTACGGCGAGCCGTATGACTTTGCGCCCGGCGCTCGACCGCACTTGTATTGACTCGGACCTTCGCCACCCAATCCAGATTGAGCGGTATGCCTCGGTTCGACAATAATGGGCGCCCAGCAAGCGTCGCTAGAGGATTTTCGGATCTTGCCGTCAATTCGCTAAAAGATTTGCTGGCGCCAATAACAACGCCGTGATGTCTGCTGCTTTCCATTGACCTGTTGGATGTTCCGTGCCACACCTGCGATTCACCACTTAAATAGCAGGGTAATACGTCCCAGTTAAAAGTGAAAATTGGCGAACCCATTGTACGGCAGAATTCAAAAAGAAGATTTCCTGCGTATGCCTGCGTGATTTGCCCTTTTGAAATTTGCCCCATACCACAGGGCCTTGCACTTTGGCCTTGACAGTGACAAATCTCAACGCTAGGCTACATCGCCGAATCTTTTCCGCGAAGAAATGAAAAACAAATTGGTTGTTACCCCGGGCCCCCTGCGTTTTTTCACCTCAACTTTTTTTCTTTTGATCTCTCTGCTGCTGGCATTTTCTTTACCTGCGTCAGCCGCCAAAAAGATTATCTTCGATACCGACCCAGGCACCGATGACGCTTTGGCGCTGATGCTGGCGTTGAATTCGCCGGAGCTGGACGTCCGGGCTATCACCGTGGTGCCGGGAAACGTTACGGCAGAGATGGGGCTGGAAAACGCGCTCCGCATGGTTTCGCTGGCGAACCGGTGTGACATTCCAGTCGCTGCCGGAGCGCAGCATCCGCTCTTTCAGAAACTAATTACCGCCGAGTTCTGGCATGGAAAAAATGGATTAGGCGACGTTGAAATCCCGCCTAGCAAATGCAACGTTGATTCTCGCTTTGGTCCCGATCTCATCATTCAACTCGTGCACGCGTCGCCACATGAGATCACGCTGGTTCCGGTCGGCCCACTCACCAACATCGCGCTTGCCATCGAGAAAGATCCCTCTATCGTTCCGCTGGTGAAGGAAGTCATCATCATGGGAGGTTCAATCAGCGGCGGTAACGTGAATGCTTCCGCTGAGGCGAACATCTTTAACGATCCCGAAGCCGCGCAGATTGTTTTTCAAGCTGGATGGCCGCTGACCATGTCCGGCCTCGAAGTTGGTGACAAGGCCCTCTTCACCCGCAAATATCTCGACGAACTGGGGCAGACTCACGGGCCTGTAAACGATTTCATCCATTCCATTGCCAAATACATGATCGAGCGTTCGGAGCAGTTCGGTTCCCCCGGAGCTTCGATGTATGATCCGTCTGCCGTTGCGATAGCCATTGATCCGACGCTCGTAAAAACGCAAGCCATGCACGTCGATGTCGAAACCAGAGGCGATTTTACCCGCGGCGAAACCGTCGGCAACCGTCACGGCGGCGTAGAGCGTAACGTTCTGCATGGAGATCGTTATGTGATTGAAGGCGTCGATCCTGTCAAGCCGAATGCAAATGTCTGCGTGGATGTCGATGCGGACCGCTTCTTGAAGCTTTTTGTTTCCAGAATTCGTGGCAAGTAATTCACAAAACGTATCTTCACGAATAAGCGCTTCGAACAGCAGTTACCTACGAAGTCCCTCTCGGAGCTGTTAAGGAGAAAGAATGTTCACACCGCATAGTCTTGGCATTGCACTCATCATGATGATAACCAGCGCCATATGCTGGGGGTCGTGGGCCAACACTTACAAGGGCGTCAAGGGATATCGCTTCGAGCTTTTCTACTGGGATTACGCGGTCGGCATCTTTCTGATCTCGTTAATTTTCGCGCTCACCCTGGGAAGCACGTCGAATGACCCGAACAGCTTCCTGAATAATGTGCATTCTGCGGATACCTCAAATATTGTCTCGACAATGGTCGGCGGAGCGATCTTCAATCTCGCCAACTTATTACTGGTGGCTGCGATTGACATGGCAGGCTTGGCAATTGCGTTTCCGGTTTCAATCGGAATCGCTCTCGTAGTGGGCGTGATTTCCAGTTACATCCTGCAACCGAAAGGTAATGGCGGACTACTCGCCGCAGGAGTCATCTGCGCGCTGATTGCAGTGATTCTCGACGGCAAAGCCTACGGAAGTCTCATCAAAGCCGGCCGTTCAGTCTCGAAAAAAAGTATTGTCACCTGCATTGTCTCCGGCGTTCTAATGGGACTCTGGGCGCCCTTCGTCGCCCATGCCATGACAAAAGGCAATACACTTGGACCCTACAGCATCGCCGTCTTCCTGACACTAGGCGCCCTGCTCTCCTGCTCTATCTGGAACGTTTACTTTATGAAGCATCCACTCGTGGGAGAGCCGGTAAGTTTCAGTGGATTCTTCAAAGGCCCAATCTCGGGACACATGCTTGGACTACTAGGCGGGATAATCTGGGGTACAGGGATGGTGTTTAATCTTGTGGCTGCAAATTTCACGGGAGTGGCCATCTCTTACGCGATCGGCCAGTCTGCGCCAATGGTCGCGGCTCTATGGGGAGTGCTGGCGTGGAAAGAATTTGAAGGCGCAGGAAGCCGCGCCAAGCTTTATCTGGCCCTGATGTTTGTCTTTTACTGCTTTGCTATCGCGCTAGTGGCAAAAGCAAACGGATAAAATCCCCTCAAGCCGCTTTTGCGCCTTGCTCAATCGATTCCCATTCTTGCGGACTCAATTGAATCTCGGCTGCCGCAACATTTTCTTCTAAATGTTTCACCGATGATGTGCCCGGGATGGGAAGCATGACGGGCGATCGATGCAGCAGCCATGCCAACGCGATCTGCGCGGTCGTAACCTTGTGCGATTTTGCAATTTTATCCAGTGGACCGCCCGGCTTCGTCAGCTCTCCAGCAGCCATTGGGAACCAGGGAATAAACGCTAGATTATTTTTTTCGCAGTAGTGCAGCACATTTTCGTGAGCGCGATCGCTGATATTGTATTGATTCTGCACGCTTACCACGTCAACTATTTTTTGAGCTCGCTGCGTTTCAGCTACAGAAACTTCCGAAATTCCAATGAAGCGGATCTTGCCCTCCTCTTGCATCTTCTTCAACGCGCCAAGGGACTCTTCCACCGGAACTTTTGGATCAAACCGATGCAGTTGATACAAATCGATCCGCTCCAGCTTTAACCGTCGCAGGCTCATCTCCACACACTGCCGCAGATATTCTGGTCTGGCAACCGGCAACCATTCATTTGGGCCTTGACGCGTTAATCCGCCTTTGGTGGCAATTACTAATCCTTTCGGATACGGATGCAATGCCTCGGCGATTAGGTTCTCACTTACCTCGGGGCCATAAGCGTCCGAAGTGTCGATGAAGTTCACGCCAAGCTCGGGTAGCCGCCTCAGGACCCTCTTGCACTCCTCGGGGTTCTTCGGATCACCCCAAATCCCCTCGCCTGTAATGCGCATGGCGCCAAAGCCGAGTCGATGGACGGGAAGTTCTCCCCCAATAGAAAAAGTACCGCTGGAAGCTGCATTAGGATTTGCCATGGCTCTTGGATTCCGTTTTCCAGGCAAAAGTTTCTGTTAATTCTTGAAGCACAGAACCTGGACTGCTTCTCCAGATTTGCTGGTTTAAGTGTTAGTCTCTGCAATATCCTAGCTTTCAGAGTAACGCGCAGAGGAATGAATGCCGGTACGGCTGATCGAGAGTCTCGCCACTACCACTGAACTCGCCGAAGTGTTTTCCGACGAGTCAGTGCTGCGGGCCATGTTGGATTTCGAAGTGGCCCTCGCTCGCGCCGAAGCACATGCAGACGTCATTCCGCACCAAGCTGCCGAGACGATTGCAACCGCAGCAAAGACTGAGGCATTTGACATCGCAGCTCTCGCCCACGATGCTTTGCGCGCTGGCACTCTCGCCATTCCATTAGTTAAAGCGCTGACTGAAAAAGTTTGCGTAAATGATTCATTGACTGCCGGTTTTGTTCATTGGGGAGCCACTAGTCAAGATGTCGCCGATACAGCTCTGGTGCTTCTGCTTAAACGAGCTCAGACCATCTTTGATACTGACCTCGCACGACTCGAAGCTGGACTACGTCGTTTGTCAGAGCAGCACAAGAACACCGTCATGCTGGGACGAACCCTGATGCAGCCCGCTCCGCCAATCACCTTTGGATTAAAAGCCGCAGGCTGGTTGGGAGCGGTTCGCCGAAATAGAAAGCGTCTCGGTTCCAGTTTCAAAGAAACATTAGTAGTCCAATTTGGGGGAGCGAGCGGCACGCTGGCGTCTCTAGGTGACAATGGTATTTCCATAGGACAAGGCATCGCCAAAGAACTCGGACTCGCTTTTTCTGAAGCCCCCTGGCATACGCACCGGGATCGCCTTGCAGCTCTCGTGTGTTCGTGCGGAGTCTTGACCGGTTCGCTGGGTAAGATGGCTCGTGATATTAGCCTGCTGATGCAAGCGGAAGTGGCCGAAGCATCTGAACCGGGAGGAGAAGGTCGCGGCGGTTCTTCGACCATGCCGCACAAGCGAAATCCGACTGGTTGTTCGATTGCTCTTGCTTCTGCACAGCGTGTGCCTGGGCTTGTGGCAACGTTTCTGTACACGATGGTGCAGGAGCACGAGCGCGCTGTCGGTGGATGGCAGGCGGAATGGCCGACAGTTGCTGCTGTGATTCAAGCGACTGGTCTGGCGATTTCTTCAATGGTCGAAGTCGCTGAAGGGCTCAAGGTAGACAAGACTCGCATGCGAGCTAATATCGATGCCACTCGCGGCGCGATCTTTGCCGAACGAGCCATGATGTTACTCGCAGAAAAAATTGGCCGCGATGGTGCTCATAAATTGATGGAAGAAGCTACGCAAAAGAGCATCGCCCAAGGACGGCAATTGGCTGAGGTTCTACGCGGAATGCCGCAAGTCGTGCAGCACATCGACAACGAAATATTAGGTGAACTCGAACTACCGGAAAAATACCTCGGAGCAGCCGAGCAATTCCGCCTCAATCTTCTTGCAACAAAGTAAACATGCCAATAAATAACAGCCCTCAACAAGGATCACCATCATGCCATTCATAACCGTTGAAAAAAACCGCATTTTTTATCGGCTTGAGGGTGCAACTGGTAAAGCAGGCAAAGCTGGCAACCCGGTCTTGGTGCTCTCGCATTCTATTGGTACGGATCATGGAATGTGGTCTCCGCAAGTGGAAGACTTGCTGCCGCATTTTCAACTTCTGCGTTACGACACAAGAGGACACGGTGCCTCCGATGTTCCTTCAGGAGACTATTCAATCGAAAGCTTAGGCCACGACGTACTTGGCCTGATTGACGCCTTGGGTATTTCAAAATTTGCATTCTGCGGACTCTCCCTTGGCGGAGCAATTGGTCAGTGGCTGGGAGCTAACGCATCGCATCGACTCAGCCATTTGGTGCTCGCGAATACTTCTCCAACATTTGGAGCAAAAACAAATTGGGAGACGCGCATCGCCACGGTTCGCGAAAAGGGTGTGGCCGGAATTATTGAAATGGCTATGCAGCGTTTCTTCTCGGCCGAAACACTCGCTCGCGGAGATTTCTATGCGCAAGCGATCAGGTCAGTGCTCCTCGGAACTGATCCCACTGGCTACATCGGTTGCTGTGCGGCGCTGCGCGACTTCGATAGCACAGAGTGGTTGCAAAAAATTAAAGTTCCCACACTGGTGATTGCTGGCGATCATGATGTCTCCACACCATGGGAAGGAAATGGCGAAGTACTAGCTCGCGAGATCCCGGGCGCTCGCGCTCTGCATTTGTTCGCTACACATCTCTCCAATCTGGAGCGTCCGCGATCATTTACTACGGCGCTGCTCGAATTTCTTCAGCCAGCCAACGATACTTTGACGGATCCATTGCAGGGCGGTTTCGAAGTCCGCCGCACGGTGCTTGGAGATGCGCATGTTGATCGCTCCATCGCAGCAACCACCGATCTTACTCGCGACTTTCAACAGTTGATCACCCGCTACGCATGGGGCACCATCTGGACCCGACCCGGCTTAAGCTGGAGAACTCGGCGTTTGCTGGTTCTTTCGATGACAGCCTCGCTTGGGCGATGGGAAGAGTTCACCTTGCACTTGCGCGCCGGCTTGACGAATGAACTGGAACTCTGTGATGTAAAAGAAGTGCTCATGCAAACCGCGATCTATGCTGGTGTTCCCGCAGCCAATACTGCGTTTCATATTGCCAACCAAGAGGTTGAAAAACTTCGCAAGACTTCGGAGTAACCCAGGAGCTTATAAGAATGTTCGTGAACGAAAGGGAAATTGCCGTCGAATGGGGACACTGCGATCCCGCCGGAATCGTCTTCTATCCCAACTACCTCGCATGGTTCGACGATTGCACCAGCGCTCTATTCAACGCCGCTGGCCTCCCAACACACATTCTTTTTAAGGCGCACGGAATTGTGGGAGTTCCTCTGGTCGATTTGAAGGTGCGGTTTCTCGCTTCGTCTACATTCAATGACAAATTGCGGGCGCGATCGTCGGTTGTGGAGTGGAAAAAGTCGAGCTTTCGGATCCAGCATCAATTCTATAAAGGTGAAGTCCTGGGAGTGGAAGGAGTAGAAACGCGCGTCTGGACGGGACATGATCCGCAAAATCCCGAGCGGCTTAAATCGCGTCCTATTCCGGCTGAAGTGATAGAGCGTTTGTCGCCAACCCGCTAATACAGCATTCCCGCTATTGAGGCTGACATTAAGTTAGCCATCGTTCCGGCCATCATGGCGCGAAATCCCAAGCGAGCCAAGTCGCCGCGCCGATTGGGAGCGAGCGCGCCAATGCCTCCGATCTGAATGCCGATTGAACTGAGATTCGCAAATCCGCACAAAGCAAACGTAGCGATTGTGAAAGACCGCGGATCAAGCGCGCCCTTTAGCGGACCCAACATGGAAAATGCCACCACTTCGTTCAACACCATGCGCGTGCCCAGTAAATTTCCAATTGCCATGCAATCCCGCCACGGAATGCCAATAACCCAAGCCACCGGCGCAAACACAAATCCTAAAATTCTTTCAAGAGAAGAAGGGAACCAGTTGATACCGAAATGTGTCAACCCATTGTGAACGCCGCCAAGAATACCGTTCGTTAGCGCGATTAATGCCAAAAAAGAAATCAGCATCGCCGCGATATTAAGAGCAAGATTTAAGCCGTCGGTCGTGCCTCGTGCCACAGCTCCCAAGAGATTTTCACTCTTTTCCGCCTCTACTTCTTCTTCGCTCATCACCACTCGACCGGCTGTTTTTGGTGTTTCTGTTTCCGGCACTAGCATCTTGGCCATAAGAATCGTACCCGGCGCTGTCATAATCACAGCGCTCAGCAAATGCTTGGGATCGATTCCGAAAGCAATGTAAGCCGCCATAATTCCACCGGACACATGAGCCATGCCACTGGTCATAACGGTCATCAATTCAGACTGCGTAAGATCAGGTAAAAATGGGCGGATGGTCAGTGGCGCTTCCGTCTGTCCCATGAAAATACTTGCAGCAACGTTCAATGACTCGGCCCCGCTTGCGCCCATGAAGCGAGTCATCACCTTAGCCGCCTGCTTGATGATGAACTGCATTACTCCGAAGTGATACAGCACCGCAAAAAACGCCGCGATAAAAATAATCGTAGGCAGAACTTGAAAAGCAAAATAGAAACCCATGGGAGACCCCTGCTTCCCGAGGCCCCCAAATACAAACGTCGATCCAGCGTAAGAATAGCTAAGCAGCCGGTTGACTGCGTCTCCAGCCTTCTGAAAGATGAGCCGCCCGATTTCCAGCTTGAGAACAAAAACCGCGAAAGCAAATTGCAAGCCGAGTCCCCACGCGACGGTCTTGCCCCGAATAGCGCGCCGATTCGTCGAGAAAGCGTACGCCAGAGTGATCATCGTAAGCAGGCCAAGCAGCCCGGTGAATCTGCCCATTTAGTTTTTCTCTCCTTGAATTACCCGGTGAACCATTGGCCGTTTTGCTGGAGGTGCATCGGCGATTTGATAGCTGGCTTCCAGCAGTTGTTTTGCCGACGCGAGTCGTGCTTCGAAATTGTAATGAATCGTGCAGAGCGGCTCTCCACCAACAACTTTGTCGCCAATTTTTTTATGCAAAACGATTCCAACCGCGGGATCGACCGAATCTTCCTTGCGCTCGCGCCCACCGCCTAAAACAACCGAAGCAGTACCGACCTGTTCGCACTGAATCGTAGCAACGTAACCGGCAGCGGGACTTAACACATCGGTACGAAATCGCGCCTGTGGCAAGCGCTTCGGATTGTCGATAACGCCAACATCCCCGCCCTGCATCGCTGTCATCTCGCGGAATTTCTCAAGTGCCTGCCCTGAGCGGATAATCTGCTCCGCTTTTTCTCTGCCTTGTGGGATCGAAGCGCTGACACCACCCAAGTAGAACATCCACGCTGAAAGTTCAAGGCATAACTCACGCAAGTCTTCCGGGCCTTCACCGCGCAAAATCTGAATACATTCTTCGACCTCGAGCGAGTTGCCCACAGCCTGCCCGAGCGGTTGGTCCATGTCAGTGATCAGAGCGACCATTTTCTTTCCCATGCGTTCGCCAGTCTCGACCATCAGCTCGGCTAAATGCGCAGCATCGTCCACTTGCTTCATGAACGCCCCTGAGCCAGTCTTCACGTCGAGGACAAGCGCATCAATTCCCTCGGCTAATTTCTTACTCATGATGGAAGCGCAAATCAGCGCGGGACTCTCCACCGTTCCCGTAACATCGCGCAGTGCATAAAGCTTGCGATCGGCTGGCGCGATCTCCGCGGTTTGACCGATCATGGCGCAGCCGCACTCCTCCAGAACTTTGCGGAAACGCGCGACCGAAAGATTCACATTGAAGCCGGGAATCGATTCAAGTTTGTCCAGCGTGCCGCCGGTGTGTCCCAGGCCACGGCCGCTGATCATGGGGACAGCTAAGCCTCCGACTGCGGCTACTGGCGCCAGTATCAATGATGTCTTGTCTCCCACGCCGCCCGTGGAATGCTTGTCTACTTTTTTCGCTGGCAAGTCCGAGAGGTCCAGAACTTCGCCCGAATGCAGCATGGCATCGGTTAACACCGCAGTTTCCACTCGCGACAGACCGCGTAAAACGGAAGCCATCAACCACGCTGACATTTGATAGTCGGGAATTTCGCCCTGGCTATAGCCTCGAACGAGGTATTGAATCTCGGCGGGCAAGAGCTCTAGGCCATCTCTTTTCTTTCTGATAACGTCAATGGCGCGAAATGTATTCGAAGCGGAGGGTGCGCTCATTTGAGGCGGAACCCATAAGGCAGGAGTTCCGTAATGTGTGCCTGCTTCCAGCTTTTATCTTTTCTAAAAAACACAATTGCATCCGGACCGAATTCGTAAATCACCTGACGGCAAGCGCCACAGGGAGAACAATCCGCATCCTTATCATTCATAACCGCAACCGCGCGAATCTCCAGCTTGGGGCCGCCCTTCGCGACGGCTGCGAATATCGCAGTTCGCTCGGCGCAGTTTGTCATTCCATAAGAAGCATTCTCGACATTGCAACCGAGGAAAATATCGCCCTCGGTGGTCAACAAAGCCGACCCGACCCGGAACTTTGAATACGGCGCGTAGGCCTTCTTGGTCGCGGCTTCTGCGCCCTCGATCAGTTGCTCTTTATCCGCTGCGGAAATGTTGGATTTACCCATAGGTAAGTGTGACTAAATTTGTGCGCTTGATTGTAACCTGTCAAATTCGATTAGCGGTATATAAAACAAGTATTGTCATTCCGAGCAGCCTGCTCGTCGCGGTCGAGAACCTGTCCTGAGCGAAGCCGAAGGAGATCTGGGTGTGCCGATTCATGCCAGCGCATGAAAGGCACGCATCCTTAAATTAGAAACTTAACTTCGCATTCATCAACGCTAATCGTTCACACTGCCCTCACACTGTGAAAAAACTCCCTCAGCTTCGCTTCATCCAATCGTCCATTCGTTCTTACTCCACTGCAAAGGTCCACGCCAAACGGCTTTACTTGGCGAATCGCTTCAGCAACGTTCTCCAAACGAAGTCCTCCCGCCAGAAATACTGGCACGTTTACCGACTCACAAATTTTCCGGCTAACACTCCAGTCGTGCGTACGGCCTGTGCCTCCAAGTTCCTTCACAGGACCGCTCAGTATTCCAGAGTCGAGCAGCAGCGCGTGTACGTGGGGACTAATCTCGATCGCTTCCTGCAAGGACTCCTCGCCAGTCACATGAATCACCTGGACAATTCGAATCCCCGTCAACTCGCGAGTTAAGACTTTATAACTGCCCGGAGCCATGCGATCGCAGAGTTGAATCACGCTGGTTCTACAATGCCTATGTTGCTCGATCACCGCCGTTGCATCTTGAATGCATGTCAAAAGAAAACTGTCCACGCCTGGCGGTACTTGAGCGGCGATCTCTGCTATGGCGTCTTCCGAAATGATTCCGGGACCGCTGGGCATGCTCGACACTAGCCCCACTGCGGACGCACCGAACCGCACCGCCATCTCCATCTCTTCCACGCTTCCGATGCAGCAAATCTTTACACGCGTAATGTTCGGTGAACGCAAAACGTCTCCTCCTATGAATTTGCGATTCTAAATGGTCGGTCAAATAAGAACACAAGCCGGCAGGGAATCGGAGTTTGCGTGCGTTAAGTTAAAATAAACAAGTTAGAATAAATTCCAAGGCCGGGATGGTGGAATTGGCAGACACGCAGGTCTTAGGAGCCTGTGCCTAATAAGCGTGGGGGTTCAAGTCCCCCTCCCGGCACCACCGTTTGTCCTTTTACTGTCTTCTTAAATTCGGCCGAATTCGCTTGTATAGGGTCTTATTCCGCGAGTGTTCCTACGGGAACATAGCGTCGTAATGTTCCTGTAGGAACATTCTTATGCACATGATTGTACGTACAGGCGTGTGTGATGTAGTTGAATCGGTGGTGGTTGGCGAAAAGGTCCCTTTTGGGAAAAACAAATGGTTCCCGTTCTGGATTTTCAGGGGTGAATGACGCGAAAATACTTCATCGTTAAACGACGAGCGTTTTGACTCCCACTTATTCGCCAAAGCGCGAACAAAAGAAGGCACCGCACAATCCAGAGCTCCGTGAATAGATCGACAACAGTTGGCCACCATTTCTAGCCTTTAGCATCCTATGCACTGCACGTGACCGAGTACGATAAATTTGCGGAACTGTACGAACGACATTTCGCGCAAGACTTCAAACAACGTGTGTTGCCGGTTTTGCAGAAGTTGCTGCTACACTCGCTTGCTCCTGCCGCTCACATCCTTGAGCTCTGCTGCGGGCCGGGATCGATAACCCAGGCGCTCGCGGAGCGTGGTTATCGGCTTACCGGAGTGGATCTTTCCGGGCCAATGCTGCAACTCGCCCGCAGGAATGTGCCAGAGGCAACATTTCTTCATGAAGATGTGCGATGTTTCCGGACATCCGGGACATTCGACGCTGCACTTTGCTTCTTTAACAGTTTTGCCCATATGCTCTCGCCCGAGGATTTGACGTCCGCATTTCAGCAGGTGAATGCCGCGCTCAAACCTCATGGGACATTTCTTTTCGACATAAGCATGGAAGAGGCGTATCGCACGAAATGGCGAGGCTCGTTTTCCAGGATTGAACCCGATGCGGTCTGGATTTGTTGTCCGTCCTATGACTCCGCCCAGCGCATGGCAACGAATCGCATTACATTGTTCGAACCCAGCAATTCGGCTTTGTGGTCGCGCAACGATTTCGAGATTCGCCAACGATGTCATTCACATCAGCAGATTCTAAGCGCGTTGAAAAATAGTGGGTTTGGACAGATCGAGGTATTTGATGCGGAGCGAGATCTGGATATGTCCGGGGAAGCGGGAAGAAGTTTTTTCTACGCGGTAAATCGGTGAGTAAACCTTCCTGTTAGGATGCTGGGAAGATCGGGATACAGGCACTTGTCCGATCAGACGGCATTCGTTCTTGGGTTTCTTGACTCACTCTTTCCTATAAATACCTTTTAAATACCTTTCCATATTGTCATTCCGAACCCCGGTTTTAGCGATGAGGAATCTGCTTTGCTCCCCTGGGAACAGTAGATTCCTCGAGGATAAAATCCTCTCGGAATGACAAATGAAAAAGGGGCACCCCTGTTTAGTGAACACAAACGGGATCGGATCAGGTACGCAGTCGTGCACACTTTCTTCTCTGGTTTAAGTCTAACCAGCGTATTCTCATGCGCATACTGCACATTAATTTAAAGACGAGGTCAATCAAGATGAAATCGTTAGTTGTTTTTCTGGTTCTTGCACTTTCATTATCCGCCTACGCACAAGACCACAAAACGCCCACGCTCAAGAGCATTTTGCTTGAGCAACTGCGAACTACTCACAATGTGAAGGAATGGTTTGTGCCCGCCAACACAGCCGTCGAAGGACTCACCCCCGAGCAGGCCAGCTGGAAAGACACAAGCGGCAATCACTCCATTGGGCAACTGGCCAATCATCTGGTTTTTTGGAATCAGGAGGAGCTGTCAAAATTCAAGGGAGAGCCTGTCCCAAAATTTAGTGGCAACAACGATGAGACCTTCAACAACTTTGACGCCAAAAAATGGACTGCTACCGTGCAGCAACTCGACAGCGTGCTTACGGAATGGGAAAAAGCGGTGGAAGCAGCGGATGACAAAAAGTTAGAGTCATGGTACTCAATCATCGCACACATCGGCACGCACAACGCCTACCACATCGGACAGATCGTTTATATTCGCAAGTTGCAAGGTTCCTGGGATCCGGAAAAAGGAGTGAAATAAATCCGCTTTTTGTGTAGATGCCTTAACCTTGCTTATAGCTAAGATTATCCGCCTGATCGCGATGACAAACGTGTAGTCAACACAGAGGATCGGGATACAGGCCCGACACTCGTCCAAAATCAAATGGCTTTCGTCTTTACGCGGGGCGAGTGCCGGGCATTGAGTTACTTTCGATGCCCGGGCATGGTTTCGGAGCATTTCCAAAGTACATGCGAACAACTTGCCTACGGGAACACTGGCGTATATCCCGATTCGCACGCGCTCAACGAAGCAGCCATAGAAGGTCCATTATTTGGAGTAAACAGTTTTGAAGCTCAACAACATCCGGTATCTCAAAAATCTTCTATATCCGGCACGCTGAAAAATGGGATGCGTGTGGGTGCGGCATCATCCAACCCGTGCATTCCGCCCAAATGCACTAAGTGCTGCTGCTTGTAGTGCTTGTTGATCTTGTCCATAGTACGGCTCAACGTCTCCCGCTTTTCATCGTTGAAGAATCCCAAGGTATGCAGATTGTCCGGGATCAAATCGAAAAACCAGACGCCGACATGAACTGGAGTCTTTGCAGGGCAATCCTTCCACAACTCGCGAAAATGGTCCTGCAATGTCATGGTGTCGCGGCAAGCGTGAATATTTATGTGAGAGCTCCAGCGCGAGGGTTCGTCTTTATCCTTCATTTCTTTACCCCAATGTGTAAAGGCAATCGTGACTCCGATACCGCGCGCCCACATATTCAATCGCCGTAATTTAGTCGCAGCATTGCTGAGCAGTTTGAGCGCGACGTTGTAGGCCTGTTCTCTCGTCCGATACTTCGGCGCCAGCACATGTTGTTTGCCGATGCTCTTGGGTTGAGGTCTAGGCTTCTCCTTCCAATCTTCGCCCTGCAACCAATACCACATGGTTTCTCCCTGCACACTGCCCCAAATATCCCGCATCTGCTGGGATGACAGCTTGCAAAGCTGCTCAACCGTGGTGATGCCTCGATTGTGCAGGCGGTGCTCCATCGCATGGCTGATGCCCACTACATCGCGCAATTCCATGCAGTGCAGCGCATGGGGCAGATCTTTTTTAAGAAGTATGGTCAATCCGTCGGGTTTGCAAAGGTCGGCTGCGGTCTTGGCTAGATAACAGTTAGGCGCAAGGCCGATGGAGCAGCGCAGGGCGACACCAAAGTTGCGAATGGACTGCTTCATTCTGTAAGCGAGTGTTGTGGCGTTGGGAAGAAAACGTTCACGCCCTACGAGATGGCAGGCCATTTCATCCACGGAAAAAGCCTTGTAAACCGGCAAGCTCTCCTCCATAGCTTCGATAATTTTCTTTTGATACTCGACATACAACTTAGGACGGGCTTCGACGATTTCAATGTGCGGACACAATGCTTTTGCATCTTTAACTCCGGTGCCGGTTTTTACTCCATAAGCTTTGGCTTCATAGCTGGCGGCCAGACAGCATGTGGAATCGGTGTTGACGGCAACCACTCCCACAGGGCGTCCGCGCAGCTCGGGCCGGTCTTGTTGTTCTACGGAAGCAAAATAAGAATTGAGATCGAGGAAGAGCCATTCGACAGTGGGATATTGGCCTTCGGAGAAGAAAGGCAGGGAAGTGGACATGCAGAAGGCAGTTTATCGCAAAGGCGAATAAAAAGCGAACAATAGTCCTTTATGTCAACCGAGACGTGAAAGAAGCAGCCCTCGATGCCATATCAAGAACTAAGCACGGGTACGGGTAAGTCGATCAGTTCAACCCACAGCTCCGATCTCAGAACCTTTGCCCTGCATTGCCTCTGGTTTGGGTTTCAGCAACAATGTAAATATGCCGCCGGAGCATAAATATGCCAGGATCGAGCGCGAACGTCGGTTCCTTCTCGACCAGTTTCCAAAAAATGCAATTGCGGTGCGAGTCCGTCGAATCACCGACTACTACATTGAGGGCACAACTCTGCGTCTACGGGAGCAGAATGAAGACAGTGGTCCGAGCATATTCAAACTCACGCAGAAGGTTCCGAAACGGGGAAGCGGAGCGCAACAGGGCTTCATCACAACCATGTACCTGACCGAGGACGATTTTTGCGTGCTCGCGCAACTCTCGGCGAGGAAGCTCAACAAAATTCGTTATAGCGTGCCACCCTTCGGTATCGACGTATTTCAAGATAACTTAGAAGGTCTACTGCTGGCCGAAGCAGAGTTCGACTCATCGGTTGATGCTGACAACCTGACACTTCCTTCCTTCATCCTGCATGAAGTATCCTCCGACGAGCGATTCACGGGAGGACAGCTTGTCCGTGCCTCGCGACAGGATATACAGACTTGGCTGCTGGAATATGGGATCAGGCTCAAGCCATCATGAAAGCGTCCTTTCTTAAGGAACAACATTTCAACTCAAAATAATGTCCTTTATGAGGCCGGTCACGATAGGAAATGTCCTCCTTCAAACTGACCCCCTGCCAAATACACGGCGCTGAAGCCGCCGCTCTTCCACCTCTTTTTTTATTGCCTATTGCCCCGCCGCTGCTGCTGCCTTTTGTCCGATCATCACCGCGTCCTGCATCTGGCGGAATAAATCTCCTACCGCTGCCGGAGAATGCGACATCAGAATCGTGTTGCTCTTATCGTTTGCGCCAATTTCTTTCATGGTGTCGAGATACTGTGTGACCAGCACCAGCATCATCACGTCTTTGGGCGTGGATCCCTCCACCGCTTTCGAGAAAGCTTCAACGGAATCCTTGAGTCCTTCGATAATTGCCTTGCGCTGATTGGCGATGCCTTGTCCCTGGAGAGCCTTGCTCTGAGCTTCGGCTTCGGCCTGCTTTACCTTCAGTATCTTTTCCGCTTCGCCACGTGCAGTGGCAGCGACCTGCTCGCGCTGTGCCGCATTGATCTCGTTCATGGCGGCTTTTACTTTTTCGTCAGGTTCAATATCGGTGACAAGAGCCTGATCAATGGCGTATCCATAAGTCTTCATCACATCGTCCAATCCTTCTTTAATAGCAACAGCGATGTCGGATTGTTGCAAGAAAGCGTCGTCCAGAATCATCTTGGGCACGTGCCCGAGAATCACGTTGAAGACATACGACGAAATCTGCTGCTTCGGGTTCGCCAGCTTATAAAAAGCTTCGTAGACGTGATCGGGAATCACATGATATTGAACCGACACAGGGATTTTTACGAAGACGTTGTCTTTGGTTTTGGTTTCGACATCAAGAGCAAGTTGCTGCACGCGCAAATCGATGCGTCCAGCGATTTGATCGAGCCAGGGCAGTTTGAAATTCATTCCAGCTGTCGCCACTCGCTGAAATTTTCCCATGCGCTGGATGACAGCAGCTTCCGCGGTTTGCACCTGGAAAAATCCGCTCAAGATTGTACCGACTGTGAATAAGAGCACAATTCCATATAAGAAAAACATCGCTCCCTGTCCCATATCCATACGCAATTTCTCCTTAAACTCTTTTGGAGCAAGCTTCCGCTGCCGAATGATGTGCTAAATGAATACACACCATAGTCGCAGGCAGCATAACCGTTCGCCAGCCGTGGGGCAATCGATTTCGCGAATGTTTGGTTACTCCTGGTTAATGGAGAATGCGAGTTTTGCTTCCAGCCGCGCTTTGTTGGCGGCTAGCGTTTCTTTCCGTTTTTGCGTGAGCCGCGAACGAAGATCTAAAGTTTCGAACTAATTCCAGGTTTGCGGATGAAATGATAGCCTGATTTCGTGGCAAAAGAACCAGCCAATGAAGTGCTTTTTATTGAGGGGCGTGAAGTCCACATAACGCATCCCGGAAAGTTATATTTTTCGCAAGCTCGGATCACGAAGCTCGATCTCGTTCGTTACTATCTTTCCCTTGCACCTGGCGCACTCGCGGGAATTCAAGATCGTCCAGTTGTTCTCAAGCGTTTCGTTAATGGTGCCGAGGCGGAAGCGTTTTATCAAAAGCGTGCGCCCGATAAGCGGCCGCCGTGGTTACGGACTGTCACGCTCTCATTTCCTTCGGGCAGAACTGCCGAAGAGGTCGTCGTAGATGACGCTGCCGGGCTCGCCTGGATCGTGAATCTTGGTTGTATCGAGTTACACCCGCATCCTGTACGCTCCGCCGATCTTGAGCATCCCGATGAATTGCGCATCGATCTCGACCCGATACCGGGTGTCAGTTGGGCCGATGTGCGCCGCGTAGCGCTTGAAGTACAGGCTCTGCTCGAAGAACTAGGGCTTCGCGGTTGGCCTAAAACTAGCGGTTCGCGGGGCATGCACATAAATGTACGTATTGAACCGCGCTGGACGTTCGCTGAAGTTCGCCGAGCCGCCGTTGCATTGTCGCGCGCGGTGGAGCGTCGTGCACCCGCTCTAGCCAGCTCGAAATGGTGGAAAGAAGAGCGCCACGGCGTGTTCCTTGACTACAACCAGAATGCGAAGGACCGGACGACGTGCTCGGCCTATTCGGTACGGCCGCTTCCCGACGCCCGCGTATCGACGCCGCTTCATTGGCATGAAGTCCCTGACTGTGAACCAGCCAATTTCACGATATTTACGGTTCCTGATCGTTCCGCAAAAATTGGCGATCCGCACGCGAATATGAATGACGCGCCCGGTTCACTTGAAAAATTGCTCGAACTTGCAGAAAAAGACGAAGCGTCCGGTCTCGGAGATGCGCCCTGGCCCCCGCACTTCCGCAAGATGGAAAAAGAAGCGCCTAGAGTAGCGCCTTCTCGCGCCAAATCGGCTGCAAAAAAGCCGCGGGTGAAGATGCCTCTAATCGTGGTCGCCAACTCTCCCGACAAAGCAGCCGCATTGACGGGTCTCGAAAGATGGAAATCGAAACACCCCGAGGTAGCCACTCTTCTTGCTATAGATGACGTACTTGTTGACTCGATGCGAGGCCGATCATCGACGTGGACTCGCATCCGCATTAATCTGCGTCATGTGCCCGAGGAACTGCGGCCATCACAAGAAACTCCCGACCCTGATGACGATCCCACGCGGGAGTGGCGCGAACATTGGAAGAAACGAACCAAAAAACAATGAGTTACCGACCGTGCGGGAAAATCTCTGCCAGCTCTTGCGGTGGGACTACTTCAAGCTGAGCATAGGTGCAATCGCTCGCCTTCTTGTCGGTTCGCCATCTGCGAAACTGGGACATGTGACGGAACCGGTTCCCTTGCATGTGCTCGTAAGCGACTTCCACTACCAGTTCGGGGCGCAGTGGCTCCCATGATAAGTCCTTGCCCTGACTCCAGCGGCTCTGGCCACCCGGCATGCGCTTGACTCCTTCGTCCGTCGTTATTTCAGATTCCGCCCAGGCTTTCCATGGATGATCAACGAGCGCGTCTTTGCGATATGGCGCGAGGAACTCTGCCAATTCCAGCCGCTTCTTAGCGCTGAAGCTCGCGCAGACCCCAACGTGTTGCAAAGCGCCGGCATCATCGAACAATCCTAGTAGCAATGAACCGACCAGAGTGCGATCACCTTTTTTGTACCAACGAAATCCTGCCACCACACAATCGCAATCACGCTCATGTTTTACTTTGAGCATCACGCGCTTATTGGGTTCGTAGGTTCCTTCAATAGGCTTAGCTATAACGCCGTCGAGACCCGCACCCTCAAAACGCCGAAACCAGTCGGAAGCAATACTGCGGTCGTTAGTTGCTGGAGTTATATGGATGGGTTGCGACGCCGAGGAAAGCAGCGATTCCAACTCGCGGCGCCGCGTTTGGAATGGCTCTCCGCGAAGGTCGCGGTCTCCCACGCTGACCAAGTCGAAGAACACGAATGACGCTGGAATTTGTCCAGATAAAAGCTTCACTCGCGAAGCAGCCGGATGAAGCCGCAATTGCAGGGCGTCGAAGTCAAGCTCGTCGTCTTTGACGATGACAATCTCTCCGTCAAGTACGCAGCGAGTAGGCAACTGTGAGCGCAACGGTTCGAGCAGTTCCGGAAAGTAGCGGTTCAACGATTTTTCGTCCCGGCTCTGGATCAAGATCTCATCGCCGTCGCGAAATACGAGTGCGCGAAATCCATCCCACTTCGGTTCGAAGATCCAATCCTCGCCGTCCGGCAATTCACCAACTCGCTTGGCGAGCATCGGCAACAGCGGTGGATTTACTGGAAGGTCCATTCCCCCATGGTATAACGCATGCGCCATTTTGTGATTTTGTCTGAGATAGCCTAACTGTGGTTTACTAGTCGGCAATGAATCCCAGGTTCAATTTGCACATGTCGCTACTCGGCATTCTTTTATCCACTTTCGTGGCCTCAGCGTCCGCGCAAACTTTAGCGGAGCGTCTCGGATACCCTGCCGGCACAAAATTAATCATCGTCCATGCGGACGATCTCGGCGAAACACACGCCGTGAATGCTGCCGCCATCAAAGCTCTGGAAGGGGGAACGATCAATTCTGCCAGCCTGATGGTGCCCTGCCCTTGGTTCCCGGAGATCGCCGACTACGCCAAATCTCATCCCGACGCAGATTTTGGACTGCACCTTACGCTGACGAGCGAACGAGTTTATTACCGCTGGGGTCCGGTAGCGCCCGCGGACAAGGTGCCGAGTCTGGTGGATGCAAACGGATACTTCTACCATAATTGGGATCACACCAAACCTGTGAATCCCCATGAGGTGGAGATCGAACTCCGTGCCCAGATAGAGCGTGCGTTAGCGATGGGTGTTCGTCCTACACATTTGGATTCGCATCAGTACCGGCTGATTATGAGCGGCAAGGAACTGTTTGACGTGATGTTGCGAGTAGCTCACGAATACAAGCTGTCGGTTTTTGTTAATAAAGACTGGTTTGCCAACTATCCGTACTTGGAGAAGAGCCTCGGTCCGGGCGATATTGTGCTCGACCATACGGTCACAATTGAACCCGAAGTTACGCCCGATAAATGGATCGACTTCTACCGTACAGCGCTCCAAAACTTGCAACCCGGTGTAACCGAGTTCGTCATCCATCCCGGTTTTGACGATGAGGAACTCCGTGCTGCCACTCGGGAACGTTCCAGTTGGGGTTCGGCTTGGCGGCAGCGTGACTACGATTTTTTTACCAGCAATCAATTTCGCGAGATCCTGGCCCAGCAGAAGATTAAGCTGATCACCTGGCGGGAGCTGGCCCATTTGGCCACAACAAAATAAGGAATTCGACCGAACGGAATTCCCGACTCAAATCGCTTTCTTGTCTGCTCAATCATCTCTCGCTTAGCATCCTCCTCTAAAGCACTCTTACCTGAACGCTAGCCCCGAATTTCAAGCTGCTTACTACATGCACTAGGGTATTGCCGGTTCGGTTAAAACACTTAAGACTAGCGTGGTGCGGACTAGCATGGTGCGGATCGATTAACGCTGTTTTGGAGAAGATCAAAAGTGGCGAAGCCAATTCATCATTGGTTGCCATCGGATCGCCGTCAATCCTTTCCACAAGCCTGCAAGTGCTAGGCGAAAAACCCGATGGGCACATTAAACCCGTCATAAGCGAATTAATCTTAAGGAGGAAGAATTGATGAATAGCAGCAATCGTTTTGCAGTGGTAACTGGCGCATCGAGCGGCATCGGATATGAACTTGCCCGCGTGTTTGCAAAGAATGGTTACGATTTGCTGGTCACTGCTGAAAATAGTGATTTAACCAACGCCGTACACGATCTTAAACGAGTGGGAACCGAGGTGCAGAGCATTCAAGCCGACTTAGCAAGTTATGAGGGGGTTGAAAAGCTTTGGCAGGCTATTCAGTCCACAGGTCGTCCAATTGACGCTATTGCCATTAATGCCGGAGTTGGCGTTGGGGGAAACTTTATTGAAACTGATCTTCAGGAAGAGCTCAATCTCATTCAACTAAACGTGACCTCAACCGTGCACCTCGCCAAGTATGTTGTAAAAGAAATGGTATCGCGTGGTTCAGGCCGCATTTTATTTACGTCCTCTATTGCTGGAACGATGCCAACGCCCTTGGAAGCAGTTTATGGGGCCTCAAAGGCATTTGTTTTATCTTTCTCGCAATCACTACGCTACGAGTTGAAGGACACCGGAGTTTCGGTGACCGCTTTACAGCCAGGACCAACAGATACGAATTTCTTCCGTCGCGCCGGAATGGAAGATACCAAAGTCGGTTCCGAAGGAAAGCACACCAACGATCCTGCCGAAGTGGCCCAACAGGGATATGAAGCATTGATGTCTGGGAAGGATCACATATATGCCTCGTCATTAAAGACAAAAATTCAAGGCGAACTTGGTAAATTCGTTCCCGAATCAATAAAGGCAGAGCAGCACCGCAAACAGGCTGAGCCTAAATCCGGAACGCGCTAGAACCAGACGCTAGAACAACACAAAGAGTCGCAAGAAAGAGAACCGGAAGGTGTAAGGCTCCTGAGAAACGGGCCACTCCTGCCGGTTGTCATTCGCATATACCCTATGGCGTGTTGCATTCAACCGTAGCGGCTTTCACCTGTACGCCGCTGCATAAAATGTCCGACTAAGTGAATTAACAGAATAGGGATACTCCCATGGATCGCATTGCCATTCCCGAAGATCAAATAGTCCCGATGGAAAATATTGCCGCCGGTATTCGCGGCTTGCGCATTGCTTTCGTCAATGTGTTTGCAGTAACACACTCAGACGGTTCCTGGACGCTTATCGATGCATCGCTGCCATTCACGGCAACATTGATTCGACATTGGGCAGAGAAATTTACGCCAACTCCGCCGAATGCCATTCTCCTTACTCATGGTCACTTCGATCATGTCAGCGCCGCCCGCGACTTGGCAGACGAATGGAATGTGCCAATTTATGCGCACCCGTCGGAATCTCCATACCTGACCGGCCAGAAGGAATACCCACCGCCCAATGCCGGAGCGGGTGGAGGAGCAATGTCATGGCTATCGCCGCTTTATCCTCGCGGTCCGATCAACGTGGGGGATCGCTTACATCTCGTGCGAGCTTTAGATTTATCTGACTTGCCGGAAATGCCCGGTTGGCAGATCTTGCATACGCCGGGCCACACGCCGGGGCACATCTCACTTTTTCGATTAGAAGATCGATGTCTCCTGGTCGGTGACGCATTTTGCACAACCAAACCCGAGTCTTTCTTCGAAGCTGCCATCATGCAGCGAGCAGAATTACATGGACCGCCGGCCTATTTCACATCAGATTGGAATTCTGCGTGTCAATCGGTTCAACGTCTCGCCTCGCTCAATCCTCTCATTGTTGCTCCGGGACATGGCCAGTCACTTTCTGGTGCAAATCTCCCTGAAAAATTGCGCAGGTTGGCTGAACAATTCGATAGGATCGCGGTGCCTGGAAATAAAAAGGAATCAGCCGCGTGAACAAACTTGGAAATCGCGGTAGCGGGATAACAGCAGAGTGTTAGGCACTCATCTGGGGGACGCCAGCCCTAAAAAGATTTAGGTCCAACGTCCCCAAACTTTACCCGCGATCTTGGGGTGGGAAATGCTCCAACATTTTGTGAACCGTCTTGTCGAGCTTCTTCTCGTTTTTATCGGGATTATCGGATAGCGAGTCACTGGCAGTGCCGCGCCAGATCAGCTGTTTATTATGAGTATCGTATAAATCTAAAACCAGGGTGCCGACTGGATAGTTTTGTACCTGGGTCGTGGTTTGTCCAAGCCCTCCCCAACGCCATCCCCCCATTCCATCATAGAAAGTCTGGTATTCCTTTTGGTTATGAGCACTTCCCACGGCAGCTATGGCGACATCGCCGCCATTGTCTACACGCTGCCATCCTTTAGCTTGCAGTTCGTGATCGACGGCTTCCTGAATCCTGCTCTGCCAAAGAGGATTTGTGGTTTGTACCTTCTCCCAATAATAGGTGTGATATTGCGAGAAATTGGCGTGATGATCATAGTCGGTTTTCACATCCTGCGCTAATACATTGGCAGTTACGAATAGGATCAAAAAACTCAAAAACGAAATGCGGAATGCGTTCATAACTTCTCCTCTTTTCTCGTGAAAATACTCCCAAATTTCATCGGCTGCGCGTATATGGGATGCGTCGAACGCGAAAAGGTATGCGGCTGCTTGGAACTTGTGAGGTGTTCATCAGAGCTGGAGGCGCATGGCAAAGATATTGCGGCCTTATGCGACTTGATTGTTACTCTCGGCCGCGCGCTCATTGAGGGTTGTTAACCAAGATGGAGAAATTTCCGAGAAGCTTTCTTTACCAGTCTTTACCTCTGTGTCAGACCCCTCTGCCGCAGGTAACAACGCGTCCGTGATCGCAAGAATGTCCGACGTTATTCCCGGAAACAATGCATTGAATTTCACCGCTACCTTGGCTGGAACCGAGAGGACAACCTCGGCTTCCCCTCGCACACATGCCCGGACGATCCGCCGGGCTGCACGCTCCGCATTCATTGAGAGAACCGGCAGAGCGTCACTGATGCTGAACCACGCATACTCGGCTTCATTGTTTCCTTTGAAAAAGGCATTCCGCGGACTTCCCGTCCGCATCAATCCTGGACAAACCGTCGTTACATAAATGTTGTCTTTCAATAACGCAGACCGCAGACCCTCAGAAAATCCAGTCAAAGCAAATTTACCGACACAATACGGTAGCAGGTGCGGCACACTGACCTTTCCACCAATTGACGAGATATTCACGATCCTTCCTTGCTTGCGGCTCTTCATTTCTTGCAATACCAACATAGTCGAAAAATATGGGCCCCAAAAGTGAGTGTTGACGGAATTCCGGAAATCATCAATGGTCATAACTTCCAGCGGCCCGACGGATATCGTTCCTGCATTATTTATGAGAATATCCACGGGTCCAAATTGCTGCCGGATTTTATCAACCGCGCTCTCGGCTTCTTCCCGTAAAGTCATGTCAGCTTCTATTGCGAGCACATTGCCGCCAAACCTTTGAACGTCTTTAGTCGCCCGATCAAGCGCTTCGCGGTCACGTGCCGAAATCGCGACCTTTGCACCAAGGGAGGCAAATTCTCGACCCAAGAGGAGGCCGAGTCCGCGCGATCCGCCGCTTATAAATACAGTTTTACCGGCAATGTTGTACCTCCGCGGCTTCCACAAACGTGCGGCGACAATTCCAGCGGCGATACCAGCGCCAACGAGTGCATTCCGAGTTTTGTTTTTAGACCTCATTTTGCTCACCCGGGTTCCATGGCTATGATGCGAAAAGCAGCGATGCCTGTTGCTGAGACAGATCCCGCTCTAATGCTGAGGGCCAGTTACACGGGAATTAAAGTCAGGTGGGAACTTTTGTACAAAATCAGCGGCCAACGAGGATAGATCCTATCGATTTTGTCGAAGGACCAAGCGCTGGGTATGGATGTAGATACCCGCGAAATGCTTACTACTCCGGAATGGCATCCGGCTGCGATGCCGAAATCGCCCCGGCGGAGAATCGCATCGGTTGCAGCCGGTATCCATCTCTCGTTCGTATGTGGTACTTCTTCATGTGACTGCCCACCAGCTTTACTGTAATTGGACGCCAGCCTCGATTAGGATTCGGTTTGGGGTAATAGCTGAGCGAGTAAAGATGGGCGAGGTCATCGCGAATGGAAGCCAGTGCGCGCTTTTCATCTCGCCAGTCTTTGGCAAAATAAGCTCTTCCGCCCGTAGCGGCAGTCATGCGCTCGAAGACAGCGGTGGAAATTGGTTCGAGTTGAGCCTGGCGGGTACTAATCATGTAAATAGCGGTTCCCGTGGATTGCGCCAATTCCGCCACATCTTCCGGAGGCACCATGCTGGCATTATCTGGACCGTTCGAGAACACGACTACAACTTTTTTCCCGGTATACTGTGCCGCATCTTTCACGGTTAAAAGAAGAGTATTGTAAAGCGCGGCATCGTCTCCTGCGACTGTCCCGCGCACACCGCGCAAAACCAGTGATCGATCTGACGTAAGCGGCGCGGCTCGCGAAAGGTCGCGGCTATAAGAATAAAAGGCCACCTTGTCTGCCTTTTCCAGCGTACGCACAAAATCGGCAATCGCATCCTGTGCGAAGACGAAGCCACGATACATATAATTACTGGTGTCAAATAGAATAAAAACTTTGGCGCCTGTTACCGCATCCGCGATTGTGTCGGGCTGATGGTCGCCCGGCGGGTGAAGCGTCGGGTCATTCGTCTTGCCGTCTGTTTGACCCGGAACCCCGGATGGAGAAGCTTCTACCAACCTGCGAGTGGGCTCATTACCTTCCCCGAAGGTAGCAATCTTTTCAGGAATACCATCTTCCGTGATTGTGAAATCCTCTGGACGTAAGCCATTAACGTAATTTCCCTTTTTATCAGTCACCGCCACATTCAACTGCACCATGTCCACAGTGACTCGGATATCGGGTGCGTGTTCCTGAGCCAGCACTGCATGGGAGTTAAAGAGCACATCGTCCCCAAAAAGGATTCCAAGGAAAACCACTAGAAATAGAAAATATTTTCTCACCATAGTTCCCGTCCAACCCACCGCTCTCCACAACAAGCTATGTAATTCGTTTAACTTGCTTTTTATTTCTTTCAACTGCCACTTAAGGGCGTGAAGTGGCTACCGCTGTAGATGCAACCGCAATTTTCCCCTGTCGAAATTCTTCTCCGGTTTCCCGCATGGCACGTAGAATGGCTGGCCAATCTTCCAGGTCAGTAGCGAAGATTTTTCCCACCATGCGTCCTGTCAATTCAGGAACAAGGCGATTCAGCATCACGGGGGCATAGCCCATCTCGTCCGCCAGACGAGCCCAGTACAAATTGCTGGAATCCCACGACTCCGCTAATAAGCGACTAGAGTATCCAGAAAATGCGGGGAATGGTTTTAAAATCAGCAGCTCACGCGAGTAACTCTGTGTCAGCACGGGATGAGGTACGCCAAAATCCCGCGAAAGCCGCTCCCAACTAATCTCTGCCGCATATTGCTGATTAAGTCCGGCTAATTCGCGACTCGCCGACCCTATAGACTCAACATCCCGAGGAAATCGTCTGCGAAACTCCGCAGCAAGATAAAAGGTTTCCGCTGGCAACATTTGAGGTAGCACTTTATCAAGTTGGCCAGTATGCAGACCCTGCTCGATTTCTTCCGACCGCTTTGGAGCAACACGTTCAGAAAGAACATTGATTACCTTGCCCCGCAAATCCGTATTTCCAGCGGCAGCGGTCAAAATCTCTTCGCCTGACCGCTGATAAAGCGCGACGGCATGAAGTTCGTTTTTGCTCACGCCCCACCAACGCGGCAAAGTCGCATCCATCAAAAGCCCGGGCACCAGCTCCCTCCAGATCAGGGCTTGAACATTTTCTGGCGATATAAAATCCTGTTCAACTTCCGCAAGAACATACGGCAAATCCGCCAGCGAGCCGATTAGATGAGCTCCACCTGCTGCAGGTGACCCTTCGCCAAATAATTGTGGGGCTTGCCAGACATGTTCAACGCCTACGACCGTATCTCCCGCGAAATCATGGGAGCGAACGAAAAGGGGATTGTTATGAAGAATTTGAGCTCCCGGCGGTTCGTAGTAGGCATAGTTCAAGCCGACCAGGGTATCTCTCAAAAAGGAGGAGAGTTTACCGCGAGCTTCTTCTAATTGGGCGTGGGAAGCTGGAGATTTGATGATCTTCATCAAATCGGTTCGCATCTGCAATTCGGTGTGACGATTGTTGTAAATTCCAGCCGCCCATTGAGTCCTCTCGCCGCCTGTGAAAATTGGACGCGGCATCTCGAATTCCTGTAGCTCTCCCGCAAGCGGTATCAGGCTGTCGCCAACTGTGCCTCCTTTCGCCATTTCATTAAGACCATCTCCCAGTTGCAACAGCGTGTCCAGTGAAACCAGGCGCTGACCATCCATTACTGAGCGGATTCTATTCGCTACTTCCTCATGTATCCGCCGCCCATCAAGACTTGTTTGGTCGGGACCGGCTAATAAATTAATAATTTCATCCTGCGAATAGTTCGTTTTACCTGTCGACGCCCGCAGAATCTCTCCTAGAGAATTGCGCCCTGAATCAAAGAGTTGAGCGGAAGAGTGAATGTCGGAAAAAGGCTTAATCACCTTTTGCCAGGAATCTTCCAACTCGGTACTCGGGATCTGCTTTTGACGCGACAGTATTTGCCAAAGCCCAACATTGGCTTCAAATATTCCCATGGCATTGCCACGTAGCGTATGGTTGGGAATCTTACCTACGATCTCCGCCGTGTTTAAAAATTCGGTAATAGATGTGTCGCCCAGCTCCGGAAATTCAGAAAAGATCAAGTACTGATTGCTGAAATTGGAAAATTTATCCGCCAATAGGCGCACCGTTTGCGGACTCAACTGCCGCTCTGGAGCTCTTTTGGCATCCAGTTCATTTAACGCTAAATAAATCTGTAACGGCCCAGAGTCTGTCTCCATCCGGGAGAACGCAAACATGGCTTCCAGCAGTTGTTCGGGACGATTCCATTGCCTGGTACGCCTGCTCCAATCACGAACAATCTTGTAATCAGTCTTTTGGCGCAGTATTTCTTTCCAAACCTCAAGGCTTCCGGGAACGTGCGGTTCGCCGTTGGCCTCCCATCGCACCGAAGTAAGTAAAAGCAACAGGCCGGGAGCGGGTCGAAACGCCTGCCGGGCAGCTTCAATCGAAGGATTTGATCCGCGAAACGCTTCGTAGTAACGCTTCAGCTGGCCTGCTTGAGCGAAATGCGCCTGCTGAGCCTGATTTATCCGTGATAGCGCATCAAAGTACGCGGCCAGCCAACCTTTATCTTTTGCTAGCAACCGGGGAACAAACTCGCCCGGCGACTCCGGACTCGCCCCAACCAAATCCTTCCACACAGGCTCTGCATCCGGACCGCCGGGCACCAGGACGCGCCCAGACCGGATAGCAATGTGACTGCCGTAAAAATCGAGGATGTCAGCGTTGGGCAGCAATTTTCTCAGCCCAACAGATTGCCGCAAGGCATCTCTGGTTTCGGCATCGATATGCGTCATCGCCCAGTAAAGACGGGCCAGCGAAGAATCCCGTATCATGACGTCCACCAAATTCCGGCCAGCTTTGCCACCTTCTTTGCTTGCTGATACCCAATCGTTCTCCGTAAACAGCATGGGAACCCGTGACTCCGGAAAGGGATAGACAAAAGGCTTGCCTCCATTCTGGAAACCTTGCAGTGCCTCTTCGAGATCGGGCAGAGGAAAGCCGGAGTCAGTCGTGAGAAATGCTCTTTCTGCATCGGCAGTTACAAGGAAGGTTGTGCTCTGTCCGCAGTCTGATCTGAGGCCGTATCCTAGTACCCGTAATAGAGGCCTGGCCTGTTCACAACCGGCGACACGAATAACTCTTTCAGGGCCTGCCAAGTCCGACAATTCCCGTGCCTGATGCACGTAGCGGTTCAGCAAGACCAGGAATTCCGTTGGCCTACCGCTCTCTCGCCAGCCTTCATAGCCTTGCGAAAACACATTGCGCGTCAGCAAGGGTAAAATTTCGTCCGGAGATACTTTCTGGCTGATCCCTGCCATGCGCAGAAAAGAGCGCATAGGGCCGGGAATAATTGTGGTCCCCTGGGATGCTTCGGATTTGGAGGCTTGAGCACCCGGTTCATCAGATGAATAGCCGGATGAAGCCGCGTCCAACGCAGGTGGAACAAAGGGAATGACCAGGGAAATCGCTACGAGACAGCAGAATAGGCAAACAGGAGATTTCATGGCTGGAGTCTCCAGACTTCAACACATTCGAAATAACATCTTCGTACGGCCTAACAATGGTGAGGAGAGTTCACATAGGTCGTAATTTTATGGGGACGAAGCACCCGTTATAACCTCACGTCCTACTGACACCCAAGTCTTTGGTGTCGGCCAAGATATACCATTCCCGGCCGTTATCCAAGACTTTTCAGAATATAAACAAGAATTTGACAAATGCATTTTCGGCCAATTCGCTCACGCACAATTCGCATGATATATAGATAAAGCTGGCGGCAACCACTCTTCGGTGACGAAATGATAGGAAGAGGTTGCCTCGCCAAATACAAGTAGGCGGCCGAATAGCGTTCGCATGCGAAATCTGGAGAAATTTTGATCCGAACGGTCCTAAGTCTAATGTTGCTGGCGTGGCAGACCGGGTCTCCGGAAGCGTTACAACATTTGCAGGCTGGCGCAGAAGCCGACAAGCAACGTCATTTTGACGTTGCTATTATCGAATACCGAAAAGCTACTGACCTCGATCCCACGCTAATTACTGGGTTTGTAAGTCTCGGCCAGGTTTACATGGAGAATCGCGACTACGGTGCCGCGGTTTCCCCGCTCAAACGAGCCTTAGAGTTGAATCCCGACTTGGTTGCAGCTCATCGGTTGTTGGGCTATGCGCTTCTCTCGCAGGGTTATGCAGGAGAGGCTATCCCACATCTAGCCCGCGCACAGGATGCAACTGCACTGGGAATCGCAGAAATCGCAACCGGACATTTGAAAGAAGCGGTAGAAAACCTGCAAATAGCACTAGCTAAACAGCCTAACGATCCCGATCTGCTTTACTATTTGGGACGAGCCAGCGGACTTCTGTCAAAACAATCAGTCGACTCACTTCTCGCAGCGTACCCCGATTCCGCACGCTCTCATCAAGCTATGGGCGAAAATTACTTTGTATTGCGGCAAATGCCGCAAGCCGAAAAAGAATTTCGTGCTGCCTTGCAACTGCGTCCCGATTCGCCCGAGGTCCATCTTGAACTGGGTGAGGTCTACGCAGGTTCTTCCCAATGGGACAAAGCTGAACAAGAATACCGCGCGCAAACTAAACTCCAGCCCGGTAATGCCGAAGCCTTCTATCGCCTGGGTGATTCCCTGTTACAGCAAGGGAAAGTTCACGACGCACGGACAGTGCTGCAGCATTCTGACCAGTTACAACCGGAAATGCCGGAAACTCTATACGCTTTGGGGAAGGCATCTGCGCTGGACGGCGATCCTGTATCAGCGGAAAAATCCTGGAAGAAGATGCTCTCGATTGAGAAGGACACTACACTGGCAGGGCAGGCGCATTTCGCACTGGCTGGTCTTTACCGCAAGCAAGGAAAAGCGGCGGAAGCAGCTAAAGAGATGCAGGAATTCCAAAAACTACAAGCGAATCCAGAAGCTTCTTCTACACAATCGAGCCCGAAATAGTTTTCGCAGTATTCAATTTACTGAAGGCAGTATCGGGAAGTTCATTCTTTTTAGCTCGTCTTCGAGCTGTGGCACTGAAAGAAACTGGATTGCATTCATTCCCAGTTTCCTCGCCGCGATTATGTTCGGTTCGCGGTCATCGATAAATAATGCCTGGGTGGCAGAAACACCGAGTCCTTCGAGAGTATGCCGATAAATTTCCGGATCCGGCTTAACCATCCTGACGTCAGCCGAGAACGTTTGAAAATGGAAATCATTTAGCCACTCGAATTTGCTCCGGCAATGCTCGACCATATCTGGATGCATATTGGAGAGCAGACCAATCTTAAAACCTGCTTTTCGTAATCTTTGCGCCCAATCCACCATGACCGAATTTACCTTGGCCCACATCTCCAGATCCCATTTGCGGAGATATTCAAGCTGTTTTGGATCAATCTTCACACCTGCGTCTTCCGCCAACATGGACCAGTAAACTTGCGCCGTTAAATCGCCCCGGTCAAATGCAGGACGATTTCGCTCCCAAAGCGTACGAAACAGTTCAGGGTCAACTCCGAAAAGAGTTCTCATTTGCCGAAGCTCTTCCCCATCCGGACGATGGCACAGGACTTCGCCGTAATCGAAAATTACCGCTTTAAGGTCGCGCCCCTTGCTCCTATTTTCGCCTGCCATTAATACCTTTCTGCTTCTTGTTTAAACACCAGCACTCGTCGCCTTAATTGGATGTCTATGCTTGCCGACCGGAATCGTTACTTCTATCGCGCTTCTATGCTATAAAGCGCACATCCGTGAGACGGCAACTTTATCGTGATCGATTCCGCTGTCTTGAGATTCTTGTGTTCCCACAAATCACGCATTGCATATTGTTCTTTCTTCAAACCTAACTCTTGCCAAGCATAATGAATCTCTTGAGCTGACGGAGAAATGTTGAAGATGGCAAGATAATATTTCTCTCCCGATTGTGACTGCGCCATCCAAACTACTGTCTGGTCTGAATTAATCACGGGATGATTGCCGGTTGAATGTTGATCGACTGCAATGACTTCCGGATTTGTTAGCAAAGAAGTCGTCCATGCGTCATTTGAAGGCAAGTTTCCACCCATCATCAATGGAGAGCGGAAAATCGACCAAAGCGTCAATAAAGTCCGCTGCTCATCGTGAGTAAGACGCGTGTCACGGGCTTGACCCCAGCCGGGAGCAGGCCCGAGATGACCAAGCGCCAGCATATCCGCGTCTGGCCAACCGCCAGAACTCGAAAGCGTCGCCCACTTTGAAACGTTCGCAAACTGATCTCCCAACCCTTGCGGATAAGCCACTGTGCTATGCCACAGATCCCAAATGTCATCCGAGATGCGCCACATCTGAGCATACTTACGCATCTCGTCTACCTTATCGAGCGGCGCCGCCCCAGGCGAAAGACTCAGCACGATGGGCCGTCCAGTTTTGCGAAGCGCTGCACTCAGCATCCGGATTTCATCGCCTTTGTAGGGATGGCTGCTGATGCAATCGACTTTGATCAGATCAACACCCCAACCCGCATAGAGCTGCGCAATCGAATCGTAATAGGCCTGCGCTCCCGGTTTCGCCACATCCATTCCGTAGTTGTCGTAGTTCCATGGACAAAGGTCCGAAGTATCAGCGGCATCCGCCGCGTGATAAGAGGATCCCGCAATTGGCAAGTTCTGTTCGACTGCTTGTTTGGGAATGCCGCGAAGAATATGTATGCCGAACTTAAGTCCCAGCGAATGTATGTAGTCGGCGAGGCCTTGGAACCCAGAATTATTGGCTGCCGAGGGGAAACGGTTGAGGGCGGGGGTGTACCGGCCATAACTATCGAGAGTGTATTTGAATTGTTTGGAATTGCCCTCAGCAATCGGATTGGTAACAAACCACTCCATGTCTACAACCACGTATTGCCATCCGAATGGCTTCAGATGTTGGGCCATCCAGTCAGCATTGGCTTTGACATCCGCTTCGTTGACGGTAGCTCCGTAAGCATCCCAACTATTCCAGCCCATGGAAGGAGTTTTGGCCAAAATTTCAGTCGTAGCTGCGACTTGTGCGGCTGCGGAAAATGCACCTCCCTGAATTAGCCAAGCGGAAAGTAAAAGAAGAACGGCAATCTTGAATTGTCTGTGCACTCGATCTCCGATGCCATTGCGGCTGTCGTCGTGATGCGCTGATGCATCCAAAATAACAAAGCTACCAATCAAAATCGGACGTTGCCATTTCTGGAAACATTTGTACTCGCCCGAATTACTATATCCACGTGGCCCTTTCCAAGCGAACCCAAGTCGGAATCGTTGGTGCCGGACCGGCTGGTCTGGTGCTATCGCATCTTTTGCATTTAAACGGAATTGAATCCGTGGTCATTGAGAATCGCAGCCGGCAATATGTGGAAGAGCGAGTGCGAGCGGGCGTGCTGGAACAAGGGACGGTCGACTTGCTCACCGAGATGGGGGTGGGCGAGCGCATGAAACAACTAGGACTCGTCCATTACGGAATCGAGCTGCGGTTCAATGGACGCGGGCACCGGATCGATTTTAAAGAACTCGCAGATGGCAAGGGAATCACCATATATGCGCAACACGAAGTTGTGAAAGATCTCACCAATGCGCGCCTCGCAGCCGATGGTCAGGTTTTGTTTGAGGTCGAAGATGTCAGTGTGCATGAGCTCGACAGCGAGAAGCCACAAATCCACTATAGAGATAAAGGCGGATCTTACGAGTTAACGTGCGACTTCATTGCTGGATGCGATGGCTTTCACGGAATCTGCCGTCCGAGCATCCCGTCGGGCGTGCTCACCGAATACGAGCGCATTTATCCTTTCGGCTGGCTCGGCATTTTGGCTGAAGCGCCTCCGTCATCGCATGAGCTCATCTATGCCAATCATGATCGCGGTTTTGCTCTGCTCAGCATGCGTACTCCGCAGATCAGCCGTTTATATGTGCAATGTGATCCAGACGAAAATATAGCGGTATGGCCGGATGAAAAAATCTGGCAGGAGTTGCACACGAGGCTGGCTGCGGATCATTGGAAGTTGACCGAAGGCCCGGTCATTCAAAAAGGGATTACAGGAATGCGCAGCTTCGTGGTTGAGCCGATGCAGTATGGAAGGCTCTTCCTGGCAGGAGATTCCGCCCACATTGTTCCGCCGACAGGAGCCAAGGGATTAAATCTCGCAGTGGCGGACGTTCGAGTGCTCGCCCGGGCGCTTGAAGCATTTTATAAAAATAATCGGAAAGACCTGCTCGAAAATTATTCGCAAACCTGTTTGCGGCGGGTTTGGAAGGTGCAGCGATTTTCCTGGTGGATGACTTCGATGCTGCACCGCTTTCATGATGAGAATCCATTCGATCATCGCCGACAGCTTGCGGAACTCGACTACGTCACCAGCTCTCGTGCAGCATCGCAAAGCTTAGCGGAAAATTACGTGGGACTGCCGATGGAGTGGGGCTGATTTCGAGCAAAGAAAAGCCTCCGCCAATGTTCCGGGCGAGGGTGACGGAGGGAGAGGCTGGCTCAGTAATGTGCGCCTATAACAGCATCAATGGGCAGCCAGCATGCGTAAACCAATTCCTGTTGCAGGAAAGCGGGTCTCAGTTAAAGTAGCAGCGCAACCATCCGCGTTACTGCGAATTGCTCTTAAAGGTAAGGCGAACCGCGTAAGCATATTTCGCGGGACTTTGAGCTGGTAAATGGACGTGCAGGCCGTCTGGACGTTGGTCGAATGGGATTTTTGCATCACTGCCCAGCAAGACAGCGGACTGTACGGGTTCGCCGCCGGCAGTCACCGCCAATGAGTGAATCACCGCCTCTCCATTCGTGGGCCACTCGAGTCCGATCACATAGAGCACATTGCCCTTGGTTGTGAAACGAACGTCTTCGGGTGTGTAGTGCGTGGTGTCGGTATCGTGAAACGATCCCGCTGCAACTTTGGTTGGGCCCTCGCCATAAATACGCCACGGCCGGGTGCCGTAGATCGCATCTCCATTGACATCGAGCCATGCACCGACGTCGAGAAGCACCTGCTGCACTTCTTCCGGGATAGTTCCGTCCGAACGCGGCCCAATGTTCAACAGCAGATTGCCATTCTTGCTGACGATATCAATGAGCTGATGAACCACAAATTCCGGCGACTTAAAGGTGTCATCTTTGATGTAACCCCAAGACTTATTGCTCACGGAAGTATCGGTCTGCCAGGCGAGCGGGCGAATATCGCTGAGTTGTCCACGCTCCAAGTCGAGGACCGCGGAGTGGTCCTGCATGGCATAGTCCTTGTAGTTGATCACGCCAACATGGTCACCATATTTCAGCGAGCTGTTGTAGTAGAACGCGGCGAAGCGTGTGAGATTCGGACGGATCAACGCCTGCCCAATCCACCAGTCGAAATACACAATGTCAGGGTGATATTTCTCTACCAGTTCCGCGGACCGCGCTAGCCAGTCATTCGCCCACGCTGAAGAGACACAAGTGAAGTCATCATTGAGCGGCACGCCTTGCGGAGCCATGAGCCAGGTATGTGCAGGGCCATAGAACGCGGCATACTGCGAATCGTTTACGTCCGAAGTGATGATTCGTCCCGGGCCCAAAAAGAAATTGTGTTCCACTCGATGAGACGACAAGCCAAAGTGCAGACCTGCAGCCCGCACTGCTTTGGCCAATTCTCCCGTGGTGTCGCGATGCGGTCCCATCTTGGCTGCCGTCCAGTCGCTCACACCGCTGTCATACATCGCAAAACCATCATGATGTTCCGCAACCGGAATCACGTACTTTGCGCCTGCCTTTTTGAACAACTCAGCCCATGCCTTCGGATCCAAGTGCTCGGCCTTAAACATGGGTATAAAATCTTTGTAGCCAAATTTGTCCTGGGTTCCGTAGGTCGCGATATGGTGCTTGTATTCTTCAGATCCCTCGATATACATGAGTCGCGGATACCACTCGCTCCCAAACGCCGGAACTGAGTATGCTCCCCAATGAATAAAAATGCCGAACTTGGCGTCTCTGTACCATTCGGGCGCTTCATATTTCTGAAGGGATTCCCAGTCAGGCCGGAAGGGACCCTGGTGATCGGCGTTTTCGACATCCTTCAGCAAGGCGGCGCGTTGCGAATCATATTTACTGCTGGCCTTCTGCCAAACCTGATCAAGAGTTTCTGGATCCTGCGAGGCAGTCGGAGCCGTGGCAGTTTGCGCTTGCAGGCCAGAAAATGCGCATAGTCCCAGCAGTAAAATGCTGAGTCGGCGAACGGACTGCAATGGAAGTAGCGAATGTAAGAGCATGGTGTTCTTTCCTCAACCACGAATTACGTTGCAAATCATTCCGGACACGCTGAAAGTCGTTAGACTTGTGTTAGCGCGGCTATAACTCTCCACCTACAATAGGGGCGCCCCAGTGAAGGCATAGAGTCGGTCTCGTTCCATTCGCTGCTGTTGGTGAGAGCTCGAATATAGTTCCGTATCCACGCCCGCCAACGCGCGTATTCCATAGAGATTGCCCGCACTGTCTGCAGTGAGGCGCGAAGTAGGAAGAGCGCCATCCGTGCAGTTGTCATCTCCGAACCGAGCAGAAGTTGTAAAGGACTGTTTCGGTTTGGGCGACCGCTGGCCGAGCGGCAAGCGGCAATAGTGCGGAAAAGAGAGATAGTGCCAGCCCGCGAAAAATCGTTGTCTCAAGAAGACAGCTCCGATGTGGCGCAACGCTGTTCATAAGTCTCCTTATAGAGCGTTAGCATAGTACACGGAAAGCACTATTTTTATATTTCCAGGGTAATAAATTAAGGTTAAGGATGGTGGAGGCGGCGGGAGTCGAACCCGCGTCCGAAAATGTTACTGGTCAAGAGACTACATGCTTATTCGCGTTCATGCTCCCGGCCTTCACCGGGAACGTTCGCGGCCCACGCTCAGAACGGACAAGAAACGCTAGCCGCTAGCCTGTGATCTTAACCTCCCAACCCAGACGTAGCAGGGAAGAGCAGCCCTCTGTGTGACGTTCGCTCGCAGCCCAAGGGCGAAGCTGCGGAAAACGGCTGCCTAATTAATTAGGCTGCGTATGCCATTTGTTGATTGGCAATTATCATTTTGCACGCGATTACGGGTGTGTGCACCCCGGCATGCCTCTTGGCCGCAAGCATCTCCGTCGAAGCCGTGACGCCCCCACTAGTGGGTTTGGCCTATAAAGAACCACTTCCAGACTAGGTTGGAACCCCAGGGAAGTCAATCATTTGATGCTGGCGCTCCGCCTAGAGGTTCAACCGGAAAACTGTCTTGCATTGAAAAGCTCCTCCGTATTTGGGGGTGCAAGACGACCTTAGCTTGTTCTCCGCCGATCATCTGCAAAAGGTCGCCAGAAACGTGAAGGGAGGCTAAGAACATATTAGCCGGCAGGTTGCTTGGCGGCGCTGCTGTTGAATCTGATCGGGTTTACTTGGCGATGAGCTTACCGACTAGAACGGTATGTCTTCGTCGCTGATAGGGCTTGCTCCTGCATGCTCTGGTTCGTGTGATCGCTGGTCGAAATTGTTTCCCGACGCGCCGCGCGAGCTTCCACCAAAATCCCCACCGCTTCCACCGTCGCCTTTGCCACTCAACAAAACCAAATCGTTGGCGATGATTTCCGTCTTATATTTCTTCTGGCCGGTTTCTTTATCGTCCCACGAACTGGTGCGTAGGCTACCTTCGATGTAGAGCTTGCCGCCCTTCTTTACGTATTCGCCGACGATTTCCGCAAGCCGCTGGAAAGCGACGATATTGTGCCACTCGGTACGATCCTGCCATTGTCCTTCTTTGTCTTTGAATCGTTCATTGGTGGCGAGAGAAAACTTGGCTATAGGCATGCCACCAGGCGTGTACTTCACCTCAGGATCTTTGCCAAGATTGCCGATGAGAATAACTTTATTAACGCTTTTTCCTGCCATAAATGCTTACTCCTTTTGCCCTTTAAGTAATTAGTAAGGGCTGAAAATACAATATTCGTATCGATAAACCAGGACTGGTCGCTCACTATACCAGAAATGGGAGGGAAGAAAAGTGATCCAGCTACATTTGGAATTATGGTGCCATCAAGCTGCCGGTTTCGTGCTGCGGCGATTCACCATAATGAACGACAAGCTGAACATAATTAAAGTGAACAGCAACAACGTTGCCAATGAGGAAGCCAGAGGCGCGACCGCCGGGCTACCTGGGTAGAGCAGGATCCGAAGCGCCTCAACTCCATAGGTTAGCGGATTGATTCTCATGAGAAGCCGCATCCAGCCCGAAGCCCCCGCTAACGGAAACATCGCTCCTGAAAGCAACCACAACGGAATCAGAAACAAATTGATAATTCCGTGAAAGGCCTGTGTCGAATCCATCGGCCAGGCGATTGCGAATCCCAGCGCTGTTAGCGCAAAAGAAACCAAAAAGATCGTCAGCACGATGAGCAGGAAGTCGACGATTCCCATGTGCACGCCGACCAGTGGCGCAAAAGCCAGGAAGATGAGCCCCTGGATTGTTGCCAGCGTTGTTCCGCCCAAAACCTTTCCCAGCACAATGGCTGAACGTGAAACCGGCGCCACTAGAACCGAAAGCAGAAATCCTTCTTTGCGATCTTCAATGACCGACATCATGGTAAAGATCGAAGTGAACAGCACGATCATAATGAGGGCGCCGGGATAGAAGTAGCTGAGATACTGCTGACCGCTGCTGGTCCCACCACTGCTGCGGAAAGACGATCCAAAGCCCGATCCGATCACTACCCAAAACACTAATGGCGATGCGATAACGCCGACGACACGAGCCTTTTGCCGATAAAAGCGGACGATTTCACGCCACCATAAAGTTAAGGCGGGAAGTAGTATTTCGGTCGAGACCGAGGACGACGTTATTGGAAATGATGTACTTTGTGTTGCCATTTGTTATCCTTCTACTTTAAACACACGGGTTTCGGGAAAAGCAGATTCCTCATCCGCTAGCCCGGATTCGGAATGACAAGATTACAATGTCCTTGGAGCCAACAGCCTAAAGCCTAGCGCCTGAGCCTGCTGCCTAAAGTCCGTCTTGCTCATTCCGCTCTGTCCAGAACCTGTGACCCGTTCTCCGGATAAATACATCTTCTAAGCTTGGTTTGCTCACCGAGATCGCTTCAATCTCTCCCGGAAAAGCTTCTACCACATCTGTGATGAATCGATGTCCGTTCTCGCGTTCCAGCCTAACTCGATTCTCGACCACTTTTACGTCGATCCGATAACGAATGCGAATGCGTTCGGCTAGCGATTCCGCATCTTTTGCGTCGAGTACGATGACGTCTCCGCCGATTTCATGCTTCAGGTCCGCCGGAGTACCTAACGCAACCAGCTTTCCTTCGTTAAGAAACGCAAGGCGGTCACAGCGCTCCGCCTCTTCCATCAAATGCGTGGTAACGAGCACAGTTACCTTTTCTTCATCGCGCAAAATCTGGAGATAACGCCAAAGATCGATGCGGGCTCCGGGATCAAGGCCGGTAGTCGGTTCGTCGAGCAGCAACACGGATGGATGATGAAGCAACCCTTTCGCCAACTCCAACCGTCGTTGCATTCCACCCGAGAACGTCTCTGCCTTTTCGTTTGCGCGATCAGATAATCCTACCCGGTCCAGCATTTCCGTTATGCGTAACTTCAGCGTTTTGCCGCGTAGTCCATAAAGATGTCCCTGATGCATCAGGTTTTCCGCAGCCGTGAGCTTCACATCAATACTCTGTGCCTGGAATACAACCCCAATCTGGCGTCGCAGGCTGTTTGGATCCTTCGCTGCATCATGTCCAAGAATTACGGCACGCCCTCCACTCGGAATCATCAGCGTGGAAAGAATGCGGAACATCGTCGTCTTGCCGCTGCCATTGGGACCAAGCAATCCGAACAATTCGGCGTGATGCACGTCGAATGAAACGCCATTCAAAGCCGCCCGTTCCTCATATTGATGGGCAAGATTCTGAACTGAGATTACAGATGGGGTAATTTCCAGATCGTTTTCAGGTATAGCAACCGCGTATGCAGGTGAGTTAATAGCCACGGATTATTTTACGACGAGAACCACACAATAGGGGGCGATTCCTTAATTCAAGCGGGAACCGGCTTTCGGGATGTACTTTCTTGTGGAATCCGTTCTTTTACGGCGGTTGGAACATGTCGCCAAACCTGGATCGTCAAAATAACCGTCGAGGCCAGTAGCAAAGCCCCCGTGACGACGTGTGCCACGGTGGAGATCACCATCGGTAATCCTGGTTGAGCCGCATCTTTGCCCCACTCCACCCGCGTCATAAATGCCAGAAATCCGAGACACAACTGCGCAATCAGCAAAGAAAGCATGGCAATGGCCGGACGCCGAATTGCGTCGATCTTAGAATATTGAGTGAGAGCGCGAATCGCTGTCCACGCGACAATGATTGCAACTATCGGTGCATTCAAAACGTGCGGCAACCAGCTCATGCCATGGTGCCGGAACATCGCGCCTAGAATGAGCTGGACATAAAGAATGAAGACTGAGGAGAATGCCAGAGTCAGAAGACGCGGATGATAGCTGCCGATTTCGTACTGCGTTATTTCTTCATTAGGTCCTTCTTCGACCCAAGCCTTTCCGGTAAAGACAGCAATAGCACATGCGATGCAAAAGAATGTTTGTCCTACTGCTGCGTGAGCGGAAGAAATTGCCGGAGGCAAAAATTTCAGGACCGTCAATCCGCCGAGAATTCCTTGCGCGATGATCGTTCCCAGAGCGCCAAGAGCCAAAGCCTTCATCCAGCGCCGCCGGTCCGATATCCAGGTCCATACAGCGATAGTAATCGTCAGAGTACCGATGAACTCAGCGATCATGCGATGACTGTGCTCGTAAACGATGCCGCCGGTCCAGGGAGGCAACTTGTAATACGAGCCATACGAAGTCGGCCAATCGGGAACGGAAAGTCCGGCGTCGTTGCTGGTAACCAAAGCGCCCGCGATGAGTAAAAAAAACGTCGCACAGGCCACGAACACGGCAAATCGATGATGAGCGCGGTTGTACGGTGTAGAAACAGCTTCCACTTAAGCTCCCTTAGTTCTAGTAACTGAGGTTCGCGAAGACGAACTAGCTAAGTCAATCGTTCCTGGATTATAGGCGGACGAACTACGTCGCCAGAAATACTATTCAATAAACAGATTATTCTAGCAAAGCTGTTGCTACAGGAAGCTGTAATATTCGCCGAAATTTGTATGTGGCAGACTGCCGTATGGAGAAAGTGCGGAAATTTGTATTTAGGTTCGGGTGTTTGACTGCCGTATTGGCGCCATTATTAGCGATCATTCTGTATCCAAGGGCCAATTGGCTATTTGCGCTTGTGCTAGTCGGAATCGCAATTTTGATTTTGCAAAGCCGATTTAGCGAGGACCCGACACCTTATACGTTAGCCAATGAGATCGAACGATTGTTGAATGGGACTTCTTACGGCAGATGGGACGTCGATGATTTTGAGTCGCAATACATTCGAGATTCGCGTTTAAAAGAACTCTGGCGTAAAAGCATGGAAATCGGTGGTCTTCCGGAAGAATGGGTCAAATTAGATGAACAAAAGAAAGAAAGATCAGTTGCGAGAGGTCATCAAAAACTTGAGAGACTTAGGAAAAACCCAAGACGCTGGGCAGGAGAAGAACGTACCACATGAGCCACGGTAAAATACTCAAGCTATCACTCTGGCTCTCTTACCCAATAGCTCGCCCTCGCCAGCACCGTCGCCGTACCCGCTTCCTTTAGCCTTACACGAATCTCATGCAGTCCAGGATGCGGATTCTTCGGCTCAAAGCTCAACAAATAACGGCTGTGCAGATGATTACTGAAGCTGGTCATCCTGGTTTCAAAACTCTTGCGCGAGGAGAATAATTCATATTCACCTCCGGTCATGGACGCGATCGCCTTGGGAATATTTTTCCTCATCGCGTGCGCGGCCATGATGAGCGGAGCTAATAAATCCGGCTGTCCCTGCATTTCGTCCCTATTGCTGCCACGCTCGGTATCCAGCACTTGCGACAACGATGGCGAGAATGGCAGCGCATAAACAACCGTATTACTGTTTCCGATGGCGGTTATGACATCCTCAATCTTCGCGCGTTGACTGCCGTGATCGCGCGTTTCGGAGATCAGCAACAACACGCGCTGCCGCCCTTTGGGCAACGTCTCAAGTAGCTTCACCGAATAGTCCACTGCATCTAGAATTGCCGCTCCATCGTCGCGGGATTGCAATTGCTTAAGGTCTTCTTCGATCAGGCCGTCTGTGCTAGTGAAGTCTTGAATAAGATTTACGTTGCTGTCGAATTCCACCAACGCAATTTTGGCGTTCGGCTGTCCGAAGATGGGTTGTAGCATGGCGCTCAGGCCATGGATTCTCGGAAACTCGCGCATCGCCCGCCGCCCAGTCTGGACCGCGACGACTACTGAGACAGGTTCAGCGTCGGCAGCCTCGTCCAGGTGAACGGTCTGCTCAACTCCGTCGTCATCGATTGAGAAATCCTTCGCTTGCAATCCGTAAACTGCCTTACCATGCGTATCTCTCACCAGAGCAGGCACGATTACCACATTGGATTGGCTGGAAAAAGTCGGTTCCTGCGCGATGACCATCTCTGCATGAAACAAAAAAGGAAAGAACGCTAACGCCACGTAAATCTGACGAGAGAACCGCATTCCAGAAATTGTAAAGCACATCCCGTTCTTTAATAGCTCAGGTGCGTTTCTGCATTTCGCTGGAAAAAGTAATCCTTGCGAAACTAATCTGTGCAGGCCGGGTTGTTTAGTAAAGATCGTAGTCCCATGCCCATAGTGCCAATTCTTTTGAGGTTCTTATGAAGCTGCTCTCGTATGTCCTGTCTTTAATTCTGATTTCAACTTTTTCCCAATTCGCACACGCACAAGTACAGGCCCAGCAACAGGACTGGGTTCCTTCAGGAATTCAAGATTTAGGACGAAATGCCTCTTCCCGGTCTGATTTTTCTCTGAACCATTCCATGCTGGTGCTTGCATCCAAACTGGACAAAAATGACGACGGAGACTTGCGGCGGGTAATCGCGGGCGTAAACGGCGTATCTGTCCATAGCTATCGCTTCTCGGAATCAGGAACATACGATCTGGACACATTGAAATCCGTGCTACAGCAATATCACGAGGCGGGTTGGATGCAGTTGGTAGGCTCTCATAGTAAAGACGGTAGCCCAGGCCAAACCGATCTCTGGGTTCGCTTTGAAAATAATGCCATCAGCAACATCGCTGTGCTCATCGCCAGGCAAAACCAGCTCAATTTCTTCGCGGTTTCGGGATCAATTAGTCCGCTTGACCTGGTGCACCTTAGTGGGCACTTTGGAATTCCTAAGATCGTCGGAGGAGTTGTCATCCCAGAGCCTAGAAGCCCCCAGTAAAGTTCGAAGTTTTTATTATTGTCATCACTACCCAACACCTCATCCTAGCGAGTACAGCGGCGGTGCTGGTTCCTCAATTGGATATGAATCCCGTGTAATCCGGATGTGGACTTTTTTGTTCAGAACTCAAAAATATACCGGCTGCGCGATGATTGCTGAACCTGGTCGTCTTGGTCTCAAATCTCTTAGAGCTCAAAGCTCTTAGGATGAAGAGAACAGCTCATGTAACCTGGTTATTTTTGATCGATTGAATCCGCGATCCACCGCAAATACTCCTGGCTACCATCTTGAATTTGCACAACGATACACTCCGGCAGCTCGTACGAATGTAATTGCTTAATTGCATCCCGCACGCGCTCGAATGCCGTTTCAGTCGTCTTAATAAGCAATAACCATTCCTGGGCTTCTTCGATCTTCCCTTGCCATCGATAGACCGAATGAATCTGAGGCACAATATTTACACAGGCTGCCAGTTTATCTTCCACTAATGCGTGCGCGATTTTTCGAGCTTCTTCAAGAGATCCGGCCGTGGTCAATACGAGCTTCTTGTCGGTCATATAAAATCGGCTTTGTTCTAATCGCTGAATGCTGAACTGCATCAAAGGACTTCATCTTCACTTCTAGCACAAACGAATGAGCCGACAATCATGACAACACAAATAAAGTTTGGAACTTCGGGCTGGCGCGCTGTAATGGCGGAGGAATTTACTTTTGTGAATGTGAGGCGGGCCGTTCACGGCATTGCTCGATATGTCGCATCACAGAAGTCAGCGGGATCGAAAGTGATCGTCGGGCGCGATCCGCGTTTCCTGGGAGAAACTTTCACAGCAATGGCGGCTGAAATTCTTTCTGCTCACGGCATAGTTCCCCTACTGATAGCTGAACCCGCGCCGACTCCCGCGATTTCTTACGCCGTCACTCATGAGCACGCCGATGGCGCTATCAATATTACCGCCTCGCATAATCCGCCGGAGTACAACGGAATCAAATTTTCCACATCTGATGGTGCGCCGGCACTGCCGGAAGCCACAAGCGCAATCGAGGCTCAAATTATTGCCTTCGATAAAGGCGAACAGTCTGGCTTCGAAAAAAGTCACGCGGATCATGTACCAACGCAGCCGCTCGATCCGCGTGGCATGTACCTTGAACGCCTCCAGGAGATCGTCGATCTTGGGTGCATCAAGAAAACTGGATTGCGAGTTGTATTTGATCCGCTATGGGGAGCTGCTCGCGGCTATTCCGATGTGCTTTTGCGCGAAGCTGGAGTTGACGTCACGACAGTGCACGATTACCGCGATGTGCTCTTCGGAGGCCACGCACCGGAACCGGACGATTACTTGCTCAAACCTCTGCGTGAAAAGATGCGCGAGAGCAAGGCGCACATTGGCATCGCAACGGATGGAGACGCGGACCGCTTCGGCATTGTCGATAAAGATGGAACGTTCTTTCAACCGAATTACATCATCGCGCTTTTATTTGACTATCTCGTTGAAAGCCGTGGCTGGAAAAATGGGGTAGGGAAGTCGGTTGCCACAACAAACTTTATCAATGCTATTGCCCGGCACTACAAAATCGAATTGCACGAAACTCCGGTGGGCTTTAAATATATTGGCGAACTCATCAAAGCTGACCAGATTGCCATTGGCGGGGAAGAGAGCGCTGGCCTTTCCATTCGTCACCATGTGCCGGAGAAAGACGGCATCCTTGCCGGCCTGCTCTGTTGTGAGATGGTGGCGCGCCGGGGCAAGTCGCTTACCAAACAATTGCACGAGCTATTTGCCAAAGTTGGTTCCTATTATCCACAAAGAGAGAACTTCCACTTGACCGCACGGGTCAAAGAGAAGTTCACTGGAAAGTTAAGGCAAGAACCGCGTGACTTCTACGGTCGAAAGGTTGCGGAAGTAGTTCGCAAAGATGGACTCAAACTAGTGTTCGAAGACGGAGCCTGGGTCTGTTACAGGCTTTCGGGGACCGAACCTGTGGTGCGAGTCTATTCCGAGGCGGCCAGTGAGGCTGATCTGCAAAAATTGAGCGCGGCAGCGAAGCAATGGATATTCGATTGAAACGATTCCCCAATTTTCGAGTTTTACAAAAGCCGCAAAACGGCTTTCAGACGCTGGTACAACGGGCGCCGGAAGCAGAAGCGCTGGCTGATCGGGCGATGGAAAAGCTCCTTCCGACCCTCACTGTGGCTTACACTTTCCGTCGCCGAATCGCAACGGGACTTGTAGGCGTGCTCACGATTTGGTTGTTTATACACGTAATGTTCGGCGCCAACGGCATGGTTGTCTATCGTCAAAAGCGCGCCGAATATCAAAGTTTGCAAAAAGAAATCGACAGCTTGCAGAAAGAAAACGACCACTACAGTAAACAGATCAATGCATTGAAAACCGACCCCAAGACTATCGAAAAAGAAGCGCGGGAAGCGCTTCACTACACCAAGCCTGGGGAATTTGTGTATGTCTCCCCGAATGCCGCCAATGCGCCTATCCCCGCTACCAACAGCGCTAAGAGATAAAGTCCTGCTATGTTCTGTGCTATATTTCCCTCATCTTGAAGGTTGAGATGGAGATTCACGTTGCCATTACCATCTTGGCTGTACATTGTTCCCCCGTGCTCTACAGAATGACAGCACTCCGGAACGGGTTCGTAACAAAATTGCGGCGATGCCGCCAAATTTGAGGAGACTGTTTGCCATGAAAAAGATACTAGGTTCTCTAGCAATGTCGGTTGTGTTTTTTATGGTTGTGAGCGCTTCCGCTGCGGACAAGACCACTGTCAACGGCTGGGTTAGCGATACCCAATGTGGGGCCAAGGGAGCCTCGGCAGAGCACGCAGCATGCACGAAGAAGTGCTTGGCCAAGGGAGCGAAATTGGCCGTGGTTACCGATTCCGATAAGAAGGTCCTGACAGTGGACAATCCAGAAGCGCTGAAGGGTCATGAAGGGCATCATGTTGCCATAACTGGAGACGTAACTGGAGACTCAATCCACGTGGACAGCGCAAAGATGCTGTGAGAATCACAATCGAATGTCTGTGCGCGTAACCTGTGTTCTCTGTGGGGAAAAAGTTTTAAACTGCGGTAAAAAATGTTTTAAACCGTGGTGAAAAAAGTTTTAAACCACAGAGGAACACAGAGTGCATAGAGGAACGCAGGGTTCACAAGAACAGGTCCGCTGGTTTATTAGAAGTCCGATCCTATCGCACTACACCTTCCAGCGGTGAACTTGCTGTTGCATACAGCCTGCGTGGCATGCGTCCAGCCAAGTATGCCTGACGCCCTGCCAAAACTGCATGCTTCATTGCCTCTGCCATTAGAACAGGATCTTCGGCTGCGGCAATCCCGGTGTTCATCAATACCGCATCGACTCCCAACTCCATTGCAACAGTTGCGTCTGAAGCTGTTCCTACACCGGCGTCCAAGATGAGCGGGACCCCTGTAATCATCTCGCGCAAGATGCGAATGTTGGCCGCATTTTGAATCCCAAGGCCGCTTCCGATGGGAGCACCAAGAGGCATAATGGCGCTCGCGCCCACGTCAATTAATCGCTTTGCAAATACAATGTCATCAGATGTATAGGGAAGAACATTAAATCCTTCCTTTACTAGTACGCGTGTCGCTTCGACGGTTCCCTGAACGTCGGGATATAACGTTGCCTGATCACCAATTACTTCGATCTTCACCCAATCAGAAAGCCCGACTTCACGACCTAGCCTCGCGGCGCGGATGGCCTCATCGGCGGTATAACATCCGGCAGTATTCGGTAGCATGAAATATTTTTTCGGATCAATGTAATCGAGAAGCGATTCCTTACTGCGATCGAGATTCACCCGGCGCACGGCCACGGTAACCATCTCTGCGCCGCTGGCTTCAAGAGCACGAGCAGTTTCCTGAAATGATTTATATTTCCCCGTTCCCACAATCAGGCGCGAACGGAACGGGCGATCGGCAATGACGAATGGATCAGACATGAATCTATTGTAATGAAAATCGTTGGAAGGGGAATCCGGTTTCAAGAGTCTTGGCTTGGTTCAGCCTGAAATGGAGAAGCGACGTTCTCCGTTAGTGAGTATTCCCCCTTCGGGCGGGGATTTTCAAGGCATGGGGTCTTTCGATCCGATGGAGGTTGGGCGCGCAAGCACGAGTCCTCGCCCCCCGTTCATCGTCTCGATGAGCCCCCCGGATTATCCCTCGGCATGGTTGCGTCCCCGCAGTGCCCGCTTCCGTTTCACCCGGCAAGTTCATTTTAGCTCCGCTGTTCTCAACTTCCAGTTTGCTCGTGAGACTACCGAACAGGGAAACCTCTCACCATGTAGGCAGCTGCTGCAACCCTGCCTTCATTTTTGAGGTTTGGGTTGCGAGGACTGTTGTTGTTGTGGCCGCGGGCGGCTTGCAGGCGGGACGATGCCGTTCATCCGCAAGTACTCGACCATCTGACCGTAGTGATCCTTCGGATGGAAGGAGCCGATAATGGCGATTGCGAGACGCGTCGAGAGGAATGGGGTTACGGGCTTGGGCAGCGGCGTGACCTCGTTTTCGGAGGTGATCCCAGAAATGGCCCGATGGCCGAGCGCGAACGAATCTTTAAGATACTGCACAATTTCGGCCTTGGTTTTAAGCGCTGCGGGGCCGTTGAGATTTTCTTCGATGGAGTTAGTGTCTATCGTCTCGCCCATGAGCGGGCCAAAATAAAGGTGATTGGCGAAGCCGATGTGTTTCACCTGTTCAGCGAAAGTGCGTACGCCTTTAAACTCGCCATT
>Ga0070741_10000383_pt1 | contig 165270 bp, 181 predicted proteins | sample Coa_R1_4_FD_66440 | JGI IMG/M metagenome (GOLD analysis project Ga0070741, IMG submission 66440) | Surface soil microbial communities from Centralia Pennsylvania, which are recovering from an underground coalmine fire - Coalmine... | ecosystem: Environmental > Terrestrial > Soil >... | reverse complement strand
TTCGACCCTCGCACCCCAGCCATGGCCCTGTGCCTTACCGACCACATCTGGTCAATTCGTGATGTCCTGCTCACGCCGGTCTTTCCGTCCGGAGGTGCGAGATAATCTCATATCACTACCAATACAGCAGTTCTATGACCAAAATCCAGATCGCTTGTCCATCCCAGCCAAAGTACGGATTCGCTACATTCGGATTGGTGTGGGTCAAACGGCAGATGAGGAGAAAGCTGCTCGCACCCGCATAGATGAAGCCTACCAGAGAGTTACATCGGGAGGGATAGATTTTCCCTCAGCGGCGAAGCAATATTCAGAAGACCCGACCACCGCCGCGAATGGCGGGGAATTACCAGGCTGGTTGGGCGAAACTAATGATCCATTCGAGCCGCCGGACTTACACGAACTACACCAAACTGCGTTTAAGTTGGGTATCAACCAGATCAGTTCACCGCTCAAATTAGGCGACAGCTTGTACATTATCCAGGTTCTGGAACGTGTTGATCCGCAAAAACTGTCCCTTGAACAGGCCAAGCCCTACATCAAGGACTTACTATCCGACCAAAAACACGAAGACCTCTTGCGGCAATTGCAGGAACGCCTCGCAAAACAGGCCAACCTGGTATTCTACGACAGTGTACTGGACAGCTATTACGCCGAGTCTGCCGCCAATACAGACAAGACGAGTCAGCCAGGCAACCCCTGAGTTGGTCAAATTCTGCAAGACGAGATCGGATGGCTACACCATTACGGTGTACCCGTGAAGCGATGAGCGAGTAGAAGAAGGTACTTATCATGAAGTGTCCAATTTGTAACGTAGAACTGAAGATGACAGATCGTCAGGGTGTCGAGATTGACTACTGCCCTCAATGTCGAGGTGTTTGGCTAGACCGCGGGGAACTCGATAAGATCATCGAGCGCTCTGCACAGGAGATGTTCAGGTCGCCTCAAGGCTCGGAATTATCGTCGCATCACGGTCAAAGCAAAGATTGGGATGACGATAGATCTCAAGCAGGGCAGAAACCTAAGAGAAAATCTTTTCTTGGGGACATGTTCGATATCTTCGACTAATATGCTGTAATTACTCGGTAGCTCCACACGAAACGGTAGATCGATAGAATCGAAGGTCCATTTAACCCTTTACGCTTGGCGGCAGGAAGGGAAAAATGAACCTTCAAGCGGTATTTTGCCCCTAGGCGGGGTGTGTTGACAAGGGCGTGGTCGGTAAAGGCAATGTGGTCTGGTGGCAAAAAGGTCGGAAACGGTGCAAGTGCCAGAGTTGCGGGCGGACATTTTCCTACCGACGGGGGACGATGTTCGATGGATTGCGCCGGGCGGAGGCGCTGGTGGTACAGGTGGTGACACTGTTGGCGTATGGCTGTCCCTGCCAAGCTATCGTGGCGGCCTTTGGGTTGGACGAGCGCACGGTGATGGACTGGCAGCAGCGCGCCGGGGTTCATGCCCAGGCGGTGCATGAGGCGTTCATTCAGCCGGTGGATTTGCAGCAGGTGCAAGCCGACGAACTGCGTGTCAAGTTGCAAGGGCGGGGCGTGCTGTGGGTGGCGATGGCGATCATGGTCAGCACCCGGTTGTGGCTGGGGGCTGTCATCTGTCCGCAGCGGGATCGTCACCTGATTGACAACTTGGCTGGCCTGGTGTGTCAGATCGCAGGTTAGAGTAAGCCACCAGATCGCGACAGTATCCAGCCAGGAGATCGCGGCCAAAGTCAGCCAGTAGTAACTCTCGTCGTGGGACAGAATCCTGACCAACGTGCAGAACCAGGCGTTGGAAGGGACCAAGCAGTGACGAGGAGAACCGATACAATGGACATCCGAGAAATAGTGAATCGCCTCCGGGCTGGGGAAAGTGACCGAGCAATTCATCGGGAACTGAAAATCGACCGGGCGACGGTCAAGCGGTATCGGACATGGGCTGAACAAGAAGGACTGTTAACAGGCACGCTGCCGGGTGTAGAGGTCCTGGAAGCACGTTTGAAAGAGAGCCTGGGCGAGAAAGTTGTTCCGCAGAACGTGTCCAGCGTCGAACCGTATCGAGCGATGGTGGAGGAACTGCGGACCAAAGGGGTGAATATCAAGACGGTGTGGCGTCGCCTGAAGGAACGCGGCTATGACGGGAGTATGCACGCCGTGTACCGTTTCGTCTGGCAGATGGAAGGCAAAGGACCAGAGGTCGCCGTCCGCGTGGAATGTACGCCAGGCGAAGAAGCGCAGGTCGATTTTGGCTATGTGGGCTTACTGCTGGATGAATCTGGACGGGCACGGAAAGCGTGGGCCTTCGTGATGACGCTGTCCTGGAGCCGCCATATGTATGTCGAGTTCGTCTTTGACCAACGACTGGAAACCTGGCTGCGCCTGCATGTGAACGCTTTCGCGTTCTTTGGGGGTGTTCCGCGCCGCCTAGTCTGTGACAACTTGAAAGCGGCCATCGTGCGGGCCAGTTGGGATGGCGATTTGCCGCAAGTGCAATGGGCGTATCGGGAATTGGCGGAACATTATGGCTTTCTGATAGGACCGTGCCGACCAGCGACGCCACAACATAAAGGCAAAGTCGAGCGCGGTGTGGCCTATGTCAAAGGGAGTTTTGTGGCAGGCCGCGAGGCGGTGACGCTAAAGCTGGCTAACCAGACCGTGCGGGGGTGGTGTTTGGGCGAAGCGGGTTTACGCCAGCATGGCACAACTCGGCAGCAGCCCCTGCGCTGTTTTCAGGACACCGAGCAGACTGCCCTCCAGCGCTTACCAGAGCGTCCCTACGATTTGGCGACCTGGAAAGCCGTTCGGTTGCATCGGGATGGCTACGTTGTTTTTGACGGGGCCTATTATTCGGCGCCATTCCGCTATGTGGGTCAAAAACTGTGGGTGCGTGGGGATTACCAGGCCGTCAAGCTCTATACGCCAGATTATCAGTTAATCGCTACCCATTCCCGGGTTGGGCCAGGGCAGCGCCAAACCCAACCGGACCACCTAGTGCCTTATAAACAGCCTGGGGTGTTGTGGACTGCTGAAGTCGTCCACGACAAAGCGCAGGGCATTGGCCCCGCCACCTTCCAGACGGTTCAACGGTTGTTTGAGACCCCAGTCGTGGACCCACTACCCACGATTCGGCGGCTAATAAAACTAGCCGACCATTACGGCCCAGTGCGCCTGGAGGCGGCCTGTGCACGAGCCTTGGCCCACGATGACCCAGCCTACCGCACCATTAAGCGGATCTTGCAACTGAATCTGGATGCCCAAGCACCGGCACTGCCCGCTGCGGCAGAACCGCCTACGCCAGTGGCCGCCACCTTTGCCCGTTCAGTCAATGAACTGTTGGGTGATTGGGCCCAGGTGCAGCTATGAATACCAGCCCCCAATTAATCCCACACCTCAAACAACTGCGGCTGTCGGGCATTCTCGATACCTTGGAAGTGCGCGGTCGCCAGGCGGTAGACGGCCAATGGACCTATGAAGAGTTCCTGGAACGGCTGCTGCAAGATGAAGTCGAACGCCGTGCCCAAAAACAATTGACCCTGCGCCTGCGGCGCGGCAACCTTCAGTCGGCCAAGACACTCGATACCTTCGACTTCACAGCCAATCCTTCGGTCAACCGCCAGCACATCCTCTCGCTAGCCAGCGGTGATTACATTCGCGCGCGGCGCAACGTCCTGATTTGTGGCCCAGCGGGCGTGGGCAAAACCCATTTAGCCCAGGCATTGGCCCATGAAGCCTGTCGGCAAGCATTCAATGTTTTGTTGGTCAACACCAGTAAAATGCTTCAACATCTGAGCGGTGGGCGCGCGGACGGCTCTCTGGAACGGCGCCTCCAAGTGTATCTCCGCCCTGATGTGCTTATTTTGGATGATTTTGGCCTGAAGCCTTTACAGGGCAATGCGCCTGAAGACCTTTATGATGTCATCGCCGAACGGTATGAACACGGCAGCATTGTCCTAACTTCGAATCGCTCCCCGGCGGAATGGCCCGATCTCTTCCGCGATCCCTTGCTGGCCTCTGCCGGTCTCGACCGCCTGATGCATGATGCCGAAAAACTGGTGATGACTGGCTCCAGCTACCGGACTCGCTCAACTATGCGTGATAGTCACGATTAATTCGAGGAAAGAAGGTGGAGGCTGTTGTCGTTTTCGCTCTGAGGGCTGCTTATCTGGCTGACTTTGGATGCAACACCCTGGCTGTATTTCGCCGCGATCTCTTGGCTGATTCTCGTCCGCAATTTGACACTGGTGCGGCGTTGGGCGCAAAAAGTGGCGCTGTACATCACCTTTGACGGCTTGGCGGCCTACCGTGACGCCTTCGAGCGCGCGTTCTCCGACAAAGGACGAGGCTTGTGGGACCGCACGGTCAACTGTGTCTGGCCGTGCCTGACCTTGGCTCAGGTCGTCAAACACCAGGCCAACGGCTCCTTTCGCATCGCCCGCTATGTCCTGCGCGGCTCGTGTACCATGCTCGCCCGCCTGCGGACTGCCACCCAACTCGACGGCACGATCAACACGGCCTTTATCGAGCGCCTCAACGGTACCTTCCGGGCTTATCTGGCTCCGCTGGTTCGGCGCACGCATGGCCTGGCTCGCACTCAGCAAACCGTCACGGGTGCTGTCTTTCTGCTTGGCTGTGTTTACAACTTCTGCCGTGTCCATTCTACCCTCAAGCACCAGACCCCGACTATGGCTGCCAAACTCACCGACCATGTCTGGTCCGTTTCTGAATTACTTTGGCATCGTCCCAATCACTGTTCTCACTCATCTACCGTTTGATGTGGAGCTACCAATTACTCAAGCAGGTTGAGTGCTACGCACTTTCTATCTTCGGCTGGCGCGATGAGCGCTGGTGCGCCAGCCTATAGTGGACAACAGCCGCTATGTCTGGGGCTACTGGCGCACCGAGCGCCTACGCACTTCAGCTTGTGCCGTGGGTGATGTACTTCGACAAGAGCATTAGCCTACATGGAACATATTGCCGACATTCCGCACCCCACTTGCCGCAATTCCGCATTTTTCACCACGAAGGTGCGCAATATCGAACCAGCAGTCTGGATCAGCAATTCAGCGAATTCTCATTAGTTGAGATCGAGGTAATGGAGCCAGTTCAAACCGAGATCCACCCCAGGTATGACAAGTAGCAACGTTTGCGTTTGGCAAGGATATTTAGAGTGGTGGACGCTGCCAACCGCCCAACACCGTCTCAATGTGTTGAGCCACTGCTAAGGCCACGTCCTCACGCCAAGGACGAGCCACGATCTGGATCCCGATAGGCAACCCATCAGGCGAAGTGCCTCCACGAACGACTGCACCAGGCCATCCTGTCAGGTTATAAGTTATTGTGTAACTGAAGGCGGGAAATTTGTCACTCAGAGTACCATGGGACATGGCAGGATAGGCGTTCACAGGACAGATAATCACGTCATATGTCTCTAAAAAGGCAAGCATGGCACTGCGGAATGAATCCAATTGTCTAGTTAAATCGACGAATTCAGCAGTCAATTTCGCAACGCCTGACTGCGTGTCTTGCGCCCACTGGTTGAAAGGATGTACTTCAGTTGTTCTAGCTTGCTCAAGCAATCTTCGGACCCAAGCACCATCTGCACTAAAAAGCCTCGACATCATTTCGTCGGATCGCTCGATGCCAGTTGGTCGGTTTTCCTCTACCGAAACCCCCTTGTCAGAGAGCGCTTTTACAGCGCTCCGGACAACTTCAGCCGTTTCGGGTGTGGGTGACACAATCCCATTATCAGTGTGAAAGGCTACGCGCAGACCTTTGAGAGCAATGGTTTTGGGATCACCGAGTGGCATAGGGACAATCGCCGGATCATGCCAGTCTACTCCGGCAATGATGGGGAGTGTCAGCACCAAGTCCTCCACGAAGCGGGCCATCGGGCCAATTTGCTGTAATGCATCCAATGCTCCCATATCAAAAGAAATAATATGGCCCGTTCTGGGCACGCGCCCGGAGGTGGGCTTAATCCCAGCAATGCCGCAAAAATGTGACGGTAGCCGGATACTTCCTCCAAAGTCACTGCCGATGTCCAGAGGTGATCCACCTGCGGCGATGATAGCCGCTGCTCCACCACTGCTGCCACCAGGGGTACGCGACAGGTTATACGGATTGTTCGTCCGACCATAGATCAAGTTATCGGTTTCAAAGGCAAGAGTCAATTCCGGGGTATTAGTCTTGCCAAGCAGGATCGCGCCAGCACGACGCAACCGGGCCACAACGGTCGCATCCTGTGTTGGTATGAACGACGCGCGCCCCTTCGTTCCTCCTGTGCTGATGACGTCTGCTGTATCGAATGAATCTTTTATCGTCATCGGGACGCCGTGAAGCGGTCCTTGGATGTCCCCATGAGCGAGTGCCGCATCAGCTACGCGCGCCTGCTTCTGGGCTGCATCAGCTGTGAGTTGCACGACGGCATTGAGTTGGGGATTTACAGCCTCAATACGTTGCAAATAGGCATTGACTACCTCTTCCGAGGAAACTTCTTTAGCACGAATGGCTTGCGCCAGTGCTGCGGCTGAGGCATAAATTAATTCGTCCATAGTATCTTTCTCCCGACATTCGGCAGAGGTAATCGAAAACCCAACGAATTTGGAAACACAGGCGTTCAAGTAACCCAAGAATGGCTGTATGAGATGGAATTATAGAATTGCTGGATAGATGGCCCCAAAAGGGCCAATATTTGGTGATGGATGGGTTGCAGATTGAGAACCTGGGTGAAACGTATAGCGCCGCGTTGGGTGATGAACAGGTCAATGCCATTGAACATCTGAAACACGCGGCGCATGGTAGGGGTCTGGGTCGGTTTGCCAAGCTGGTCAGGGATGGTCTGTTTTTGAACAGAAAGTTGTGAGCGCAGGCGATGCTCTGCCAGAGCGTAGACCAACAGGCTGATAGCCATGACCATGAGTAAGCCCATGATTCGGGATGGCTTTTTGAGGAAGAAATTCGAAGCGAAGAACCAGGGGTCTTTCAGGAAGCGGAAGCCCCGTTCGACAGAGCGGTTCTGGTCTTTGTAGACGGTGAGCAGTTCAAGTGTTGGCAGTTTTTCTTTGGCAAGTTCGTTGTTAGCGATGATGTATTTGCCCAAAGGCTCCCGACCTTCTGCGACACGAGCTTCATCCACTTGCAGGCTTGCCCGGAGTTCCCAGGAAATGCTGGGAACTTCACCGGGAGCAGGGCGACCTCGCTTGGCATAGCGCGTCGTGGACTTGGCCGATGGCGTGAGGGTGTGATATTTCAATCCCTTCTGCACACGCTCACAGGCGGAGAGCGCGTCGGCTTCACAAGCGAATTGCTCACGCGCCAACTTCTTGAGCGCATTCCTGGTCTCCGTTCGCTCTTTAGCGACGGCCCGCTCGAACTGGCGTAATTCGCGCTCCCGCGCTTTCTGCGAGAGGATGAGCAGCCAGCGCTGCTCAACGGCCCCATAACTCACCTGCTGTTCTGAGTAGAAATAACCGTCTGGCGTGGAGGTCATATCTTTCTCTGAGATGGAAGTCAGCAAGGCTTGGACTGCACCCAAAGTCGCTGGAATACGAGTGACCCACTTGAGCTTCGACAACTGCTTGAGATTATCGGCGCTGTACAACGCGCTGTCGGCGATGATATACGGGGTTTCCTGTTCTGCACCGAAGTGTCCGATGTAAGTTGTCACCATCGAGACCAACCCCTTCTTATCCGCCCGGTTGCCGTCCAGTGCCTCGATGTAGACCGGGATGCTCTGCGCATTAGCGCATATCAAGCCCAACATCGCTTGCTTGAGGTCGGGCCGATGATCCTTGCTGTACCCGTAGGTGATCTTGATGGCGTTTTCTTCCTCGTTCTCGTAGGCCCCTTCCACACTGAACGCGCTTGTATCCACATGCGCAAAGCGGTTCACGATGCCCATCACCGCCAGCACGTGGGCGGCCAGGTGGTAGTAGATTTCCGTCACCCCAACTCTCACGACCCAATCCAATGCCCGTCCCAGGCAGTCATCGTTCAAGTCCTCAGCCATTATCCCTGGCCCTATCAGCAACTCAACGGGTTTGTTGGCGTAGAATTCCGGCGTCAAATACAACGCCCGATTCACAAACCCCAATCCATTCAGCACCATCGCTTGGATGGCCTGTCCAACACTCACCTTCCGTCCGCTGTCTCCGACCAGACGGTCAATCTGTCCGATGAGGTCTATTTCCCGGCATACTCCGGCCACAATCCCCAAATGATCTATCCGCTGCGTGCTGATCTGAACGTCGTTCATCGTCCGGTCTTTTTGCTTATGGGCGTTTCTACATTAGCCTACCCCATAAATCCTCAATTCTTGATCATCCCCTGCGGAATGTCGGTATTGCAGTGATCTGTTTGCATACCGTCAGAGTCATTGGTGTGTCAACTTCAGTATTAGCGATGCGCGCTATCTATTCGACTGGATGACAAAGGCAAAGCCAGATGGGAAAGGTGAGCCAACAATCTACGTCTACGTTTACAGTTCAGGAACATACGGCAGCAGAGTGATTCGCCCGTAGAAAGGCTTGTTGCTCATCCACTCAGGGCTAACCTATTCGAACAATGCTGCGCTTGCGTCAGACCAACCCAAATTGCCCAGGCGATGACTGTTATTTGTGCACTGCGACTTGCAGACGGCAATTCTGAATAGTCAAGGCGATACATGATGATCTGTTGACGCATCAAACTCAAGCACTGGCGACTTGCTGTGACTTTGCTGACTGCGTGGCCTTTCGCCGCTGGACTTGCATAACGGCCCAGCCCATAACGTATAGGCCAACCATGAACGCTTGAGCAGCAATCGTTTCGACGGCGGGATGGAAGCCTGTCAGTGTCGCCAAAAGGTAGGGTAAACGTGGAACCGATCCCACGAGCAATGTTGTACCGATAAACCCTGATTCTTGTAAGCTGTTAACCGCACTACCGATGAAGGTGACGGAGAGGATCATGAGCAGCGTGACCGTAATCTGAAAGAAACGATGAATGGGCAGGCGGCGGCTCGTTTTAAGAATAACCCATGTAGTTGCGCCGAGCGCTACAACGCCAGCGCCAAAGCCCAACAACAGGTAGAGTTCCATGCGTGTACTCATCAGCGTCAGCACTTCATAAAACAGCGCAGTTTCCAGACCTTCACGGTAGACCGCCGTGAAGCCAAGGATAATCAAGCCAACTGAACTTCCTGATGCCATAGCTGACCAGGCCCGCGCACGCATAAACTCCATCCAGCGCTTTTGATCCAGGCGGCGAATCAACCAGAAGTTAACCCAGAACAACACACCAACAGCGAGGAACGAAATCACCGCCTCAGAAACTTCACGTGCAAGGGGGGTGATGCGGATAAGATAATGCACAAGCAGCCATGACAAGACACTAGCAAGCACCGCAAGGCCAACACCATAGAAGATGTAACGTCCTAACGACTGGCTCTGACTGGCACGCAGATAGCCCAGCAGTGCGGCGAGAACTAGTACCGCTTCCACCCCCTCGCGGAAAATCACACTGAATCCACTGACCAGCGCCAATGTCGGAACAAGCACGCCTGCGTTGGTAAACATAGCATCTACTTCGTCTACGCCTTCGCGCACGCTCTGAGCGGCCTTTTCCACCTCAGAAGCTGGCGCACCTTGCTGCATCTTGCTACGCAGATTGGCAAAACGATATTCCAGATCGAGAGTCAGGTTGCCGTCTATTGTCCGCAGAGGAATCTCGATATTCTCAAAGTGATCCAAGTAGGCGGCCCGCGACCACTTGAATGCCGTCGGGTAATCTCCCAGACGATAGGCCCGCATGGCCTGTTGTAGCAAATCACGGATTGCCTGCGCTTCAGCAGCGACGTTCACCGCCGGGTTAGACGAGTCACCCTCTGCACGAGTTACACGAATTGGTATAGCCAGCAAAATCGCCAAAAATATTAGAAGAATGGTAAATCCCTTATACACGTTTCACCCCATCCACGCGCTTAAACATCGAAATTGATCTTATGTGTAACCCTGATTGCTAGATGAAGTCGTTCATGGAGCGCTCGTTAAAATGGGAGTTACCAGACAACCATAAAACGAGGGAGCGACATGAACGACACGTATATTGTAACGGCGTATGTGGTGATTGATGACGTGTTGAAAGGGTATGGTTTTGAGGATGATAGTCGAGCCAGTGGTACAGCAGCGGAGATATTGACGGTGGGGGTGATAGCCGCCAAATATTTCCAGAACCATCATGAACGGGCCTTGGGCTTGATGATACGCTTGGGCTACGTCCATGGGCTGAGTGTGTCGCGCTTCAATCGACGCTTGCACGCACTGCGAGAATGGCTGTCTGGGATCATCAGCTTGGTCGCAGACCTCTACGCTCAAGGGGAAGCCTTTATCATCGACAGTATGCCCCTGCCGGTGTGCAAACGGGCGCGGGCCTCGCGTTGCAAGAAGGTACGCGGCAAAGCCTTTTGTGGCTATTGCGCCGCCAAGAAAGAAAAGTTCTTCGGTTGGCGCTTGCACCTGATTTGTACACCTGATGGTATTCCGGTCAGTTTTGACGTGTTGCCTGCTGCCGAGCAGGATTTGACGCCTATTCATGAACTGACCGTTGCTTTGCCTGAAGGCGCGACCGTCTTTGGCGATAAGGGCTACGTTTCTGACCCTGATGCCCAGTCCATCCTGGCAGCAACTGGTATTCGCTTTGTGGCCGTCCGCCGCCGCAATATGTCTCCTAACACTTGGGCTGACGAGTTTGACCTGTACCGCTATCGCAGGCGCATTGAAACCGTCTATAGTCAATTTGAGGCTATGGGTGTTCAACGTCTTCATGCTCGTACCAATCATGGTTTTGACCTGAAAGCCTATGCCAGCTTGCTCGCTCTGGCTTTCACTAACATCATTCCCGACTAGCAATCAGGGTGTGTACTCACGTATCGGATAATCGGTTAGGGAGATCGACGTAAAATCTGTAAACATTTTTGCTACCAAATGCCACTGCTATTGCAAATCATTTGCAACAAGCAGAAGTATAGGCGATGCAGGCTTGTGCAGTCAATCACTCATGTTATGATCGGATTTTCACAGGCGGTTATCGCATTTTAATGGGGATGAATATTTATGTGAATAGCAGGCTAACTCATCACAACTAGAAGAATGGGCAGATCTGACTAAACCAATCGTTCCATCTTCAGTTAGTCAGGGCAGCAACGGCGATGCAGCCTGCTCACTGACGCGATAGGCAATTGCCCACTTCACTTAAAGGCAGAGTGCCATCAAAAAACTGTGTGGCGCACACTTCCAACTGGTAGCTAAACAGCGCATTGGCTGCGCCAAATTGCGAGATACGTTGTAGTTCGCCAGTGAAGACCAAAACACCAATCACAATCATCATGACACCGCTCATATATTTAAGCATTCCCAAATGCCGTTTGAAGCGACGAAGCAGACCTTGCGTCTGGTCTAAGGCCAGAGCTGTAATAATAAAGGGAATACCTAACCCCAGGGAGTACATTGCCATCAATCCGCCCGCCTGAAATATGTTTTTGTTGTTAATTGCCATTGTCAAGATTGTGCCATAAATCGGGCCGATACAGGGTGTCCAGCCTGCTGCGAAGATAATACCCATCAGACTCGAACTTAGTAAACCATAATCACGCGACAGCACGAGTTGGGGGCGCGTATCGGCGTACAGAAGACCATGCAACCACGATAGACCATGCTTGATCCGAAATCCTGTAGACCCCAGGCGCTCTAAACCAGCACGACATTCCAACCAACGTAAGACCATTCCGAGTACCCCAATGAAATGGAGTCCAAATAAGATGATCAGAATGCCACCTACTCGCGGAATGATGACACGCTGTAGATCGTACACCGCTGACGATAGAAGCCGCGTTCCTGCCGTTACAGCTAACCCAAAGACAACAAACACAAAGGTAAAACCCACAACAAACGCAATTCCATGCAGAGCCATCTGGAATCGATGTTTGCGAACAATTTCGGCTGTTGTTCTGGCTTCATTCGCATTAGCTCCAACGATAGCCTTGGCAGTAACACGATTGCCCATGTAGCCAACATAAGCAGGAACCAACGGTAAAACGCATGGCGAAACAAACGATAGAAAACCAGCTATAAAGGCCAACCACACTGTCACATTGATCATTCTTATGTCCTCTAATCAGCTAACCACAGACTCAGCGGTGATCAACGTTACTTGGTAACTCAATATGTCAACACGAATCGAACAGAAACCCAATCCTCACGCAACTCTTTAGATCGCGCGTGGAACAATCAGATAAAGCCATTCAGCATGATTGTTATTACGCCCATCGAACTTGAACCGAAGTTCCAACCTCTGCCCATTTGAACAGCCAGAGCGCTTCCTCCGTCGGCATGTTGACACAACCATGACTCATCGGTCGTCCAAAATTGTTATGCCAGTACGTTCCGTGAAAGCTATAACCTTGATAAAAGTACATTACCCAGGGAACGCCAGGCAGATAATATCCAGGGCCAGTCATCAACTGTGCAGTGTATTTTACGTAGATTTTAAAATCGCCCTGCACTGTAGGTGTAGCTGGCAGTCCAATTGATACCAACACATTACGCACCAATTGCCCGTTTTCATAAGCGTAAACACGCTGTTCACGGAGAATGACTACAATCAGTTTACCAGAATCACCTGGCGGATTGGGGCCGGGCGGTACTCCCTGACTGGTCGTCATCATCGTCGGATTGCTGTCCGATGCCGGGATCGTAAGTACCATTCCGGCGTAGATCGTGTTTGGGTCTGTAATGTTATTTGCTGCGGCAATCGTCGGCCACGAAATGCCGTATATACAGCCAATGGCGGCTAACCCCTCACCTGGCTTCACAATATGCGTTCTGACACCGGTGGTCGAAACATTCGACTGTGCAGGTGGTTGTACAATGGCGGTTGGCGGAATTGGTGTAGGTGAAACGGCTGTTGGCCCAACGATTGGCTGAGATGCGGACATATCCGGTACTGTCGCGCTACCAGCAGGAGCGGCCACACCCGGAATGACAAGGCGCTGGCCTGGCTCAATGTGATTGGGATTTGTGATACCGTTGGCATTCACAAGAGCTTGCCAGGCGATCCCAAATTTGCGGGCAATGATGTTTAGGGTATCACCTGGCTGAACCGTGTAATAAACAGGACCCACATTCACGCTTTGGGTTTCGGGCTGTGGTTGGACAGGCTGCTGGTTCTGCACTGACGCAGAGATTTGCCCCGGAATTGCTAACACTTGACCGGCGTAAATGCGGGTGGGATCGCTGATGTTGTTAATGGCAGCAATTGCTTCAACCGTCACGCCATAACGGAGCGCAATGCGGAACAACGTCTCGCCGGGCTGCACAATATGGACCTGCCCCTGAGCGTAAACAGTTTGGGATGGCAGCGGGAATAAGGAACAGATGAGCAACAACGTCGTAATAATGATGAGGTATCGCCTATACATTGCAGTAGCCATAGGATATCCTCCTAAACTGGATAAACATTCCCGGCTGAATTCAACCGCAGCTTCACGTTTCAAAACGCCAAGTACTGCGTGGGGTTTACAGGCTCTCCACCAGGACGAGTTTCAAAGTGCAGGTGCGGGCCACTTGAATTGCCTGTTGACCCGACAGCGCCAACGGGTGTCCCGGCATTAACAAACTGTCCGCATCTTACGTTGATGCGGCTCATGTGTGCATATAGGGTGAGCAGGTTGCCATGTGCCAGCACGACACTATAACCGTATCCCCAGTTGCTCCACCCAGCGAAAATCACTGTCCCATTTGCTGCTGCGAAAACAGGCGTTCCTGTTGGTGCAGCGAGGTCGATAGCGCTGTGACCTGCATAAAAACCTTGTTTCACCTGGTAACTGCCTAATGGAACACGAAGTGGACCACCGCCACTATTGGGTTGATAGCCGCACGATCCTGGCCCGCCGCCAAATGATACTTCACCATTAGCATTGATGCTGGCTCCAGAGCCACCAGTCACTGCCGCTTTTGCTGGCCTGAACGTTGTACCAGGATTCCAGTAGACAGCTTTTTTGGCGCTCGTTCCACCAGGAATAATCACCTTGAATCCAGTGGGCAAGAGCGTATCAGGTCTCGCTCTCTGAAGGTTGTTGTAATCCGAGTCGATGATGACGTAAGGTGAAACCTTATATTTATCGGCGATAGATTGGATGGTTTCGTCACTCTGTGTTTTGTGCAGCACACCACTTTCCGGCAAAATCGTGAGCTGATCGCCAGGTAGTAGTCGGTTGACATATATATCGTCATTGGCCCAGACAATCGTATCTGTTGAAATGCCGAAGCGTGTAGCGATTTTATCTAGCGTGTCGCCGGGTTGAATTGTGTAGGAAATTAGGGTGGGGCGAGAACGTGGCGGTGCAATTGTGTACGCGGTTTGCTGGCGGTAGAGCCGATCCGGTGGCGGCGCTGTGTCTCCAGGCTGCATCAGCAGTTCAGCAACTACATCTGGCGGAACTGCTGTATCAGTTGTCTCAACGGCGGATGGAAGGGGGAGAAGAGGCGTAGATGTAGCGACGTTTGTCGGTGAAGCAGAAGGTAGCAGAATGGCAGGGTCATTACTTTTTGGCACAGTTTGGGTACTGGGCTGTATGTAGATTACACCTGCGATGAGCGTGATCAGCAGTGCTGCGCCCAAGATCAGACGATTTAACCATAACATTCCACGGTTTGATCGGTTCCTGTCTGTTGTAAGACGAGGATTTGTCCTGTATGTCTCACGCCGCAGTACGCCTGTTGGCGACGTATCTTCCGGGTCAAAAGGTGGCTCTCGAAAAACGGCCATTTCCTCCATTGGCAAATCACTATCGGAATGGTATTTGTTTGTAGGTGACATCCCTTAACCTCAAATGAAATCAATGCGGTGGCAGCGTCCGCTATAGAAAAGATAATGCTCATCGCTTGGGTGCGTAGCCCGGTGCCACCTGGATAATTGCCCCCCAGGGCAAATAATGGCTGAAAAATACCTCGCGATTGACAACAATTTGTCCATTTTGTTTTATGGTACGGTAGACACGCGCATCCACTCCATCAACTGCACCGTCGATCTGACGCTGCTGGCCTGGCTTCAAGTCAGCCGCCTCCTGGTAACGGGTAGGTCCAGACGGCACGGGATTGCTCAATGTTGGTCCTTCTTTGGTCACCACACGCCCCATGCTTGTACTATAAAAGCGAAAGGTCAAAGATTGCCGGCTTGCGCTGTACGTGCTTGTGATCAAAATGTGGTACGGCGTATCATTTACGAATTTCAGATCAACAATCGGTGAGTAAACTGTCGCGTCAAGCCCCACACCGCCACTGTACTGCTGTCCGTTCGCAATCGCGCTGCCTGTCTCGTAGTAACCCACACGATAGCCATGCGCGTAACGCTCCTTAATCGACAATCCTGCAAAGAAGGCAGCTTGAAATACGGTTGACGACACCTGGCAAACACCACCGCCTACCCCTTGTATCGTCTGATTACCGTAGATCACCAACCCGGTCTGGAAGCCGCTTTCGGGGCTGACGTCACCCAGGTATTTATTGAACGAGAATTCCTCACCCGGGGCAATGACAATGCCCTGAAAGCGAGATGCGGCTACCTGAATGTTGGTGCGCCGCTCGGCAGTGGAACCGTAAAAGAAGGTCGTCGCCTGCACAATTTGCTCCTTGATTCCAAGCTGCTCCGCTGTAGACTGGCTACTGATTTTGGCAGGGTTTTTAAGGAAGACCAGGGGTACGCGGCGATTTTCCTTCTTGAGAACACTATCTCGAATAATTTTCAAGGTAGCCTCTACGTCTAAAGTACGTCCGTCGACGCTATCGGTCGTGACCTGAAGTTGTCCAGTAGTATCATCAAATAGAAATCGTGCGTTGACTGGTTCCACGCTTAACTGCGGAGACAATTGCTCAAGAAACGTTTTGAGTGGTTCTACATTCACCTTTGTTTCATAATGAGCAGCGCCGTTCGCTTCGTCTACGCGGACAATACCGATCAATCCGGCAATAAAACCCGGGCTAATCTGCCAGGGGCCAGGGTCTTTTGTTGTTGCTGTCTCTACATAGATTTGGATGGGTGAAGCAACCGCAGCGCGTATCTGAGACGCAACCACTTCTGAGTCGCGGAGTGCAGGTTGTGTCTCCTTAATAGCCAACTTTATTTCAGCGCCTGTATTCATTTGGAGTATCACGGGTCGTAGGATGCCAAGCGTGGTCGGTATGTCCAGATCTCGTCCAATCTGGCTGGGGGTGGTTGCCACAGTTGTTCCGTTCAACGTGATTGTCGCGTCCCGAACTGGCCTATTGATTTCTGTTGCAATCTTTTGGAGAAAAGCAGCGGCCCTAGATTCATCAAAAACAACGATGGGTTGGATAACATGCCCATTCAGCCAGGCATCTACCTGACTGGTTAAGTTCAACAACAATTCGCTACCTCGCCCAATCCTGTAGGCTTCGTCGATGGTCGTGGTTGGATCAAAACTAACGCCGAGATCGACAGCCGAGATTTGCCACGCTTTCTGTCCGTCACGAAAGGTGAATACGGCATCCTTACTATAAGTGTATCGGGCAGAAAGCGCTTCAACCGCCTGCTGCTTGGTGAGACCGGACAATTTCACACCAAAAGACGAGACGCCGGGGTAGATTAATCCGTTGTAGCGGAGTTGGTGAATAGCTATATAGAGTACCGCTAACAGGATCAGTAAGAGTAAAGCAGAAGTGCCGAGAAGCGATAGACGGACCATCCACGTCCAGATAGGTGCGGTTCCTGTGTATCGAGAAGACTGCTCTGGCTGATTATGAGCAGCCTGTGTGCTATGGATCGTCTCCATATGAATTTTGCGGCGCAGTTGCCCTAGCGCAGCCTGAACCGCATCCTGCCTTTCTGTCTATGATCTCCAACTATGGATGGTCCGCTACCGGCAAAAACAGTATTGGGCGTTTCTGATCTCGAAAAGTTTACAAGTGGCAGTTCCCCACCGAGCAAGCTCCGTCAAGAGCAAATGTAAGCTAAACTAGGCGCTGAATGATCCTTACACAAACGCTCTTGAGAGGTTGGTGCAATGTCCTTCCAAAACATTTTTCTTTACACCTTAGTTCCCGCTGTTGCGGTGGTCATCGGTAGTATTATTGCTGCATTCCGCACACCAGGAGCGACTGTACGCAGTGCCATTCAGCATTTAGCCGCTGGAATCGTATTTGCTGCTGTCAGCGTCGAATTGTTACCTGATATAAAGCACGAGCGATTGCCGCTGCCAATCATTGTTGGATTCATGATTGGTGTTGGCACCATGTTAGGATTACGTCGCTTAACAGCTAAAGTCGGCAAAGATGGTGAAACGCAAACCAGACGGCCGACGAGCCTCATTACAAACGTGGCGCTGGACATTTTTATCGATGGCCTCCTCGTCGGGATTAGCTTCGCTGTCGGAGCTACCCAGGGAGCCTTGCTGACATTTGCGCTGACCATTGAGATTCTGTTTCTTGGCCTATCCGTATCAGCCGCACTGTGTAGAGCGGAAATGCCGCGAAGTAGGGTTATTGTCACCTCTGTTGGGTTTGCGGCGTTGTTTCTGGTGGGCGCATTTTCGGGAGCTACCGTCTTTAGCACACTCAAAGGTCCAGCTTTTACCATTGTTCTCGCTTTCGGATTAGCGGCTCTCCTCTATCTTGTTACGGAGGAACTCCTGGCCGAGGCCCATGAAACGTCCGACACTCTCTTAACGACGACCACCTTTTTTGTAGGATTCCTGCTGCTTCTCGTTATTTCAACCCTTGCCGAAAGTTGAAGCGTAGGGAAATCGCGTAATTACGGCAAATCCGATATACCTCCCCAACTGAATAAGCAGCGGGATCGGAACCCGCCGCAAGAGATACCCTAAAAAGTTAGCATGTGGGCTGAGTCATCAACTCACTCTCAGCCCGCGCAACACATCCCCGTGATTCTGCGACTACTGCTTCAGCGCGGCTTCGATAGCCGCTTTGAGCGCTGCGTAGCTCAACCCACTCGGCTGCTGCCCGTTGACAAAAAATGTCGGTGTTCCCTCAAGCTGGAGGCTTAGACTTTCGCTACGATCTCGGTATATTTTCTGGAGGATCGCATTGTTATTAAGGCCTGCTGTGAATTTCTGTACATCCAAGCCCAGGCTCTTAGCGTAGCCAACAAAGCGTTCCGTTTGAGGCGACTGCTGTTCGCCCCATTCTGGCTGATTTTGAAACAGGAGGTCTTGCATCTCCCAATACTTGCCCTGTTCACCAGCGGCTTCTGTAGCAGCGGCGGCCAGAACCGAGTTGTTGTGATTCGGAAAGTAACGAACAACCAGTCGAACCTGCCCCTCGTACTCCTTCAACAACTGCTTGACGATGGGGAAGATTGCCCGGCACGCCTCGCACTCTGGGTCAAGAAATTCCACAATGGTAACTTTCGCATTTGCAGGGCCAAGCGTGGGGCTGTCATCTCGAATTAACTGCGCCGGGCCAGTCGACAAATTTGTCGCAGCAAAAGGGGTAGGTGCTGTTTTTGGATGCGCTTGCACATATACAAGGGCCAGTAATGCTGCGCCTAGAAGTATGATTATGCCTAGCCCCAGAAGGATACGGGCCTCTTGGCTGTTTCGGCGTGTCTTTTTCTGCAACCGTTTCCCGGTTTTAAGATTCTGCTTTTTGGTATTCTGTTTCGCTTGAGTCATCTTTCAGGTCCTCATACCTGTAGAAAATCATGCTGAATATGATAACTGCGAATGGCATCAGCGACATGAGCGAAGTACGCAGCAATGCAGGCCGCTTTCCCACAGCAATACGCCAACTGTGAGGATGAAAATCAACGGATACATCATGATTCGTTAATACCAACATAGCAATGCTGTTTTGGCGCTTATTCATACGATAACTTAATTTTCAAATGCGCTCTAATCGCGGTTCAACGAGCGTAGGAAGGCGATTAGGGCTGAAACCTCTTGGTTGGTCAACGCCGGATTGCCCCCTTTTGCAGGCATCGGCTGTCCAGTTTTGTTCATTGGATCGCTCACTGAACGACCATTGATGATTAACATTCGAAGCGCGGCATCGGTTGAGTCCCTCGTAAAAGTATTACCTATTAGGCTGGGACCAAGATTGGGTACGCCCCGCGCATCCGTACCATGACAAGCTGTACAAGTACGACTGAACTGGGTACGCCCTTCAGCAGTCAAATTGACATCATAAACGCTGCTATCCCCGGTTTTGTTCGGTATAGTAGATGCACTCGTTTCTGGCGTGTTTACGGGATTTAAGCGAGGCGCGTTAATTACATTCGAGAGATTTTTCATCATTCCCAGCACCAGTGTTCCAATCAGCAGCACGCTTAAACATACAGTCAATAAGACTGTTTTTGTGGTAATAGGCTGTGATTCTGCCAGATCGGATGGTTGATCTTCGATGGCTTCATCTCCTGATAAATCTTCCACTTCCTTCCTTCGATACCAAAGCATCGCCACGATGATCACGGTAAAGGCGATCAGTGAGAGCTGTGGGATACTGATAAAGCCGAACCACTCGAACCAGCGGGTGCGGCACGATGCTCCTACTGTACAAATTCGAATCGTGTCTTCGGGAATAAAGCCAAAGTACAGCAGGTTATGGTACAGGGCAATGGCAAACCCCAATCCACTGAGCGGCAGGACATAACTACGAATCCCATCATCTCGGCGTAAAATGCCGACTGCCAACACAACAACGAGCGGATACATCAGGATACGCTGATACCAACACAATGAACAGGGCACGTAGCCCATGATTTCGCTGAAAAACAGACTCCCAATGGTAGCGATTATCGCTTGTCCCCAAGCGACATAAAGCATGATATGTCGCAAGGTATCGATGCGCGACTCTGATGCCGAAACAGTATCCTCCGTGATCGGCGCAACGTCTTTCATCTTCTGTTCCAGCGATTCATGTTGATTGTCATCATACTCCTCGATAGCTAAGCAAGCGGAGCGCATTGAGCGCCACGACGATTGTGCTGCCCTCGTGGAAGAGGACGGCGATCCCTATACTGACGATACCGAATAATGAGGCCACCACCAGCAGCGCAATGACGCCTAAAGCGATCACCAAATTTTGGAGAATCACGGCGCGCGTCATGCGCCCTAGCCCCACGGCAAAGGGCAGTTTGGACAGGTCATCGCTCATCAGGGCGACATCGGCAGTTTCCAAGGCGACATCTGTGCCTGCTCCGCCCATCGCAATACCGACCGTAGCATTTGCCAGGGCTGGGGCATCGTTGACGCCATCACCAACCATTGCTACCTCACCGTATTTCCGCGTGAGGTCTTTGATCACCGTCAGTTTGTCTTCCGGCATCAAGTCAGCACGAAAATCGGTCAGCCCAACCTGCGTGGCGATGTTTGCCGCTACACGCGCGTTATCGCCTGTGAGCATGATGGTATGCTGAACACCGGCATCCTTCAGGGCTTTCATCGTATCAACCGCATCATTGCGCAGCGTATCTGCCAGAGCGATCAAACCGAGGACTGTACCCTCCAATGCCACAATCATAATCGTTTGGCCCTCGGCTTGCAGGGCTTCGACGTATTTGCGGGTATCCGCCGACACGTCAACGTGCTTCTCGTCCATCAGTTTCAAATTGCCGACCACCACGGGTTGTCCATCAATTGAAGCCTGTAAGCCTCGTCCGGTTATGGATTCCACTTCCGATACGGCAGGGAGCGAAAGTTTTTTCGCTTGCGCGGCACGCACCACCGACTGTGCGAGGGGATGTCCGGAGCGATTTTCGAGGGCGGCTGCCAATGCCAGGAGCTTATCTTCCGAGTAGTCTTTGACGAGTGGCAACACTTGAGTCACTTCAGGATGACCGTGCGTTATCGTACCCGTCTTGTCGAATGCAATAGCCTTGAGCTTGCCCAGATTTTCAAGGTGCGCTCCACCCTTAATCAGAACGCCCTTCTGTGCCGCCCGACCAATGCCCGCCAATATCGTTGCTGGCGTACCGAGTGCCAGCGCGCAAGGCGAAGCAGCAACGAGCAATGTCATCGCCCGTAGAAATGAGGTCTGGAAAGGTACGCCAAACAACGGTGGTACGACGATGATCAGGACAGTGACTACCAGTACGACAGGTACAAATACGCGCTCAAAGCGTTCCATTAGCTGTTGGGTGGGAGAGCGCTGTGTTTGCGCTTCTTCGACCATTTTCATCACACGAGACAGTGTGTTGTCCTTTGCCAGCCTCGTAACTTTCACTTCCAGCGCGCCCTCGCCATTGATCGAACCTGCAAATACTTTGTCACCGGGCGCTTTATCTACAGGTACAGACTCGCCTGTTATCGGTGACTGATCGATGCCCGATTGTCCGTTGAGTATCTCGGCATCAACAGAGACGCGCACCCCAGGACGAACGATAACCACGTCGTCGATTTGAATCTGGTCGATGGGAAGTTCGGTTTCCTTCCCATCGTGGCGCACAAGCGCCGTTTTGGGCGTGAGGTCGGCAAGCGCGCTGATCGCGGAACGGGCGCGATCTAACGCTCGTTCTTCAAGGGCATGGCCCAGGCTGAAGAGAAACAGCAGAAATGCGCCTTCTGCAAAGTCTCCAAGCAGCGCTGCGCCGATAGCTGCCGTAACCATGAGCAAATCAGTATCGAAGTGCCGTTCCCGCAGCGCGTGCAGGGCATGTTGAGACACATCCCAGCCACCCAGGACATACGCTGTAAGGTACAACGCAATGCTCAACACTGATGGAAAATTCAGGAACTGACCGCCAACCCACCCCACAAGTACCAATACGCCCGCAGTGACACTAAAGATCAGTTCACGGTTCGTTTGGTACCATTTTTGCATACCCTCCACAGGGAAGGAATAGCCGAGCGCTTTTATCTGTTCCCGGATCGCCGCAAGATTCGTCTTTTGGCTGTCGAACTCAACACGCATTCGTTGTGAAGCATAGTTGACATTGACTGCCAATACACCGTCTATACGCCGGACACCCTGTTCAAGGACAAATATACTGTCCGAGGATTGCATTCCTTCGATGGGAATAATCTCGTGATGATAGCGATTTACGATCTGCGCCCCGGTACGTTCGGCCAGTCGTTGAACTTCGACAAGGGAAATCACGCTGGGATCATAGTGAAGGCAGAGTTTTACTGGCTCTTGGTCGCGTTCCAGATGGACTCGCTGCAAGCCTTTGCGATTCTGAAGCGCTTTCTGCAAGCGTTCCACACAGTCGTCATCGTCCTTTTCAACGCCCGGCAACACTAGCGGAATAGCCAATTCAAGAGTCGTTTCAGCCACCAGTTATCTCCTTATTGATACGCAGTCTCAATGATTGAACAACTTTTCATGTATTCATATTTTAAAGAATTATGGCAGCTTGTCAAACGTTGATTTCGGAACAGCATGACGAATTGTTACCCTGATTGCTAGTTGATGGAATTTTGGCTGTATAGGCCGATTCGAACCTTGCCGTAGCATTGGCTGTTTTGGCCGAAATTCGAGACCAGCACTGGCATCAGGCCATGAAACATCAATGAACTAGCAATCAGGGTATTGTTAGCTTGACAATGCTTTCGGGTATTTGCTATAATATTTTTAGACCGGACTAAAACATGGTATATATCGGCCTAATGCAAGTAACAACGGGTGTTGCGAGGATTTGCTATGGAGGATGAATTTAGTCGTTGGCGCACCAAGGCGGTGGAGGATTTTTTGAGGACAGTCTACATCCTTCAACAAACGACTATTCCAGTCCCGATGACGATGATTAGTCGAACCCTTCGTATAAAAGCTCCTTCAGTCACGGACATGATTCGGCGGCTTGGGCTTAGGCAATCGGCGTCACAACACCCCAATGGATACTATCCACCTGTGCCACTTCTTGAGCATAAGCCCTATCATGGCGTGCGTCTAACGTCTGCGGGTGAACAGATCGCGCTTCAGATTATTCGTCGGCGGTGCCTGCTCGAACTGTTTCTTGTTCAAAGACTCGGCTATAAGTGGGATGAAGTAGAGGCAGAAGCGGATCGTCTGGAACATGATATTTCGGAACAACTCGCGGAACGTCTTGCTTCAGCGCTGGGGAACCCCGAAGCAGACCCACATGGAGAGCCTATCCCGACCGCTGAGGGCAGGCTCCCCGTTCGCGGCGACCAATGCTTAATGGATTTGACGGATGGGCAGGGTGGCATCGTGAGTCAGGTTACCGACCACTCCCCTGAGTTATTGCATTACCTGGACGATTTAGGGCTGCGTCCAGGGGTCGAACTTCGTGTGCTGAATCGCTCACCGCTGGGCGATATCATCACGATTCAGATCGATACTCCGTCCAACACCTATATACTCAGCAGTCAGGTCGCCAGTCATCTTCGTCTGGTGAGCAAGAAAAAGGCTCGTATCGGGGTAGCTAACCATAGACGTGAACTCGTTGGATCAGGGCAAGGGTGAACCGATACGCGGCGTTAACTCTAAGTCAGCGCCAACTTTTAGGAGGTTGTGTGCAGGAAGGTACGTTGTTACAACCAGATGTAAGTACAGAGGATATTCACCGCGCTAAAGATCGGCTGCGCGTGCGCAAGGCGCGGGCCAGCAAAAACCCGCTTAGTCGTTTGTGGCTCCTGTTTTTGCTGATCGGGCCAGGGATTCTGGTCATGCTGGGTGAAAATGATGGGCCGAGTATGCTGTCGTACTCAGCGACAGGGGCGACCTATGGAATAGGTTTCTTTGTCCCCTTCATCGTGCTGACCTTTGCAATGGCCTTCGTCGTGCAAGAATTGACGGTACGACTGGCAGCAGTGACACATCGCGGTCATGCTGAACTCATCTTTGATCGGTTCGGGCCGTTCTGGGGCTGGTTTTCCATGATTGACTTGGCGATTGGGAACTTCCTCACCTTAGTGGTTGAATTCATCGCCATTCAATCCGGGTTAGGTTATTTCGGCGTTCCGACTCCCATTGCAGTCGGCGCTGGCCTCCTGCTAAGTGTTGGCGTCATGCTCTCGCGCCGTTATTGGACGTGGGAACGCATCGCACTGCTATTATCTGCATTTAACTGTCTGTTCATTCCGGTGGCAGTTCTGGTTCACCCTGATTGGGGTCAGGTCGGTCATGCGCTCATCACATGGGGGCCGCTCCCTGGAGGAGTTAACCAGAATCTGCTCTTGTTCATCATGTCGGACATCGGCGCAACTGTTACACCCTGGATGCTGTTTTTCCAGCAGAGCGCGTTGAAGGATAAGGGCTTAACCCCGAAAGACATCCCCCAAGCGCGGATCGATACGGCGCTCGGCGCTTTTCTAGCTGCTGCGTTTGGAGTTGCCGCTGTCGTGGCAACGTCAGTTCTGTTTGCCAATCACGTTGATACGTCTAACTTTTCGAGCGGCGCATTTGCCGCTGCCCAATTCGCCCAGGCGCTGGAGCCTTATGCGGGTCATGTGGGAGCGACCCTTTTTGCCCTCGCTATCCTCGAAGCGGGCTTACTGGCGACCATCACAATTTCAAGCTCCTCCGCCTATGCCTTTGGTGAAGTGACAGGCGCAGCCCACAGCCTCAACCGACCGCTCAAAGAAGCCAGAAGTTTCTACGCTGTGATGATCGCGGGAGCAGCAGTCGCCGCAGCGATAGTGATCATCCCGAACGCGCCGCTGACGCTGATCGTACTCGTCGTGAATGTGATTGCAACATTGGCAATGCCACCCGCGCTGATCTTTCTCATCTTGTTAGTGAATGACCGAAAAGTGATGGGCGATTATGTCAATGGGCGTTTTGCCAATATTCTGGCCGTTGGCGTGACAGTATTTCTCATCCTGGCAGGTCTGACCTGGGGTATCGTGACCATTCTGACGGGTCTGGGAATTTTACCGAATTCGTAAAACAGCAATATAAGGCTGTTTATCGAGGAGAATAGGCAATGACAACTATGGAGAAAAGGATTGGTTTGAATACCAATTCCAATGTAGAGGACAAAGCATGGGTCGTTGAGGTCCTTAAATCGGACGATTTGAGACTGGCGAATTCGAGGCGGTTGGAGCCTTACGGCAAGGCAGAGCTTAAACCGTTCGTGAGGCTTTTGCTATGGGCTATGCGTATCTACGTGTTGCTATCTCTTGTTCTCATCGTTGCCCAAATATATATTAGCCTAAAACATTAGGCGTATTGTGTATCACAGACGGCATCGGGATCGGTGCGCCGTAGTGCGTCTGATCAATCGGGTAATGCCGTTCGGGTTAGCTGCCAGTCTTGCCATTGTTACGAGTCTGAACTTTTCTCGATAGGATTGAGTGCCTCTCTTATTTACCCATGCCGGATACACAGGGAGCAGGAGCAGGTTCCATGAGCGACTCCACCATTTCTCGCAGAAAATTTATAGGATTGGGTGTGGGCGCAACAGCGGGCGTTGTGGGAGCCAGCCTGATGACTCAGGCGGCAAGAGCGCAGGGGCCGAATGATTATCCCCAGGGGGAACATAGCGGGCACGTCAACGGGATGGGAATGCTGGTTGGCAAGGTCGATCACGCTCGCAATGGCTTCGATCCGATGCGGCTTCTCGTCGATTGGGATTACGGCATGGTCAGTACGCTACCGGGCGGTCAAACACTGCGCGAATACACGATTTCTGCCGGCGATCAGGAAGTCGAAATCGCCCCTGGCATTTTCTTTCCAGCCTGGACGTATAACGGACGGATACCAGGGCCAACCATTCGCTGCACCGAAGGGGATCGCATCAGGATCAACTTTGCCAATTTCGGAACGCATCCCCATACGATGCACTTTCATGGCTTCCATTCATCAGAAATGGATGGCGTACCAGGGGTCGGGCGCGGCGAAATTAATCCAGGTGAATCTTTTGTCTACGAGTTTGATGCTGACCCGTTCGGCTGTCACCTATATCATTGCCACGCTGCGCCGCTCAAACGCCATATCCATAAGGGCTTGTACGGCGCATTTATCATTGATCCCAAAGCGGGACGTACCCCGGCCCGTGAATTCGTGATGATGATGAATGCGTTCGACACAAACTTCGACAGCGGCAACGAAATCTATGCAGTGAACACCATCGGACATGAGTTTGCGCGGCGTCCCATCCCGGTCAAAGTGGGTGAATTGATCCGCATTTACCTGATCAACATCGTTGAATTCGACCCAATTAACTCTTTCCACCTGCATGGTCACTTCTTTGATTACTACGATACCGGAACCACCCTTCAACCGACGCTGCGGATGGTCGATACCATCATGCAGGGCCAGGGGCAGCGCGGCATTCTGGAATTCAAATTCCGCTGGCCGGGTCAGTATATGTTCCATGCCCACATCAGCGAATTTACCGAGCTGGGCTGGATGGGCATGTTCAACGCCGTCGCCCCAGAGAAATTCGGGGAGGCACTGAAACTGGCGGAAGTCGATGACGAATGGGATACCAAAGCGACAAAAGGCAGCACCGTGGAGGCGCAATCACTATGAGTACCCAAACGACGACTGCAACACCAACTGAACCAAAGCATTTATCTGGGGCGGCCTGGGCGTTGGCCCTTGTTCCGCTGTTGCTGCTGGGCGCTATGCTGTCCTATCTCGTCGCCACGGGTGGCGGCTTAACGCAACTGGCCAGCCCTCCCGTGGAGAAGGTTTCAGTTCAGCGTGTGTCTCTGCCGAAGGCAGGGATTATCAGTGTGGAGGTCGTCAATGATGGCCCGCAGGAGGTGACGATCCCGCAAGTGCGAGTGGATGACGCTTATTTCATGTTCAAGGCCGAACCGTCAAACACTATTCCACGTCTAGGGCGAGCCGTATTCACGATCAACTATCCCTGGGTCGCTGCGGAATCGCATACTATCAGCCTGATCACGTCGCTGGGTGTAACGTTTGACCATCAAATTGAAGCGGCTGTGCAATCGCCGCTTCCCTCACTGAGTCTGTTTGCTCAGTTCGGTCTGGTAGGTCTCTACGTGGGAATAGTACCCATCTTCCTGGGTGTTCTATGGTATCCCTTCATGCGCCGCCTGAGCAGTGGGGCCATGAACTTCATCCTGGCTCTGACGGTTGGGTTGCTCGTTTTCCTGGCACTCGGCACATGGCTGGATGCCAATGAGTTTGCGCAGGACTTACCAACCTTCTGGCAAGGTATACCAATGGTCATTTTCATCGGCCTGATCACGCTTGGTAGTCTAATCGCTGTGAGCAGTGTACGCGGAGGTCGGGAAAGCACACCGCTGGGCATCTCCTATCGCATCGCGCTCGGCATCGGCTTACATAATTTGGGTGAAGGGCTGGCGATTGGAGCAGCCTTCGCCACTGGTAAAGCTGCTCTGGGAACCTTCCTGATTTTAGGCTTTACCCTGCACAACATCACGGAAGGCGTTGGTATTGCGGCCCCAATTGTGCGTCAAAACCCCGGCTTAAAACACTTTGTGCTGCTCGTACTTCTGGCAGGTGGCCCGGCCATATTCGGTACATGGTTAGGCGGCTTTGCCTTCGATCCGGTGTTGGCAACAATTTTCCTGGCTGTGGGCATCGGCGCGATTTTGCAGGTGGTTTGGGAGGTCGGCAAATTGGTGGCGAAAGATAGTGCGCGGCTTGGCAAGCCCACGATTAATTGGCTAACGCTATCCGGGTTAGGCGCTGGTCTTGCCATCATGTACTTGACGGCCTTTCTGGTGAAATTTTAATCCAGGCAGTGGAAGGTTATGTGATGAACGGTCTCTCCATACAACAGATACTCCTTGACGGGATAATCCTGAGCGTTGGTGTGAGCATCATTCTGTTGACTGCAATGGTTATCAACCCCAGGATCATGCGTGGCGACTACCCGCCGCAAATAAAAGAAAAACTTGCACCGTTAAACAGCAAGGAAAAGCGCCAACTGTTGGTAACGGGGCTGCTGTTTTATGGCGTTGTGATCGGTGTAATTTTCTACTCGACACGTTCACTCATTGCCAGAAATGGTCAGGAGAATTTATTCCTCGTAACGTTCTTGAATACCTACCTGATCTTTGAGATTGGCAATCTTTTCGATTTGCTCGTCTTGGATTACCTTATCCTGATGGTCCTGAAACCCAGGTTCCTGTTTATTCCAGGTGTCGAGGGCATGGAACAGTACAACACCTTTCAGTTTCATTTTACTGGCTTTCTGAAGGGTCTACTCATTGGAGCCGTGTTGAGTCTGATTGTCGCTATTGTGACGATTATCGTGGTTAGAGGGTGAGAGGTGTCGATGAATAAGGTTGAAGGACAAACGCTGCGCCAAGATATACAAGGAAATAACATTCGTGTACCGCGCGGCTTTCTCAAAATCGGACTGACGCTCATCGTACTTCTTGGATTGCTCGCTGGAGCCGTGGTCGCTTATATCTGGTTTTCTGGCGGCACGGGCCAGGCCAGTTCTGCGTTAACTGCACCAAGCCTGAAAGTCAGTCCAACGGGTAAGCTCTTCCGCATTGTGCAGAACAATTCCCAGGTGCGCTTCATTATCAACGAAATGCTGATTGGAAAACCGAATACTGTTGTCGGGTCAACCAATCAGGTGGCCGGTGAAATCATGGTCGATCTGACGCATCCTGAGAATACGCAGCTTGGTGTGTTTCGTATCAACGTAAAAACGCTCCAAACAGACAACGAATTTCGCAACCGTGCGCTGCGCGGACAAATTTTGTTAACGACACGGCCTGATTTCGAGTTTGCTACGTTTGTGCCGAAGAAAATCGAAGGGATGCCTGAGAGCGTTGCTATAGGAAAGAAGGTTTTCTTCCAAATCGTTGGGGATTTGACTGTACGAGACGTAACACGCGAAGTTACGTTTGATACGGCAGTGACACTGACCAATCCGGATCGCGTTGAGGGGTCGGCACAAACCAATGTACGCTATAAAGACTTCAACATTACCATTCCTGATGCGCCCGGCGTGGTGAATGTCTCAAACGACGTTCGGTTGGAAATTGACTTTGTGGCAGTGCCTGCGGGCAGTTAATACCTTGAGGCCGTCAATTCCACTGTATCCTTCATAGACTCCGACAGACGGATTGACAATCTCGTTTTGGCAAGGATAGATTGTGAATTCGTCGAAGGTGTCGATACGAAATCCGCCCCAAAAGGCTTGTCGAATCGGTGCAAGCAGCAGTTAGAAACATGGGAGTTGAACGGTAAAACGGGTTCCAATGCCGGATTGGCTTTCGACTCTTACTTGTCCGTGATGGGCTTCGATAAGTTGTTTGACTATCGCAAGCCCTAGTCCAGAGCCTCCCGTGGCGCGATTGCGGGATTTTTCCGCCCGCCAAAAACGTTCAAAGAGATGCGGAACATCATCGGGCGAAATTCCCGTACCGTTATCACGGATAGATATTTGAACGTTACTCTCCTCGGCACAAGCGCTAACAGTGACATGCGTTCCGGCAGGATTGTAGCGCAGCGCGTTGTCCACCAGGTTGGTGATCACCTGCATCAAGCGCTCTGGATCGGCTTGAACCTGGGGAAGCTCACCCGCGATGTGTGTTTCCAGAACAATGTTCTTCTCTTCGGCCCGCAGCCGCATCCGGTCAACCGCCTGCCTGACCAACGGATCGAGATCGATAGGACGCTTGTCCAGATGTAACTGACCCGCCTCCGCGAGTGAAAGGGTACGCAAATCCGTGATCAAGCGATTGAGCAGCAATGTCTCCTGGTGAAGCGAGGACAGCTCCTCTGAGGTCGTTGGCAAAACGCCGTCGAGCATCGCTTCCAGGTTGCTTTGAATCACCGACAGCGGGGTGCGCAGCTCATGCGCAATATCGCCGATCATGTTCTGGCGTTCCACCGCGTAACGCTGCAAATGCTCCGCCATCTGGTTGAAGGTGAGCGCGACCTGACTGATCTCATCTCGACCTCTGGCCTGGACCCGCTGGCTGAGATCGCCGCCTGCGATAGCCTGGGCCGCCGCCGATAAACGACGGAGTGGGCGGATGATCTGGATAAAAAGCAGCGAACCCAGGCCGATGGCGACAACGCCTGCAGCCAGCCCGGACAGCAACGCTGAACGATTGACGGCACCGAGAAAATCACCGGCAGGTGTAGCAGACATAGCAAATGGCGTCACAACAAGCGTACCTATCGTTCGCTCCCTGAGCAGGATGGGTGTTCCTTTATTAATCACGTCGGCTTGCAGTTGGCTCCCGACCAAGGTATTGGCGGTGTCGGCTACGACAGTTCCATCCGCCTGAACGAGAATGAGGCGATCCCCTGACCATGCCCACATATCACCCATCATATCCGAGTCGCGCATTCCTCCCTGCTCAATCCACCCCCTATCGCCGTCCATCATGCCATCGTGCATCATACTGCCATTGGAAGCGCCAGATGACCAGGGATTGCGCAAAACGGTCTCCACCCGTTCCCACGTTCCGGTACGCGCATAGTAGCTGGCAAGGACAGGGCCCAGGTGAGCGGCCCACTGCTGACCGGTGCGCGTGATGTACAGCTCAAACTGGCCTGCGGTGGTCTGGCTCACCAGGATGACCACCAGACCCGTGCCAATGACGATGACCAGCGCAAAAGCCCCGATCAGTTTAAGCCACAGGCTGTGCATGGAAGTTAGTCCTCCGTAAACTTATAACCGACGCTGCGCACAGTCAGGAGGTAACGCGGCTCGCGCGGATCAGGTTCAATCTTGTGCCGCAGGTTTTTGACATGCTGATCAATCGTGCGCTCGTACCCTTCGTAAGTTGTATCCTGCGTCGCTTCGAGCAGTTGGGCGCGGGTAAAAACCCGGCCCGGCGCGCGCATGAAGGCGATCAACAGGTCAAACTCATTCGCGGTCAAGGTGACTGGCGCACCCGCAACCGTGACGGCACGGCGCTGCACATCCGCTCGAATGCCGGAGACTTCGATAAGCTCTGGCGCGCTGTCCGCTTGTTCAGAACGCCGCAGCACGGCTCGCACCCGCGCCACGACCTCGCGGGGTGAGAAGGGTTTGGTCATGTAATCGTCTGCGCCGAGTTCCAGGCCGATCAATCGATCCACTTCCTCACTTCGGGCAGTGAGCATGATCACCGGAACATTCGAGTCGCGTCGCAGGGCGCGGCACACATCCAACCCATCCAGTTCGCCCGGTAAATTCAAATCCAGGAGAACCAGCGCAGGGTTCTCCTGGCGAAAGGCGGCCAGTCCATTCGTACCGTCTGTTGCCCAGGCGACACTGTACCCGGCCTGTTCCAGGTAAAGCTGTACCGTGCGCACGATCTTGAGTTCATCTTCAACAATCAAAATCCTTTTTGCCATTCCCACGTATTCCTCAGCCCGACGCTCACCCTCACATCTAATGGTTTACGCTTCCCAGTTATTCCGTACTGTACCACAAAGCGCCTATTGGGGTTGGAAGAGGGGCGAGATGTCAAAAAAAAATAGGTCTACGCCTGACGTGAAATCGACATTTACCTTGATGAGCAGCCGACTCTTGATTCGCTTGAATACACAGTTGCCAATTGCTGATCAAGCCGGTGTGCGGATCGCGGAATCGATTCCACATTATGCGTAGGTCTACTCGCTAACAGCAAGTAGACCCATTCCCTGTTTTAGCGGCTGTTTACTGATTGCTCTGCGAAACTTCCTTCACGAAGTCGCCATACCAGGTATGCAGCCAGACCTGTCCGGTGTACCCATTCACGCTCAACATGCCGACCACTTTGCCGTCACGCGAGAAATCCAGGGTGTAATAACCATAGAAAGCGGTGGCATCCTCGCTGATCTTCGTACCGGACTGCGCTTTGTCCAGATACGCCTGGGCATCTTCACGGGCTTTGTCCGGCGCAACGGTCATTTTTTCCCCGCGATCCGCGCTGTTGGCCGCAAACCCCATGCCCATGTGACTGTTCATCATGCCGTAGTGCAGATTCCACATCATGTTGGGGCCGGTTTCGGGCCAGACGGCTCCGTTCGTTGGATGGATCAGGAACTCAAATGCGCCGCGTCCCGTGCTGCTCTCAACGGCCCGGACATAAAAGTTCTGAGCGAACTGCATCACTTCGCCCACTTGCAAGGTGGGATTGCTTCCCCAACTGGCAAGGTAAGCTTTTGCCAACGTTACGGCGCTGTCCAAGGTCAGCGGCTGCCCGGCGGGCATCAGGTTGGCGGGCGGTGTCCAGCCGCCCATCATGCCCCTACCTCAGTGTCAGCAGGTAGGCTATCACGTCACTGATCTGCTGAGGCGTGAGGACCTGACCAAAGTTCTGCGGCATGATACCTGGTACGAAGCCCGGCACAACAAAGGCATTCGGACTCACAATCGACTCATGCAGGTAATCCTGCGCCAACATCCCCGATTTTCTGGTGCCTGCCCGGCTGGCAACGCCCTTCAGCGATGGGCCAACAATGGTATTGCCGGTTGATACATTGTGGCAGGTGAAGCACATTCCCTGGCCGTTAAAGATCGCCTTGCCACGTGCTGGGTCACCCGCCGCTGCTGCGCCACCGCTTCCGCCTGAGCTAGCGGCGGGTGTCGCGGGTATCAAATCTGCAGGTGGTGTCCAGCCGTCCATCATACCCCAACCGCTCATCATACCTGGATTACCCATGTATCCATTTCCCCAACACGGCATTCCCTGCCCTGAGTAGGGTGCGCTTGAACCCGACCCCTGGCCGTGCATCATGCCGTGACCACCCATCATGTGACCAGCGCCCCAGCCCGGATTGCCCTGCCCAGGGTAGGGTGTGGCCCCCCCGCCTGGCCCTTGCGCGCTGACGACGGAAGTGCCAAGTATGCCTGCAAAAATCAACCCGATAGCTAATGCGGCGACCACTAGCAGAATTTGTGTCTTACGCTGCCGCAACATAGTTTGTTTCTCCTTGAACATCCTGCCCTGACAGAGACAGGTTTCCCTTTAGTGAATAGGTTTGACTGCGCCTGAAGCAGATCAACGGTTATGCATCATGCCATGACCACCCGTCATGTGACCACCACCCCAACTCGGATTCCCCTGCCCTGAGTAGGGGGCGGCTGAACCAGACCAATGATCACCCATCCAGCCGTGACCACCCATCATGTGACCAGCGCCCCAGCCCGGATTGCCCTGCCCAGGGTAGGGTGTGGCCCCCCCACCTGGCCCTTGCGCACTGACCACGGAAGTGCCAAGTATGCCTGCAAAAATCAGCCCGATAGCCAGGGCAGTGATCACCAGCAGAATTTGGGTTTTGCGTTGCCGCGACATCGTTCATTTCTCCTTGGACGTTCTGCTTTTACAGCGAGCAGATTTCCCTTAAGCGAATAGGTTTGATCATAGGATGCCATTGGAAATTGAGGCCAGTATGCCGCTTTTGTGAAGTTTTGATGAAGTTCGGCGACGAGGTCGCGTGAGGTGCTGATCTAAAAGAATGCGTTCTCGATGCCGACAATTCGAGGTAGGCGCTCATCGAAGACAGGGCTGACACTTACTCAGATGGGAGCTGGATTGCAGCCCTTATAGCCTATTCATGTTCCAGCCGCACGTAGATGTCAGCCGCGATTTCTTCATCCACTGCAAACTGGCTATAACCAGCCTCAAACACAAAAGATGGGAAGCGGCGCAGTGATTTGACAGCCACGCCGGGGAGTACACCCATCCCTATCAACTTTTGTAAATGACCGGCGTGTGTCATATGAATGTACGCGATCTGCCCATGCTGTCCTGGCTTAAGCTCGGACAATGGCGCAATTAATCGGTCTACGGATTGTTGTTTCTGACGGCAGCATTCGCCTGATGGGATGGGTCTACCGTGAGGGCAAAACTGGGGATGTCCAAGCAGCGTGCAGATACTCTCATCCAGACCATCAAACAAAACATGTTCCAGGCAACAAGCCTGATTATCAAGTTTCGCCTCATCGGTATTCAAAATATCGACCAGGAGGCGTTCGGCGAGACGATGCCGACGTATGGCTTGGGATGCCTCACGATGGCCTGTCGCGGTTAACACCAACGTGTGGTCATTCCATTGTGCCATGCCTGATTGTACCAATTCATCCGTTGCGTCGGATGGTGTCGATGTTATTGCAAGGTCAGTCGGTGTTGGATTTTCGGCAGCCATCCAGAGTCGGTTGAGCTGCTGCTGCGCGCCTTCACTCATTCTCATTGTTGTATAGTTTCTCTAGCATCGGATGATAGTTGTTCTGGCTGCTGCCAACGGTTACGCAAGTGGCGGAGCCAAACGATAAGTTTCGCTTCTGGTGGCATCTCATAGCCGCAGCGTGGACAACGAATGAGATGACAATCTTTGACAAGTGGACAGCCCTTGCAGGCGATTTCCGCCTTGGTGATATCGAACTGGTGACCGCAAAAGCTGCATTTCATAGCTTCACCCCCAGCGCGTTCAGGAGCCAGTTGAGTAAAGCGCCGACTGCGAACGCAAACGGGAAAATAAAGGCGCTGATGGCAAGCGCCGTCTTCCAACCGCGTTCCTTGAGGGTTACCGAAAACTGGGCAACGCAGGGGACAAAGAGTGTCATCGTGACTGCTGCAACCAGGAGTTGTGTGCCATTCATGACGGGTTTCAGGTCGTACAACCCGGCTGCACCGTAATCCCGTCGGAAAAATCCAAAGACGAAGGCAACAGCGGATTGATCCGGCAACCCCAGAGTTCGCACCAGCGGCACTAAGGCATGGACCACGAGATCGAAAAGACCCGTGAGACGACCAACCCAGATAATCACACTAGCGACGATAAACAGCGGGAAAACTTCCCGGAAATACCACTCCATGCGCGTATAAGTCTTGACCAACACGTTACCCAGTGTAGGCAGCCGCAGTGGAGGGAGTTCCATATAGAAAGTGGGGCGTTCGCCTGGCATCACCTTTGCGGCAAGCAGCCCAATAAGCATAAAGATGCCAACAAGGAAAATGGCCCATAAAGTCACCAGATCTGACCGATTTCCCAGCAGGCCAAGCATAACGCCAAGTTGAGCCGAGCAGGGAATAGCCAGGGATAGCAGGATGGTACTGAGCAGTCTTTCGCGCCGTGTTTCCAAAGTCCGCGTGACGATGGTTGCCATCGTATCGCAGCCGAAACCCAGCACGATAGGAATAACAGCCCGTCCGTTCAATCCGATCTTCTTGAAAACCCGGTCAATGAGCATGGCAAGGCGCGGTAGATAGCCACTATCTTCGATAATTGAAAAGGCGACGAAGAAAGTCCCGACCACCGGCAGGATGATGGCAACGGCATACCGTACCCCTAGCGTAATTATTCCATAGGGACCACCGATCAGGTCTCGCACCACGCTCCACGGAATCAGTTGCGCCAACGTATTGTCTACCCAGGGATTGATATGCTCGCCAAAGACCGTGTCTTCCAGAAATTTCACAAGCGTCTGCGCACCCAGAACCCCGACAAATAGATATAACAGGTAGAGCGACAGCAGGAGAAAGATGGAGCCAAATAGAGGGTGCATCAGCATTTCGCTGATACGCTCATTGAGTCTGGCGCGAGGTCGTTCAGGCAAGATTAACACCGAGGGAAGAATACGTTGAACGGCCTCCTGCTGTTGACGCGCAATAATATAGGAAATTGGCCGATTGAACCGTGCCCGTGCAGATTCAGCGATCTTTAGAATATCCTCGATGTCCCGGCCTTCCTGCTCTCGTACCAGCGCGACAGCATCGGTGTCATTCTGGACTAACAGCAAAGCTATCGAGCGTTCTGTTATATGATATGAGCCAGTGAGTCGCGCCTCAATCTGGACAAGGGCATCTTCAATAACTGCTGGGTATTGAATAAAAGACGGTGGTCGCGTTAGCGGTTGTTTTTCAATAGGACCGCCAATACGGGCAGAGATTTGATCTTTAAGTTGTGGTGTACCTCTGCCCAACGCCAGAGAAGTTGGCACGACAGGGATGCTCAGTAGATGCGCTAAAGCGTTTGAATCCACCTGCACACCCAGGCGTTCCGCCTCGTCCATTAAATTGAGATCCAGCACGATAGGCAGACCAGCTTCAATAAGCTGGAGTGTCATTGGGAGCATACGGGCCAAATTCTTGGCGTCTATCACATGAATCACAGCTACAGGCTGTTCATGTAGTAGAATGTGGCGGGCAACTTGCTCTTCCTGAGTGATAGGTCGCAACTGATACATTCCCGGTGTATCAACAACGCCCACTTCTTTGCCATTGAAACGGCCTTTACCTCTTACAACCTCAACGGTCGTGCCGGGATAGTTAGACACGGTGACGTAAGCGCCCGTTAAGGCGTTAAACAGGACGCTTTTTCCCACGTTGGGACAACCAACAATGGCTACCAGCGGCAAACCAGCTGTGTTAGTCTGGGCGCTAGAATGGCAGCTCGCGCTCTGCGCTTTTAGGTTGGAGATGGGTTCCGGTACGTCTTGCATCATCGATTCTTTCCAGGCGACACCGGGCGGTGTCCCTGCTTAGGCGTAACTTTTAACGAAACACCTGATTCATCGCAGATTGATATTGCGAATCATTTGCAATAATGGTACAGGGTCTTGTGATTCCTATCGAGTGAAGCATGTCATCAGCAAGTGTGATAATCATCACAAACGTGGCTTTACAAGAACCTGGAAAAAGCGAGCCGCCCGCCTCACCCTCGTCGATGATGTGGTGGGCTGCTCAAACTCCCGCAGCATATGGTCAACGATGACGGCTATCACCAGATAGGCTTATCCTTTCACAAAGTTGACCGTAAAGAAGTACCAGGGGCCGTGCATCGCTTGCCGACGAAACCCCGCTGCTTCCGCCAGCCGTTGTACAGTGGCAAGCGATTGGTAGTGTAGATCGGGAAAGATTTCCGTGATCGAGAGCCTACCTCCGGGTTTGAGGGCCGTGTAGTACTGCTGAAGCGCCGTTTCGCGGTCTGGAATTTCGCCCAGCACGGTACACATCCAGATCACATCAAAGTGAGCTGGCGGGAAGTGGGGTCGAGTAGCATCTCCCTGTACGGCAGTCAGGTTGGCGATACCTTTCTGCGCGGCACGCGCTTTCAACCGCTCAATCATGCCCGGCTGAATGTCTAACCCGACGACTTCGCCATCGGGCTGGACTCGCCGTGCGGCTGGGATCAGCAAACGTCCTGGCCCTGGACCTACCTCCAATACGCGCTGACCCGGTCGCAGTCCGATACGATCCAAAGTCGTCTGAGTGCCCAAAACCCACTCCATCAACGACCCTTCTAAAAAAGTCGCCAACCAGGTCGGACAGGGCAGTGAACGGCGGCTTGCCCAGCGCCACCCCAGGTTGACGCCGACCAATGCCAGCAAGAGCAAGCCAAGCGTTTTCAGGAACATCGTCATTGTCCTTTCAATCGGGCGTCCCAGACGGTGCGGTATTTCTGGCTGTGCGGGTCGCGCTGCGGGGGTTCACTGGCGCGTTGAATGTGGACACTTTTGATGCCGTTTTCCGCAAAGAACCATTGGATGCGCTGATGGACGAGTTGCCACACGGCTTCCCAGTCTGCATCAGCCTTCACCTCCAGCCGGATCGTCAATTCGTCGTCGTGGGTCTGGTAGGCTTGGAAGCGCTGCACGCCCCGTGTTTTTTCGATGACCGTGCCAAGTGCGAGCGGAAGGATCGCCATCGAGTGACCGCTCCCGTTGAGGAAGCGGAGGGTGTCATTGTGGCGACCCTCAACGTGGATAGCGGGAAAGGGACTGCCGCGCGCACACGGGTTGGGATTGGTCGTGATGCTGTCGCCGAGGTCGTAGCGGATGATGGGTTGGACGCGGTTTGCCAGGTTGGTGAGGAGCACGGTATCGCTGGGCTGGCCGGGCGGCGTCGGCGTGCCATCAGCTTGAATCGGTTCCAGGATGAGCCAATCCGAGTTGGCGTGGAGCCATCCCTGCCCGCAGTCGAAGGCAATCCCGTGGAGGAACTCGCTGGCGGCATACTAATCAAAGACGCGCGCATTGAAGGTGTTCTCAATCGTGCTTCGCGTGTGTGGCGTGAGAACTCCAGCGCCAACGACGATGAGGACAGGTCGAATGCGGAGGCGGCCCGGTTCGCTTCTTCAGCCAGCAGCTCGATGGCGGTCGGATAACCGGCGAGGATGGCCGGGTTGAAGGCATTGAGGTCTTCGACGAGACGTGGCAGGGGTGTCATGATGCTAAACGTCTGCACACCCCGCGCCAGGCGAGGGAAACGATGTTGAACGATGCTGACCATGCTCGCTCCGGCGAAGTGGCCGCCCGTAGCGACGATGGCCGCAATGCGCAGGCGCTTCCCAAGCACACGGAGTACACCGTCCGGCGTAAGCGCATAGGCGCGCATGAGCAGCAGCATGGTGTAAACGCTCATCGCAACCCGATCGTGCACGAAGATGCCGCGTTTGCCCGTCGTGCCGCTGGTCGTCCACACGGCGTACTGCCCGGCAAAAGGCATCCCCACGAGCGCCACGTCCGCAATGAAAGCCTCCACATTGTGGCGCTTAGCGTGGTCATCCGTTACCCAATCGTCAAACTGCGCCATAAGAGCGGGCTTGGTCGTGGGTGGGATTTCATCAAGCCGGGGGCGATCCGGAAGCCTCGCGTAATGGTCGTGGTAGTACGCACTGTGAGCACGCGCGTAGCGGATGAGGTCGCCGAGGCGAACGTCTTGACGGGCCTGGATTCGGTCATGCCCTTCGTGCGGGGCACGAAGCGTATCCAGAGCGATGCGGAACCAGGCACGAACTGGGTTGCGGCGATACGCATCCAGTGAAGGTAAGAGGAACTTCTTATCGACAGATGTAGGAAGTGACTTCATCTGATTTTCCCTCAGGCTCGCAGCATCCGTAACCCACTGCCGACCACGACAAATTCACTGATTTCATGGGCTAAGACGGCAATGGGCAGTGTAAAGACACCGAGCAGTGCGCCGATCACGAGAACTCCGATCACCACTGCGGATAGGGCAAGATTCTGATTGACCACGGATCGATTGCGTCGGGCTAATTTCAGTGCATAAACCAACTTTTCCAGGTCATCGGCCATCAGTGCCACATCCGCCGTTTCGAGCGCTACGTCAGTTCCTGCTGCGCCCATCGCAATACCAACTGTCGCTTCTGCCAGTGCAGGGGCATCATTCACACCGTCACCCACCATGGCGACATGACCATAACGCTTTGACAGTTCGCGTACCCGTGTTACCTTATCCTCTGGTTTTAAGTCAGCGTAGACCTCATCCACTCCAACCTCGCGGGCGATGGCCTGGGCAGTGCGTTCATTGTCTCCTGTCAGCATGACAACTTTTTCAATGCCGACAGTATGGAGTGCTTCAATTGCTTTGCGGGCATTGGGCCGCAGATTATCACGAATAGCAATGAGTCCCCTGGCGGTTTTCTCGTCGCCAATCACAACAACGGTCTTGCCTTCACTTTGTAATCTGCTGATTGTGTCCTGGGAGGAGTCGAGGCTGATCCCAAACTGCTTTTGAAACAAATCAGGGCTACCGACGTAAAGCGTTGACCCGTTGAGACGAGCAGTAGCGCCTGCACCCGTCAGTGACCGAAAATCGGCAACTTCGGCTGGTGTAATACCCTGTGCTTCAGCATGACGCAGGATAGCGAGGGCCAGCGGATGCTGACTGCGCCGCTCGATGCCTGCCGCAATAGCCAGCAGGTTTTGAGTCGTAAATCCGTTCCCAAGTAGCAGGACATCCGTAACTTCCGGTTCGCCGCGCGTCAATGTCCCGGTCTTATCGAGTGCAACGACTTTGATCCGGGCAAGCTGCTCGACGTACATCCCGCCCTTGATGAGGACCCCTTGCCGTGCGCCTGTGCCCAGGGAGGCAACCAGGGTGATAGGAATGGAAATGACCAGGGCACACGGGGCCGCCGCGACAATGAAGACCACCGCCCGCGCCAGCCAGATGTTCCAGGCTCCCGCGAACAGCAGCGGTGGCACGAGAGCGATCAGGAGACCGACCACCAGCACGAGTGGGCTGTAACGCGCGCCAAAGCGCTCAATGAAGCGCTGGCTGCGGCCTTTCTTCTCCTGCGCTTCCTCGACCATGTGAATGATCCGGGCAATGGTGTTGTCGGCGAAGGTCTTGGTCGCCCGCACTTCCAGTGCGCCTTCGCCATTGATACTGCCTGCGAATACCGTGTCCTCCGGCTGCTTCTCCACCGGCACGCTTTCGCCCGTCACCGGCGCTTGATTGACGTTCGACGTTCCGACCAACACCACGCCGTCCGTGGCTACGGCCTGCCCCGGCTTCACCACGAAGATGTCGCCGACAACCAATTCCTCAACCGGGATTTCAAATTCACGCCCGTCGCGCCGGACGAGGGCCATTTTGGGCGCTAAGTCCATTAATGCGCGAATGGCGGAACGGGTTTTCTCCTCGGTATAGCCCTCCGCCGCTTCAGAAATGGAGTACAGAAACACCAGCATCGCGCCTTCGGCGGATTCCCCCAGCAGGGTCGCGGCAATGGCAGCGACAGCCATCAGCAGTTCAATGCCCACTTTGCGTTCGTGGATCAGTTCTTCAAGCGCTTCCCGACCAAAGAAATAGCCGCCGATGAGGATGGCCGCGATGTAGGTCGCCAAGGAGATACCGGACGCGGCTCCACCCTGGCTGATGAGCCAACCGATTAACAACAGGAGTCCGGATGCGACAGAAGTCACAACCTTCGGATTGCGCCAAGGCTTCGGCTGCTCCGGCATCGTGCGTCCAGTCTGTGGGGGAAAGCCCAGTTCATCTAGCCGCTCTCGTAAAGCGTCTGGCGAAGTTGCTGCCGGATCGTAGGTAAGCGACACTTTGGCTGCCTTGGGGTAGACCTTTAAGTCGATCAGCCCCTTGCTGCCCGAAAGCCCGCGCTCGATAGCGGCTGCGTCGTGTTCGCAATCCAGGTTAGCCACACGAAGTTCGAATTGACTTGGTTCCATTTGAGACCCTCTGTATGATTACTTCATCATGTCAACCAGGATGAGACTTGCTTGTTACACATCGAATTTAGGGAGAATCTCCCTCTGTCTTGCATGTGGACTCGTTTAGGCATCTCGCTTGAGTGGGATGACCTCACGATACTTGCCACCCGGCGACTGCTCTGGCGGTTCTTCGGCGTGTTCGACTGTGACATGGTTAAGCTTGTGTTTGCTAAGTAAGTGTGCGATCTCGGTATGCACCGCCTGCCATACACGATCCGGGTCAGCACTGTCCGTGAGATGCAACCGCACGCGCAGGCTCGTCGGTGCAGTCTGCACCATCTGGAACTGCTCGATGCCTGGAATTTGATAAATTGAGGTGCCGAACAGGAGCGGCGGCATCGTGACCCGTTCGCCATACTCAGTTGGCAAAATGAGCATGTCGGCGGCGCGACCCTGGACGCGGATGGCAGGCAGCGGGTTGCCGCATGGGCAGGGATCAGGACGCTCCAGGATGCTGTCGCCCAAGTCGTAATGCAGGATCGGCTGCACGCGGTTGGCGAGATTGCTGATCAGGACTGTATGTGACTGGACACCCGGCGAGACAGGTCGGTAGTCAGCATCAACGGGTTCCAACACAACCCAATCGCTGTTGACATGCTGCCACCCGTACTCGCAACTGTAGCTGATGAAGGGGCACTCGGAGGCGGCATAGCTGTTGCCAATCTTGGCGTTGAACGCGCTGGCGATACGGTCATACTCGTCCACCGCGAGTCCCTCGGCTACAGGTATTATCAGCACCGGGTTGATATGCAGGCGGCCCGTTTCCTGCTCGCTGGCAAGGAGCTTCGTCACGGTCGCGTAACTCGTAAGAATGGCTGGCTGGAATTTATTGAGCGCAGCCACAAGTTCTGGCAGGGGCGTATGCACCGAGAGGGCTTGAAACGCCTTGCCGAGCCGCGGACCGAAGCGGGTAATCCCGACACCGGTGGCGGTGGGAGTGCCGGTTGCAAGTATCGCTCCGATGCGCCTACCTCCGGCGATAATCCTGACAATGTCGCGGACATTGAGCCATGCACCCATCATGCGTAAGAACAGGGCCCCAACCACCGAATGGGTCCGCTTGTCATACAGAAAGATGCCGTGGGTTCCGGTGGTGCCGGACGTTGTAATCACCGGGTACTTGCCCAGGAACTCCTTCCCGAACAGGTCGCGGTTTTCGACGAACGGGCGAGCCTTCTCGATGGTCACCTCGCGGTCGGTGACCCAGTCGTCGAAGTGCGCCATCAATTCCTGCTTGTTAGTGACCGGCAGCAGCGCCGTGTCCTCCACCTGCTCCGGCAGATTCTGGTAAAGTGCGCGATAGCAAGGTGAGTTGGCGCGTGCGAAGCCCACAATATCGGCAAGACGAGCGCGCTGCCGTTGCGCTAACGCGGTTGGGCCTTGTTTTCTGGCTCTGCGGGTGTCAAGGCAAAGCGACAGGAAACTCTCATTCATCATGATCTCCCCTAAACACCCGTCTTAGGGAGGATCGTGGTATGGTATACAATTGCCCCAATGACCAGAAATACAACGAACATCCCCAAAACCGCCCCAACAGCAGACGTGGCGATTTCCCCCATCGTGGGGATGAACTCTGGCGGCGTTTTTCCAGCCGCCTTTGCTTCTTTACATTTCGCTTTCCAGTTGGCATGTGCCGCGATACTGAGCGAAGCAGTCATCGGCACAGCCGTGCAAAACATGCACATCAGGCGCTCCTTTCATACCATGTTTACTTCCTGCGCAGCAAGCGAGCCGAATTTCCCAGGATGCCCAGATCGGGCAAAGATTGTGCTGCCGCTGCTAGGATAGGCGGTAAAATACCGAACGCGGCCAGCGTTAAGCCGAGCAGGTTGTAGACCGCTGTAAACCCGATATTCATCTTGACGACGCGCATAGTACGACGCGCAATGCGGAATACTTCGGGTACGAGAGTCCAGTCCTCGCGCATCAACGCGATGTGGGCCGCCTCAATCGCCACATCGGTTCCGGCTGCGCCCATCGCAATCCCGACGTTCGCCTGGGCCAGCGCGGGGGCATCGTTCACCCCATCGCCCACCATCACGACAATATGCCCTTGCGCCTGATATTCCTTGACGATGCGGATTTTGTCTTCGGGCAGCAGGTTGGCGCGATAGTTAACGCCGATTTGCTGCGCCAGCGCTGCGGCAGATCGCTCGTTGTCCCCTGTGAGTAGTTCGATCTGGCGGACACCTAGCTGACGAACGGCGTTCATTGCCTGGGGTACTTCAGCCCGCAGTGTATCCGATGCCGCAAGAACACCAATGATTTGGCCGTCCCGTGTCGCAAAGAGCAACGTCTTCCCCTGGGCTTCCAATTCGGTAGTCAGCGGCAGTTTTGTGGCTTCCGGGACAAAGCGCGCGTTTCCAACGCTGACACGGTGGCCGTCTATTTCGGCACGGACACCCATGCCTGGCACAGCCTCAAATTGGCGAGGCTGTCCCAGCGCGACATCGCGCTCTTTTGCAGCGACGCGAACTGCTTCTGCCAAAGGATGTTCCGAGTAGCGCTCGGCAGTGGCGGCTAAGGCTAAAACTTCGGCCTGAAGCAGGCCATTTAGCGCAATGACATCGGTGATTTGTGGTTTACCGAGGGTCAAAGTCCCCGTCTTATCGAGCAGTAAGACATCCGCCTTCGCCAGCGTTTCCAGATATTTTCCACCCTTGATGAGTAGTCCCGCTTTAGCCGCCGCACCAATGGAGGCAAGCATCGCAATCGGCGTTGCCAATGCAAAGGAGCAGGAGCAGGCTACCACGGTGACAGCAGCCGCAGCGAGGGGATCGCGCCGGAGGAGAAGCGTTAGCAAGGCGATACTGCCCACGACAGGCAAGTAATAGGCCGAAAACTTGTCCGCAATACGCTGGACATCGGCGCGGTGCGCCTCGGCTTCTTCAACCAGCCGGATCACGCGCCCGAAGGTGGTATCCTTACCGATGTGCGTCGTGCGAACACGCACACTTCCCAAACGCGCCATCGTCGCCGCAAAGACTTTTGACCCTGTGCCAACCTCGACAGGCATCGACTCGCCTGTAATCGCGGCCTGATCTATCGTCGCCTGCCCACTGACCACTTCCCCATCAACCGGGATTTTCTCGCCGGGGCGAACGACGACGATCTCGCCAACCTGAACCTCGCCAATAGGTACCGTGCGTTCTTCCCCAGCACGCTCGATCCGGGCGGTTTGCGGAGCCATCGCCGCCAGGTTCTTAATCGCTCGGCGGCTGCGCTCCGTTGTGAACTGTTCGGCGTAATCACCCACCCGCATGAAGAACACGACAACGACGGCGGTAGCCCACTGTCCAACGAGGAGTGCCGCCAGTGCGCCGAGACTCATCAATGTATGAGCAATTACCTGTCGCTTTAATGCGGCGCGGATGACATTGCGGAAGATGGGATAACCGCCGATCAGCACCATTATCAAGCCGACAGGCCAGGGGACGCGGCTGGTGATCGTCTCGAACAATCCCAACCATTCTCCGACAACAACGATGAACAAGACGACCGCGAACACAATACCGAACAACGTTAAAATTGAGCGGGTAAAATCCGTTGGGCGCGGCTGACCGGGTATATCGTCTTGTGCAGTCTCAGGGACGCTGTAACCTGCGCCTTCGACGGCTTTGCGAATCGTCGGGAGGTCTGCGCCTTGTGGGCCGAGTTGAATAACCGCCTTTTCCGAGGCGAGGAACACATCCACCGATTTGACGCCGGCCAGCCCTGCAATTGCGTGCTGGACATGAGCCACGCATTCAGCGCAATCCATTCCCCGAATAGGCACTTCAAGCGTTCGTTCGTTCGCCATCGTTAACTCCCTATTGTTTGACGAAACGGCATTTTTGCATTATTATATCACCAATTGATGATGTGACAATATATGGCGGAAATCGACTATGCTGTTGGAAGCCAATAAGACGAAGCTCGGTCTAAAAGCCAAACTGTTCCGGGGATTCAGCGATCCCTCGCGGTTGAGTATCCTCGAAGCCCTACGCAGTGGGCCGCTCACCGTGAGCGAAATTGTGGCGGCGATAGGTTTATCGCAGTCGAATGCATCCAATCATTTAGGCTGCCTGCGCGACTGTGGCCTTGTTGTTGCCGATCAGAATGGTCGCTACTCGATTTACCACCTGAGTGATGACAGGATCGACCAATTGCTAGAACTGGCAGACATCGTATTGGCAGATGTGGCTCGTGGTGTCTATGAATGCACGCGCTACGAGTCGCCAAAGACCGACGAAGCGTCAAGTCAATCGGCGTAGCGTGGAAAATGCTTGTGGCCGTTGCGGGCTGCTATGCCAGGGGGGCTTCCATTGAACAGGGGGAGTGTACAGAAAAGTCAACCCCAAAGCACACAGCCAATTACTTCTTGCGGGGCGTAAACATTGGCACCCGTTCTGCATACTTTCGCCATGCTTCCCCAAAAGCAGCTTCCAGAACCTGATCTTCACGCCGCGCCCGCTCGGAGAGTGATGACACCATTAAAACCAGGACGACCAACGGCGTCCAGGTTCGGTACACGACCGCCAACCCCGCCAGCACAATCCAGTAAGCGAGATACATGGGGTGGCGAACAACAGCATACGGCCCGTGCTGGATCAGCCGGTGATGTACCTGCAACTGCGCCGCCGATGCGGTACTTATGCCCATCATCGCACCAGCGCCCACCGTGCCCAAAACCACAGGGATACCCCACCACCAATCAGCACCAACCCAACCAGGCGCAGGAGCAAGGACACGCCAGGTGTCACTGTAATGGGAAGCGGAGTCCACAGCAGGTAGCCTACGTAAGCGCCTAATCCGCTGATGGCAAAGCCTACCCCTATCTGTGCCCACACCGGCAGGGCAAACCACAGGGTTGCGCCAACGGGCGTGACTTTCGGTGTGCGATAGCTGGTGAGCCAGCTTGTATAGACTGCCAGCAGCAGGGCAACCACAGCAAAGATGACGAGCCAATCCGTCATAGTGACGAACGCTTCTTGAGTTCCCATGCATCACCGCCGGACGCAAAAGCCCATTTACATGCGGTCTGATTAATGACCGCATGTAGATCGACCCACGGTCGATTAATGCCGAATCCCCCAAAGCCCGCCGGAGGAGCAGGATGGCGCTGAATTTGTAGACGGCGCACTGCCACCCTTCACACTGGAACTAAAGGTCGAAACCTTCTTCCTGACATCCGCGTTGCCGCAGGTTGGGCAAACAACTTCGGTGGCCGCCGCCATACTGCGGATGAGCTTCCCAAAGGAGTTCCCACACGTTGGGCAGGTGTATTCGTAAATTGGCATCGGTTTTACTCCTTTTTCAATGCCGCGGCCACACGCTCAAGACGAGCGCGCGCTTCTCCGGCCACGGGCTTCAGTTCCGGTCTGTCCATGAAACCAAGCATGACCATCGGATCAATCAGTGCAACGTCCGTCACGCCTGGCTCGACATACGAAACCGTCACGTTGCAGGGCAGCAGTAAGCCGATTTCCGGCGCAATCGTCAGGGCACGATGGGCCAGCGGTGGGTTGCACGCGCCGAGGATTTTGTAGGGCCGGAAGTCAACATCGAGCTTCTGTTTCAAGGTTTCCTTCACATCGATTTCGGTCAGGACACCAAAGCCTTCGGTCTTCAGTGCCTCAATGGTGCGTGCCAGCGCCCGGTCGTAGTCGGTACTGAGCCGCACTGTGATTGCAAGCGCCAGGGATGTATCGGACATGGATTTCTCCTTTCAGTTAGAGCGATCTAATGGCAATCGGTTTATCATCCAGGCCGACGTGCCGCCGAGGACGTTATAGACGGTGGCAAAACCTTTCTGCCCTAGCAGCGCCGCTGCCGACTGGCTGCGGCTGCCTGATGCACAGATCACGGCCACCGGCACTGCCGGATCGAGTTCAGCGACGTGGCGCATCAAGTCCCCAAGCGGAATCAGGCGTGAGCCGGGTACATGACCCTGCCGGTACTCCCATGGTTCACGCACGTCCACGACGATGGGCCGTTCGCCATCGGGCAACTCAAGCAAGCGATTCAACTCTGTGGGCTCAATATCACGGACATCGCCACTGGTCACAGGCAAGCCCATCACCTGCCAAGTGTCGAGGCTCTCACCGAGATAGCCGACGATATTTTCGTAGCCAACGCGGGCCAGGCTGTATACCACGCTGCGGTAAGTCGCCTCGTCCTCGACAATCAGCACGAGCGGCACATCGGCTGGCAGCACAAAGCCTACGCGATTGCTCAACTGGTCGTCGGCTTCCAAGTGAACTGAGCCAGGAACGTGCTTCTGGACATAATCCGCCTTGGGGCGCGTATCGAGCAGGGCCGCGCCGCGTTGGAAATGCGGGATGGCTTCGTGGATGGAAAGGGCACGCGGTGTCACGTCACCCAACGGATTCGGGCCACGCCGGTTCATGGCCTTGATACGTTGATGGTTGCCCGGCTGTTCCGGCAAGTCATGAGTCGCAAAGTCGATGAATTCGGCCTTCTCGCGGGGGGCAAGCGCGGGATTACGGAGACGCTCAAAGCCCAGCGTGGTACTCCGCACCGAACCAATAGAACGCCCGCACAATGATCCTGCACCGTGCCCAGGGTAAATGAGCAACCCGTCTTGAAGCGGCAGCAGTTCGTTGTTCAAGCTCTCGTAAAGCTGCCCGGCCAGTCCCTGCGCTGCCTCGATCCCGACCAGGTCGGGTCGCCCGGCATCCCCGACAAACAGGGTGTCACCGGTCAGGGCCAGCCACGGCTCTTCGGCGCGCGTGGTATCGGCAACGAGCAGGGTAATGCTTTCAGGCGTATGGCCGGGCGTATGCCGCACGTGCAACCGGACGTTGCCAAGTGCAAGGGCATCGCCATGTTTCAGCGCCTGGTGATCAAAAGTTGCACCGCTGGACTCATGCAGATAGATTGCTGCGCCCGTCCGAATAGCCAGGTCAGTATTGCCGGACACGTGGTCGGCGTGTAAATGGGTTTCGACGATGTGAGTAATCTTGAGTCCGCGTGCCTGCGCCGCGTCCAGGTATTTCTGGACATCTCGATCTGGATCGACGATTGCTGCAATGCCAGCGCCTTCGCACCCGATCAGATAAGATGCGCAGCCCAGTCCATCGATAAAGAACTGTTGAACGTACATGGTTACATCCCTCAACCGAGCAGTTTGGGCAGATTGTCGTAGAGTAGAAAGAGTGCCAGCCCGATCACGAATAGTGCAAAAAGCTGGCGCAGATGCGCTGCCGGAAGACGATCCGCCAGGCGTGCGCCGACGAATGTGCCAGCCAGCCCCGTGGTCACGAAAGTCAGGATAAGCGCCGCATCGAGTGACGGTCCGCCCAGGTGACCGAGCAAACCGGCAAGGCTGTTCATGGCAATGACCACCAGCGAAGTGCCAATGGCCTGCTGCATGGGCACTCCGACCAGCAAAACCAGTGCCGGAACAATGAGAAACCCGCCGCCGACTCCCAGGAAACCTGTCAGCAGGCCGACACCTGCACCGCTGGCAAGCACCACCGGCCAGCCCCGCTGTGCCTGTATCGTGTCCTGCGGCGAACGCCGGACGATCATCAACCCGCCGATGATCAGCATCAGGAACGCAAACGCGAGCAGCAGCGCTGTCGGCGCAAATTGCCTGGACATGCCTGCGGCAAGAAATGACGTGACCATTCCAACACCGCCAAAGACTAGGGCCAGTCGCCAGTTTAGTGTCCCCCGTGTCCGGTGAAAGAACGCACCCAGCGCACTGTTCGCACCGACAATGGCAAGCGAAGCCGTAATTGCCGCCTGTGGGCTTTGACCGACGACGTACACCAGAACGGGTACAGTCAGGATTGAGCCACCGCCGCCAAGCAGCCCCAGGGATAGCCCAATGCTGAACCCAAACGTCAGGTTGACCAGCGTACCGACCGTCACCGAGCAGATCCTTTCTTGATCGGAAGCCCGGCACGCTGCCAGGCGAAGATACCTCCGCTCAGGTTAACCGTTTTGAAACCCATTCCGGCAAGCTGACGGGCTGCGCTTCCGCTGCGCGACCCGGATCGACACACGCACAGGATCTCCCGATCCCGCGGCAGTTCACTGGTACGGGCCGCCAGCTCCGCCAGCGGAAGTAATGTCGAACCGGCGATATGCCCAGCTCGATATTCGTCGGGCTGCCGTACATCTAGCAGAAATGGCGGCTGCTCACTCGTGAGCTTCGCCTGCGCCTCTCGTGGATTGACTGCCTGCACCGTACTTTCGCCAAACAGTTGCTTGAACAGATTCATTCTTGAAATCATCCCTCAACTTCGTAATGACCTGTACCAGCATAAAAGATGTGCTGCTTGGCAAGGTAGACTCAATCCTTTATAATCAGACATAAGCAATTGCTTATGTCTGAGTGCCGATATGCTCAGTCTCTACAAGCTCGAAATCTTCAATCTGGTCGCCCAAGAAGGTAGTTTTAGCGGGGCAGCAGAGCGGTTGTACCTGACACAGCCCGCTGTCAGCCAGCATATGAGGGCGCTGGAAGCCACGCTCGGAACCAGACTGTTCAAACGTGGTCGGCGAGGTATACAGCTAACCCCGGCTGGTGAAATGCTCCGTGATTACACGCGCTGCATTCTTCGGCTGGTGGCGGAAGCGGAGAGTACCATTACCAATGTCGATCAACTGAGCAGCGGCCAGATTCGGATTGGCGCAACTCCGGGCGTAGGCATGTATTTGCTGCCTGAATGGATGCGTTCTTTCCAGAACCGTTATCCTCATCTGTCTGTGTCGCTAATGACGGACGTGACGGGTCAGGTTGCAGCGGAGATTCTTAACCATTCGCTCGATCTGGGCTTCGTCGAAGGCGAACTGGACAGCAATGACCGCCTGGAGCAAATGATCCTGCAGGAGTTTAGCCAGTTCATCGTCATTCGCAAGGGGCATCCCTGGTGTGGCGAAGTGTCCGTACCAATCGCGGCGTTGAACGGGCAGCCATTTATTACCCGCTCGCGCCGGAGCCAGACCCGTTCCTGGCTGGATCAGCTACTAAATCAGCACGGCATCGTACTCAATATTGTGGCAGAGTTCGATAACCCGGAAGCGATCAAGCAAGCCGTCCTTTCCGGGATGGGGATTACGATCATGCCGGAGTACGCGATCTGGCATGAGCAGCAATTTGGGATGATGCGCGCCCTACCTGTCCAGGACGTGGAATTGAAGCGCACGCTGAGGCTCATCTGGGACAAAGCGGAGCCGTTCGCGCCGGTGACCACGGCTTTTCTGACCCACCTGGCTGACCAGTTCCCGCAACTGCTAACCTTTCCTCAATACCGCCCAATCATGATGACGCGCTTAACCAGTCTGCAAGACCTGGGAGAGACGTGTCCCTGAGTGGCTGGCGATCTGAGTTTGCTGGACAGCAAAATGGCTATTGCCGTGTTGACGATGCACTTCGGCCATATCACATCCTTTTGCCGCTGAGAAGACCGCCTTGTTCTCTTTCAGAGCAATTTCCTTTGCCGATACTTACGTTCACCCTAATGCTGTTATGAAACCAGTCTGAAATCTGAGTTTTGAAATCCGTGTCATACCAAAACCTGATGATCACTATATGTTTGAACAACGAGAAGCCAGCAGAATCGGGCAAAACGGAAATCGAAACGTACAGTGATCAAGCGAACTTGGTATCACCTGTTCCAAATTGGTGGATCTGATCGAGACGTGATCATGATTCGTTCCTATTTATCACTGCATTGACTCTTTCGGAACCGAGGGCCAACAAAACCGTCGGTCAGGCGACCTGCACCACAGTTTAATACGAGGTTGCAATTTGGCAAGCGCCATCGCTCACAGCGCTAATTTGGTGGCCCGGCGATATTCGCACAACCGTAGCCAATCCGAAGTATTGCTATTACCGCTTTTCAGCGCATTCGGTGTGGCAAGATGACTATCCCACAACAAATCTGACCCAAGCCGCCGCACTGGCTGCAGCCAGCGCGGGTGCATTCCCATTTTGGGCGCTGGTCAGTGCCTCGCTGATGGCAAGGTCGGCATTCGAGGCCAACTCATGCAAACCGGGCCGGATGACTTTTGCGTATAGATTCGGCGCAGTGTCGATGTGCGTCGCCGCCGCCTGATAATGCTTGCCCAGATCATCTGGTCCGGGCATCGAGTTTCGAATTTCTCCATAATTGTATCTTGCACGATTACGCACGGCTGCGGTACTATTGGCAATAGTAGCCGATGTATCGGCATCAGGATTATTCCGTTCAGTGACAAGTTGGTGAAGTAACAAAACGGAAAGTGAATCACCCCATGATTACTCGTCGTAGGCTATCAGTGATACTATTGATATTGGTGGCAATCGGCGTCGCCGCTATCCTGACGTTGCGCCGTCCCGCAGCCGGTCCGACAGTTACCGGAACAACGATCTCGGTGGCAGGAGGAAGTTACACCAATATCACACCGGCAGATTTGGCAACGATGCTTCAAGCAAAAAACTTCCCTCTAATCAATGTCCATATTCCCTACGAAGGCGAGATCGCCTCGACTGATACGTTAATCGCTTATAACGAGATTGACCAACACCTGGATCGCCTTCCGGCGGATAAAACTGCGTCGATTGTGCTGTATTGTCGGAGTGGTCGCATGAGTACGATAGCCGCCGAACAACTGGTGAAGTTGGGTTACACACATATCTTTAATCTAGATGGCGGAATGATCGCCTGGGAGAAAGCAGGGTATACAGTCAGCAAACACTAGATTACCCATCGTGTCGGGACAAACAAGGACGCACTAATGCTTAACGTAAATGCATGGCTGGCATTTATCGCGGGCTTCTTGTCGTTTGTTTCGCCTTGCGTTTTGCCTTTAGTCCCTGCCTATGTCGGCTACATGAGCAATCGCGTCACCGCTCAAGTGGTTTCGGGACTGGCCGTGGCAAACGGACCTGCAATGGCGACACGGGTAGTCCAAAAGCAGCGACTTCAGATGGCGCTGCATGGAATTGCCTTTGTTGCGGGCTTCATGTTTATATTTGTCGTATTTGGCTTAGCTATCGAAGCGGGCACTCAGGCCCTTTCCTCGGCGTTATTTCAAATTCAGCGAGTAATCATTCCACACGTCGGCGGTATCCTCATCATTTTGTTTGGCCTTCATTTTCTGGGCCTGATCGGACTTGTCGTGCAGTGGCTGGAGCGCCGAACTGTCTTGGATCGTCTAGGGGCAGTTGGACTGCGCATCAAGCGTGGACTGGCGTGGCTGCAAGCCGCATTATATGCCGACACGCGACTCCAACTCACGCCCCGACGTGAGTATGGCTTGTTTGGTTCAAGTCTAATGGGTGTCATTTTTGCGGCGGGCTGGACACCGTGTATCGGGCCAATTTATGGAGCAATCCTGACAATGGCTGCCAGCCGTGGGGGCAGTGTCGCGCAAGCAGGCGGTTTGATGGTAATGTACTCTCTTGGCCTGGGTATCCCGTTCATAATTACAGCCATCGCCCTGGATCGCACACAAGGTGTGCTTAACCGCCTCAAACGCCACTTACGCACTCTCAAAGTTGCCAGCGGTGTTCTCATGATCGTGATCGGCATTCTGGTGTACACCGATGATTTGCAGCGCCTCTCGCAATTCGGGGCGGCTAACGCGTCCTTCAGCTACAAGTTGGAAACGTGTACTACAGCCTTTTTCAACGGCACAGTACCTCTGAGTGGTGTCGGAGACTGCCTGTCACGGCCATGAATTCGGAAGAAACCGGCGCTTGATGCGCTCTCACACAATTAATCAAAGGTGACTCATGCGAAAGAATCGCGCGTTTTGGGTTGTCATTCTCATATTTATCCTCATAGGGTCTGGCAAGCAGATCGCTCATGCAGAGAAATGTAAAACTGAAAATGACGCTGACACGCCACCCTGTGGCGAGATCGGTATCTATGGCATCGAAATGCGGGCTGTGGCCGCTGAAATGGCCGTTCACCCCCGCCCGGAAGTCACCCCGATCCCAGTCGATGAAAAGATGCTCTATCGACGTGCCTATCGCCGCGTGCTGAAAGAAACTGACGTTTACAATGCTGCCAATGGGAGTGTCATCGGCCACATCGACAATGGATTTACTTTCGTCAATGCCGGGCGGCGTGTAAACGGCTGGGTCGAGATTCGTCCCGGCCAGTGGGTGCCAGAGCAAGTGCTTGGCCCAGTTAACAAAGCTGTCTCGAAGTTTGCAGGTGTCGCGTTGCCGAATGGTATGCCTGACCGGGCTTTTGGCTGGATACTGCTCGACACCAAGCCGAGCCGATCTCCAGGTGCGAAACCTGTGCCCGGAACAACCGAACTAAAGCGGTATACGCTGATCAACCTCTTTGCGGTTGAGAATGTTGACGGTTGGGAATGGTATCTGATCGGTCCAGACCAATGGATTATCCAGACACGCATTGCTCGTTTACAACCAGTCAAGCGCCCGGAAGGTGTGAGCGGTAAGTGGTTCGCCGTCGATCTGTACGAGCAAACATTGATCGCCTACGAAGATGATAAAGCGGTTTTCGCAACGCTCATTTCGTCGGGGTTGCCGAAATGGTCTACGACCGAGGGCCTTTTCACGATATTGGAACGCTACGAACTGATTAAGTTGGGCGGCGCCTACGGCCAGCCCGATTTTTATTATTTACCCCAGGTGCCCTGGGTGATGTTCTTCAACAAAGATGAACAGGCATTGCATGGCACATACTGGCATGACGGTTTTGGCTACCGCCACAGTCATGGCTGCGTCAATATGTCAATGACAGATGCGCAGTGGGCCTTTAAGTGGACGCAAGATCAGCCCAACGCCTACGTGTACGTCTATCACAGCGGTGAGTATACGAATGGCTCTCCGCGCTAGTTGCCTGGCGTCCTGCAACTCACCCCATACTTTTACAGGAGGCCACAGGTATAGCTGACTGTAAAGCCAGTAATGAGCCTTGCTTGCTCACGATCAGCGCTAATCTCCGGTGCCGACGGTTGGCAAGCCGCCGCGCCACCAGTCCGGCCAGGGCGAAATTTTCAGACCGTAGTAGGTTTCCACGATCCGCCTCACGATTGGCGCGGCGATATATGAACCCTCGTTGCTATGCTCTACAATCACGACAATGGCGATGTCCGGGTGATCGGCGGTTTTGCCGGCATAAGCGGCAAACCAGGCGTGTGGTCGGTCAAATTCGCCACCAGCTTGTGCTGTTCCCGTTTTGCCACATACTGCTGCGCCAGTGAAATTCCGGTATACAAATGTCGCCGTGCCGAGTGTCGGGTTGGTGGTTACCTCACACATTGCGTCACGAATGCCGTTGAGTACCTCCGGTTTGAGGCCGAGATTCCCGTTGGCAATTGGCTTCGCAATATACGTTGGCTCGTTGATGATTCCTACCTTCTTGACCAATAATGGCTGATAAAGTGTTCCACCATTGGCTATCGCCGCGACCATGCGCGCGATCTGGAGCGGCGTCACCAACACATCACCCTGCCCGATGACAAGGTTCAGGGCGTCGCTGCCCCGCCACTTCGTGCCGGTGATCTGCTCGTAATGGTCAGGATCAGGCAAGGCTCCCGGTGACTCCGCAACGTCTTTAATGCCTGTAGGCACGCCCAGGCCCAAGCGGCGGGCGTAATCCACGAGAAAGTGCGGGTTCGCCGCGTTCAGCGTCCAACCCACGTGCCAGAAGCAGGTATCGCACGAGCCAGTCAACGCCTGTTTGAGCGTCAGGGTCCCGTGCGCGCGCTGCGGTGTGAAGTAGATCCAGCATTTACGCAGCCGGTCACCGAGCGGCCCACCGTTCCAGATGCCTGTACAGGTATACGTACTCTCCAGGCCAAATGTACCGCTATCAGCCGCCGCTGCCATTGACACGATCTTAAACACCGATCCCGGTGGATACTGGCCTAATGTGGCGCGGCTAAAAGTCGGCTTTCTAGGGTCTTTGGTCCAGGCGTTGATTAGTTCTTGGGCATTCTTGAGCGACGTATTGGGGTTAAAGGCGTCCACATTGAAATCCGGGTAACTCGCAATCGCTAGAATCTCTCCCGTATGTACGTCCATAACAATCGCGGCTGCACCCGAAGACCCGCTGCCCCATACTGAATTGGCGTAAGCGTCTTTGAGCATATCCTGCACCGCTTCTTGTAGTTTGCGATCAAGGGTAAGATATACGCTTTGACTCGGTTGAGCATCGCGCCTGGCTAACGTTCGCACGACGACTCCTCGCAGTCGGACAACGAGCCTTGTTTCGCCCCGCCCCGTGAGCGTGTCCTCCCACTGGCGCTCGATGCCATCAATACCGACAATGGCATCGGGTGGATAGCCACGCACTGTCCAATCATTGACGGCCTCAGCAGGAATACGTCCGACATACCCAACAACGTGGGGCGCCAGACCGCCCGAGACGTATCGTCGTGTTGGAATACTCGCATATTTTAGGGTGCAGACACGTTCGAGCGCGGCTTTTTCTGCAATGACGGTTTCCTGGCTCAGTTCACCAATGTCAAAAGCGAAATCGCGCCCCGTGCGATCCCCATAGGCTTTTTGCATCTGTTCCGCACTGCGATTCTTGAAAACGCGCGCCAGTTCATCAAAACAGTCAGCCGGATTTCCATCAGGGTAGCTTTGTGTGAGGAGCGTGACTCGAATTGCCGTTCCGTTCTGATCGGCGATTACGTTGCCATCCCGGTCGTAGATGTTGCCACGATTAGGGGTGTTTTGTATCGAATCCAGCGTTCCTCCGTCTTTCATCTCTGCAATGACATCGCCCGGCGACCACGCGACGCGCCAGCCATCGGGCGTGCTGACCAGATGAAGGGTGCGTGTTGAGTCCGTGAAAACGCCGAAGAGTTGCGTCTTAAACGTCACATCGTAGGCAATGTCGGCGGTATTTCCCTGTCGAAGGGCGTTGGTCAGTGTATAGGACTTACCTCCCGATAATAACGTCATGGTGCGCTCGACGTTGGCATACAAGCCCTCAAAGTCTTTACCCACATAGGCATCCTGGCTGTTGACTGCAAGCAGCCTATGCATTGCATTATAATCGTCCAGAGTCCAGGCGTTGAGAAAGCCTGCGGCAGTGCGTTGCGCATCGTCCAGGCCCAATTGGGCAGTAGGCTGGTTTGGGGTGCTGACGACGCCATACGCGGCAGTACGTCCTGTACAAGCCGAGACGAGGATGACTATCACGATGAGGCATGTAAGAAGGTAGATCCGTTGCGCAGAGCGGACGTGCGCAGAAGGCAGCATCTTAGCAAATGATCTCAATATTTAGTGTCAACCGGATGTGGTCGCAATCGATTTCTGTTGGCTGGACAGCGATAGCGTTGAAGTTGCCTGGTTTCTGGGTGCAACCACTGCCTTAACTGTTGTCTATGGCATGACTGGCTAATGGCACTCAAGCAATGTTCAGACCTGTGGCGCTGACCCTTCAGGCCACCCCTTGATCTTCTTGCCGGTATCAATTGTGAGCGCAGTCGCGCCCTCGACTTTAACTGGCCCACCGTTTGTATTGGTCTTGGTGGTACCGCCAGGTGTCGTCACGGTGATCACAAAACGATCCAGGTTGCGTGGCGCTGGGCCTAGCCCCTTGATTTTCATGCCGTCGGCCAGGAACTTCGAGCCGTGGCACGGACACTCAAAGCGATTGTTTGCTTGCACCCACTTGTACAGGCAGCCGAGATGCGTGCAAACCACACTGAGCGCCAGCAGACCCTCGTTGGTATTGCTCAACCAGAATCTAGCGTCAGGCTTGACAACAGGCACCGTCCCTTTCTGGGGCAGGGTTGCCGGGTCGATTGTAAATACGCCACCGAACTCACCTGCGCGGAATCGCGGTAAGGAAAACCAAATGATTGTGCCTGTCGACTCCGCCAGTAGCAACGCCATGCTGGCTCCCCAAATGTAGTACAGGAACTCACGGCGGCTGACGCCTTTTGTCTGGATGTCAGGGGTGGCGGGTGCAGCAGCCGCTTTGGTCGGCGCCGCGATTGCTCTTCTCTTAGCAACTGAAGTCGTTGTCATGCTTCTTCCCTCCTACGACGCAAGCACATCGATCTCCCGAACTTCGAGCGCGATGTGCCCGGCCACCCGCGCCGAAGGGTATTGCTACCATTGGACGTGAACCGGCGTTCCAACGTCCGCCCAATTGAACAACCACAAGGCTTCATCAGTCGGCATATTAACGCAACCGTGGCTCATCGGATGACCAAAATTGTGATGCCAGTACGTCCCATGGAAACTGTAACCCTGATAGAAGTACATCACCCACGGCACCCCTGGCAGGTAGTAGCCCGGCCCCGTCATCAACTGTGCTTTAATTTTCACGTAGATCCGGTAATCTCCTTGCACTGTCGGTGTGCCCGGTAACCCCGTCGATACGAGGACATTTCGGACAAGGACCCCATTCTCATAGGCATACACACGTTGTTCGTGCAGTACAACCTGGATCAATTTGTTCGATGTGTCTGGCGGGTTTGGACCAGGTGGCACGCCTGCGCTTATTTCCATTGTGGTCGCACTGCCATTTGGCGATGGGATCTGAAGCACCATGCCACTATAAATCGTATTCGGATCGCTGATATTGTTAGCAGCAGCGATGTCGGGCCAGGGGACGCCATACTGTCGAGCGATCATGGCGAGTCCCTCCCCGGGCCGGACGATGTGTGTCCTGGTAGCGCCACCCGCTGTGTTGGTGGGAGAATCCGCAGTTGGAGGGATTGAGCCGGACACAAGGGCGGGCGCATTATCCGAGGGTACATTGGGTACGGTAGCGCTCGCAGCAGGAGCGATGACCCTGGGATAACTAGTTGCTGACCAGCTTCGATATGGTCAGCATCTGCGATTCGGTTGGCTTTGGCGAGATCCTGCCAGTTCACGCCGAATTTCCGGGCAATGATGTTAAGCGTATCACCGGGCTGAACCGTGTACAGGGCCGCTATTGGTCGGCGGCGGTGGCTGCACCTGCACAGCCACCGCGCCGGGGATTGTCAGCACCTGACCCACAAAGATTCGTGTGGGGTCAGCGATGTTATTGGCAGTTGCCAATGCCTCGACGGTTGTGCCGTAGCGTAACGCGATGCGGAACAGTGTTTCGCCGGGCGCTACGATGTGCGTTTGTCCCTGAGCCTGTGCTTGGGCAGCCAATGAAAGAAGAAGTGTGACGACAATAATGACCACGAGGTGATTCCGGCGCAATACGATCATAACGAGTCTCCCCCACGAGATTTAGGATAATCCTGCCCACACCTTAAATCCTGGGTGACTAGTAAGCTCTGCTTACTATCGCCGTACTATTGACAATAGTACGATAACCAAATATACTTTGTCAAGTATAGAGGGCAAAAAGGTATTCCCGAAGTTTATTCCTGGGTTGTACTGAATAACCCGACTATCGGCCCGCGAGGCGGAATATTGCAGGGGCACTGGTGAACTAAATCAAAGGAGCATGAGGGCCGATTTGCCATACTGACGATAGTGAAAACAGCATTGGCTGGATAGGCCAGTGGCGTTCCACTGGTAGTCAATCGGAGTGGGGGGGAGAGATTGCAATGACTATTGAACCCGAAATTGGCGTCTTTCGACCAGGTCGCCCAGGCATCCGCAAAGTGCTTGGCGATCTTGAGGCAGAGATCATGGAGATTATTTGGGCGCGCCCGGCAGACCAGGGAACGACTGTCCGCAATGTCTTCGAGGTTTTGTATGAGCGACGGCGCATCGCCTACACATCGGTTATGAATACGATGACCCGTCTGGCAAAGAAGAACCTGCTCCGGGCGGAGAAGGGTGATCAGGCTTACGTTTATTACCCAAACTTTACCCAGGACGAGTTTGTTCAGCGTTTTGTTGGCCGCATTCTTGAGAACCTGTTGGTTGGTCTTAGCGGTGCGACGCTCAGTGGACTCGACGCGCTATCAGATCAGCAGGCTGCCGCGCACGCGCGGAAACTACTCAAAAAGATTGCCCGCCGCCGCCCTGATGAAGAGGGTGAGTGATGCGTCCACTATTCACCCTTCCAAATCCTCTTCTCAGCTTGGGCAGAGTCCCCGGCGTTATTTAAGATTTCCCGGAAACAGAGTCAGCTTGAGTAATACGTGGAGGAGAAGATGAATGCTAACTCTAAAGTGAAGTCCTGGCTTCCCATGGCGCTGTGCTGCTTGCCCGGCGTGGCAGTGGTCACTGTCGTAGTTCTCAGCACTGCAATTGGGGGAGCCTCCCTGATTAGCGGGCCGCTGGGCACTGGCCTGGTTGCGTTGGCAGTGCTGGCCTGTCCGCTGAGCATGGGGGTGATGATGTGGCGCGGGATGAGGCGGAATCCCACGTCCGACAGTTCGATGATGGACTGTTGCGCGCCGGGCAAGCAGCCTTCAACTGTTGAGTCCGACCGACTGATGGCGCTCCGCGCCCAGCGAAAAGAGTTGGAGCGCGAGATAGCCAACCTATAAGCCAAGTAAGCGAACCTTCGATTACCAAATCCCAAGACATGAGGAGATAAACGATGGACCTCAGTAAAATTTTGCCACTCATTGCCGTCTTAGCCTGCCCCATCGGCATGGGCCTGATGATGTGGTTTATGAATAAGAACATGAACAACCAGGGAGATCACGCTAAACGTGCCGATCAAACGCCGTCCAACTCGGCTGCACGGTTAACTGCGCTTCGTGAGCAACGCCAAATGTTAGAAGCTGAGATCGCCGAGACTGCCCGATTGTCGGAACTGGAAGCGCAGCGTGAAGCGCTTCTGAGTAGTCAAAGACCGGCACCGGATGATGCCGACGTTCCAGCTACCCAACAACTAGCGAGTTAATGATGCAGCAGTTCATCCTTGAATGGTACAGGGTATTGAGCGGCCTGTTTAACGTCCTGGCATCCCCCATTCGCGGTCTGGCTGATGCCATAAACCTTCCCCTCGTTTCGGCGCTGCTTTTTGGGCTGCTCGGCACGACCGCACCCTGCCAATTGAGTACCAATGTCGCAGCACTCGCGTTTTTGTCGCGCGGAGTGGGCGACCGCCGAAGAATTTGGGGCCAGACGCTGGCTTTCGTCGCCGGTAAGGTAACGGTCTATCTGCTGGTTGGCGGCGTGGTGGTGGCGCTTGGCCTGCAACTCAATCAGATCGGCGAAAAAGTAATTCCTGTCGTGGTCGTTGCCCGTCGCGCACTTGGCCCGCTGCTGATTGTAGTCGGCCTGCTTATGCTAGGCTTGCTAAGTTCGCGCCTGTCGCTCGGTGGCCGGTTCTCAAGCTGGCTCAATGAAAAGGTCGGGCGACGGCAGGGAGTTATCCCTGCCTACCTGCTGGGTGTGGCATTCTCCTTTACCTTTTGTCCAACACTGTTCTGGCTTTTCTTCGGGTTGACCATTCCGTTGGCAATTGCATCTCCGGGCGGTGTGGTTTTTCCGGGTGTCTTTGCCATCGGAACCGTGCTGCCGGTGTTGGGGTTGGCAGTGCTGCTTGCCTCCGGCAAAGTTAACGTGGGGCAGTTTGTGAAGCACTTCAAGGCTGCCAACGTTTGGATTCAGCGTGGGGTTGGCGTTGTGTTTATTCTAATCGGGATCAATGAAATCGTGTTGTACTGGCTTATCTGATGGAGTTCGCTTACTTTGGCACAACAATCACGGATTCGAGTGAGAATGACCAAGAAGACAGCAATCCGTAAAAAGCCCATCACAAAGGGCTTTTCAACCGGCATTAGCCAACACCTTTCCGTTGAACGAGTCATTATCGGAGGAGCTATTGTCGTATCGCTCATGGTCGTTGGCATCTTCATTGCGATTCAACCGCCCGGCATTAACTATAGCCAACCGGATAAGAGCCAAATCTTCCCTGATCTAGGAAGGCAGCATGTGGGGAAAGGCACCCCGCATCCGCCTTATAACTCAAATCCACCCACGTCAGGCTGGCATGATCCACAACCCGCCGCCTGGGGTGTCTACTTGTCTGTTATCCCGGATGAGAATGTAATCCACAGCATGGAACACGGCGGAGTTTGGTTGTCATATCGTGATGTTGATGACGCCGAAACTGTCCAACAACTCCAAGATATTGCCCGCCGCTACCCGTCCCACGTGATCATGACTCACCGCCCCGCCAATGATAGCCGAATTGCGGTAGCAGCCTGGGGGCATCTGCTGAAAATGGACAAGGTGGATAGCGGTCAAATCTACGATTTCATTGCGCGCTATCGTATGCATGGTCCGGAAAACGTCCAATGAACGTGACACGAGAAGTACCTGAAAATCTGTCCAGGACTCCAAAGCTAGGTATGGGTAAGTATGGGAGTGTGATCCACAGGCTGGTTGAATGAGATGACAGACCTTGACTGAGAATCCAACCCCAGCGCTTGCACCACCGTCAAAGCCAGGCAAAAAAGTCAAGCGGTTGCCCCTATGGATGTCTCTACTTGGGCTGATGGTTGCCTTTTTATTTGCACTATTTGTCGGCGTGCGCATCTGTCCGACTCTGTTTGCTGTGGTTGTGCCGCCCAATCCGCCGTTGCCGACTGCTGGCACGATGACGGTGCTGCTGCATGAGCAAAAAGGCACAGGGCTGGATGAGTTCCTCTATGGCACAGATCAGAAAGGCTGCGACATCGCTCGCTTCTATGAAAATCGACTCGGTGAATGTATCTACGACCCCGATTCGGCCTGTCAAACAGCCAGAGGGACTCAGCCAATTCAGCCAGGCGTTGGGCAGCTCGTGGCTGAATGCACAGGGACGGATTCGATAGGAGCTTATCGATTGAGGTGGACCGTTTATATCTCTACTGGCTATGCCGAAGGCGGACAGACACATTTCCGCGTGACCCGCGAGGTGGGGAATTGAGGATTGAAATCCTGTCTTGGAGTGTACAGCTTAGATATTCCCGACGACATTGCATCATATTGCTAATTGATGCTGATAGAGGACTGACATTGACCGCTGGCTAAGGACTATCAGCGCGATACCTTCGAGTGTCTGACTACCCTCGGTTAACCGTTACTATATTTCAGAGGGTAAAACGATGATGAAAAAACGCTTTCGAGTCAAGGAGTTGGAAGGTGTATGGTGTGCTGTGAAAGTTGATGATGCGCTGGAAAATTTGGTTGGTGTGAAATCGGCAACGACCAGCTATGTGCGACAGACTGTCGATGTCGAATATGACGAGATTAAGGTGACGGAAGCACAGATCATCGCTGCGGTCCAGACCGCAGGTTTTACGGTAAGTGACTTAACTCCTCAGCGGAGATAAGCGTCAACGACAAGCGGCTCAATAGCGTAGCCTGAGACGGAGACAGCCTGACCATCGTTTTGCCAGGCAACCCAAGGCGGAAGATGGATAAGGCAGCGTTGCATCTCGGTGGATTGGAGATTGTAACTATGACCGACGTCAATACCGTGTTGGAGTCTGCTGATGCGGTTGAAGACACTTCACAGGAGCAGATTCAAGTTCCACAGGAATCTTCCCTGTACGCTGAACCCGATCCCAATCAAGATGTCATCGTGGTCAAGCGCTCGACCATGTACAACACGATGTTTGTGGTCATTCTCCTTGTCGGGGTATACGTCGTCGGGTGGTTTATGGGATCGAATTCCGGTGGAACGGTTCAAGCTGTTCGTACTGCCGTGAGCGAAGCAATGTTCACAGCAGTGGCTGGATTACCCAGCAATCCCGGCAGTGTAGCCGCCCAACCGCAGCAGCCTCCCACCGAAGACCCTAATCAGCGTTTCACGGTCAGCGCGGAAGGCAATCCGGCCATTGGCCCGGAGAACGCGCCTGTCACCATGATTGAGTTCGGCGACTTCCAATGTCCGTTCTGCAAGCGGTTCCACGACGAGACACTGTCGCCCCTGTTGAAGAAATACGAAGGCAAAATCCGCTTTGTCTATCGGGATTTCCCGATCTCCAGTATTCACCCCTTTGCGCAAGGTGCGGCTGAAGCGGCTGAATGCGCCTACGAGCAGAAGAAATTCTGGGAATATCACGATCTGCTTTTCCAGAAGCAGCCCCAATTGGCGAAAGATGATTTGTTGACCTACGCCAAGCAACTGAATCTGGATATGAAGGCGTTCCAGGCTTGTATAGACAGCGGCAAATACGCACAGGAGGTCCAAAGCGACTACCAGACGGGGTTGCAATTGGGGGTTAACGGCACGCCGACTTTCTACATCAACGGACGGAGATTGATAGGCGCAATGCCAACTGAAGCCTTCACGGCGTTGATCGACGCTGAACTGGCCGCCGCCAATTCATCGGCGGGACTAACGCCAACTATTCCCATCCCAGAGCCGACAAAAACGAGCTGATTGAACGGGAGCAGATTCATGCCGCAGCGCCGCGGAGTTCCAATCGTCCTGGTGATATTACTGGTTGTCCCTATCAGTGGCTTTTTGCTGCTGGGCTTGCAGCAGGCTGTTAATTCATCGCGTGGATCGGCCCCACAAGCGCCAATTCCGGTCACATCCCTGGAAGGAGTGATCAAATTGTCCCCAGCGGCACCAACCGAAATATCGTTGGCTACAGACCAGGCCGCGCCAACTTTCGCTCTCGTCGGGCTGGACGACAAAACGCATCGACTCCAGGATTATCAGGGCAAGCGCCTTGTACTCAATTTCTGGGCGACCTGGTGTGCGCCCTGTCGAATAGAGATGCCGCTTCTTGAAGCGACCTATAAACGCCTTGAGAAAAGCAGCTACATCGTTGTCGGAGTGAATTTTTCGGAAGACAAAGCAAAGGTTCGCCAGTACGTGGACGATCTTAAAATCACTTTTCCGATTCTCCTGGACCCAGGTAGCTACGTTTTCCAGGAGTATGAAATCATGGGGCTACCAACAACGTATTTCATCGATTCCAAAGGGACGATCCGCGCGAAATACGTAGGGTTGCTAACGCCTGAGAGCCTGCAACAGTATCTTGATCTGCTCTCTGAGTCTGATAAGTAATGACTATGATCCTTCTGGAAAAATGCTGGAGACGGCAAATAGGGTGGGAAGCACGGCGTCGGAGTGTATAAGGAAAACTGAATGGCCGATCAAACCACGATTGATGGTTCTGTTGTCTCGCACAATCGCCGGGCAACAAAACGCATGTCCCATAGGCTGCTGTGGTTCCTGGATCATTGGGTGCAAGTCTTCTCTTTGCTATTTGGTGTCGGATTGGTTCTCCCGTTCTTAGCACCGGTTTTCATGCGGCTAGGATGGGCGGGGCCAGCCAATTTGATCTACACGATCTACAGCACGTTGTGCCACCAGATGGCGCAGCGATCCTTCTTTCTTTTCGGCCCGCAACCTATGTACAACATCGCTCAACTCCCCTTACCGATGTCAAGCGATGAGGTAGCCAATTTGTGGATCTTGCGCGCTTTCATTGGTAATGCTGATCTGGGCTGGAAAGTCGCGTGGTCGGATCGGATGGTCTATATGTTCGGCGCTGTCTGGCTTTCCGGCGTTGCGTTTGGACTTCTGCGTCATCGCGGTGACGTTCGACCCCTACGCTTGCACTGGTTTGGCCTGCTCCTGGTTCCGATGATTGTTGACGGCGGGACGCACTTGCTTAGTGACACCAGCGGTGGACTGCTCGGTGGCTTTCGGTACAGCAACCAATGGCTGGCCGCCCTAACCAGCGATGCCCTGCCAACCTGGTTTTATGTTGGCGACGCTATTGGCTCCTTTAACTCGTGGATGCGACTGCTCAGTGGCTTAACGTTTGGTGTGGGAGTTGTATGGCTTACTTTTCCCTATATGGACCGCTTCGTTCGAGAGGCGGTGCTGGAGTTACGCACCAAACTGGAATCGGCAACACCTTGAACCATTATGACGAAAGGGATGAGAAATGAACCGAAATATCCAAAGACTGGCTATTGGTGCTGTGACTCTGTTTGGTTTGCTCACGATCACAGCCTGTGGAGGCCCTCCGGCGCAGATTCCAACTGTCCCACCTGCGGCAAACAGTTCCGCCGCTGTCGACTCAGCCAGCTCATCTGTATCTAGCAGCCAGGCCGACACGACTGAGTCGGTTGCATTGGCCTACGATCCAAAGGATGGCAGTTTGCTCAAGGCCGATAACGCAGGTCTGCTGCGTTGGCGAACGGACACGGGCTGGAGGAAAGTTAATATTCCGCAGGTTTCTACCCTGTCGGCAATTGTCGTCAACCCCGATAATCCGACAACGTATTATGCCAGTGGGCCTGGCGTGGGCGTTATCCGTTCAAACGACAGTGGAAATACCTGGCAAGCGATCAATACAGGTCTACCAAGCCTGGACATAACCGCGCTGGCAATACACTCGTTCCGCCGGGATACAGTATTCGCCTGGATGCGTGGCAAAGGCGTTGCCCGCACTGAGGATGGTGGCGCTAACTGGAAACAGGTCCCGGATCGAGGGCCACGTGATACAAACGTACATGGGCTTGTTTTTTCGACTCTGCCCGGCAGTATGAATACTGGCTGGTTGTATGCCAGTACACCGACAGGCGCATACATGAGTATGGATTGTTTTTGCGGATGGCGCGCGGCAGGAAATATACCCGCCAATCCCATGATCCGCTCTGTCGCCGTCGATCCTCAAACACCAGCGCGAGTGTACGCTGCCGGGCCAGCGGGTCTGTTCCGCTCTGACAACGGCGGTCTGGACTGGGGAGAACCTCTTACTGGGCTGGCAGGTAAGCCGTTAGCCGTGACGTTAGATCCCAAAACGCCTCAAACGGTATTCGCGGTTTTGATCGATGGTTCCGTATGGAAATCCCCCGACGGAGCAACAACCTGGCAACCCTTGAAGGCTGCTTAATGAGACGGACGCGCTACAGATGGTTACTGGTCATCACAATGGCACTAACGGCGTGCGGTGGGCAGAATGTATCGCCCGCTGCGCCAACAAACTCTTATCCAACCCTCGATCCTGCCCAGATTACGCAAGGGCGACAGGTTTACGTCCAGCGCTGCGCCAGTTGCCATGGCCCAAAGGCGGAAGGCGCACCGAACTGGGCGACGCCTGGCCCGGACGGATTGTTCCCAGCGCCGCCACACGATGACACAGGCCACACCTGGCATCATTCTGACCGGGTACTCTACGAAAGCATCCGGGATGGCATGAATGACCCGCTGCGGCCCGGTTCGCCGCTCCGTATGCCAGCGTGGGGCAGCACGCTCTCTGATGGTGAAATCCGCGCCATAATCAGCTACTTCAAGAGTCTATGGTTGGCAGAGCATCGACAGTACCAGTGGGAGGAAACGCTCAAAGATTTCAAACCAACCCCAACGCCACCATCTTGAGGAAAGAGGCAGAGCTTCAAGGGGCTGATGCAGTAGAAATGACGATCAATGTACTACATGGAGGAATAAATACTGATGGCTAAACGGCGAACCGCACGCGCCCAACCACGGCAATCACACCAGACCCGTAACCGATTGCAGATTGGCGTCGCGGTAGTTGTTGTCGCGGTTATCTGTATAGCAATCATCCTGCGGTTACAGAGCAGCAATAACCTGGCTGCTGGTTCGGCTGGAATGCCTACCCCAATCGGGTACCCGGAATCGGCCCAGGATATAGGAACGATGGTGGGGCGGCCAGCTTCCCCCTTCACTTTGCAGGATGACACGGGCCAAGCTGTGAGTTTCACCGGTGGTCAGGCAAGCCGGCCTACAGTGTTGATCTTTCACATGGGTTTCAGGTGACAGCTTTGTGTTGAGCAGCTCGGGGAGCTGCAAAAGTTGGCCTTAGACCTACAGGCGAAAGCCAATGTCTACGTCCTCAACGGTGACGCTCCGGCTCAGACGGCGCAAGTTCGGCAAGTCAGCAAAACTACGTTGCCAATCCTGCGTGACGAAACCCTGGCTGTCGCCACCCAATACGATTTTTTGCCCAAAGCAGGACAGCCGATGGGCAACATGTCTGGCGTCGCCCAAATGGGCTTCGTCATCATCGACACGAAAGGCATTATTCGGGTGCAGCGAGCCGACATTTACTTTGGCGAACATGCCGGGCAGATCTTGTATATCCTGAAAATTCTTTGAGGACCGTTGCAAGTTCTGGCTGGGAAACAACCGGTGAGTACAAATCGTCAATAGAAAGCAAATGCGTTCGAGCGGACTCTGGAGGTGCATATGCTGGCTGAACTGGGAATTGTGACGAGCGGGCTGGCGCTGCTGTGCGCTGTTTTCGGGCTGTTGGCATCGGCGTATGGCGCGTACAATCGCCTGGATCGTTGGGTGTTGAGCGCCCGCAATGCCACGCTGCTGACCTGGCCGTTACTGACTACTGCCTGCATCGCGCTAATCGCGGCGCAGGTGAGTGGGGAATTCAACATCGCCTACGTCTGGTCCACCACACAATCATCGGAGCCGCTGTTTTTCAAGATCACGGCGCTGTGGGGCGGTCAGCCTGGTTCGTTGATGTTTTGGGCGTGGGTGATGAGTACCTTCACCGGCGCGGCGCTCTTGCTCAACTGGCGCTCAGAACGTCGCCTAATGCCCTGGGTGGTCACTTTCACCATGGCGACGCTGGCTTTCTTCCTGATTCTGGTCGTGCTGTACGAAAACCCGTTCGCCCGTTACTGGACGATCCCCGGCGGCGAGGATGTAATTACAGCGGTGTTTGCCCCGGCTGGCGCTTCGTTGTTTCAGCCCTCGGACGGCCAAGGACTCAACCCGCTGCTGAGGCATCCCGGCATGGTTGCCCACCCGCCGATGTTGTACAGCGGTTATGTGGGCATGACCATCCCCTGGGCGTTCGCGATGGCGGCGCTGGCGTCCGGCCAACTGAACACCAACTGGATACGCGCCACTCGCCGCTGGACCCTGGTTGCCTGGTTGTTTCTCGGCTTGGGCCTAATTCTGGGCGGGCGTTGGGCGTATGACGTTCTTGGCTGGGGCGGCTATTGGGGCTGGGACCCGGTGGAGAATGCGGCACTGCTGCCCTGGTTGACCGGTACGGCCTTCCTACACAGCGTCATGATCCAGGAGAAGCGGGGCATGTTGAAAGTCTGGAACATGTTCTTGATCATCCTGACGTTTCTGCTGGTCATTCTCGGCACGTTCAGCACGCGCAGCGGCATCGTGGCAAGCGTGCATTCGTTCGCGCAGAGTCCCATCGGTACACCGATGCTGGTCTTTATTGCGATCATGCTGCTCGGCTGCCTGGGGCTGTGGGTCTGGCGCTGGCAGCGCGGCGATCTCGCCAGCGACAACCAGCTGGATGCTTTGATCAGCCGCGAAAGCATGTTTGTCCTCAACAACTGGATTTTCGTCGGCATCGCCGTCATGGTTCTATGGGGTACGTATGCGCCTATATTTACCGAACTAATTCGCAATGAAAAGATTACACTTGGCGCGGAGTATTACCGTGCAGTTGTTGTTCCCCTGTTCGGCGCGTTATACGTGCTGATGGGCGTCGGGCCACTGGTGGCCTGGAAGAAATCGTCGCTAGCGGCTTTAGGGAGGACTATCCGTATCCCGGTGACGCTGACCACCGTGACGTTGATCTTCCTGTTTGTGACGGGCACACAAAGCCCCGGCGCGCTGTTCAGTTATGCCCTCATCGCTTTCGCAGGCTACACGACGCTCGTAGAATTTTATCGAGGAGTGCGAGCGCGGACGAGTCGCGGCGAGACTGCGATTACAGCGCTGTGGAAGCTGTTCGGACGTAACCGGCGTCGCTATGGCGGATACTTTATCCATCTAGGCGTGGTGGTCATGGGGATCGGGACTATCGGCAGCACGGTCTACCAACAGCAGACGCAGGAAACGCTCAATCCGGGCGATACGATCACGCTTGGCAACATGTCGATGGTTTTTAAAGACGTATTTCAGGCCGACGCTGTTGACGGACGCGGCATGGTGGTGGCTGATGTTAGCGTTTACCGTGCTGGGCAATATGTCGGTGATGTCCGGCCCCGTAAAGACTTTTTTGGCCCGAAAGCCAACCCCATGACCATCGCCGGTCAATATAGCACGCTGGAAAGCGACTTCTACATCCTGCTTAACTCGTGGGAAGGTAACCGCGTTACGTTCAAGGTTTTCCTCAATCCGCTGGTCAATCTCGTCTGGTGGGGTGGGATCATGTTAATGATCGGGACAGCTATTGCGGCGTGGCCGTCGTCAGAGCGCGACGCAGCGGTACAGACATTAGAATCAAGAGTATTGGGTCAATTGCAAACTGCGAGCGATTAGCGAGTGAGATTTTATCCCATGAAGCGCGTCATTTTGCCTATCGCCGGAATTGCCACTGCATTGCTCGTCTTGGCTCTATTCAATACTAATGTACCCTTGCCAGGACGCTCAATCGTCCACGCTCAAGGGGTTGCAACGGCGACTTCCCGCCCTGTGAGTGATAACGAGGTCAACCAGATTTCGAGGAACCTGTATTGCCCGGTTTGCCCGAACACACCGTTGGAGGTCTGCGAAACAGCAGCCTGCGCCCGCTGGCGCGAAGAGGTCCGCGATCTGTTGGCGCAAGGCAAAACAGAGGCACAGATACGACAGTATTTCATTGAGCGTTTCGGTGTCAGAACGGTCGGCACACCAACCGATCCAACCTCGCAACTGTTGAACATTGTGCTTCCTTTTTCCCTGATCGGGCTGATCGGCATCGGCATCGCGTTCAGCCTGCGGCGTTGGCGCAGCAACAAACGCAGCAAGCCGGATCGGGACATTATCAGGAATTCTGAGGTGTCGCCCGACGATTATCGGGCGCGGCTCGAAGCAGAGCTAGAGGAACGGGATTAATGGGCCGATGGATACGACCCGCACAATGGCTGTTTCTTTTCGACACAAGGGTACTCAAGGAGAACAAAATGCGGCGTTGGTCCCTCATTCTCGGCCTTGTTGCGATTGTGACATTTCTCTCCGTGCTGATTCGGCCCGCAGTTGTGCTTGCCCATGAGCGCCGTACCATCGCGGGTAAGTATGATGTCGAAGTTGGCTGGGATAAAGAACCGGCGCTCGTCGGTCAATTGAACGGAGCCTTGATCAACATCACCAAAACTGGGACGGAAGATGGAATCGAAGGCGTAGACAGAACGCTCAAAGTTCAGATTGCCTATGGAGGCAACGCACCCAAAGAATTCGCCCTGCACTCTGTCGAAGGTCGGAAAGGTTACTATGTTGCGGACATATTGCCCACACGCACAGGCAGCTATATCTTCACCTTTGTCGGGCAAATAGAAGATACGCAGGTCAATGAAAAGTTTGAATCCGGGCCTGGGCGCTTTGATGATGTGGATTCGTTGGATTCAGTTTCATTCCCGGCAGCTTCATCCGATAGTGCGCCCACATCCAGCGACGTGAAGGCCGCACGCGACGCCGCCGATAGCGCTCGCACGCTGGCAATTGTCGGGATCGTGGTCGGCATTCTCGGATTGTTCGTAGGCATTGCGGCGCTCGTTTCGCGCCGCCGCGCGTAAGAAAGGCTGATCCTATGCGGCATCGATGGCGGTGGCGACTGCTGATTGGGCTTTTTACTGTTGTGCTGCTGTCCGGCGTGATCCGGGTAAGCGCACACGCCAATCTCGTCCGCTCCGAACCCGCTGCCAACGCCGTACTTGACGCCGCTCCGACACAGCTTCGACTGTGGTTTTCCGAAGCTCCAGAGCCGCGCTTTTCTGAAGTACAGCTTTTCGACAAGACTGGTCGGCGGGCGACCGGAGTTGGATCCCCGCAGTTGGATTCGAAGGACAACAAACTGCTGGTAGCATCGCTCCCACCACTTCCATTTGGAACGTACACAGTTGCTTGGCGGGTAGTTTCGGCAGTTGATGGACACGCTGTAGCTGGCGCTTTTGCCTTTGTGATCGGACGTAATCAGATTCCGGCGGGAGGTATACGACCGACATTAAACGGTATGGCCGCAGATAGCTCAAGTGGTCCAACTATCCCTGGTGTCGCCACCCGCTGGCTAGGCTACCTCGGTCTGGCGATGCTGACTGGCGGGTTCGCCTTCGTCCCACTGGTTCTCCAACCGGCACTACGGTCAGCCGGTACTCGACCAATGCAGAAGCGTTCCCCGGCTTCCCCGCCGATCCTTGCACGATATGTATCGGCGTCATACACGCCCGCACTGTTCACTCTGTTGACGACGGGTTGGCTCTTAGCCCTTATTGCCACGCTGGCCGGAGCGGTCCTACAGGCTGCGACAAGCGCCAGTGTTGAACCTTGGGCTGTACTAGGTTCACCGCTTGTAACGCTGTTGAACGCTACAAGGTATGGAACTCTGTTCTGGGTGCGCTTGATAATCCTGTTATTGATCGGCCTTTTGCTTCCTTCTAAGCACAAGCATACTACTCTTCGTATTTGGTGGATGGGGCTGGGATTGAGCAACATTGTACTTCTTATTACAAGCCTGGGCAGCCATGCGGCGGCCAGCCCAACCCTTTTTTTCCCGTTGCCGTCGATTGGCTCCATCTGGCAGCGGTAGGTATCTGGGTTGGCGGCCTGGTTGCACTTTTGATGATGCTGACGCGGTTGCGCCATGCGAAAGAAATCAGTCCTGCCCGGGCCATCGCCGGTCTGGTAGCTCGTTTTTCACAGGTGGCTACCGTTTGCGTGGCGATACTCGGTGTCACCGGCATTTACCAGGCGCTTGTTGAGGTTGCAGACTGGACCAATTTGATTGACACCTGGTATGGTCTGACGCTGCTGTTCAAACTCATTCTACTTGTGCCACTACTTGGGTTTGCAGCGCTGAATCTATTGCTTGTCAAGCGCCGCCTGGCACAAGCCATCGTTGCCCCTGACGAGGAAAAGGCGATCCAGCCCTGGTACCACGTCGTCCGTCAGAGCGTCAGCAGTGAGATTATCTTTGTCACAATAGCCCTCGTAGTTACCGGCGCGCTCACCAGCCTGCCACCGGGGCGCGATGCGTTCGGTTCCGGCCTGATAGCGCGCGGCGAGGCTGCCGATTTGCGAATTATCCTGGTCACTGATCCGGGGCAACCGGGGATGAATACCTTTAACATATACCTCCGAAATGGGATCGGTCTTCCCGTTGCGAATGCTGAGAAAGTGGCGCTCATCTTCACCGCGGTCGAGCACGAAATGGGCAAAACTGAGGCCGTAGCTGATAACGTGGGAACGGGTCACTACGTCGCTCAAGGTGGGTATGTGTCGATGTACGCCACCTGGCGGGCTGAAGTCTTGGTGCGTCGTCTGGGCCAGGACGATGTACGGGCCACACTTACATTACCGATGGGGCCGATCACCGATCAGTCTAACAGTGGACTCTCACTCGGTTACCTGTTGAGGTTCTTTCTTGGGCTAGACATCATACTCGGCGGCATTATAGTTCTTTATCGGGCGCAACGCCTGAGCCGAGTCCGGCGATGGATTGGCCGGATAGCAGCCATCAGCGGCTTGCTGGTGCTAGGTCTCGGCTTCGCTACTATCGTGAATACCCTCATCAGCACTGCTTACTCAACGGGCGCTCAACGGGATCAGGTTGTGGTTGATCCCGCCTTACTCAGTCGCGGGAAGCAAATCTATCAAGCCAATTGCGCTTCGTGTCATGGCGACTCGGGGCGCGGCGATGGGCCCTCTGGCGTAACACTCAAGCCACCGCCCGCCAACCTCCAGGTTCATTTGCAAGCAGGAAACCATTCGGACCGGCAGATCTTTGAATGGATCAGCAAAGGTATCTCCGACACCGCAATGCCAGCCTTCAATGATCGCCTTACTCCAACGGAGATAGGGTATGTACTCAACTATATACTGACCTTCGCACAGTAAGCTGTAGACCCGCGCCGGTACACGTAGTGGAGGTCAGAGAGCGAGCTTGAGGATAACAGATATGGCACAAACGACCGAAAAACCAGTTGCGACGCGCAAGAAGAATCCACTGATCATGGTTGCCGTCATGGTTGTCCTGCTTGGGATTGTAATTGGGCTTGGTGGCGCGTTTGTCCAGGCCGGTCGAACCCAGCTTACAAGCGGCCCCGCGCCTGATTTCACACTTCCAACGTATGATGGCCGCGAATTCACGTTGAGTCAGCAGCATGGCAAAGTTGTATTGATCAACTTTTGGGCGAGTTGGTGTGGCCCGTGTCGCGCGGAAGCGCCTGAGCTCAATGCGATCTGGGATGAATATAAAGATCGTAACTTTGCGATGATCGGAGTCGGTTACCTCGATAACGAAAAGGACGCGCGCGCTTTTCTAAAAGAGTTCGGCGTCCAATTCATGACTGGCCCCGATGAGGGTACGAAGATCGCTAAAGCATACAATATGAAGGGTGTCCCAGAAACTTTTATTGTTGATAAACATGGCAACCTGGCGAAAACCATCATAGGCCCAACCACAGCTCGTGACTTGAGTCAGATTCTTGATAGGCTGCTGGCGGAACCAGCGGCATCTAGTACATCACCAAGATGAGTTTGACAGGCTATAAATCGACTTTGTAGTGGTGACAGCCCGGCAAGTTAAGGTTATTGGTGTACTCATGGATAACCTAAAAAGACATCAGAGGATGTAAAATGAAGGGATGGCAAAGCGACAATTTGAATTGAATGCGACAGAAATGGGAGAATTCCGGCAGGCGGAGCAGCAAACGCGAGACGTTCACGAACTGAAGCGGTTGCAAGCGGTGCGTTTGTACGGGAGCAGGGTCAGCATGAGGGAAATCGTGAACCTGGTTGCCTGCGGGGAGAGCAGCGTGCGGCAGTGGGTGCAGGGCTATCAGCAAAATGGACTGGGCGCGCTCAGGTCGCACTGGCGCGGTGGGAATGCCCACAAGCTCAGCCAGCAGCAGCGAGCCGAGCTGCGACAGCGCTTGCGGCAATATTGCCCGCTGGATTTGCATATCAGTCAAGGGCAGTTTTGGACGGTCAGCGATTTGCGCATCGCCGTTCAGGGGTGGTATGGCGTGAGCTATCACAGTGACGACTCCTATCTGAACCTATTGCACAGCAGCGGCTTGAGCTATCAGCGGGCGAGCGGGTCTATCGTTCGCGCCCCAGCCAAGCGGCGATTGCCCAATTTGAAGCTGAGTTAGAAAAAAAGTGACCGATTTTCTGCAAGATCATCCTCACGGAGTAATCCTGAGCATGGATCAACTCAGCCTTTACTTTCAAGCGACTACCACCCGTGTTTGGTCGCCCGTGGGACAACCCCCGCGCGTCTGGGTCACACCGCAGCGCCGCTGCTGCCACTTTTACGGCGCGCTCAATCTGCGCAGCGGGCAGGAGCTTGCTGTGCCGTTACCGGCTCAAACTACCGACTTGACCGTTCATTTCTTGCGCCACCTGTTAAGCTGTTTTCCGCACTGCCCCATCCTTGTGTTATTGGATCGCGCCCCCTGGCATCGCGGGCAAGCCATACAACAACTGCTGAAGGAAGAACCGCGCTTGGAATTGGTGTACTTCCCACCGGGTTGCCCGGATTTAAACCCCCAGGAGCATGTTTGGAAACTGACGCGCGACGCTATTAGTCATAACCACTTGCTCCCTGACTTTGGTCGCTTGTGTGCCACATTTCTCGCTTATTTGGAGCGTACTTTGTTTCCCATTGATGTCCTGTCTCGCTTTGCCCCTGCCATATTGTATGAGGTTTAATTCGGTTATCCATAACGGTACTTTGTTGACTCCGGACAGTGCTGAATCAGTGATACAAATGGATCGGGTCATGCTGCCGTTCAAGGATTGAAATCCAGATCTGTCAATTGGCTCCAGCAGGGCGATCTTTCCCGTGTCAACAAAGTACCGATAAGTACAAGCAAATTGAAAACGTTGGGTGTTTGCGGTCAATTCTCGCGTGATTACCCTTCATTTTCTATGTGGTTGTACTTAGCTAAAGAGCGACCATTGCCGCTTAGTGTCCTTGTAAACTTACCTATGAGGTGATCTGGCAATAATTATGATGAAATATCGTATTCGCTGGGCACTCTTTTCAGTCATTCTCATCGTCCAACTTACGATAGCGCGCACGAGCGCCTATGCCGACGGCAGCCTTTGCCCAGCCAAGCCATCAACCAGCTGCACTTTGGGTCTATCGACATTCCAGTATCAGTTACTGCTTGGCGAGATGGCTGCTCATCCGATGCCCGATGTCCGCCCGCTGAACGTTGACGAAAGCGAACTCGGACGATCAAGCTTGTACCGTGTGGTTGGCGGAAGTACGGCGCTCTATGACGCTCCGAACGGCAGTGTCATTGACGTACGTAATACCGGGTTCAACTATATCGCTGTGCGCTCAGTCCAGGACGGTTGGGCCGAAATACTGCGGGGTCGCTGGGTACGCGCCAACAGACTCACGCAGGCCAACGCATCAATCTATGCCGGGGTACTCATCGAAGAGCCATTAGCCTATCCAATGGCCTGGGTTCTCCAGCCTACCCAACCGAGTTCGCTTCCTGGCGTCAAGCCAGACCCGACGACCGCCATGATCGAGCGTTACACCCGAGTCAACATTTTCGCAACGGTCAAAGTCGGCGATTGGGAATGGTATCTGGTTGGCCCTAAACAGTGGCTCGAACAACGCCGCGTGGCGCGAGTGTTGCCTGTTGCCCGGCCTGCCGGCGTCAAGGGGCGCTGGGTTGCCGTGGACCTCTATGAGCAAGTCCTGGTCGCCTTCGAAGATGATCGTATGGTCTTCACCACCTTGATCTCGTCTGGCCTGCCCAGGCCCGGCTTTGGTACTAACCAGGGATTGTTCCGCATGTGGGCGCGCCGACTATTACCATCTGGTAGGAGTACCCTACATTATGTATTTCGATGGAGCCATCAGCTTTCATGGCACGTATTGGCACGATGGATTTGGCTATCGCCGTAGTCACGGTTGTGTCAATATGTCGATCACCGATGCACACTGGCTGTACGACTGGACGAGTGGCTTCTTCGCCGATGCTTGGGTGTACGTGTATACCAGTCGCAATGAGATAAAAATGGGCTAACAATCGTAGCCATGCATCCATTTTCTGGTCAGCGTAATGGGTGCTGGCTGACCCGATTGTTCCTGCTGAAATACTGCAAATAAAGGAGCCACTTGCATGTTCCATAAACCATTAGGAGCCTTTGTTTTCTTGATGGGAGTGATCGGTATTCTGGCCGTTGCCCAAAGTGCTTCTCGTTCAGTGAATGCTGCCGGATTGCTTGCTTCCAGCCAAACGCCTACCCCAACCTGCGGGCCAAGTACAACCCCATGCAAATATATACCGTTGCCCGAACCCAAGCAGATCAAATTCGACCAGGCAGCCGTTGCCAAGATCGATTTGAAGGGCTTCCCAATCGTGCCGACGATCACAAGCAATGTCAGCGCAATTTACGCTGAAGCGTTGCGCCGGGGCAATAACCCGCGCGTCTTCTCCAAAATCGGTGACTGCATTACCGCAACGCCCAACTTTTTGGAGTCGTTTTACAGGAAAGATTACGCACTCGATAGGTATGTCTCGCTCCAGAAGGTCATCGACTACTTTAGCCGAGTTCCGGCGCGCGGTAACGCGGCTGAATTCGACTCATTCGGCAACCCCGGCCTGGCCGCTATCAGTGGGTTTAACGCAGCAGGAGTTCTGGACCCTATATGGTCGGATCCCAAGTGGTGCAAGGCCGATGAGTCGCCGTTAAGCTGCGAGTACCGCGTGTCTAAGCCCGCTTTTGCTTTGATCATGTTTGGTACAAACGATCTCAAATCGATCAAACCTGATGAATACGATTTTTACCTGCGCCGCGTCATCGTCCAGACCGTAAATTCTGGCGTGGTACCGATACTGAGCACCTTCCCTACCCAGCCGGGCTTGACGGAAAAATCCGTATTGTACAACCAGATCACAGCCGGGATTGCCGTCGATTACGATCTGCCGCTGATCAACCTGTGGCTGGCGCTTGAGCCTTTGCCAAATAAAGGCATCGATCCGGAGAATCCAACGCACATGACGAAGCCACAAAGCGGGCAAAGCGCATCCCTTGCCGAGGCCGACCTGCAATTCGGCTACAACGTTCGTAATCTGGTAACGCTTCAGACACTGGAAGCTATTTTGAAAGTGGTCGATCCCGACGGGCTGAAGTAGAGCGAAGTTTTCGTCATCGTGCCAGCACGATAAATCCGGGAAGGAACTCGCTATGCGCGACAATCGCCGCGTTGATGAATTATCTATCGAAGAACTTGAGCGCACTTTGGCGATTCGTAAACGTGAGGCGCGAATCGGCCGCCTACACTACCTGGAAGGTTGGGGACGGCGGGTCGTTGTACCGGCCAGCCAAAGAGCACTGAATAAGACTGAGGTGGAAGCAAACCTGCCACTGCCTCAGCCTGTCAACCCGCCAGTGGGGTCACCACATAGCTACTGCGAGGATGCACCGCACTTTGAAGATGAATATGGGGCATGTCCCAAACATGGCAGGGGACAGGGCCGGTCAGTAAGACTGTGGAATCGCCTATTCCTGATTGTCGAAGTGGCCGCGGTGCTGGGACTGTTACTCCTGTTCATTGCCTTGTTCCAATCCCTCCAGGAGATTAGCCAAACGTCGGCCAATATCCAGGCAGACTATCAGGCGACTGCTAGATCCGGGCTAATCCTTCCGACTGCAACCCCCATCATCAATATTGCCTCGGTTGTGCTTCCAGTCGGCCACAAGGTAAACGTGAACGATAGAGGTGTAGTTTCGGCGTCCCCCAATCTGGATGAGGTGCCTGCGCAATACCGGGAGCAGTATCGGGTGTTCATGACGCAGCCACAGATACAGCCCACCTCCCGGGCAGAGGGGCCCGTTCGCATCCAGATTCCGAAGATTAACGTCGATAGCGCGGTCGTCAGCGGGGATACCTGGGAGTCATTGAAACTTGGAGTCGGCCACCATATCGGGAGTGAAGATCCGGGTCAGCGAGGCAACATCGTGCTGTCGGGTCACAACGATGTCTACGGCGAAGTTTTCCGACACCTAGATCAGTTGGCACCTAGTGACACGATCGTGGTCAGTAGTATTACCGGGGATTATACCTACATTGTCCAGGAACGTCAGATTGTCAATCCGGATGCTGTGTGGGTATTGGACTCGCGCGGCGACACACATCAGTTGACTCTCATCTCATGCTACCCGTATCGGGTCGATAATAAGCGTATCGTTGTGTTTGCGACATTGCAATCATAGATAAGGCGGGTAATTGCGAAACCAGTCGAGCGTGCGAGACCTGAGTTGTCAGTCAAAATGATTCAACTTACTATGCCACGAACTAGCGCCCATGTCAGCGACAACCTTTGCTTGGCTAAGCCGCTGACGGGCTGTACGTTTGGCCTACTAACATTCCAGTATCAGTTGCTTCTTGCCGAGGTGATCGCTCATCCAGCACCTGATGTCCGCCCCCTAGAAGTTGACGAGTGCGAACTCGGACGCTCTGCCTTCTACCGGGTCGTTAGTGGAAGTAAGGACCACTGACTTGCGCTTGATCCATATTGAATACGTGGCAGGACGGCGGGAATGTTTTCAAGGTACGGCTGTTCGACCTAGCCGCTACAGACTGCGACATTAGGCGGCAGGGAAAGTCCATATCTTTGAGCAGGAGGACGGGGCTTGTCGATTGATGCTTATGGAATCCATATCGGACCATTGTATATCCACTTTTACGCCTTGATCCTGATGGCGGGAATGGTTGCCGGAGCGTGGCTCACAGCACGACGCGCTAAGGCACACGGGTTCGACCCGGAGCATGTCTGGAATGGGTTGATGTGGGCGGTGATTCCGGGCTTGATCGGAGCGCGGATTTACCACATCCTGACCCCTTCGCCCGCATCAGGACTGACAACCGCCTACTACTTGCAGCATCCCGAACAAATACTGGCGATCTGGAACGGCGGATTGGGCATTTACGGTGCGGTTGTAGGTGGCGCGATCGGCGTGTGGATTTATGCTCGCCGACATCGACAGCCAGTAATTGCATGGTTTAACCTGGCGGCGCCGGGCTTGGCGCTGGGGCAGGCCATAGGGCGCTGGGGCAACTTCGTGAACCAGGAATTATACGGCGCTCCAACCACCCTGCCCTGGGCGATCCTGATCTCGCCGGAAAAACGCTTGCCCGGCTACGAGAACGTTGCGACATATCATCCATTGTTCCTGTACGAGTCAATCCTGAATCTAACTGCTTGCTTGGCGTTACTGTATATTGGACGACGCCTTGCTGACCGTCTACGTGACAGCAATCTGTTCCTATTTTACCTGATGATGTATCCGGTAATCCGTATCCTGATGGATTTCCTGCGGCTCGATAGCGCAGAGGTTGGCAGCATCACCTTTGCGCAACTGGTATCAGGAATTGTGTTCAGTGGGGCATTGATAACGTTGATCGTCCGCCATCGCCAAACGGTGTCCGATCAACAGATACCAGGTGCCAGGCAAAGCTCAAAACGGGCGGACGCGCCCGATCGCTGATACCAATCGTATTCGGGATTTTCACTCCCGTCAGTTGTTTCAGTGATTGTTCGCATCTTATATGGAGATTGCTCAACCTTGAAATTGAACCGGATAAGTACGGTCGTCATCATTGGCGTCGTGCTCATCGCCATCGGTGTTATCGTCGGCTTAACAGCCAACTGGATGCCGGTGCAGGCGTCAGCGGAAGCCGCCAGCGTTGACTCGTTGTTCAACGCCATGCTTGCCATTGCGACAGTCGTGTTCCTGATTGTCGAGGGCGGGATTATCTACTCGATTGTGCGCTTCCGACGCAAAGCAGGCGATGACTCGGACGGGCCACCCGATCATGGTAATACGGCACTGGAAGTGACGTGGACGGCTATCCCGGCGGTGGTCGTCTTCCTCCTCACCATTTACAGCTACAAAGTCTTTTCGGATATTCAAGCGCCACAGGATAACGAAACGGTCATCGGCGTGACTGGCCAACAGTTCCAGTGGACGTTTACCTACCCATATGAGCCGTTTGCCGACCTGACACCTGAACAGAACAAGGCGGCCAAAACCAGCATGGTCAGCAACGAGTTGCATGTACCGTCTGGTCGTCCGGTACGGGTTGAAATCACGTCAGTTGACGTGATTCACGGTTTCTACGTGCCAGAGTTTCGCGTCAAACAAGATGCGATACCTGGTCGCACGACGACGGCGCGCTTTACACCGACCGAAAAAGGGATATATACCGTTGTTTGCAGCGAGCTATGTGGAGCAGGCCACGCTCAGATGCGCAACCCGGTACTTGTCGAAGACCCAGCAGAGTATGATGCCTTTATAGCCAATTTGCGCTCAAAGGCGAGATTAGCTGCTACCGACCCCAGGCGACCTGAACGTGGCAAGCAATTAATTGTCCAGAAGTACCCATGTGGAAGTTGCCATACCCTCGACGATGCTGGATTGAAGGGCATTGTCGGGCCACCGGTGAACGGTATAGCGACCAAGGCACAGAACAACGTTGATAACCGCCTCAGCCGCAGCGGCGTGAAGACCGCCGAAGAGTATCTCCGCCTATCGATTGTTAATCCAAGCGCGTACCTCGTGCCGGGCTACCAAGACTTGATGCCGAAAAATTTCGGTGATCCAAGTGTGATGCCGGAAGACGACCGAGAGGCCATCGTCAACTACCTGTTGACACAGAAGTAGATACAGAAATAGGTTCTTTCAATGTTTTGGTGAATCTGGATCGTGCTCTTCGGCACTGCAGCTTGGTAGGTAGTCAAGGCGCATCGGCAGTACACATATGGCTGCCAATCGCTAGCTGGGTAAGGCGCTTGGCAGCCGTGGCATCGGAAAATGCGATAGCCTAAGCTCGTCTATTTCTGATACTCGCGGGTGTTCTGAAGACTGACAACCCGGACACGTCATTGACTTCGGCTTTCTTCTTGGGGAAGGGTTAGGATAGCCGATTCATAACACCTTTCCCAATCCGCGTTCTCATTCCTGACACTTCCTTCTTCGATATGAGGTAGAACTCAGTTTTGTGGTTAAAATCGAGGCTATGACCTCAACATCTGATCATAGTGCTGATCATGGTGCGCAATCGCAGCGGCGGATGCTGAATCTGGCCGTGTTTGCCAGTGGCATGACGACGCTGGCCGTCGAGTTTTGCGCGTCGCGGCTGCTGGGCAACATCTTTGGGACGAGCAACCTGGTCTGGGCCAACGTCATCGGCTTGATCCTGATCTACCTGACGGCGGGCTATTTTATCGGTGGGCGTTTGGCGGATCGCTCGCCGCGCCACGTCACCCTGTATCGCCTGATCGCGTGGGGCGCGTTCTTCAGCGGGCTGGTTCCGCTGGTAGCGCGGCCCGTCCTGAGCGCGGCGGCACAGGCTGTCGCGGGCTTTGATGCGGGCGTGGCGCTCGGATCGTTGGTCGCCGTGCTGGTGCTGTTTTCGGTCCCGGTGACGCTGGTGGGCTGTGTGTCGCCCTTTGCGATCCGGCTGGCGCTGCGGGACGTGGCCGACGCCGGGCAAACCGCCGGGCGTATGTATGCCATCTCGACGTTGGGCAGCATCCTGGGGACGTTTCTGCCGGTGCTGTACCTGATCCCGGAGGCGGGAACTTCGCGGACATTTCTGTATTTTTCCGAGTTCCTGATGCTGGTCGGGCTGGTTGGGCTGGCGCTGCACAGCCGCCGGGCCGCGCGGCAACTGGCCTGGATGCCGCCACTGCTGCTCGTCGTGTCGCTGCTGGCGATCAATGGCCCGCTGCGCCCGGCCCCGGTCAATATGAATCTTCTCTACGATAAGGACTCCGCATACAACTACATTCAGGTCATGGAGTTGCAAAAGCCGCAAGGACGTTTTGCCGCCGGAACACGCTTTTTGCTGCTGAACGAGGGCCAGGGCATTCATTCCGTGTGGAGTCCGGGGCAGACGCTTTATGGCGGCACGTGGGATATGTTCATGGTTGCGCCGTTCTTCAACGCGCCGCCCTACAGCCCGCAGAACGTCAAGAGCCTAGCCATCATCGGGCTGGCGGCGGGAACCATCGCCCACCAGTACACAGACGTGTTTGGCCCGGCAGTGCAGATCGACGGCATTGAGATCGACCCGGCCATTGTCGAGGCCGGGCAGCGCTACTTCGACATGCGACAGCCGAACCTGAGTGTTATCATCGAGGATGGGCGGCTGGCGCTGCACCGCTCCACGAAGCGCTACACTGTGATCGGAATCGATGCCTACCGCGTGCCTTACGTCCCCTGGAACCTGACCACCGTTGAGTTTTTCGCCGACGTGCGCGATCATCTTACGCCGGATGGCGTGGTCGTGATCAACGTCAGCCGGACAGTCAATACGATCACGAAGCAGCATGATCGGCGGCTGATCGAGGCGATGAGCCACACCATGCAGCAGGTGTTTCCAAGCGTCCACACCATCGACGTGCCGAACTCGTTCAATACGATCCTGGTCGGGACACCTGCGCGAACCGTTGCCGCCAACCTTGCGGCGAACCGGGCCGCGCGGCCCGCCAACAGTCCGGCGCTGCTGACAACGGCGCTGGACGCGGCCATCACAGCCGTCACCCCGACGGTGGCCTCGGACGTTCTATTTACCGATGACCGGGCCCCGGTAGAAACGATCATCAATTCGATGGTGATCGATTTCCTGACAGGCGGTGGAGCAAGCCAGTTCAGTTATTAGTGATGGGTGGATAACTATGACAATGCCTGTTGATTGATTATCTCCATTATTTCTTGTACGATGAAACTTCATAGATATGATAACCATACCGGTTATAGATGAGCGTGAGGTCTGAGGAACCTACGTCACTCCGTCCCTAGGGGAAGATGATATACCGAATACGGTACGTATCGAACAACGACCGCTGTTCGTCCGCATTCATTGCTCCGGCGAAGAACCGGCGGGCTTGCTCGCGCTTCATGTCGAGGCGGATCGTCTCCGGCCCATGCCCAATAAAAGCCCTTAGGCTCGTCCGCACAGGCAGGTAGTTGCCCGTGTCGAATTCGGACAGCACGATTGCATCGTCGGCGGCATGGGCATTCAGCCAGTCCAGCGCGGCGATCTCCTCCTCCGTGTGAAACAGTCGGTTCGCCGGATCGCGCCACTGCGTCGCCAGGATACACAGCGGTATGAAGATACCTTCCAGCAGGCGGCGCTGCACCCCGATTGGCAGGTAGGCCAGCACCGGTCCGGCAACAATCCAGGCAGGCAGCAGCAAGTACGGTGCCGCTCGCTGCCCGCGACGCCACGCCCAACGGATCCCCGGTAGGGCGAGCGTGGCAAGCAGCCCATAACCGAAAACGTAGTGCAGTGGATGCGGTGAGGGCAGAAGATTTTGCCCTACCCATGCGCTCATGATCGGATTCGTCGCAAAAACGTATGCGCTATAGATGAGGAGCGGAGCTGGGACTATCGCGCAAACGGCACAGCGCCAGACCAGCCGTGTCATGAAGCGGCGATTACCCAGTAGCGCTGCCAGCCCCCATACGCCCAGAATGGCGTAGACCACCGCCACATAGAACGGCACACTCAGACCCAGCACCACCCAGCACAGCCCAGGGAAACCATCGACGCGCCCCGTCGAGTACCAAAGTGTGGAAGGTCAGCATCAGGCCGCCAAGCAATGCCGTGCGTGCTAGTGCCAGGTGCGGCAGACCGTATAGCAGGTAAAATGTATACCCCTCCGGCACGAACATGTCGACTGGCAGCGAACCGAGCCAGTTTCCCAGGCCAAGTAGGGTCAACAGCCAGCCGAATCCACTACCCAGGCGCACCAGAATCAGCGCCAGCCAGCGCAATGACCGTTTGACAATGAACGCGGCGATGAAGCGATACGTGACCAGGATCAGCAGGATACCCAACACAATCCGGCTAATGTGGAAAACCCACAGCATCGCGTCTACAAAGGCAGGGGTCGATGGCGAAGCAAACAGCGCAGCGAGCTTCCCCTCTGCTAGGTAAGGCGTGAACAGGAACGCGCCGTCATGCGGCTCGGACGTGTAGACGATGTGAAACAACCAGCCATCGACGGCGCCTTGGCGCATCTTGGCGAGGTAACTGTTGGCGTCGTCCACGCCGAACATAAACCAACCGAAGCGCCAACCGTCGCGTTGGGCCGCGGCCCCAGCTAGGTAGGGCAACGTTGTCAGTATCATCACTGCGAGGGCGAACAGCGCCACGCTGCGCCATTCACGGCTCATGATGCCTGGCTTGTTCACGGCGGCGTGTCCTTGATATGATATCTGGCAACATGCCAAGTGAAGCATACTGGCGCGAGATGTTGTAGCCCGGCGCTGCGGCAATCACCGGTTTGCTGTCACAACCGGCTGTCAGCTCCCAACCTGGCACCCAGGCCATACCGTTCACATCTCATTCAACCGCGATCCATTGCCCACTCCTATGGCCTGGCCTTAGCAACGACGGGCGGTGTGAAGCTGCCGTTCTGAACCTGTACGAGTTTATCAGTGGCAAGCGAGAAGTTAGGATTGAATATCAGCGCACGCTTGAAGTCCTCAATCGCCTGGTTCGTTTTGCCCAATGCTGCTTCTGCCATCCCCCGCCAGTAAAACGTCTCCTCCACGTAGGCCGTCGTCTGCAAGGTTGTTTGCGCCAACGCCATCACATTAGCGTAATTTCCCACGTTATAGTATGCCTCGTAAGGCGTGAACTGGTACCACAGCATGCGAAACGGCAGACCACCGCCCACGCTCCATGCCTGGTCAAAAACTGTTGCTGCGTCCTTGTATCGGCCCAGCAAGGCGAAACTGCTGCCCATATTAAACCAGGCAAAGGGATTGTTCGGCTTTGCCGATGCTTCAGCGCGAGCCACGCTTAGTGCGTACTGTGCATTGTAAGTGAGGTCTGCGTGAGGGCCGAGGATCGCGGCCAGTTCCGCTTCGCGCTCTTTAGGATATATCACGATGTACAGGCGATTGAACTGCTGCCAGTGTTCGTCAAGGTCGTCGTATTTTTCGCGGCGTCCCAGATGGTCCGAACCATCGCCCAAGTACGTATCAAGCCCGTAGAGCACACCCTGATTATCATCGTAGCCAATCACAGTCAGGTAATGGCCCATCCAGCCCTCGCCTGCAACGTCATAGCCCTTTTCCAGGATAACCGCAAATCTCTGAGATACCAATCGTTTGATCAGATTCAGATCACCCGCTACGCGCATGAGTGCTCGGACGGCTGTTTTTTCATTGACATAGCGGAGCATCTGCCACGGGCTAACATTCTTATCTTCCCGGTTCGGCTTCAGGAAAGCAGCTATTTCATCCTGAGTCCCCTTCCAACTGTAGTACTGCAGCGCTTGAGTCAGGTTAGCGGGGCCACAATTATTCCAGCCTTGCGGTACCCACTTGAATCCATCGCTGTGGAAGCTGGTTGGTACGGGAATCAGCGTGGGGGCCAGAGTCGGAGGAAGAGTCGCCGTCGGTTGCGAGGGCAGTGTTGCGTGTGGTATTGGGTGGGCGGGCAATACGGTTACTGCCGGGGTATCGACTGTGACCGCCAAGCTCGGAGACCCACCTGCCAAGCTATTGTCACTTGCGGACAGGTCTGGACTCTGCACGGGGGTGAGGCTCGCAACAGGCGTCGCCAACAGGGTCAGCGCGTTGGGGTTGGTCGCGGCAATGGTTGGCAGAAAATCAAAAGCGTGCGTAGGCTGAAGGACTGCCATAAAAGGCATTCGCCGAATGATCGAGGCCTGTTGTTCAGGTAACAAAGCTCGAAATAGTATTGGCGTCACGATCAAAACGAGCATAGTGAATCCGGTACATAACACCATTGTCAGCCCGCCGCAGCCGAGCACCCACTTAATTGGGTTGACTTGGCGGCCAGTCGGTTGAGCAGGCTGCGGTGCATGTGTCCGCGCCGGAGTTATGGTCGGAGCCGAATCGGCGTGTAGTGCATGCTGGACTCTGACCTCAATATCATTTGGCCTGAGTCGATGCTGATTCGACATGTAACCTCCTAAATTTCCGATCTGGACATCACTACAGCGGATCTCAAGATGACTGACTCTGTAGTGTTATCGCGCATCGTCTCTAGAACCCTATGCAGATACGTGTATTTTCGCGCCATCTAGTATCTCAACTGGGTGAGGATTCAGGGTAATAGTGAGCGAAGACGCGGCGAGCATCTTTCAACGAGAAGGACCCGTGAATCCTGGCGCATTGACGATTACGAAACTGCTGCCAAGCGGTCAATTCAGATTGAAGCAATTGTTCGGATGCGCTGTGACGGTGCAGGCACTGGCGGGACAGGATACCGATTTCAATTTCAGCCATATTGAGCCAGGAAGCGTGAAGGGGCGTGTAATGAAAGCATACCCGACGCATAATCCGGTTAGCCTCCAGCAGGCCGAAAGTCTCGACCAGGGCTTCATAGGTATGGGTATTGAGATTGTCCAGGACCAACTCGATGCACTTGGCATTGGGATAGAGCACATCAACCAGATAGCGGACGGCATGGGCAAAGTCGGCCTTGGTGCGGCGTTTGGTCAGCAACACGTGACGTTGGCCCGCCAACGGTTCGACTATTACAAACAAGTTGCGCGTGCCGCGCCGCCGATATTCGTAATCCTGACGACGTGGGTGCTTGGGGCACAATGGCAAACTCACACGACTATCGGCCAGCAGTTGATAGCTTTTCTCATCGAAGCAAACGACCGGGTACAACGGGTCGTACGGTCGGGCGTACAACGCCAGCAAATGTTCCATCCGACGCAAGAACTGCGGTGTGACCTTGGGGATACACCAACTCTTGACCTGCCACGGTTTCAGGTTGTTTTTTTGAGCGCCAGCCGCACAGTTTCGGGCGAAATCCCCTCAACGCCGCCGTCCTTCACCAACTGGGCGGCTAACAACTCCAATGTCCAGCGGGCTTGTCCTTCTGGTGGTTGGCTACACGCCACAGCGACCAAGTGGGCCTGCTGCTGTTCATTCAATTTCGGTTCGGGCTTGGGCTTGGCTTTGTCTTCTAGCGCCGCTTGCAAGCCATTTTCCACAAAGCGCTTGCGCGTATTCCGCACGCTGTCTTCGTCGATGTACAGCAGTTCACTGATTTCTCGGTCACTTTTACCTTCATCGCTCTTGAGCAGAATATGCGCTCGGCGGATTACCGCTGCCTTGTTCTGCCCTTTGTTGACGAGGGCTAACAACCTTTGGCGTTCTTTCGAAGTGAGTTTGACTACATGTGCTTTTTCCATGTCCTCAGTCTACTTCACCCTGAATCCTTCGCTAGTTGCCGTACTAGGTTAGTCCACGCTGTAGCAGATCGGGTAGCGATGCTACTAAGGCGGGGCTGACCCTCGCCAAGGAATATCTGCGATTAGTATGGATCCGGATAACGATGCTGTTGGCGTACTCATAGATAGGTCTCGAACGAGGCCTATGACTTTTGAATTCAAGAGCGAGTCCACAAACGTATAGGCAGCCTACAGAATGAAAAAGGAGTTCGCCAACAGTGTTCATGAGCTGCGCTCACCACAAAGAAACCTAAATCACCATTGAGGCAGCATATTTGGTCCTCGAAACACGATTTAGGAGGGAGTATCATAAACAAGGTGACACCGACCCTTTACCACCCGATTGACTGCGCTCACTCTTGAGTTTGAAGTAACATTCAAGCACCTCTTTTACCACCGGCAGCGCGTTCTGGGAACCCTCACCCCCATTGTAAACAAGGGCAATCACGGCGATCTCAGGGTTTTCGTAGGGGGCGTAACCGACGAACCAGGCGTGCGACGGCCATGCACCGGGGATGCACAAACCCTGTGAACTGGCAATGTCATCGCAATATTCGGCTGTGCCAGTCTTGCCAGCCACCTGCACGTACCCCAGGTTGGCTTTTAGTGCGGTGCCGCCCGGAAAAGTGACAGCCCCAAGCATACCTTCCTGCACATACTTCAGGTTTACCGGATCGACAAAGGGCGGTTGATAACCCGTGTTCTCACCGATTCGGAGTGGGTCACAGGCATCGCTAAAGTCATAGCCATAGGGTACATGGACTATATAGGTGAGTTGACGCCGGTTGTCGGCGACGCTACTGGGACTCGTATCCTGGCTGAGGCGCAAGGTTCCTTGATAGTTCTTAATGAAATTCCCGGTGCATTTTGGTACATTAGGGTTATAGTCCTTGCTGTTTTTGTCGTTATACGGGCTGTTCGGATCGCAAGCACAGGCCAGACTATCCTTGCCCTGAATGTACATGTCTTCTTGCATATTGAGTACCGTGGACGAGCCATCCGTCGGCAAAACAAGTGTGCGCATGACTTCGGGCGTAAAAGGTTGCAGCACGTTTCCGTCGGAACTGAGCCAGCTATTGACAATCGTGGGTTGGTATACCTTGCCGCCGTTGGCAATCGCCGCTATGGCATTTAATAATTGCAATGGCGTAACGGTAAGATAACCCTGGCCGAACGCAGCGTTATAGGTGTCGCCTGTAGACCAGCTTTCGCCATAATTGCGGCGCTTCCAGTCGGGGTCAGGCATACGACCAGCAACCTCGCCGGGCAGTTCGATCCCCAGCTTAACGCCGATACCGAAGGCTGCGGCGTAACGGTTAAGGTCTGTGATCCCCAATCCACCCGGACGCAGATAGGATACTTGGGGATTGCCGCCACCGACCTGATAGAAGTACACATCGCAACTCCAGGCGATCCCGTGGACAAGATCAACCCATCCGTGACCCTTGCGGAGCCAGCAAACAAAGCGCTGACGGCTGCCGGGGTCGTTCTTGGCGAAACTGTTCTCGACAAACAATTCGCCCGGATCGAAAAGTTGTGCTTTCGGATCAATCACCTTCTCTTGAGCAACCCCGGTGGCCGTGATCGGTTTCCACACCGAGCCGGGTGGGTACAGCGAACTGATGGCGTGGTTGACAAGCGGCGTTTGAGGTTCTTTGAGGATACGCAAGTAGTAGTCCCCATCAATGCTCCGAGCAAACCTGGTATTGTCGTAAGTGGGCCAACTCACCATCGCCAGGACCTCGCCGGTTTGAGGGTTCAGGGCAATGACCACACCGGACTGAGTAACTGTCCGTGTTTCCGCTGCATTGATCACGTTGATTCGGTTAACGAGAGCTTGCTGGGCCGCTTTTTGCAATTCAATATCGAGCGTCAGGCGCGCGCTCTTTCCTGCTACCGGCTCGTCCCGCTGAAGGACATGCACTGGCAAACCCGCTACGTCGACAACCTGAGTCAACACACCCCGTTTGCCTGCCAAATCATCTTCCAGATAGGCTTCAACGCCTGAATAACCGACGCGCTCGAAAGCCGGGTTATAGCCCTGGTCACGTAGTTTCTGGGCTTCTGCGGCCCCGATTGGGCCGAGGTAGCCGACCACCTGCGAAGTGAGCGCGGCGGTGGGATACTGGCGCACCGCAGCCCATTCAATCTGGACACCGGGCAAATTCTGGTTATCTTCCAGGATGGTCTGGGCGATGGGCTGGCTTACATCCGTTTTGACAACGACGGCGCGGTACGGCGCGATTCCCTCGCCCTCTTTAACAAGCTCTTGCAAACTACGAATGGTGTTCTTGCCTGCGGCGTCGGCGGCAGCGCGCGTGGCGGGAACGTCGATCAGCGCCGACAGGCGATTGAGTACACCAAGCGCGACGCTCTCATCGTCAGGCAGGCTGGCCGGTATCACCGTGACGTTGAAGGCCACTTCATTGAGCGCCAACTCCACGCTATAACGGTCAAAAATAACACCACGAGGTGCAGGCAGCGGCACGTTTTGAACAGAGTTTTGTTTGGCTCCCGCCTCAAATTTGCTGTACTGCGTGACTTGCCATTCATATAGGCGCAGTATCAGCACGACGAACACGCATATCATGACTACTTTAAAGAACACCAGTCGTGGTCCCTGGAATGGGAGCAGCTTATTACTCATCACTACGCACCCGTTTACTTGTTTGACGCAATGCGTTGTTCGCTGGTATGCATCATTTCTCGGTTAAGGCAGGACTATCCTACTGGTTGGGGTGAGGCCCACCGCCGTCGCTGACGTTCGGATCGGGCAATAACTCATACGGATAGCTCCAAAATTCCGGCCAGGGTTCATAGGGCAACCCGTAATAGGCTTCGATAATTCGGCGCACAATTGGCCCGGCAGTTTCCGAGCCTTCGCGCGAGCGCTCCACAAGGACAACAACGGCAATGTCTGACTTTGCGCCGACCTTTCCGGCATAGGCGGCGAACCAGCCATTTGGGTAAGCCGACCCGGTTTGAGCCGTACCAGTCTTGCCGCACACTGAAATTTGATCGAAGGTCCAGTTGTAGAAAATGAATTTCGCCGTGCCACGTTTCTCATCGCGGGTTACGCCGCAAAGGCCCTGCTGGATACCCCGCAGCACTTCTGGCGCAAGTTTTATATCATCGGGTGGGGCAGGTTTTGCTTCGTAGGACGGCGTTTGTTCCGGCGCACCGACACGCTTGACCAGCAACGGCTGATATAGCTGCCCACCATTAGCAATGCTGACCATCATCCGTGCTACCTGGATCGGCGTTACCTGTACGTCGCCCTGCCCGACAACCGTATTCAGCGTGTCACCGATACCCCATCGGACATTTGTATTCTTGAATTTCGAGTCAGGGTCAGGGATATAGCCTGTCACTTCGGGGATTGCGTCAATCCCGGTCTTCACGCCGAGTCCTAGCTGGTTAGCATACGTTTTGAGCAGGTCGCTTTTGCCGGTGCTGTACAAGTCCTTGCCGACTTCCCAGAAGCACGTGTCGCACGACGCCGTAAGCGCTTGTATGAGCGTTAGCGTGCCATGATTTTTTTCTTTGCTATATTTATCCAGGTAAATCCAGTCTTTACGTATCTGGTCGCCAAACTTTGTTCCGTCCCAAAGGCCATTGTCGGTGTACACCTGGTCTAGCTTGAACGTACCGCTGTTTGCTGCTGCGGCCATCGATGCGATCTTGAAGACCGAACCCAGCGCATAGGTTTCCTGTGTAGCGCGGTTAAACAAGGCGCGCCGCTTGTCGTAGGCAATCTGCGCGTCTGGGCTATCGAATGAGGTGGTTCGTAAATAGGCATCGGGATCAACTGAAGGAAAGTTAGCCATTGCCAGCACCTCTCCAGTGTTAACATTCAGCACAATGGCTGCTGCGCCTGTTGAAAACTGCGCCCAGTTCGCGTGATTGAAGGCGCTCGCCAGCGCTTGCTCTGTCGCCAGTTGCAAGTCACGGTCAATCGTCAATGTCACATCCTGGCTGGGGCTGGGGTCTTTAGTATGGACAACGCGCACTTGAACACCATTTGATGTATTGATTACAAGACGTGCGCCGCTGTCGCCTGCAAGTTGATTCTCCCAGTATTGCTCGATCCCTTGCCGCCCGATCAGCGCATCCGGGGCGTAGTGCGGGAACTTAGCTGCCTCCTCTGCCGGGATAGACCCTACAAAGCCAACCACCTGTGGAGCAAGCCCACCACCGTAATAGAACCGCGTCGTTTGCAGAACGTACTGCAACTTGCACACTGCATCTAATTCCGCATGGTGGGCGTCGAAGTCTTCCTTGCTCAGATGTCCAATTGTGAAGCCGTAATCCAGGCCAGTAAACCCCAGATAACTCTTTTCAAGGTCAGATTCACGGATACGGAAGGTTTCCGCCAGTTTGTAGAAGCAGTCCTGCGGCCTCTGCCCTGGATAGGCACGAGTCAAGAGACGCACCGCCATGTTGGGTGTTCCGTCTTTGGCTATAACTTTACCGTTGCGGTCATAAATTACACCGCGCGGCGATTGGGTCAATTCCAGGTTCAACGTCGCGCCGCCAGCCATTCCTTCAAAGATGTCCATCGTACTCCAGGCCACACGCCAGCCATGTGGCGTGATAACGAGGCGCATAGTCCGGTTGGCGTCTGTGAACTCACCCAGAGGGGCTGAATTGAATGTCATGTTGTAGCGAATAATTGCTGTCGTTCCTTGTCGCTCGGTCTTGTCGCGCATTAACTCGTAGGATTTGCCCTTGTCTCCTGGCTTCAGAATTTGCTCCAACTGGCTGTAGGTTTTGGAGAAGCCCTCTTGCGAGATCAGCAGGCTTTTGGGCGAAAGCAAACCGTACATCGTGGCATAGTCATTGCTGACCCAGGCATCGAGGAAAGACTTCGCTACGCCTTCGGCATCACCTACACTCGGCGGGGCGGTTGGTCCTGTTTGATTGCTGCCAGAGGCCGAAAATGTGGTGCAAGCGGTAAGGACGAGGATGCTGGTCAACGCCAGCAGCATTCTGAGTTTTACAAACAATGCCCAAACGCCATCAGTTTTTAACTCAGTGAGCATAAGGCGATTGATTTCAACTTTGGTGTCATCATGAGGCGCGAAACGCTTTCCTCTTGAATTGATCCAGGACAAACTCCGACATGTGGCTTCCAAGTCGGAAAAAGATTGAAATGCACGTTACCCGGTATACCACTCCTATCTATGCTTCGGACAGGTCAGAGCGGGTGTCGAAAAAAACGATCTCAGACACCCTTTTGAAAGGAAGCTATGTCGGGTCAACCCAGATTGATGGGGCGACTCTTCAATCTGAGCGAGTTGGTGACCACGCTGACGCTCGAAAAAGCCATCGCTGAAGCCGCTAGTATCGGGTTGAGCTGACGCAGGAATTCCGGTCCCCAGTTCACTGCAGCCAGCACACCCGCCGCAATCGGGATCAGTGCCACGTTGTAGCCGAAGGCCCAAGCGAGGTTTTGCCAGATTGTCCGCATTGTGTTACGCGACAGGCGGATCGCACGCGGCACGCCTCGCAGGTCGCCGCTCATCAGGGTGACATCAGACGCTTCCATTGCTACATCCGTGCCAGTACCGATAGCTATGCCTATGTCGGCTTGTGCCAATGCAGGCGAGTCATTGATACAATCACCGACCATCGCTACGACCAGCCCTTCAGCCTGCAATTGCTTGACGGCAGCGGCTTTGTCGGCGGGCAGCACCTCGGCCATCACCCGATCAATGCCAACTTCTTGGGCGATGGCGTGAGCAGTCGCGGCGTTATCGCCGGTGATCATGATTACCTGTAAGCCCAGATCATGCATTTGTCGGACAGCCTCGACTGAACCCTCCTTAACGGTATCGGCCACACCCAAGAGGCCGACTGCCTGTTGATCCAGTGCCAGCCACAGCGTTGTTTTTGCCTCGTTTTGGAGCCTATCCGCCTCCGGTTCCAGTCCATTGAGATGTATCTGCTGATCGATCATCAGCCTTCGATTGCCGATCAACACGGTTTGGTTTTTGACGGACGCACGGATGCCATGCCCAGCAATCGCTTCAAACTGCGCCGGATCGCTGAGTAACAACCCAGCGGTCTGTGCTGCTTTGACAACAGCCGAGCCGAGCGGGTGTTCGCTCCCTCGCTCGGCTGACGCTGCCATTTGGAGCAAGCGGTCACGATCACCTGCCCATCCTTTGCCCATCACTATGTCGGTGACTGTCGGTTCACCGCGTGTAAGTGTGCCAGTTTTGTCCAGCACGACAGCGTTGGTGTGCAACGCCTGTTCGAGTGCCGCGCTGTTCTTGAACAGAATGCCGTTTTCAGCTCCTTTGCCGATGCCGACCATGATTGCCGTCGGCGTCGCCAGTCCCATTGCGCACGGGCAGGCGATAACCAGGACGGCTACCATGCGAATCATACTCGTGGTAAAGTCGCTGCTGCCCAACATCCACAAGGCAAAGGTCAACACGGCAATAACGATCACGGTTGGCACAAAGACCGCCGACACCTTGTCCACCAGCCGCTGAATGGGTGCTTTCGATCCCTGTGCTTGCTCGACCAGACGGATTATCTGCGCCAACGCCGTCTCGCGCCCAACCCGGGTCGCCTTGAACTTGATCATCCCCTGTTTATTCAGGGTAGCCCCGATCACTTCGTCGCCAACTGTCCGCGTCACAGGCATACTCTCGCCAGTGATCATGCTCTGATCGATAGCGGTCGATCCCTCGATCACGATGCCATCTACCGGGAGTTTCTCGCCAGGCCGGACGATGACCACATCGCCCACAATCACTTGCTCAATCGAAATATCAACGTCGGCACCGTCACGCACGACACGCGCTGTCTTGGCGCGCATTCCCATCAGCTTTTTGATGGCTTCGCTGGTTCGGCCTTTAGCACGCACCTCTAGCAGCCTGCCGAGTACGATGAGTGTGATGATGACCGCTGCCGTCTCGAAGTAGACGTGATAGCCTTTATTCATTGAGGCGCTGTCTGGTGCGGACAGCAGGCCAAGCGTCACAGGGATGCTGTAAAAATAGGCAACCGATGTCCCTAAAGCGACAAGTACATCCATGTTTGGACTGGCCGCCCGCAAGGCGCGGTATGCGCCGACGTAGTAGTCCCAACCGGCGTAGAACTGCACAGGTGTAGCCAATGCCCAGAACAAGTAGTTTAACCAGGGTGCTGTCGCCCATTCGCCAAGCAGGCCCAGGTCACGAGCCATCGCCATAGCAAACAAGGGGATTGTGAAAACTGCGCCCACGATCAGGCGACGCCATTGGTGCGCTATCTCTGCTGCGCGGGCTTTCGCCTCTGAGTCCTCAATAGCTTCATCCTCGGCGACGGCAGGTACGTCGTAGCCTGCTTTTCGTATACGAGTCACAATCTCATCGTGGCTAACCACTGTCGGGTTATAGGTCACACTGAGCCGCTCGTTAGCCAGATTGACATTTGCCAATTCAATGCCGGGCAATTTTCGTACATTGCGTTCGATGGTCGCCACGCAGTTGGCACATGTCATGCCTATGATGGGTAGTATTTCTTGTTGCAGCATGGTCTGAGCTTGCTGTGTCACGAAGGTTCCTTCCTATACTGGTCTCGCCTGGTGCGCAGGTACGGGGAGAATCATCTGGCTATCGCGTTGGCGCATAGTCTATATCCGTCAGTAGCTTTTCAATCGCTGTCCAGGTGGCCGGGCCTTCCCATTCAACTTTGACCTGCTTGGTCTTCTCGTTGGCTTTGACGGCTCGAACTCCTTTTAGTTCGCTGAGTTCAGTCTCAACGGTACGGACACAGTGCCCACAGCTAATGTTTGGAACGAGGAACGTCTTGCTGTCCATGACAGTTTTATCTCCCTATTGAGCATTCGATCTACCGATTGGTTAGCGACCATACTTCGCCGATCTCAGCCAATGCCTGCTCGCGCTCGTCCGGGTGATTGCCACGAACAGCGGTTATCAGGCAAGTGTGCAAGTGGTCGTCCAGAATCATCTGACTGACTTTCGCCAGTGCCGCTTGAGTTGCCTGAATCTGCCTGATCACGGCAACGCAGTAGCATTCCTGATCGAGCATCGTTACAATGCCATCGACATGCTCCACGACACCCTTGAGGCGGTTGATGACGACAACTTGGGTCTTGCGATCCATATTTTCGCCCCTGTCTGTCCCATCCCCACGACGGAAAACCCGGATTAGTCGCGGCGATTGTAGCCAGCACCATCGCTTCAATTAGGAATCCCGGCTACATTGCCACGCTGTCAGTCCGGTGCCGCTATGAGGCGGTGATTACTGTGTCTTACTAGCACTCAACTCCGTGATCAGGCTTTCAATTGTCGAGATCTCGGCCTTTTGACCAGCAATAATCTTCTGTGCCATATCGCGCAGGGGTTTGTTTTCTGCATACGTGAGAATACGCTCGGCCATGCTAACCGCCTCAGCATCGTGATCGCTCATGGTTTCCAGCCAGGCCACTTCGTACTCGTGGCCTTCCAATTTGCTTAAACTTCCCATCACACCCGTCGCCATTCCACCCATGCCCATATCGGTACCATGCATCATGGACATCATCATCTCCATCATTGGCATCATCGACATGCCCGAACCTTTGGGCGTTTTGTCGCCATTACCGTTTTGCCCCGTCATTCCGCCCATATCGGGCGCTTTGTCTTTGCTTCCATCCTGCCCCATCATCCCACCCATATCGGGTGTCTGTTGTCCACTGCCGCTTTGCCCCATCGTCCCGCCCATGCCCATGTCGTTGCTATCCATCATGGACATCATCATCTTCATCATTGGCATCATCGACATGGATGTGTCCACACTTGATCGCGGGGTATAGTCAAGCTGATACCAGGAAAGCAGCCACCCACGCATTATTTTGATTTCGGTACTCTGGGCATCGATGATCGTCTGAGCAAGTTTCCGAACGGACTCCGTTTTCGCCTTCTTGAGACTATCGTTTGCCAAATCGAGTGACGTTTGGTGATGGTCAATCATACCTTCTAGAAAGCGCACTTCGGCGCGCCCCGCACGGCCTGTAACTGGCCCGTCTGCGAACACCGAGGGCAATGCTACCAGCATAAAAACCAACGTGAACACACCAAAAGCAAACCATTGCCTTTTCATGATTGTCTCCTCGAATCCTGCTCTACGCTTTCCGGTACCGACACTTTGCCATCCAAATATTGACAGATTATATGTACTTATCGTACTATTGTCAATAGTAGAACGTGTTTGAGCATCTTGGGCGTGGGATACCCAACGCAACCTATACATTGCTTAACTGCCAATTGGAAAAAACGTCCTGAGCAGCCCAAGAGAGTGCCTGGCAAAGAAGTGAGCGCAATGGACATCGTGCCTTCTGAAACAATTCGTCCGTGTATTTTGTCTGAGCAATTCAAGCTCACCTGGTACTGATGTTGACTGAGAAGCTAAGAAAGCTCATGACTCGAACACTGTGTCAAATTAGGAGTATGTTATGAAATCGATAGTCAAACAGAAGTCGATGAATACGCCGAAATCAAAAAAGAGGCAAAAATCGAGAAATGCCTGGCAGAAACGGCTCGTGGTTGGTGTTGTCGGTGCTGTCTTTGTCGTCGGAACGGTCTTATCGATAAGCAAGGGCCGTATTGGCGCTACAACCAAAGAAACTGAACCCTATATCTATGCTGTTGGCAGACCTGGGCCGGGCGATCAAGCTCCAGAATTTACCCTTACGTCAACTTCAGGTAGTGAGATTTCACTGTCAGCCTATAGAGGCAAGACTGTACTACTATTTTTCCAGGAAGGATTGACGTGTGAAGCATGTTGGACCCAGGTGGGCGATTTGGAGAAAGATGCAAAGTTATTTAAGGATCAAGTTGGCATTGATCAAATGCTGGTGATAACTCTTGATCCTGTCAAATTGCTAGCCCAAAAGGTACAGACTAATGGTTACAAGGTTCCCGTACTTTCTGATCAAAACAAGGCCGTTTCTGTAGCATATAGCGCATTAGCATACGGTATGATGCATGGCACGACTCCTGGGCACACATTTATCCTCGTTGATCCTGGAGGCGTGATTCGATGGCGGGCAGATTATGGAGGAGCTCCTAATTATGCAATGTATGTACCCGACCCTCAGATCATGCAAGACATGGAAACCGATTTGAATTAGCCACCCGGGTCTCATACAAACGTGCGGGAATGACTATCGTGAGATAGCTTTGAGTTATCATATCTAGAGCCTGTCGATAAGGTCATTGAATGCAAGCCATAAGCTATGACAGCCTATCTGAAAACCACTCGAATAACGGGAACGAGGAGAACACCTTAATGACTACCCAACGAATCAAACTACCGATTACGGGTATGACATGTGCGACATGCGCTTTTACGGTGGAACGGGCATTGCGAGTCTATGACGGTGTTTCAGAAGTTTACGTCAATCGTGCGCCTGGCTATGCGAGTATTGTGTACGATCCGAAACAGATTGGCCCGACTCAACTTGTAAAACAAGTTTACAACGCTGGATACGGTGTTGAGATGGCAACAATGGAATTCGGCGTCGTCAGTGCAGCGAACGAGGAGAACGTTCAGAAACTAGAAGAGCTGCTCATGAACATGCCGGGCATTTCGTCGGTAGATGTAAACCTGAAAACCGAGAAGGTAACGATAAGCTACATTTCGGGGACAGTACAACATGCCGATGCTGTAAAAGCACTTGAAGATGCCGGATACAGCATCTTTGAGTTACCTGAAGCTGAAGACGGCTCCCTTCAGTTGGCAAACGGATCTGTTTCCATCTTGTTGAAAGGTTTAGCGAATAAGTTCCTCGATAGGATTAATCCCGACAAGTGAAATGTTATGGCAGCAGGTCAGTGAGCTGTCTTGTGCTGCTCAATAATCCCGCAGACACAGGCATCAGCGTGCATCGTTTTACGTGTCTCTTCACGGAGGGTAAGAAGCTCCTGCCGAAAATCAGAGAGCGTGCGCAGTTGCGCCTCCACAGCCGTAAGTTTGTGGTCAAGTAGTCCCAGAACGCGCTCGCAGGGCTGCGCTCCATTGCGCCGCAGTGCAAGGATTTCACCAATCTCCTCAAGCGTCAGGCCGACAGCCTTTGCCTTACCAATGAAATGCAACCGCTCGCGGTCAGCATCATTATAGAGCCGGTAGCCATTCTCACCCCGCTTGGCAGGCAGCAGGAGACCAATTTCCTCATAATAGCGGATTGTCTTGGGATTAATCCCTAGTTCAGCGGCCAATTCACCGATGCGCAGTTGGGGCGCAGTACTCATCTGGTTCATCTTGTCACCCCTTTGTCTTCATCTAACTGAGACGTGGTCATAAAACGAATTATGACCACGTCTCAGCTAATTCTTGCATAATTCTAACACACTTGCCCTTGACTTTCCAGTTAGCTGGAAGGTGTACAGTTGGAGCATCCAACGGTGAGCCTTGTTTGATCTATGCAATCTCTGTACTACAGAGGAGGGTATCTCTATGACACAGGCGATCAACTTCACGATAACAGGTGAGCGAAAACTCAACTGCCATGGGTGTGAACACCGAGTTGTTACAGCCGTACGGCGTGTTCCAGGCATTGAAGTTGTGCAGGCGAGCGTCCAAACGCAGCAAGTTGCTGTGAGTATCGACCCTATGCAGGTGCAGCCTGGGCAAGTAAGAGAGAAACTCAATCAGATGGGCTATGAGGTCACACCAACAGAAAGCCCAGCGAGCGTTAAAGGTACGATAGCCGAGGAGACACAGCCGCCCGATGGGGACATGCAGGGCAGTGATATTGCAAAGCTCCAAATGAAGCTTGGTGGTATGCACTGCTCGTTGTGTACAGAGTCAATCCACAAAACAGTGGGGCGACTGGATGGGGTTCAAGACGTCCAGGTGAGCATCGCCCACCAAGAGGCGCTTGTACAGTACGACCCGACGCGCCTGAGCGCCGCAACCATTGAGCAAGCCCTGGAAGACATTGGCTTTACGGTGTACGCCCCTGATGAAGCGAAAATATTTGCCCAGGAGGAACGTGAGCTACAGGCGGCACAGCAGAAGGCGATAGTAGCAGGCGTACTTCTAGTTGCTGCGTCGGCGCTGATGATTGTCGCCGTTCTATGGGGGCCACATCCACTTAGGACGCTTGCAATGGCAGCATTGGCGCTGTATATCACACTTGGGCCGGCCCGCTTCATCATTGCGCGGAATGGCTGGCAGTCGATACGACGCGGTATCCTCAACCAAGACGTACTCGTATCTGCCTCGGCCCTTGGTGGCTTGATTGGAGGTGTGGTTGGCCTCCTCATTCCCTCAGTGCCAGCAGGCGGCTTTTTGGGCGCAACTATCTTCGTGCTGGCATTCCACCTCATCGGCGGCTACGTCTCAGTCCTGGTGCATGTACGTGCCTCGCAGTCGGTGCGTCGGCTGCTTTCTTTAGAGTCGCCCACGGCTCGCCGCATTGAGGCAAACGGGGACGAGGTGGAGGTATCACTTGACCGCCTCACAGTTGGCGATTTGGTGCACGTGCGACCCGGTGAGCGCATTCCGGTAGATGGGGTGACGGTGGAGGGTGCTTCAGCCGTTGATGAGAGCTTGGTGACGGGTGAGCCTATTCCGCAGGATAAGCTTGTCGGGGATACGATCATTGGCGGCTCGCTCAACCAGACTGGCAGCCTCGTTGTGCGGGTTACTGCGGTTGGCAAAGACACCTTCCTGAGAACCGTTGCCCGCCAGGTGGCAGAAGCGCGCGCAATGAAACCAGGGATTTTGCGGCTCGTTGACCAGGTGCTGCTTATCTACGTGCCAGCCGTGTTTGCTGCAAGTGCCGCGGGATTGCTTCTGTGGACAGTCGGCCCGTGGATTTGGGCGGGACAGCCGGACCTCCTGCGCGCGAAATTTGCAGCCTTAAGCGTGCTGATTATGGGCTACCCCTGTGCGTTGGGGATGGCAACACCACTGGCGATTGTGCGGGCCAGTGGTGAGGCAGCAGAACGGGGGATACTGATGCGCTCTGGTGAGGCATTCCATGTCTTTAAGAACGTCACCACCATTGTTTTTGATAAGACAGGGACGCTCACTGTGGGAAAGCCTACCGTCGTTGACTGCTTGGTTCCGGCTGGTGAAAGACAGGAAGTGTTGCGCCTTGCGGCCAGTGCCGAAAGCCTCTCTGAGCACCCGCTGGCGCAAGCGATTGTCAATGCGTCCCGCAAACAGGGAATGACGCTTGCAAAACCCACACGCTTTGATGCGCGCCCCGGACGCGGCATAGTGGCAACAGTTGAAGGGCATCAGGTAGTCGTTGGAACTCCTCGCTTTTTAGCTGAGGAAACTATTGATACCTCCGCGCTCCAAGCATTGCTTGAGCGTTGCCAGGCAAAAGGGCAAACGGCGGTACTTGTTGCCCTTGATGGACAAGCAGTTGGGCTACTTGCCCTCGCTGACCAGCTTAAAGAGGATGCGAAAGAAACCGTCGCACACCTCCATCGTCTAGGAGTGAACGTGGTACTGCTTACAGGCGATAACAAACAAACCGCACAGGCGGTTGCCGATACACTCGGTATCAAGCACGTGTTGGCTGAGGTACTTCCCGGAGAGAAAGCAGATGAAATCAGGCGCCTCCAGAAGCAGGGCACACGGGTAGGAATGGTTGGCGATGGTATCAATGACGCGCCAGCCTTAATGCAAGCTGATGTTGGGATCGCTATTGGTGCTGGTACAGACATCGCCATCGAAGCAGCCGACGTGGTGCTCGTCAGCGAGCGTTTGGAGGCACTCGTTGAAGCCCGTGAGCTTGCCCGACGCAGCTATCAACTCACCGTGACCAACGTGGGATTGGTGCTGAGCTTCAATGGCATCGGGGTTCTCGCCGCCGTCACGGGGATTGTCCAGCCTGTATGGGCAATGATTGCGATGGCTGTCAGTGTCAGCGTGGTTTTGGCGAACTCCTTCGCCGGTCGGTTGCTACCGAGAAAGCGTTCCCGGTAATCTGCGGCGGTGCAAGGTCATTCTTAGGCGTGGCTCAACTGATTTGGGCCACGCACAAGACCCTCGGGCTACTGGAGCCATGCGTGAAACGAGTGGTACAGAAGGCCGGAGAGCCGTAAAGCGTGTAAATGTTGACTGTGACAAATCTGGACGGACTTCCGGGTTGACCCCTAATTTGAGCAATATATTCAACAAAGATACGCTGGCCCTACCACAAGCAGATACGAGTAGCCCGCCAGCCACAAGAATCACCAGGTAAGACGGTAATCACCTGAAAATCTGAACTTGCGCGGTTCGTTACATACCTCTCAATTCGCCCATTCGGGGCTTGAGAGACAGGGGTTAAGGCACTTTTGTCGGCGCAACAGCCGTCGCTGAACTTAATGTTGCGAGTTCGGCATCAATGACTGCTGAAAACACAGAAAGTGGTTGTGCGCCGACGAGCATCCGCCCGTTGATGAAGAACGTGGGCACGCCACCAATGCCGAGTGCCACCCCTGATTGATAATCGTTCAATACGTCCCGTCTGTGCGTGCCATTATCAAAGCAGTCCTGGAAGGTCTTCTTATCCAGGTTCAGCTGCGTTGCATAGGTTAACAGATCGTCTTTTGTCAGTTGTTGTATGTTCTGAAAAAGCAGATCATGGTATTCCCAAAACTTCTTCTGGTCGAAAGCGCATTGGGCGGCTTCGGCGGCACCTTGCGCGTAGGCATGAAGCGCCCGGATAGGAAAATTTCGATAAGCAAATCGGATTTTGCCCTCGTATTGCTTTAGCAGCCCTGAGAGTGTCTCATCGTGGAATTGTTTGCAGAAGAAACACTCAAAGTCGGTGAACTCAATGATCGTTACTGGAGCATTGTCCGGGCCGATCACGGGATTATTGTCAATTGTAACGGCAACACGCTGATTCGACACTTGAACTGGAGCCGGTTGTGGTCCTGGGCTGTCAGCGGGATCTGAGGCGGCTCCCCGGACATCAGCTTGCGTCGGCACCGCCAATGCACCGGAAGATTTACCCACGCTCCATCCCATTAGATAAGCAGCGACGAGCAGGACTAGCACAAAAAACGAATAGCCCAGCGCCGAACGGCGGGTAACGGCGGAGTTCGTTTCGCTCACATCGCGGGGTGGTTGGTGCGTGGCGTCGTCAGGATCGGGTGAGTCTAATGAAGCCTCAATATCGGCCATAGTGAAATCTCTCCAACGAACAACTCCATCAGTCGCAATGCCTGTGCCGGTTTAGTACACGGAATGGTACTTTTCCGTCCTCAGACGCCGCAGCGACTACCTGCGCCGCCATTCAGTTCAATCAGGTCATTGCTCGCCAACCACTGATGCACATTTCGGGAGCCTGTCGAAGAAGACAGGTCTATCCCGACCACCTGCTGAGCGTCAACCCCGGCAAAATCTGAGCCGCGCTCGGCCTTGAAGTAGGTCGCCATTTCGAGCGCTTGCTGTGGGAACCAGAACGCATTGACCTGTTTGGCCGCCGTAAACATCTCATTCGCTGTGGCGTTTTGAGATGCCATCAATTCGAGCATGGCAAGCATCGCCATCCCGTGATTACAGTCAGGAAAGAGCGTAGGGTTCATGCAGCAGGGTCGATAAACCGCCGCCGCGACTGTTTCCAGGCGGGTCTGCTGTTCCGGGGTGAGCGTGATCAGCGGCGTATGGCTGTACAATTCGACAGCCGATTTTGTCCCAAGCGTCCAGCCCCCAGTCGAAGCGAAATTGCCGATTTTGTCCGGGCCATCGCGCATCATAGGGCCTTCGGTGAGAATCCGGTTCTGATTGTTCAGCCCCAACGCCCAGAGAAAATTGAGGAGAAAGTAGGTATTCTTCTCATCGACAACAAAAGGAGAATCGCTGCCCTGGGTCAGAATAGCAAGTTGGGCTGCTGTTAGCGGCTGACCGGCCTGTTCATAAAGCTTTACAAAACGGTCGCGGTCGATGGCACCCGATGCGATTAGCTGCGGCCCGATCTTTCCGAACTTTACCGGGAGCGTATAGCCTTCTGGGGGGTTGATCTGGCTCAACAACACGGCCAGGTCTACCTCGTGACCTTGTGTTGTGAACCGCTGACCTGGATCGCGGCTAAAAGGTTCTTGTAGCGGCGCAGTAGCACGGTTGGCCTTACTGTCAGGCTGCACTGCGCTCGTCGCGGCGGCGGCTGATCCCTGAGCGGCGTTATTCGTTTTGCCATTTGACGTTGACATGAACCAACCGAGTGTATAAGCGCCCACAAAGAAAATCAAGGTTAACAGGGTGTAGGAGAGGAGCGAACGGCTTACCACAATCACTTCATTGGTAGGCGGCGTATACAGCGTCCTCTCTACGGGAAGCCGGATCGGTTGGTGTGGTGAATTACTGCTGGCGTCTGTTCTTAATGACGTTTCCAAATCGGCCATGATAAATCATCTCCTCAACGCTTCGATTCAGTCTGAGTCAACCGTAGCCGGTTCCCGGCTACGGCCTAATATGCCAAACAAAGAGGGTTTCGTGTGTTCCGAGTAGTAGGCCCATCCTTTCCATTTTGAACTGCTAACACTCCAAGAGTTTTCACGCTTACCCACAACTGAAATCCTGAAAGGTTAGTAAGGCCCGCTCTTTATCGCAATACTATGGTCAATAGTACGATAACTGCATATAATCTGTCAAGTGTGCGAGCAAGAAAGGTGTTGAAGGAAATACGCTATCGGAGTCAACCCAGGTAGCAATATAATCTGCCGGGCAACGCCGAACGCGGCGCTGCTTGACACGATTAGAGGCAGATATGAGTGGTGATCGACTGCCAGTCGATCAGACTGGAGGGGCAGATGGTTTAGATGACTATTGATTATTGCTGGTCCTGGGAGTTACCCGGATAAGCGTCAGTCGCCATATCCATTTCTTCGTCGGCTGGAACAGCACTAATTGCTCCCCATAAGCGAATGAGCGATAAGATGACCAGGCAGGTCATTGCCAATGCGCTGATCACACAGGGTTGACACCACGTGTGCAGGACAAATGCTTCTGTCGCCGTCAGGTAGCCTGAGAACAGAAAACCGAGCAGCGTCAAGCCGAATACAACGATCTTTCCAGACGGCAGGCGAGTTTCGAACAGTAGGACAGCCAGGATAAGCAGATAGCCTATCAATCCCAGATAAGCAACCGGTACGGGGCCAATCCGTGAATAAACCGAACGCACGACGAGTTCGCAATCCATGCCACTACCAATTGGGCAGAGATTTTGGGCATGATTAAGTGTTGACCACGCCAAGTTGAACGAAACGACGAGGCCAATACAAGCCACCGCAACACTTGCCAATTTCGGCCAGTTGATTGTGACCTGCACGGTAGTCGGGGAACTTGGCAGGGCTGTTTTCATCCACACTCTCCATCGGGAAATCCATTAGACACTGCATCGCACGACGGTGCAGTGTCTATCCAGCACTTACTGTCGATCAACGGTCTTCGCCGTGTAACCGGCATCCATGATCGCCGCAATGATTTGCGTCTCCGTTACCTTACCCTCGTCGTATTCGACATCGGCAGTTTGCCGAGCGTAATTAGTTGTCGCCGACTTCACACCTGACAGGTCTTCCACTACACCGTCCACCGTCATCGCGCACCCAACACAGTGCATCCCTTGGATTTGGAAACGTTGTTTAACCATTGCCTACCTCTTGTAGTCGTATGTTTTCGACTGGTTATCCTTGCGTTGGAGAGCGTCCAAGCGTTCCTGATATTCTTGAGTATCAATCTCTCCACGAGCAAACCGCTCTTGGAGAACACTCATCGCGGTATTCTTTGCCTTCTCGCCAGTTGTTTTGTCCCATGTCAGCCGGATGAGCAAGACGGCCCCTATGACGATCAATACGCCGATAATGAACATAATCAGCAGCATCAGCCACATCATGTTGCCCATTCCCATCATCATTCCTCCGTTCATGCGACGGATCACGATGGGTATTTTCTTTGTGCATCGCTCGGTCTTGCAGTTATGCCTCTGGTTGTCAGGAGATCGTGATCACGCCACCATACATACCCATACTACAGGTAAAGTACAGATCCCCAGGCGGTTGGGCTGGAAGATCAATTAATGTCTCACCTGTCTCCGGCAGAATTTTCCGTATCCGCAGGTTGGGGATGACAAATCCCCGTGTACAGCCGTAGCTATTGCTAGTCACCAGTCGTAAGCGAATCGGCTGCCCGCTGCGCACTCTGAAGTAGCTGGGTGCATAGCCATTAGGATAAGCGTTGATGTTCAGTTCCTGCACGCCGTTGACGGCGCTCGCTGCCACAGGTGTCCCTGATTTATAAGCCCCACCGGGCTGAAACAACGATGCGACAATACGGCTTGGCGTTATCGGTGAACCGAGAAGGTTCAACGCACCGTCCAGGGAAACGATCCCCAGGAATAAGATTAGAAAGGCGGCTGCGACAGCAAAGATTTGCTGAAATTGGCCTCGAATTCGGGTCGCCAAGAACCCCAACACAAAGAATGTCGGCGATGTCCCCAACACAAAAGCAAACAAGATCACTGCCCCCAGGATGGGGCTGCCGGACGTGATCGCCAGCACTTCCATGGTCTGCGTCGTTCCGCACGGGATCAACACCGTCATGAAACCCAGGAGGGCGGGCGTGAAGACTTCCTGGCCCTTGGACTGGTTGCGTACCAGCCGAGTTAACACTTTGGGGGGCTGGATCACGGCGTAACGGAAGATAGGATGGACGTTGAGCATGTTCAGTGCCGTTGCCAGCATGAACAAGCCCGCAACGATCTGCATGATGGCTTGGGCAGTGGGGCTGATCTGAAGGGCAGAACCCAGCGCGCCCAGAAGAAAACCAAGCAATGTGTAGGCTACTAGCTTGGCTGCCAGGAAATAGACCACGGGCCAGGGATCTTTGGGTAGTTGGATGCTGGTTAGGGCAGCTTGTTTCTTACTTTTCGTCCCTCGTACCTTGCGGGCGTGATGAGGGGTAGTGACAGGCACAGTGACCTGGCGAGCCATGGCGCTCGCCAGGAGGCCACCCTGAACAGCCAAGCAGGTCAAGCCTCCCGTCGTGAGGCCCGTGATGAAGATAATCCAGAGATTCACTACAGTTACTCCTTCGTTTCACATGGATAGATAGCCGCGACCTACTCCTACTGCTGCCAGGCCGATGGAGCATACTTAGCACAGGTAGTTGACTGCCGTGCCAGGTGGCAGGCATCCACAATGTTTTGAACACGATTCCTATGCCATCTGGATAAATCGGGAAAGACTAGGTAATGAGTTCTTTGGCATCAAAGACATCAGAGCAGCCTTCCAAGCAGCGAAGCGGGACCGCAACCCATTGGGACTAACATGATGGCAACATTGATAGCCTCAAGCAGTAGAAGGGCCACCACCGCCAAAGCAACAAAACCGAGAACAGCCGGGCGTGGACGGGACTCGGCAACGGTTATCTTAGGTGCGGCGAGAAGGCGCTCAATTCGATCCTCCATCAGCTCGTTCACGCCGGTGAATGATTGTGCCATGCCCAACGACGGGCCGCTGACGGTGTGCTGCCAGACTTTCGCCAGGGCGCTTGCAAGTGCCAGAGGTCGCTTTGTCACGCTAACCGCCAGATCGTCGCAGGCAAGTTCTTTTTCATGCTGAAGGCGGCGATACGCTCGCCAACTCGTCGGCAGGTAGAAAAAAGCGTCGCGCAACACACTCGCCAGGCAGATAACCAGATAGTCGCGCCGGGCAATATGACCGAGTTCATGAGCGAGTACGGCTTCGAGTTCCCGTTGGTCAAGATGCTCCACCATCCAGGTCGACAGCAACACAGTTGGCCTCCACAGACCGTAGGCCAGCGCCAACGGTCGATTGAAGGCGCAGAGAAGCACTCGTGGGCGCGAGGTGCCGAGTTGCTTCGCTTGTTGGTCGGCCAGGGCTTGCAACGCGGTTCCAGCCTGCACTCCGCGGTGAGTGATGACCCAATGCATAAGCAACAGCCGTAGCAACCCCACAAAAGCCCCGCCAAGCGCTACAACTCCCATCCCGACTGGCAACACTGCACCAATCACGTAGTCCCAGGTGGGCGCATTAACGAAACAGTCGCGATTAACGAAATGATGTAGCGCGCCGATGGCTAGGCCGAGTGCGATGACGGGGATACCCAGCACCCATACCTGCAAATCACGCCGCCACAACCAGCCATCGAGACGAGGCAGAAAACTGAGCGCCAGACTTCCCCCAATGAAAACAAGAAGGATGCTGGAAAGGATGAGCGACGTGTGCATCAGTTCCCCTCTTCCTCGGTGCGCCACCGTGCAATCTCATCGAGTAGCTGGTGTACTCGCGCCGCAGTTTGCTGATCTGGTAAGGTGTCGAGGCTATCGAGGGTCGCGCCGGCAAAACCGACCAACAGGTTCTCAAGAATATGCCCCACAAAGCGCCGGACAAACTCTTCCTGTGTGAAGTTAGGGTAATAGATATATGCCTGCTCCTTTTTCTCCGCCCGGAGCAGGTTTTTCTTCGCCAGGCGCGTCATTGTACTCATGACCGACGTGTAAGCAATCCGTCGGCGCTCGTACAAAATCTCGAAAACGTCGCGGACGGTTATCCCCTTATCTCTCGGGAGCGCCCAGATAATCTCCATAATATCCGCTTCAAGATCGCCGAGCACTTTGCGGATGCCTGGGCGATCTGGTCGAAACACGCTAATCTCAGGCTCAATCGACATCTTTGCTTTCCTCCAGTGTCCTAGGCTTAACGCGAATTATGACCGCCATCCTTGTTGCTCATGACGGCGTTGTGAGTTCCAAAATAGCCAACATCAGGTCGGCTCGGGCCAAAGGCAAGTGACTGAAAGTCCGCAGTTTCCAGCACCACGAATGAAATGTCGCAAAATTACTGGTGTCAAGCCTACGTCTTCCAACAACATCAGAAAATGCCATAAGAACGACCACAAGGATGCCAAATCTGCCAATCATGAAGAGGCACAATACGGTTCGTAATTCGGTGGTTAGCTTTAGAGATCATCGGCTAGACTTCGGCTGGCTCACCAATCTCGCCGGAGCGAAAGGTATCAAATTTCGCGGACAGGATATACTTCCATCATATGGTGTGGCTGCTTCGCTTTTTTGCATAAGGGAGATTATATTCAAATAGCGTACTATTGGCAATGATAGAGTTGTTGAGGAGTGTTAAGGCAAATGAACAGTCAATAACCTGAAAGTGCATGTATTCAGACCAACCAGGACACATCAAGGCACAAGAGTTTTGCCGTATCTGTGGGAAATCTACCACCTCGAAATGTGTCTCATGGATTTCGTTGCAATCCAATCCAGGCTTACGCGGCTTTGTTAGCAATGGTAACTTGGAGGGTGGCCTGGTCAGGTCGAATGGTCTCTACGTAGAGTGGTGTCTGGCAGGTATTGCATTCGGTCTTCTGCGCCAGCATCGGAATATTCGTCACTGGTGGATTTTCGGTCTACTCGTGCTTCCGAAAATCTTAATGGGGAATCTCATTGCGACAGCAACATCATCGGCGGACTCGCTCATGGTTCCCACTATGAAAATCGCTGGCGGGCGACTCTGACGGGAAAGGCCTTGCCGATCTGGTTTTACGTAGGCAATCCGTTCGGCTTATTCAACTCGTGGATACGTTTGATCATGGGCCTGCTGTTCGGTATTGCCATTATATGGCTGGCTTTTCCCTATCTGGACCGGTCAATCGGCGAGGCGGCCATGACCTTGCGTGAGAAACCAGCGCGCTCCGTATGAACGCCGACGCTTGCGACTCGTCCTTCACGTGTTCAATGAGGTGCAACTTTGACAATGACTCCTCTGCTTAACAGACGTTTGCGCTATTTTCTGGTTGCCGTGTTCGCTGTCCTAATGATAGGCATTGGAATACTGCTGATGACTCGACGTACTTCCTCATCGCAGCCACAGTCCCAAAGTACAGATTCATCCAGACTACTGACCTCGTTCACGCAGAACGGCGTTCACGTTGAAATCCGCCTCGAAAAGGATAGCAATGGTCTAAGCGTGGCTGCTGCGTATCGACCGATAAACGAACGCTTCCACCTATATAGCAAGGATTTGCCACCTGGTGGGCTGAATGGCCTGGGTAGGCCAACGGTACTGGAAATCTCTGGAAACGGCGTTGAACCGACTGGCGCGCTCCTGGCAAGCGTGCCGACCATTAAACTGAATGCAACCTGGTCTCAAGAACCAGTGCCTGTTTACCCCGAAGGCCCTGTTACCCTGCGCTTGCCCATCAGGTTCTTGCTAGACACCACCTCGCCCATCCCCGCTGAACTCTCGCTGACCTACATGACGTGCAGCGATACGATCTGTTTGCCACCCGTCGAAGGAAAAGTTATCCCGATTCAATTGCCAGCTTTGAATGGCTGATACAGATCGCCTGTTTTCTGAATGTAGCGCCTCAAACCATTGGGGCTGAGATACTCAAGCTAGCGAGTAGGGATTGATGACCGACATACCGACGACAACGGGAACACCCAGCACAAGTCATAGAGCTAAAGGGCTGCTCTCACTGGTGATCATGCTTGTATCACTCTTGATTGTCATCATCCTGGGATTAGGGTTAATACGGGCCAACCAGACTCAGGTGGCTGATGGCGTCGCCCCCGACTTCTCACTGAAGCTGTTTGATGCCCGCATTTTTAGGTTGAGCGAACAGCGCGGCAAGGTGGTCGTCATTAACTTCTGGGCAAGCTGGTGTGGCCCGTGTCGCGCTGAGGCCCCCGAACTCAACGCGATTTGGGATGAATATAAAGATCGTGGCGTCGCCATGGTTGGCGTCGATTATCTCGACAATGAATCTGACGCACTTAGGTTCCTAAAGGAATTCCACGTTCAATATCTGAACGGCCCCGATATTGAGACAAAAATAGCCAGTGCCTACCGCATCAAAGGTGTGCCGGAGACCTACATTGTCGATAAACAGGGCAACCTGACAATGACGATACCAGCCCCGACGACAGCCAACGCCTTGCGCAAGATTCTAGATACCTTGCTGAAGTCATGAAAAGGCAAACTATACGAGTATCACGCTGGCAAACTTGGGACGGCTGCCAGTGGGCATAGTCTCGTGCGAATCGATGGCTTAATGACCTTCGATTTATTGGGACGGTGGCTTCCCTGCATTATAACGGCAATTGTCTTGGACCGCGCTCTGGGGCTTTACCGTCATCTCAAACGCTACTTGAATGCGCTCAAAGTTGCCAGCGGGTTGCCGCTGAAGCTGATTGGTGTCCTTGTCTATACAGGCGAGTTGCAACGTCTCTCCAAATTCGGATCAGCCGGCAACGCGGTGTTTATCGACAAAGTGGAGGAAAACACCATCCAACTGTTTGATGACAACGTACTCGTCAGCGATAAGGGCGCTCGTATTTCGGAATCAACGAAGTAGCGATCCAGGTATTGACGTGGAGCAAGGAGGCGGTATACTTACCGTATGCCCACCCCACCGGGGAGGGGGTATGCGAGGAAGAATATGGAACAAAATGAAAAGGCAGCCCTCATCAACCGCCTCAAGAGCGTCGCCGGACATGTGAGCGGCATCGCCACAATGGTTGAGCAAGATCGGTATTGTATTGACCTGATCAAACAGATTCAGGCAGCGCAGGCGGCCCTGGCGAAGGTCAATCAGCTCATTCTCGATAATCATCTGCATACCTGCCTCACTACCGCCATCCGAGGTGACAACCCCGACGAGCGTGAGCGCGTGTTGTCCGAAATCAGTGATGTGTTCTCAGTCACCAATCGTTCCTAAAAGGAGTGAATCGCTCATGGAAAGCAAAACGTTCGTTGTTCCCAACATTAGCTGCAGTCACTGCGTCCATACTATCGAAAGCGAAGTCAGCGAACTGCCCGGTGTCAAGACAGTAAAGGCTGACGAGAAAACCAAGGAGGTCACGGTCGAGTGGGGCGATCCCGCGACATGGCAGAAAATCGAAAGCACCTTAAAGGAGATCGATTATCCGCCTGCCTAAGTAACTCAATAGAGACTCAGCCAAGCGTAGTTAATGGTACGCTCGGCATCGATAAGGATTCTGGAATGGCACAGACTACTCAAAGCGCGCAGCGGCAGGAAATTCTACCAATCACAGGTATGACTTGCGCGAACTGCGCGGCAACGATTGAACGCAATGTTCGTAAGCTGCCTGGCATCCAAGAAGCGAATGTCAACCTGGCAAATGAACGGCTAAACGTGGTTTATGACCCAACACAGTTAAGCCATGACGACATCGTGGCGCGTGTGCGCAAGGCAGGCTACGATGTCCCCGCCATAACCCAAGATGAAACGCTGGAAGATGCGGAAGCCAAGGCGCGTCAGGACGAAATCGCCCATCAGCAGCGGCGCTTGCTTGTCGGGGCGTTATTCACGATTCCTTTGCTGGCCCTGAGTATGGGGCGTGACCTTGGCCTGCTCGGCGCATGGTCGATGTCCGCTTGGGTCAACTACCTCTTCTGGCTCTTGGCAACGCCCGTGCAATTCTATACCGGGTGGGACTACTAACCATTGGTGCTAGTACATAGAGATCATATAAGGGTTTCTACGGGTCAGAATGGATAAAGCTGTGATGTCACAGACGAAAAATAGTGCTTGAGTTTCCATTCCTGTGATTTCATCATCCCTGTTTACCTGTCGGTTTGGCGCTATCAGACGCTTATTCTACTAGCACCAACGGTTACTACGTGGGCGCATTTAAATCTCTGCGTGGTGGCAGTGCCAACATGGATGTCCTGGTGGCACTCGGCTCATCGGTGGCTTACCTCTACAGTGTCTTGGTCACGCTGGGTCTATTTAGCAGCGAATCCGGCATGTCGATGAGTAGTGGCTATCACGTCTACTTCGAGACAGCGGCGGTCATCATTACCCTGATTGTGCTTGGTAAGCTGCTCGAAGCGCGTGCGAAGGGGCAAACAAGCGAAGCTATCAAGAAGCTCATGGGGATGCGGGCCAAGACTGCCCGAGTTATCCATCATGGGAATGAAGCCGATATTCCCATTGAACAGGTGATCGTAGGTGATGTAATCTTGGTGCGTCCCGGCGAGAAAATCCCGGTGGATGGCGTCGTGCTGGAGGGATCTACCGCCATTGATCAGAGCATGATCACGGGAGAGAGTCTCCCGGTCACACGTACCGTTGGTGAGGAAGTTATCGGAGCCACGCTCAACAAGCAGGGGTTGATCAAGTTCCGCGCCACGCGGGTTGGACGAGAGACCGCCTTAGCGCAGATCATCCGCCTTGTTGAGCAGGCGCAGGGGTCTAAAGCACCTATTCAGAAATTGGTTGACCAGGTAGCTGCGATCTTCGTCCCAGCGGTAATTGTGATCGCCCTTCTGACCTTTGGATTGTGGATTTTGGGCACACAAGATTTCACTACCAGCCTGATCCGTATGGTCGCAGTCCTGGTGATCGCCTGCCCCTGCGCAATGGGCCTGGCGACCCCGACGGCGATCATGGTTGGGGTCGGCAAGGGCGCAGAAAATGGCGTTCTGTTTAAGAACAGCGCCGCGCTGGAAAAAGCGCTCAAGATAAACGCTGTGGTGCTGGATAAGACCGGAACGGTGACACGCGGGGAATCAGCCGTAACGGATGTGGTCGTCAGCAAAACGTGGACAAGCGATACTAATCGACTGCTCCAATTGGCAGCATCGGCAGAACGGGGCAGCGAACACCCGCTCGGCACAGGCAGCAGGACTGGCCCTCAGTGAACCGACGCAGTTTGAAGCCATCTCTGGTTTTGGCCTACAGACTATCATCGATAATCACGCCGTTCTGATTGGTAACCGCAAGCTGATGGTGGAACGAAAAGCCGATCTGAATGGGTTAGCGCCCGATGCTGAACGGCTGCAAAACGAGGCCAAAACGACCTTGTGGCTGGCGCTCGATCAGCAGGTTGTGGGCGTTCTGGCTGTTGCCGACACTGTAATAGAGGGATCACGCGAAGCGGTGCAGCAAATGCACGACCTGGGGCTGCAAGTGATCATGATCACGGGCGATAACAAGGCAACAGCAGAAGCCATTGCCAAAGAAGTCGGCATTGATCGCGTCGTAGCGGAGGTGCTGCCCGCCGACAAAGCGGCGGCTGTCAAGCAACTGCAATCCGAAGGGTTGACGGTGGCGATGGTCGGCGACGGTATTAACGATGCACCAGCATTGGCACAAGCGGACGTGGGCATTGCTATTGGCACAGGGACAGATGTTGCTATGGAAGCTGCCGACGTAACCTTGATGAGCGGCGACCTGCGCGGCGTGTCGCGGGCGATACGCTTGTCGCGCAGCACGATGAATACCATTCGCCAGAATCTCGGTTGGGCCTTTGGCTACAATGTGGCGCTGATCCCGATTTCGATGGGTATCCTGGCGGCTCTCAATTGGGGGCCGGAGTTTCTGCGCCAGTTGAATCCGATGCTTGCAGCGCTGGCTATGGCTTTTTCGAGCGTCAGTGTTGTAAGCAATTCGCTGCGCTTGAAAAATGCTCGGCTGGAAGCGAAAAGAGCGTAAGAAGGCCGACAATGCGAAGAGGTCCTACCTAACCCATAAGAAGGAAGGTGCAAATGAGCAAGGACCCAGTTTGCGGAATGGATGTGGACGAAAAGACGGCGGCAGGTAAATCGGAATATAAGGGGCAAATCTACTATTTCTGCTCTGTCGGCTGCAAGAAGTCGTTCGACAAGGAGCCAGAAAGGTACATTGGCAAAGAAGCCTCACCGCATAAGCGCCAGTGAGAGCGGGCCAAGCAATGAATCCTTATACCTATACCTGGTCAGACGCGATTCTGACCAGGTATAATTGAGAGGCGGCACGTTAACCATGAAGAAAATACCGAATAAACTTCAGGTCTGGGTTGATGCTCGACAGAAGTATCGTCTCAGCGACGCTCAAATTCAAATGGCCCGCGAGCTGGGGATGAATCCACGCCATTTCGGGAAACTCGCCAACCATCGCCAGGAAACGTGGAAAGTTCCGCTGCCGCAGTTTATTGAGTCTCTGTACTTCAAACGTTTCGGGAAAATCGTACCCGACAAAATCGTTTCAATCGAAGATAGCATTGACGAACTTGAGCGAAAGAAGGAACCACGACGGGAGAGAAAGCATCAATCTCAGGAATCCCTACCAGCCCCAGTTTCAGAGGAGCCTAGCTGAGCATTAACCTAAACCGACATACGCACGTGCAATCACTTTTACTGACGAAGCGTGTCAGGTGAAAGTAAGGCGTTCATGACAAAGCATCGGGAACTTTGGAAACGATTGATGGTTGCCCTGTCGTTCGTCGGCGCTGTCGGGTTGTTATCCGCGTGCAGCGCCACAGCCGACAATGCAGGTCTGAATACACTGCTGAAATTGGACACAACTCGCCCCACTTTCGTTTTCTTCTGGGAATCTGGCTGAGGGCCTTGAGTGACCTCTCAGCCCATCGTGCATGGGCTTCAGGTTCAGTACGAAAGTCAGATGGCTTTCTTGAGTGTCGATGTCTCCACTGCGGAAGGATCACAGGCATTTAGAGCATCACGGCTCGGCGGCCATCCCAGTTTTCTGATTCTCAAGCCTGATGGTACAGAAGTGTGGCGCGCAGTCGGTCAACAGGATGAAGGCGCCTTGAGAACGGCAATTGAGCGGAGTTTGGCCGCCAAATAGATTGTAATAATAGGGGCTGGAAAGCGGTCGCCGTGTCAGGTCCTTGGGGATTCCAAAGAATCATCTTTTGGACGGCGTCATGATCTGAGCGCGCCGTCCAGCTTGTTTCTAAACTCGAGGATGGTCTGAATTACGCTGTCGCGCCCTTGGTCTGATTGGTCAGATAATTCTCCAGACCCATTTGCTCGATCTGGGCCTGCTGATTCTCAGCCCAGTTAATATGCCCTTCTTCCATTTTGAGAATCTTGGTGAGGAGATCGACGGTGGACTGGTCGTCAACCTCATGCCCCAGGCGGATGCCAGCATTGTAGGCCGGGACTGCCGCCCGTTCAGCATCGAGATCATTGGCGATAATTTCCGACACATTCTTGCCAATTTGCATCGGGTTAAGTTTCGAGACGACAGGTGTGCCTTCAAGAAAAATAATACGTTGGATAAGCCACTCGGCGTGGTGCATTTCGTCGAACGCTTGCTTCTCGATGGCTTTGTGGAGCCGCTCGTAGCCCCAATTGTCGCACATTTCGGAATGCACCATATATTGGTTGATGGCCGTGAGTTCATCGGCCAGGAGTTGGTTCAAGACGATCAGCAGCCTGTCATTGCCCTTCATTTCCTGCTCCTTTCTTGCGCGATCAAGGCGCTCACCAAGGCTGAGGGACAAGATCAATTGCGCCACTCAGTTCAACTATACCACACAGACAGGCTCACTTTGGATGAGTACGATTACTTACCAGCCAACCACCTGCCCTCCGATCTGGAATAGCAGGAAGGCGTTAAGCACGATAATAATGAGTGCCACTGCCCATGCGACAACCTTCATCATACGAGTGTTCGCAAAGGGTCCCATTTTCGCTTTTTCACTGGTGAATTGCACCAGCGGCACAACGGCGAAACCCAGTTGCAGTGAAAGAATGACCTGGCTGAGGATGAGGAGTTGCCCAGTGCCTCGTTCTCCATAGACGGCTGCCACAATCACCGCCGGAACGACGGCAAGTAGGCGTGTTGCGAGCCGACGCAGCCAGGGCCGCATCCGAATACTGAGGAACCCTTCCATAACGATTTGCCCGGCCAGGGTCCCCGTCAAGGTGGAGTTTTGCCCGGACGCCAGGAGCGCGACACCAAACACGATGCTGGCGAGAGCCGTGCCTAACGCGGGCGAAAGCAGCTTGTAAGCGTCGTTGATGTCCGCCACATTTTGATAAGGCGTATCGTGGAAAGTGGCGGCTGAGACGATCAAGATAGCCGCGTTAATGAAGAAGGCTGTCATCAGCGCGCCTGTCGAGTCAATCGTGGCAAATCTGATCGCGTTTCTCTTACCTTCTTCCGTTCGTTCAAAAGCCCGCGTCTGGACAATACTGGAATGCAAGTATAGATTGTGGGGCATCACAGTAGCACCCAGGATGCCAATGGCGATATAGAGCGCGGACGGGTTGGTCAGGATTCGGGCTGAGGGCAGCATTCCAACTGCGATGCCGCTGAGTGAAGGATGGGAAAGGAGCAGTTCATAGGCAAAGGAGACTCCGATGACACCAATCAGGCTGGCAACGAGCGCCTCAACGTAGCGAAAGCCCCGATGTTGAAGGAAGAGGACAACAATGACGTCTCCCGCCGTAATGATGACCCCTGCGATCAGCGGTATACCAAAGAGGAGATTCAGGGCAATAGCAGAGCCAATAACCTCCGCCAGGTCGGCAGCAGCAATAGCGATTTCGCACAGCACCCATAAAAACATGGACGCAGGACGAGGGTAGTAGTCGCGGCAGGCTTGCGCCAGGTCGCGCCCGGTCACAATGCCCAGTTTTAGTGCGAGGTGCTGAAGCAAAATCGCCGTCAGATTTGAGATCAAAATGACGGACAAAAGCAAGTAGCCAAACTGTGCGCCACCTGCCAGATCAGTTGCCCAGTTGCCGGGATCCATGTAGCCGACAGCGACCATAAAACCAGGGCCGACATACACAAGTAAGGTGCGCCAGAAATCGGAACGCCGAGGCACAACGACTGACGCATATACTTCTGGAAGTGACGGGGAAACCCTACGTAGACGCCAGCCCGACTCAAGGGGCGCGGATGAGGTCTCAAGTTTCTGGCTGATCATGATGTTACCTTGTTCCAGACGCCAAAATCACCGCAAATCACTCGAACTTAGCGATGATTTAGATTAGTCTAAATATAAATATAGAGTATTCTTATTTCGTGATGCTGTCAAGCCTATACTTAATATTTGGTTAGATGGATGATCGCTGCGCGGATACAAACCTTGACTCGGTAGTCCGTAGAATGAATGGGCAATTCTGAAGCTACCTGTGGCATCTAAGCGAGGGCATGGTCAACATTACATGACAGTCCTCGATTGGTACTCAGTCTTTTTTGATCATCCTAGCGTCCTGTAGCACGAAACCGGATGAACGAGCAAGCTGGTATTTATCTTGGCGTTCCGTTTATACTCCGGCCTTGCACAAATACCTCATTGGCTCCTTAGAGTTTCGTTTTTACGGTACGAAAGGAGAGGTCATGTCACCTATTACATTGCCCCTGCTTGGGCGATTAGCTTGGGTTGATGGGCTGCTGCTCGTTTGGTTCACTCTGGTTGTCATTTCCGTACTCTACGTAGCCTACGATGCCTTGACCAACAATCCGGAATTGACAGTGATGAAATGGGGCTGGGTATTGGTCACGCTTTATATGGGACCAATTGCCCTCATCCTATACGTCCTCTCGTGCCAGGAACCTGCGCCGGGCACACATGAGGAGTTCGTTCATCCGCTCTGGCGGCAGGCTGTGGGTTCGACAATTCATTGCGTCGCTGGAGATGCGACGGGAATCATTGTTGCAGCGGCTATTACTTCCGCACTCGGGTTACCCATGTGGATTGACCTGATTATCGAGTATGTTGCCGGTTTTGGATTCGGCCTTCTCATTTTCCAGTCGCTGTTCATGAAAGACATGATGGGAGGTTCCTATGTCAAGGCAGTCCGTCATTCCCTGTTGCCAGAATGGTTGTCGATGAATTGCATGATAGCAGGGATGTTCCCGGCGATGATCCTATTGATGATGGGCCGCGATATGCGCGCCATGGAGCCAAACCAACTCATCTTTTGGGGCACGATGGCGACAGCCGTATTTGTTGGCTTCATTACTGCCTATCCCATCAACGTCTGGCTTGTGCGTATCGGATTGAAGCACGGAATGGGAACAGTCAGGATGTTTGGTCGAGGAGGACACAGCCTTCAAGCAGATCGGAAACGTATAATCATGCAAGATCAGCCCGTGCCAGCCGAACACACCGCGACGCAACATCAGCCGGATATGACGCATTAAGGAGACAGTTCTATGCAAGAATCAAATGCAATGAATATGTCTGAACACAGCGGAATCTCTCATCATGGTGAAGATGCTGGCAAGCAAAGCAATCAGAGCGCGGCCAGGCGTGTTACACGTTCGCAGATGATAGCCGTCGCTTTGGGAACAGTGCTGGCGCTGGCAGCAGGCATCATCATTTCCGCTGCTTATACAAACCTGCGATTGAGTGCGCGAGATGTAGGGGGTGTTATCATGCCGCCGGGCATGATTATGACCTACGATACACCCGGTCAGGCCATGCGCGACATGGCAGCCGTAAATCCACAGGCGGTAAGCTACATTGCGCCCATAGATGCTAAAGGTGATCAACCACTTGAACCACGCCTCGAAAACGGCGTAAAAGTCTTCGATCTTGACGTGTCCGTGATTGAATGGAACATTCTTCCTTACGAACGAGTGATGGCCTACGCTTTCAACCACCAGGTCCCAGGGCCACGCATTCGAGTTCGCGAGGGCGACCAGCTTCGGATTAACGTGACCAACCATCTTCCGGAACCAACATCGGTTCACTGGCACGGTTTGGTTGTACCGAACAATATGGATGGCCCTGCTGACATTACACAAAAGCCGATCCAACCGGGCGAAACCTACAAATATGAATTCACGGCACAACAGGCAGGTACATTCTTTTACCATACCCACAAAGAACCTGACCGCCAACAGGCACTTGGCATGTATGGCGCATTGATTATTGATCCCAAGGAGGCTCCCGCTGTACCTGGGTATGATATGGAGTATGTCATTCAGCTTCAGGAATGGCTGGAAAGGCAAGGATACATCTACCCAGCCATGTTGATGGAAGGCGGTTTGCCCAACTTTTTCACTATTAACGGCAAGGCTTACCCCCATCAACGGATACAATCAACATAAAGGTTGGGCAGAAAATCCTCATCCGTTTCATTGGCACCAACAACAACTTTGTTCACCCGATGCACATTCACGGTGGGCCTTTCACGATTGTCGCAACTGACGGTAACCCTGTACCCGACTCGGCACGCATCCAGAAGGATACTGTAGATGTCGGGCCAGGCGAACGTTACGACGTGATTTGGCCTGCGCGTGAACCTGGAAAATGGCTGTTGCACTGTCACATTCCACACCATACAACCAACAACAATGTCGAAGAAGCCGGTGGACTGACGATGATTATCAACGTCACGCCCTAAGCTCATCTTTTCAGACATCTAATCGATAGATTAGTAGTTTGGTCATTATAGAAGACAAGGCGAACGGCCTGTAGCTGTGGCCGAATCAGCCATGCGGTGACTTTTTTGGTCATGACGCCAGGGAACGCTTAAACCAACCAGATAAACGTTGTCCGATGAAGATTCCAATGTGATCCAGACATCAGATTTTAATATGGCTGCTCTTTCTACGACCCGACTAATCATTCTTGCTTCAGCGACACTTTACCGTGAGGCGTGGTGTGCCTTGCTGTCGAGCCAGCCGTACATCCGGCTCGTTGGCGCGAGTCACGATGTTGCCGGGATTGGCACCTTTCTCGTGCCGAGCCAGCCGACAGCGATCCTGATTGATCTGCCCGCCGCCTCGCCACACATGGCGTATGAGCTTAGGGCCGCAACGTCGGATTGCGGTCTCCTATTCCTGGTGGAGTCTTATAACCTGACGGAGATCGTCGCATTACTTCAAGCAGGAGCAACAGGCTGCATATCACGTGACGATTCGATGAGCGATCTCACTCGCGCGATTATCGCCGTGGGGCGCGGAGAAATCGTCCTTCCAACGACTATCGCAGGTCAGGTTCTCTCCTCATTAGCTAATGCCGCGCGCGCATTGGCGGCCCTCACTAACAGTCAGCCTGCCAGTGATAACCTTGTTGAAGGGCTGTCCGAACGCGAAACGCATATCCTGAGTTTGCTTGGGCAGGGCTTAACCAATAAGGATATTGCTCAGACACTCATCATCAGCGTGCGCACCGTAGAAGCACACCTACGCAGCATTTATGACAAATTAGGTGTCCGCTCGAGGACGGAGGCGGCGCTGTGGGCTGCAAAGTACGGCTATACAGAGCAGCCAACCAGCGAGTCAAAGACTCGAGATAGGTGATTCTACCGATCCCACAAAGGAACCTTTGCCGTAGCATATTAAGCGAAGGACAAGAGCGATAGGAAAGCGGGTCAATGTCTGCTGAACTTTTGAGACCACGTACTCCGGTGGCGGTGCTTGGAACCCTGGCCGAGTTCCACCGCGAGCCAATCCCTTACAACCTGAAGACACTGGTACGACTGGTGACCGATCTGAATCCCGACCTGTTGTGCCTGGATATAACCCGCGACCAGTGGCGGCGTCGTGATTTTGAAGAGTTGCCTCCTGAATACCGCGAGGCACTGTTGCCACTAGCAGACCAGACGGATATTGTGGTGGTTCCTATCGGCGGTGAACAACCGGCGCAGGAGCCAACAGCGGCAGGTTGGAAAGGCAGAGTCATCGCGGGGCTGCGCTCATGGCTGGCCTATCTTCAACGTACTTCGCCGGGTCCGGCAGCCATTAACCAGGGGGTACGACACCATGTAGCGGATACGCTTTACAGCACGATTAACGTTCTGGCTGGACGCATCGCACAGCAGGCGCGCAAAGCCCATACCAGTCACTTGATTCAGCAGGTCGTCGAAGTCGCTCACCGCGACCCAGGCTGCCGGATATTGGTGGTGGTCAACGTCCGCTATTGCCACCTGATTCGCCCCGCGCTGAAGAAATATCCCGAAATCGAGGTTGTCCCGTACACGGACCTTTGAGGCTTCACTGACCACCAGTCAAGATAGGTGGTTCCACCGATTACAGCCCGTTCATCCTGTTGTAGCATAAAAGTACAAACTCAGACTACCCGGAAGCGCAGCGTGACCACTTACTGGCACATGCTGCCGAGGGCAACCTCGCCCTTTAGCTTCATCTACAGGAGAGGAAGGGATCATGAACATCCTGACGACACTGCGCGTCCTGCACACGCTCGAACAACTCCGCTCGCATGAGCATTGGACACCGGCGCAAGTTGCTTCCTACCAGGAAGCGCAGTTGCGACAGCTTCGAGCCTACGCTTATGCACATTCTCCGTTCTACCAGCAGTTTCACAAAGGGCTATTTGACCGTCCCTTGCAAGAACTGCCCGTCCTCACCAAAGCCATGCTGATGGAACACTTCGACGAGGTGGTCACCGATCCAGCGATACGCCTGGAAGATGTGCGGGCATACGCCGCGCGAGATACGCAGGGGATACGTTTCCTGGATCGCTACTTTGTCACGGCGACCTCTGGCAGCAGTGGACACCCCGGTTTCTTCCTGTTCAACCAGGATGAATGGTTGAACATTATGGCGTCCTTCGCGCGAGGTCAGGAATGGTCTGGCAAACACGTGAACCTCACGCGGCGCACGAAGATGGCAACCGTCGCCTCGCGCAGTGCCTGGCACATCTCCTCGCAGGTGGCAGCGACGGCCAAGAGCGGGTGGATGCCCAGCTTACGCCTGTCGGCCAATGAACCGCTATCCGCCATTGTCCAGCAGCTAAATGCGTTCGAGCCTGAAGTCCTGATCGCCTACGCCTCGATGGCTCGCATTCTGGCGGAGGAGCAGGTTGCCGGGCGGCTGCATATTCAGCCTCGCTTCGTGTATGTGAGTTCTGAAGTGCTGACCGAGGAAACCCGCCACCGGGTCAAAGCAGCCTGGGGCGATGAACCGTTCAACCAGTATGGCAGCACCGAAGCAGCCAACATCGCCGCCGAACACAAGGCAGACCGCCGTGTACACCTCTACGAAGACCTCGTGCTGGTTGAGGCAGTGGACGAACACTATCGGCCTGTTCCGACTGGCGTGTATGGCACGAAACTTCTGATCACGACCCTTTTCAGCCGTACCCAGCCACTCATTCGCTACGAAATGAACGACAGCGTCAAGATCAGCGCCGAATTGGGCAGTGGTGGTTTGCCCTTCCGCGTGATAGACGGTATCCAAGGCCGGACGGAAGACATCCTCTACTTGCCTGGAGTGGCGGGCGGCGACGTTGCAATCCAGCCGCTCGTGTTTAACCTCGTAATGGACATCGTGCCCGCTAGCGGCTGGCAAATTATCCAGGAAGCCGATGGCCTGATTGTGCTGCTGAGTGGCGTTCCTGAGGCGTTTGACGATGATGTGCTCGTCAGCAAACTCTCAAGCGCATTAGTGGCACAGGGCGCGCGTGTTCCCCCGATACGGCTGCAACATGTGGCCGCAATCCCGAAGAATGCTGCTGGAAAAGCACCCCTCATCAAAGCTCACCCTAGCGCACGACACGCAAATCCTGTGCTGTGACATCGAAAGTGCAGGTGCAAGCTTTACGGTAATCCTACAAATGCCAAGAAAATCGCAATGGTCGTGTTTTGTGCCTTACCCTCACCATCGCGCTACCGCAACATGATTTCCTCTCCACAATGCACGGAAGGATCGGCGGTCGGATCAATGAGAGTCCCTATACACGAACTAAGGAGTGCCAAATGCTAAACGTTGAGCTTATTAAGACGATGTATCGGCGCAACGCCGACTACTATGATCTCGTGACACACGCCTTCTCAGGGATACGCTCACGGGCAATTGCCCAATTGGGACTGAAAGGTGGTGAGATCGTCTTGGATTTTGGCTGCGGCACAGGGCTAAGTTTTGGCCTGCTTGAGCAATCAGTTGGCCCCAACGGAAAGATTATCGGCATAGAGCTAAGTTCCGCTATGTTGGTCAAAGCACGCGAGAAGGTACTTCGCCATCAGTGGAAGAACATCACGCTCATTGAGGCTAACGCCGAGGAAGTGCTGCTGCCGCAGGAATCAGTCGATGCTGTATTGTCTTTCTATACCCATGACATTATGTCTTCTCGGTTCGCTGTCGAGAGAGCCGTGCAAGCCTTGCGCCCTGGAGGTTGCTTCGTTGCTGCGGGTTCTCGCCTTATGGAGGAAATAAATGGGTGGCTCCTCAATAGAATCACGCTGGCCTATACCCAGACAGCCATTACACAACCGCTAACAGTTCGTCCGTGGAAACACCTCGAAGATTTGTTAAGCCCGCTCAAGGTGCAGAAGTATCTGGGAGGCAGTTCCTACATCGCCTATGCTGTAAAGAGTCGTTAGCCGCCTCCGGTCACTTGAAGAATAGAAAGGGCGATAGGACGATGTTCAAGCTGATTTTCAAACCCCTCACGAACTGGGCTGCCCACCGCGTTCTTGTCGGCAGAAATAGGTCTCCGCACGAGCCTGAAAAAGGTCGATTTACCAACGCTGAGGTGAACGACCTTGTGAAGCAGGCATGGCGCCATCTCGACGATTTGATCCCTCAGGTCATTCAGGAGCCAACCTTTGGCAGTCGCATGAATATCCGCCTAGCAGGTCTCAGCCTGGCATTCTTGCATATAGTGACCGAGCGCGGAATCGAGCGCGAGTACGCAATCGAGTTGACTGGCGACGTTTGTTGGAAAATCTACCAGTGGTGGGGTGTTGTCGGGCGTTTCGCACAAAGTGTCTTGCATGTTGACGCGATCCGCGATCAGGCCAGGCGGGTGCGTAGCGACGGCAGTTGGCCGATCAGTTTCCCATTCAACCCCCCAGGCTATCGCACGCGCTATGTGCCGACGGAGCAGGGCTTGGGCTTTGACGTGATCCGCTGTCCAGTCGCTGAATACTTACGTGCGCATGGCGCAGCGGATTTGGGCGTCCGGACATGGTGCATGTTGGACTATCCACTGGCCGAAATGCAAGGCATCCGATTGGTACGAACTCAGACCCTTGCGGCGGGCGATAAACAGTGCGATTTCCGGTGGTTCCGGGCGACCAAGTAGTGAACTCCATAGTTTGCGAGGCTACCATGAAGTATATCCCGACCCTCAGTATTGATGCGCTGACGCCATACTTCGACTTCCTGTCCAACCTGTTCGGTTTTGGGGATGCCCTTAAACAGCGCGTCCTCAATCTGGCAGCTATCAAAGATGGCGAGCATATTTTGGATGTCGGCGCTGGTACGGGATCACTGGCAATCCTCGCCAAAAAGCAACATCTTCACGCTGAGGTGGTAGGGATCGAACCTGATGATCAGGCGCTGAATATTGCCATGAGGAAAGTAGAAACGAGTGGTGTTCAGCTAAGTCTGATCCAAGCCGGCGCAGAATGCCTGCCCTTCAGACCCGCTTCTTTCGACGTTGTTGTAAGTACCCTCGTTTTTCACCATCTTCCCACCGAAATCAAGAAACAGGCATTAAAAGAGATTTATAGAGTACTCCAGGACAATGGGAGCTTTCTGTTGGCGGATTTTGGTGAGTCCAGAGGGCTTTTTCTTGGAGTCTTGGCTGGCATCGTCAAAATGACTCGCCTGCCGGAATCCAAAACGGCGCAGGACAATCTTGACGGCAACATACCGATGTTTATGAGGGAAGCCGGGTTTAGCATCCAGGAAGTGGCTACGAAATTTAGAGGTGTGCAGTTTCTACGGGCAACGAAACGCTAACTGACTTTCGTTCAGGGAGGTCATCACAGCTAAGAGGTAAGCCGCCTCGTGAGCGAAACAACCGGTGGCGCTGCGATGGAGAGGAGTGCGCTCGATGAACGTTCCAGTGGCTTGGCGAAGCCTGACCCATGAAAGGGGAAAACTTGCTCTGAGCATCGCCGGGGTAGCGGCAGCGTTGACGTTGATCGCACTGCTGGTTGGCTTCCAGGATGGGATGTATGCTTCCATCACCGCCTATTACGATAACGTGAGCGCAGACCTGATTGTGGCCCAAAGCGATACCAGCCTATCCGATTCAACCATACCCGCGACACTTCACGACAAACTGGTGTCAGTCTCCGGGGCTACCGACGCGGGCCATGCCATCGTCGCCGGGACGATCTTCACAAGCAAGGGTACAAAAACACCTGTTACTCTCGTCGGATATAACGCCACGTCAGGAATAGGTGGCCCCTGGAACCTGGCCGCAGGCCGGGGCGTGCAGAGTAACAGTGAAATTCTGTTAGATACACACCTCGCTCACGAGAGCGGATTTGCCATTGGCGATAAAGTCGATGTACAGGGTCGGACATTTACGGTTGTCGGCTTGACACGCGAAACCAATTCATTCCTCGGTTATTACGTTTTCATCTCCCGGAATGCCGCAGAAGCACTGCTGGGTTTTGCTGAAACGACCAGTTTCTATGCGCTACGTCTGCCCGCCGGAACGGATGTGACAGCCGTTGCTAAGGCTGTCGAGTCCCAAGTCAGCGGAGTGAAGGCCGCAACGCCTGCGCGACTGGCAGCGAACGCACGTAAGTCACTCGGGTCAGTCCTGGATAGTACGCTCAATGCGGTGCTAGTGGTCGGCATCCTGATCGGCGTAGCGGTCATGGGACTCACCGCCTACACCGCAGTGGTGGACCGGATGCGCGAATACGGTGTCCTCAAGGCAATGGGGGCGGACGGTTGGTGGCTGGCGCGCCTGGTTGTGCGTGAGACGGTGTATCGTGCTGTCCTGGGCTTCGTGCTAGGCGTCGCCCTCTCATATGCCTTAACCGATGTGATCGCGCGCCTTGCGCCTCGACTCAACGTGTTGATCCGCCCCGATACCCTCATCAGCGCCGGTCTGGCGGCAGTCGTGATGACCGTTATTGCCGCTTTGTTACCTATCCGCCGTATAGCTGCTATTGACCCCGCCGTCGTTTTCAAAAGCTGAACGGCAGGAGGGCAAAGGCAGAACGTGAAGGGAGCCTCATCATGTTGAAAGTGGCCTGGCGCAACCTGACCCACGAACGGACGCGAATGGTAATTGGCGTGGCCGGTGTGGCACTGGCGGTGCTGCTCATCTTGATCGTCAACGGCATCTTCGTCGGGGCTGAGGAAAGTATGGTGGCCTATATCAACCGCCAGTCTTCGCCATTGTGGTTGATGCAGGCTGGGGTCGAGAACATGCACATGGCCTTTTCTATGCTGCCACCGGGATTGGTCGAAAAAGTAAAGCAAATACCGGACGTCGATGAAGCTGTCGGCGTACTGTACATCATCGGCAATGTGCAGGTCCGAGATACGCTTGTCCCCAGCTACATTTTTGGCATCGAGCCGGGAAAATCTCTGGGCGGGCCATGGTTTCTCGCTGAGGGAACAGCAAACCTGGCCTTGAACCAGGCGATCCTTGACCGCGCGCTCGCCCGGCGTTACCGGTTGGGCCTGGGCGACGCGATCAATATTCGTGGCTACAACCTGACGATTGCCGGACTTAGCGAAGGGACGTTCGGTTTCGCTTCCAACATCGTCTTCGTGAACAAGGCAGCAATGGCACTGGGTATGGGAGTCTCTCCCCAATCGGCCAGCTATATTCTCGTCAAACCTGTTCCCAACGCTGATGTGGACAGCCTGGCGAAGAAACTACGAGAAGCAGTGCCGGAGGCGAACCTGATGACGCAGGCGGCCCTGGCGGCCAGTGATCAGGAACTGGGTCGTCAGATGGGTGGCGACATTATCCAGGTCATGAACGTGGTGGCTTACCTGATTGGCCTGCTGGTCATTGGTATATCGATCTACACGATCACGCTGGAACGAGTACGCGAGTATGGCATCCTCAAGGCGATAGGCGCGAATGACCGGCAACTGCTAACCAGCGTTTTTGCCCAGGCTTTCGCCAGTGCTGGGTTGGGTTACGTGGCGGGCATTGGGCTGGCTTATGCAGGGGCGGCGCTGATGCAGCGTCTCACTTTGACGCTGATTATCATCGAACCAGGCGCCGTAGTCGGCCAAATGCCTGTCCTCGCTGCTATCACGGCCCTGGCCGCACTATTGTCGGTTGGACGCGTGCTTCGCCTCGACCCCATGCTCGTTTTCCAGTCATAACCGGAGAAATCAAAATGGACACCATCCTCGAATTACAGGACGTGAGCAAAATCTACGGCGCGGGGCATACAGCAGTCAAGGCCGTAAACCATGCCCAGTTGCAGGTTAAACCGGGTGAAATTGTGCTGATCATGGGACCTTCTGGCAGTGGCAAAACCACCCTGCTGAGTATGGCAGGTTTGTTGCTAGGGCCAACCCAGGGCCAAATACATATCAATAGTAAGGATGCGACGCGCCTCAGCCAACGCCAACGTTCTGCACTGCGGCTTGATACAGTGGGCTTCGTGTTCCAGACGTACAATCTGCTCGGCGCATTGACGGCCCGCGAGAACGTTGAATTGGTCATGAACATGGCAGGCGTGAGGGGCAAAGTGGCCCATGAACGAGCGATTGAACTGCTCAACCTGTTGGGGCTAAGAGAGCGCGTTGACCATCTACCCGCTGATCTGTCCGGTGGCGAGAAGCAGCGGGTGGCTATCGCCCGCGCCATCGCCAATGATCCCCTCCTCATCCTGGCCGACGAGCCGACGGGCAACCTGGATAGTAAGACCGGGCGGGAAGTGATGGAATTGCTGTGTTGTGATTTGGGCCGTGAGCAGGGACGGGCCATCGTCATCGTCACCCACGATCACCGCCTGCGCCGTATTGCGGATCGGGTTCTGTGGCTCGAAGACGGCCAACTCAGCGAGGGTGCAGCACGGCTGGACCCGTTACCCCCTGACACGTGATCTTCGCAGTCGATTTGGATACATCAGCCATTAATTCTGGGTACTCCACCAGTATCAGTCTCACAGAGCTTTGGCTTGGCCGGAGCGAGGAGCAAAAACATGATGCTTTCCTACACACTGAGTTTCGATTCCTCCGAGGTTATCCTATCGAGTGTCGGCGGTAAAGGCGTGAACCTGAACCGCATGACACGAGCGGGCTTTCCGGTGCCACCCGGCTTCTTCATCACGACCGCCGCCTATCAGACCTTTGTCGATACATATCATTTGCAACCGAAAATCCTCACCCTGGTGGACGATAAAACAATGGCGGGGGAGGATACCTCGGCGGCGATCCGACTGTTATTCGATAGCGAGAATATTCCTCCCGACGTGGCGAGATCGATTCGGGAAAAATACCGCGAACTCAGCACTGTCGCGGGCGACTCAACCCCATTGGCAGTACGTTCTTCAGCAACCGCCGAAGACCTGCCAGGGGCCAGCTTTGCGGGGCAGCAGGAGAGTTACCTGAACGTGTGCGGTGAGGCAGCGCTGCTGGCAGCAGTAAAACGATGTTGGTCGAGTTTGTGGACAGCGCGAGCGCTTGAGTATCGCGCCCGGCAGCACATTCCGCCGACCAGTGTGAGCCTCGCCGTTGTGGTGCAGGCCATGATCCCGGCGGAAGTGTCAGGGATCATATTCACGGCAAACCCGATGACCGGGGCGCGTGATGAGGTTGTCCTGGATGCCGCGTGGGGGTTAGGAGAAGCGATTGTTGGAGGCTTAGTCACTCCAGATCACATTGTGGCTGACAAGATCACCGGCGCAATCACGCAGATAAGCATTGGCGACAAAGCGGTGATGACGGTGCCAACGCCGACGGGCACGGCAGAGCGCCAAGTTGAAGTGAGCCAGCGGTCTACGCCAACGCTCAATGCAGCACAGGTCGCGGAATTGGTGAAGTGGGGGACCGCGATTGAGAAGTACTACGGTGCGCCACAGGATATTGAGTGGTGCATGGTGAACGGCAAATTCTCTATCGTTCAGGCCCGCCCTATCACGACCCTGCCACCCGAAGCAGTCGGTTGGATAAGCCCCGTACCGGGCGCAAAGTGGCTCAAGGACCTCCAAGCCGCTGAATGGGCAACTGAACCGCTTTCGCCCCTCGGCGCAACGACAACCTTTGCGACCATAATCACCGCCCGCCAGCGTGCGTTTCCCATGCAGCGCTCGCCCTGGTCCGCGCTGATAAATGGCTGGCTCTACGTTCGTGGCGACTTCCAACCGCTCTGGTTGGCAACTGCTCTCCTCATGGTGGTGTCCAGCATACCGGCAGGAGCACTGAGTGGGCACCAGCGGATGCGGCATACCTGGCCTTCCCAATTGACGCTCCTGGATTCCCTGGAGCGAACCGAACTGGCGGGACTGTCGGATGCTTTGTTGCAGGCCCATGCTGTCCGGCTGCTTGGCGCATTGGGATGGTGGTGGTGGGAGGTTACCTGGTATTCGGCGGCAGCGCTTTTAGGTGAGCAGATCATCGGAAAGTTAGGCGTGCCTGAGCTGGCCGACCCGGCAGTTCTGTTTCGTGGCAACGACAGCCTCTTGCTGGAGGCTGAACGCCCGTTGCGCCATGCCGCCACCACAGGCGAGGTCGAAGCTTACCTGGCGCGGTTCGGCCACTTCGTGGAAAGCGCCGATCCCATCCACCCCACCCTTCGTGAGTCCCCAGTTCTCCTCACTCAATACCTCGCGGTGGCCCGCCAGAGCGATACAGGCCCCGATGAACGCCTGAGGCGCACGCGCCGGGAGCGGACTGAGGCAGAACGCCTCGTGCTTGTGCTGGGCGGACCACGCGGCTTCCTGGCGCGCCGACTGCTCAACCTCGGGCAGAGCTACGCCGCCCACGTCGACGACGCCGTGTTCCACTTCCAGCGCGTCTTGGCGCTCGTGCGGGCGACGTTCCTCGAGGTCGGCCAGCGGCTGGCACGCAAAGGACTAGTGGAACGCGCCGAGGATGTCTTCTACCTGGAGCGAGACGAAGAATGGGCGCCACCAACCGATATTGCGGAACGGGTGACAGAGCGCCGCCTACTCCGTGAACGTCACAAGCGCCTCGCGCCGCCTCCGCTTATCCCACCGCTCTCCGATCGCGCCTGGGGTCGTGATTCGCACTGGAAACTCTTCTCATCGGCGCTGGGTACAGGGGTCCTTAATCGCGGCGCACAAGAACGCAACGGGCGACGCGTCATCGTGGGCACGCCAGGCAGTCCGGGTCGGGCGCGTGGCACTGCCCGCGTGATCACCGGACCGGACGACTTCTACCGTTTCCAGCCCGGTGATGTGCTCGTTGCTCATACCACAACGCCGATCTGGACACCGCTTTTCAACATTGCGAGCGCCGCGATCACCGAGGTTGGCGGCCCTTTCTCCCATGCGGCGATAGTGGCCCGGGAGTTTGGTATCCCACTGGTGAATGGCGCACTCGATGCGACGCATGTCATTGCAGATGGCAGCCCGATTGTTGTCGACGGTTCCGCAGGTATTGTTGAATTCGGTGCGGGGTGAGCGACACGGCAGTCGTCCACAAATAGGCCGATCTGCGCTGTCACCGCGTTGACATATGCGATAAATTTACGAATTGTATTTGTAGCCATCGTCTCCACGTATCCTCGATGTAGCCCATAGTCAGTACCGATATACCGCCGATTCCAGCATTCTTGGGCGCACGATCCAACCGTCTTAATATTTTTCTCTCCAAATTCACCGCTTTCTGCAGCGAAGGTGTGCGAACATGATTTGCTGAATGATCGTGAGCCACCAAAAGCTAAAGTCCTCAGCATTCCATCAGCCCGAAATCAGGCGGTCATCAGAAACAGTTACGACAATACGGACAATCGAACATGCCTCAAAAGACGAAACCTGCCGCTCCAAGTCTCGTCCAACGAAGCACAACCCTGTTGAATGAGGCTAGAACTGAAAGAGGTACTGGGATGCCAGTGTTTTCGCACACCTATGGACACAGCATCGGATTGTGGCTTTTGTCGTTTCTGGTTTCTTGGCTCATCTTGCGCCGCAACAAGAATCCCGTTGCAGCACGAGCAGTCGCTATCAAGAAACCCTTCGTGGTCCGTGACAAGCGCTCCCGTTGATCACAGTGCAAGTACCAAATGGCTCAGTTTATCCAACAAAAGTCTTGATCATCGTAAGGAGGCAATCGTGCCTACATCTTCTTACAGCGCAACCCGCTAGGAGGGAATAATGGATGCTCAACCTGCACCAAGCCCGAAATTTCGACGTATCACGCTACCCATCTATAACCTGAGCTGTGGTGGTGGCGGGTCGCTGACGATAGAACGGGTGCTGGCCCGCACGCCCGGCGTTGTAGAAGTCTACGTCAATCCAGCTACGGAAATGGCCTACATCAGCTACGACGCCAATCAATGCACCCCCGAAGACCTTGCCTTCGTCATTGCACGCGCGGGATTTGGGCCGAGAGGCAGCTCTAAACCGCGCATTCAGTTAATCCCATAATCTCACATTTTTAGGTAGGTTCGAGGAGCATTACCGATGAGACGATGGATAGAGATTGCTTGGCGCGGGCTGACAAAACGAGCTTTTGAGCGCTCCCACACCCATCCGGGCTTCCACAAACAGTTGTGATATCCAAAGTTGAACTAACCATAACTGTACATCGAGAAGGAGCATCTTATGCGACGCAGAAACCATCTTCATGTCATTTCACTGGTGTTGGTTCTTGTGGGAATCCTCGTAGGCATTGGGCTGCAAGGCCAGGCGCGAGTTAGCTATGGTCAGCTACCCGCCCCATCATTGACCAGTCAGCCTGTCAATCAAGCGGTAAGCGCAGTCAGCAACCAGACAGCACTGTACCGAAGCATCTATTCTCAGGTCAATCCGTCTGTGGTTAGCATTCGAGTTCGTATTCCGGCTCAGAATTTGCCTGTGGATTCGGACAGCGGCTTACCAGACAGCAATCAACCCTATCAGGTAGCAGCAGGATCGGGCTTCGTCTACGACGATCAAGGACATGTTGTTACGAACGCACATGTCGTGCAGAATGCGGATGTCGTCGAGGTAACTTTCAGCGATGGGAATATCATGCGGGCCAAAATAAGCGGGATCGATCTCGACAGCGATCTGGCCGTGATCCAGCTTCAGGGCGATGTCAGCGGCTATAAACCTGTCCCGCTCGGAGATTCAGATACTATCCAGGTTGGCGATGTTGTGCTGGCAATCGGCAATCCGTTTGAGCAGGCGGGGACTATGACTCAGGGCATCATCAGCGCCCTAAACCGTACTGTCAAGGGACTGCGGGCCACGAGTTCAGGCGCTTATTCCATCCCCGGTGCGCTCCAGACGGATGCAGCACTAAACCCAGGTAACTCTGGTGGTCCACTGCTCAACGAGAGTGGGCAAGTTATTGGCGTCAACGAGCAAATTGAAGCGCCGGCAGGTCAATCGTCGGGGATATCTTTTGCCATCCCGGTTAACCTCGTGAAGCAGGTCGTTCCCGCGCTAATCAAGGATGGCCGCATTGCCCACCCTTATCTCGGCATCAGCACCATGTCTCTTAACCTGGACCTGAACGAGGCTTTGAAAATCCCTGCGAAGACACGCGGTGCGCTGGTAATTGGCGTGGCGGTGAATAGCCCCGCGGCGCAAGCTGGCCTTCAACCAGCCTCAGTAACATCAGCCACAAATGCCAATCCTACGGGTGGTGATATTATCGTTGCTGTCGATAAACAAACGGTCCGTAGCTCCGACGACCTGATCGCTTACCTATTCGCCAAAATCTCGGTTGGACAGAGTATCACGTTGACGTTTCTGCGCAATGGTATGCAGCAGAATGTCCAAGTTAAGCTCGCAGCTCGTCCCCAAGCCTAATTGCGGGGAGGCAAGGCCAGTCAGGATAACATTTTGGATCTCGGATAATTCTCCTGTCCGCAGCGGGCGTATCCTGCGCTCAATCCTATCAGGGATAACAAGCAATCTTCGTCAGGCAGCGTGCTGCGGACCCTCAGCAGTCAATTGGGGTACGTCATTCGTTCACAAATAGGCCGATCAGCGCTGTCACCGTGCCGACATAGCCGATAATATCGACGGGTTGCAGGTTGAGGCGGTTTGATTGCACTGAACATGTGCCGTTGTCGGCACATAGACCCTGGCGTAGCCGCTATGGATGGAAGTTCCAGGCAAACTCCGCGATAAACGTGCAGTTCGGTATCGCAACGAGGATATTGCCGATGCAACGTATCCTGGTCATTGACGATGATCCCGCAGTAACTAGTCTACTTAAGCGTGGCCTATCCTATGAAGGCTTCGCAGTTGAGCTTGCCGAGTCGGGCGAAACCGGGCTGGCACTAGCTCGTGACCGTCCCCCTGACGTGGTCATCCTCGACATCATGATGCCCAGGCTCAACGGGCTGGATGTGCTGAAGCGTCTTCGCGCAGCCGATCCGCGTTTACCGGTACTCTTCCTGACCGCAAAAGACGCGCCAGCCGATCAAGTCCAGGGATTGGAAGCTGGTGCGGATGATTATGTCGTCAAGCCCTTTACTTTCGAGGTTCTATTGGCGCGAGTGCGTGTCCTGCTCAGGCGTCAACAAGAAGAACGTCCACCTACGCTCCATTTTTCCGACCTGACCCTTGATACCGGCACACACGTCGTGCGTCGTGGTCAACGTCAGATTGCTCTCACAAGCCTGGAATTCAAGCTGCTCCACGAACTCCTAATGCATCCCCAACAGGTCCTCTCGAAGGAAGTGCTTCTCGACCGGGTCTGGGGCTACGATTTTGGCGGAAATGCCAATGTAGTCGAAGTCTATGTGAAGCAACTTCGGCAAAAACTGGAAGCTGAGGGAGAAACTCGCCTTATCCAAACCGTGCGTGGCGTCGGCTACGCTCTGCGGGAGGAGTGACGAGTGTCGATCCGTGTACGCCTGATGTTGCAGTGCGGCGTGTTAAGCTGTTTCATTTTAACCATCGCCATGCTACTTAGCTATGCATTTCATACCCGCAGCCACTACGACGATCTGGACCGAATCCTGGTTGCAGAGACAACACATATAGCCACAGAAGCAGCGAATCCTGCCAACAGCCTCCAATCCTTCAATGTGAACAGGGGAAGCAATGGCTTGGAGATCATTGTGCGTCTGTACAGTGCTGATGGCGCATTACGGCTTAGTTCGCCGAGCAGCGAGTCATTGCCATTAACGGATACTAAGGCAGTGCTTAGGACACCGGCTGGCCCAGCGTTCGATACCCTGGCTGCCCTCGTGCCACAGTTAACCGGGTCACCGTTCATCACTGACGGCGCGTTCGGGCTGTACGATATCGCCGGACAGCGCTGGAGAGCCTACATTCTGCCGTTGCGACAAGGAAATACTATCTCCGGATACATCGAAGCGCTGACCCCACTTGCCCGACTTGACGCCTCAATGCGCGCCTTGCGGGGACTGCTGCTGATCTTGTGGCTGATTGCCACGACCACGATGTTCTTCGGACTCTGGGTGGTTGCGTCCAGAGTGCTTTACCCCGTTGCTCAGATGACCCAGGCTGCGCAGACCATCTCCCTGTCACGTGACTTCTCGCGGCGCGTTGGTGTGCCGTCGCATCGAGATGAACTCGGCCATCTGGCACAGACCTTTAACAACATGTTGGAGAGCCTTGAGGGTGCTTATCGCATCCAAGAGCGGTTTGTCTCGGATGCTTCACATGAGTTGCGTGCGCCACTTACAGTTATTCAGGGCAACCTTGAGCTTCTCCACCGTCAACAGTCCATGCCCGAAGTTGAACGGGCTGAGGCACTGGCTGAGGCCGAACGCGAGGCTGCTCGCCTGGGGCGGTTGGTCGCCGAACTTCTCACCCTGGCACGAGCCGATGCTGGTGTCGTGATCAAACACAATCCTGTGGATCTGGATGGCGTAGTGCTTGAAGCCTTTCACGAAGCACGCCAATTAGCTCACGGCCAGATACTTGCTCTCGAACCCTTTGAACCTGTCAGAGTTGACGGTGACGAGGATCGTCTCAAGCAGCTTATCTTGATTCTTCTCGACAATGCTCTGAAATATACGTCTGCCGAGGGACGAGTCACACTTGGGCTAAGGAAACGAGACGGTAATGCGGAGATCATCGTCCAGGATACCGGTGTCGGTATTTCGGCAGAGGACTTGCTCCATGTTTTTGAGCGGTTCTATCGGGCTGATCCGGCACGGAGCCGCGATCCGGGCGGAACTGGCCTAGGATTGCCCATCGCGCGCTGGATTGCCGAACAACATGGGGGGCGTCTTACACTCAGTAGCGAGATGGGCAGGGGTACAACTGCCATAGTTTCGCTGCCCGTCAAAGCTTAGGGGAGATCCATGAACGAGCATAGTCGAGGAACAGCCTTGATCACAGGGGCATCCAGCGGGATCGGCGCAGCCTTTGCCCATCGCCTTGCTGCGGAAGGCTATGAACTTGCACTGGTTGCACGACGAAAAGAGCGCCTGGCAGCCCTTGTCTCTGAATTGAACCAACAATACCGTACCGTTGCCAAATTCCTGGTCGCAGACCTGTCCAATGACAGCGACATAGCGCAGATTGAAAGTCATATCATCGAACTTGAAAACTTGGAAATCGTGATTAATAACGCTGGCTTTGGCACGACTGGCAAGTTTGTCCAAATCGATCTCAAAAATCAGATGGATTTGGTTTGGGTTCACGTTATTGCGGCAATGCGGCTCTGCCGTGCGGCTTTACCAGGGATGGTTGCCCGAACCAAAGGGGCGATTATTAATGTGTCTTCGATTGGGGCATTTCTGCCAGCACCCGGAAACGCAACATATAACGCAACCAAAGCCTTTCTGATCAGCTTTTCGGTAGTGCGGTGAGATTATCTCGCACCTGGCAAATTGGGTGGTGGGATGGGGTAGGATGGGGCGATGAACACAAAAACCCCTACCAACTCACGACCAGCCTTGGAAACCTTGGCGTGCATCAATGAACGCTGCACGCTGTACGGCCAACCAGGACAGAACAATCTCACGGTACGCAAGACCTATGGGCAAGATGGCATCCGCTACTTGCGCTGTCGCTGCTGCGGGGCGGAGTTCAGCGAGCGGAAAAACACGGCGTTATGGAATACGAAAGTGGCTGAAGAAAAGGCGGTGGCCGTCGCCGAGCATTTGGCGGAGGGCTGTTGTCTGAAAGCGACGGCACGATTGGCACAAGTCCATCCCAGCGTGGTGACGCGCTTGAATCGGAAAGTTGGTGTCCATGCTGAAGCCTTCCATGACGAGCGCGTGCAGGATCTGAAAATCGTGGCGCTGGAGGCCGATGAGCGGCATGGCTATGCACAGGATAAACGTCAGCCGCAGTGGGAAGCGGAGGTCATCGACCCAGCGAGCAAGTTTGTGGTATCGCATATGCAAGGTCAGCGCGATGAAGCGCTCATCCGGCGTTTGCTGGAAGATTCAGCCAAGCGCCTTGCCAATCGTCAGCATCTGGTACTGTTCACCGACGGTGAAGCCAGTTATGTCAGCTTGTTCCCAGCGATTTTTGGGCAAGCCTATCGTCCCAGTCGGCAGGGCAGTTGCGGGCGCTTTCCCGACGTGCGCTACCGTATCCCGCGCACGCTGGCGCATGTGCAAATCGTCAAGCGGCGCGAAGGGCAGCGCGTGGTAGAAGTCGATATCCGCTACGCGCATGGCTCCCAACGTTGCGTCCAACGTGTCCTGGAGCAACTGGGTTACACCACACCCAATACCTCCGCCATTGAGCGGCGGAACGGCACCGCGCGACGCATGAATGCTCATCAGGTTCGCCGTTCGTTGGCTTTTTCGCGACGGGATGACACCAAAATCGCGCTCGGCTGGTGGGGCTTGACCATCTACAACTGGTGTCGTCCACATCGCTCGCTGCGTCTGCGCTTGGCTCAGCCCCAAGGCAAAAAAAGTTCGAGCCGCGCACTCCGGCGATGGCACTGGGGCTTACTGACCACATCTGGGCAAGTCGTGATATCCTGCTCTGGCCGGTGTTTCCCTCCGCAGGTGCGAGCTGAGTTCATGTCACGACCAACTTTTGAGAGTCGCGCACTTTGGCAGACCGTTCTGATCCCGATCACCAACCACAAACGGCTCAGCAAGCTGGTAGACGAGGTTATTACTTACAGGGAGAGTCGCTGCTGCAAGCAGGCAATGACCCATGCGAATGACAGGCAAACCCCATATAGCTATGGTAGAATGTCACTAGAAAATTGCACGGTGCGTCATGCCGAGACCACTTTGGGACTGAAGATTAGACTTGGGGTGCGCCAGGGGAGACTCATGAGGTTGGCTATTCGATTAAGCACGTTCCTCACATATTCGCTACTTGGATCGGCGCTTGCCTCGAGGACACCGTGACAGACGCTATGCTCCCGGCCACATTGCTTGGAGATTATCCAGCCAAGGCGGTGCGTATCGTCGAGCCGTTTGGGGCGGGCGGTGGACCCGATCTGTTGGCGCGTGCCCTCGCCCAGCAGCTCTGTGAGCTATGGGGCCAGCCGGTGACAGTGGAGAACATCACCGGGGCGGGAGCCACGGCGGGCCCCGCGCAGGTCGCGCAGTCACCAGCCGACGGTTACACGTTGCTCATCAACACCAACGCCCAGGCCTACAGCGCGGCGTTGCAGAACCTCCCGTATGACCCCTTGCGGGATTTCATCCCGGTCATTCCGCTCACGAGCCAGCCCTACGTCTTGGTCGCAGGCGAATCGGCTGGTGTGACCACTGTGGGCGAGCTCGTCGCGGCGGCGAAGGCAAAGCCGGGTAAGCTCGTGTTTGGCTCGACCGGTGTAGGCACTGGCACGCACGTCGGAGTCGAGCGATTCAATCGGTCGGCGGGCATCAAGGCGCGGCATTTGCCTCCCCGACCGACCGATTCCATCGCCAACACGCTGGCCAACGTGATCGCTGGGCACACCACTTACTGCATATTGCCCATCGATATTGCCCTTCCCGCCATACGCGAAGGCAAGCTCATGGCACTAGGGGTAACGACCACGCGTCGCTCACCGCTGCTGCCGCAAGTGCCGACGATCGCCGAAGCGGGCCTCGCCGGATTCACCTTCCCGATTTGGTACGGCGTCTGGGTGCCGGCTGGCACGCCGACTGGCCTGGTTGACAAGCTGGTGAGGGACATTGGACGCGTGCTGGCCGCTCAGCCGATGCGCGACTGGATTGGCAAGCACGGCGGTGAGCCGATGACGATGACGCAGCCCGAGTTCGCGCGCTTCGTGCTGAGCGAGAGCGAAAGGGCGGCGCAGATCCTCAAGGCCGCTGGGAGCCAGCTCCAATAGTCGTGTGGGTCCGATAACTCGTCCGCCAACGTTTTTTCTCTCAAGCTGCTCATTGGTAGTCGTAGTGCAAGCCACCCACACCTCGGTGGGTGGGCGTGTCACGCCCACGTGCACCTCGACACCCGTTTTCTACCAGCAACTATGAGATTATCTCATATTACTATCAGCTTTTCGGAGAGTCTCCAAATGGAACTACGAGGAACAGGTGTCAAAATCCAGGCACTGTGTCCAGGCTTTACTTACACAGGGTTTCATGACCAGCCAGAGTATGCGGCTTTTGATCGCACGGTGATCCCGAAAGCGTTGTGGTCGTCAGCGGACAAAGTAGCGGCTGAATCGCTCAGTGCACTGGGGCGAAGACAGGTGATTTGCATTCCCGGCTTCAACAACCGCTTACTTGTGGCTTTGTCACGCAGCAGCCTCACTGCCCCTCTGCTCCGCGCTGCTGCAAGTTCCGTCACAAGAAGCATTAGGGTCAATAAGTGACTCGGTCCAGCTTTGCTCTTGTTAACAAACTATCAATGCGATTGGCTTCAATCGAAGTCCAATTACAGGAGAATCTGAGTGACCACACCTCGATCTTATTCCTCAACGATTTTGGCCTTCTGCGGAATAATCGTGATCGGAATCGGGCTTTACTTCGTATTTCTGCGTCCGCCACTGTTGCCAGAAGATGTCCGCTTTACTGGGCTTTCTGCTTCAGATATTCAATCATCCTTGCCGGGTCTCAGCACCTGGCTTCGTTGGGTATTTACTGTAATGGGTGGCTTTATCGTAAGTTCGGGGCTGTTCACGGTTTATTTTGCAATTACCTCGTTTCGGATGCGGGCGCGTGGTGCAGGATGGATTGTGAGCCTCAGTGGACTAGCCTCGATTGGATCGATGAGTCTCGTCAACCTCTTCGTTATTCACTCGGATTTCCAATGGATTCTGCTTGGCCTGGCACTAATATGGGGAAGTGCCGTGATACTGTACCTGCGCAAAAGATAGCAGCCTGTGTGCTGCCGGTCAAGATTCCGGCAAGCCGTTGGCTGTTGCATACGGATTACGGACTGCAATCCATAATAGAGGCATCTTCTACTCCCAATAGCATTCAATTTCCTCAGGATTCCATCAACCTAACCTCAGTCACCCATCAGGAAATACGGCGACAATTTCCCCAAAAGACTTGATCGTTGGCTTTGGAGCCAAATGACAACACAGGCTCCCTTAACAATGGTCGCCACGTCAGGTCAAGCACAACGGATGGTGTAGCCGATAGATGGGAGAAGATGCACGTCATGGCGGAGTTCATTCAGACTTACGGCCAGTCGGTGGCCTATGGGCTGTTTATTTTGATCTTGATCTTGCTCCTGCTTTACATTGTGGTTATGCGCCCAAAAGCGACCTGCTGCAGTACAAGCCGCCAGCCTGCCGATTCTGATCGCCATAACGAAAAGTTGGGCAGTACGATAATGGCAGAGAAGCGGTCAGAATAGCCAAGTAAAAACCCCGTGCCCAAGGTTGCTTTGAAGGGTGAGCCTCGAATACCCAACGTGCAATGGAAATGACTGTAGAGCCCGAACACATCACGCTGCCCGTCCACAACCTGGCTTATGCCGGAGGAGGGGCGCTCACTATCGAGCGTGTCCCTGCTCACACCCCTGGGGTCGTTCAGATCTATATCAACGCGGCTGGCAAAGCAGTACTTGACCTCGCCATCGGCTGAAAATCCCCCGTTTTCCCCAGGATTTTTCTCTACTCTCAATTCATCAGGAAAACATCAGTATTGCCTCAGACCACCATCAGGAACGAATGCGATGCTATTGACCGTAGATAACGGCAATTGAGCGCTCCCAAGCAATGCCAGGAGCGCTTCGGTGAGGAGGAAAGGCATGTTCAAAACAAACGTGGCGGAACCACAAACGATCACCGCTGTCCGTGACCCCGTCTGTGGCATGGAAATCGATCCAGACCAGGCTTACGCATCTCGCAGCGTCGCTGAGGAGGTGTTTTATTTTTGCTCGAAGCGCTGCGTGGAGCAGTTTGACCGCGAGCACTTGGCGTCGGCCACCACCGGTGTTGCGGATGCGGCAGGGGCGCGCTGGATTGAGCTGCCCGTCGCCGATCTAAACGGTAATCATGGGGCGGATCATCTAGCGGAACGCCTCGCCAAGCTGTCGGGTGTCCGCAAAGTAACCGCCAACGCGAAGGCAAAATTGGTTCGTGTCGAGTTCGACACGGCTGCAACCAGTGTCGAGTCCATTATCAATTGTGCTGATGAGGCCGGTTACGCTGTAGGACATGCAACCACTCGGCTCGCCATCAAAGGGATGGACTGCGGGTCTTGCGTTGCCACGATTGAACAGGCACTGAAGCAAACCTCAGGGGTTCTTGAGGCGAACGTTAATCTTGCCACCACACAGGCCCAAATCGAATATGTCCCCGGCCTTGTCGATACAGCCGGGTTAACCAGAGCGATTGAAGCGGCAGGCTATCGAGCCACTGAGGTGGTCTCTGCATCTGAAACCGTCGTGGACCGCGAAGCGCAAGAGCGTGACCGCGAATATCAGACTCTGCTGCGTAAGTTCTGGTTTGCAGCCGTCATTTCCGTCCCGGTGGTCATTTTGTCGTATCCGCAGTTCTTTCCAGTGCTGCGCGACCTGTTGCCAAAGGGAAGTGAAGCCCTGCGACTCGTGTGGGGCTTGCTGGGCGTGATTACTGTTCCCGTCCTTGCCTGGTCTGGCAGCCAGTTCTTCAGCGGCGCATGGTCCGCTCTCAAACATCGCCAGGCCAACATGCACACCTTGATCTCGCTGGGCATTTCAGCCGCGTGGATTTACTCGACTGTCGCAGTGTTATTCCCGCAGCTTTTCCCGTCGTCCGATTTGGCTGAGGTGTTTTACGATGTAACCGCTGTCGTCACCGCGCTGGTTGTCCTGGGACTGGCCCTGGAAATAAAAGCGAAAGGGCGCACCAGCGAAGCGATCAAAAAGCTCATCGGACTTCAGGCGAAGACAGCCCGTGTAGTTCGGAATGGGACTGAAGTCGATATTCCCGTCGAGGAAGTGCTGGTCGGTGACACGGTGGTCATGCGCCCCGGCGAGAAGATACCCGTCGATGGTGTCGTTCTGGAAGGCAATTCATCCGTCGATGAGAGCATGATCACCGGCGAATCGATCCCGGTCGAGAAACGCCCAGGCGACCAAATCATTGGCGCGACGATGAACCAGACTGGCAGCTTCTCCTTCCGCGCCACCAAGGTTGGGAAAGACACGGCGTTGGCGCAGATTATTCGTCTGGTTCAGGATGCGCAAGGTTCCAAAGCGCCCATCCAGCGCGTCGTTGACCAGGTTTCTCATTACTTTGTGCCAACCGTTATGATCTTGGCTGTCGCGGCAGCCGTTGTCTGGTTTGTTTTCGGCCCCCAACCAGCGTTCATCTACGCCCTGATTGTTTTCGTCACGACGCTGATTATTGCCTGCCCATGCGCACTTGGACTCGCCACGCCGACCAGCCTGACCGTCGGCATTGGCAAAGGGGCCGAGCAGGGCATTCTGATCCGCTCCGGTGACGCACTCCAGACGACCCAACGGCTCCAGACCATCGTTCTGGACAAGACTGGCACCATCACCAAGGGTAAGCCGGAACTCACCGACGTCCTTGCAGAGACCGGCTTCGAAGAGGATGCCGTACTCTGGCTGGCTGCATCAGTCGAGCGAAACTCCGAACATCCGCTGGCAAATGCCATTGTCGAAGGCGCGAAAGCGCGCGGGTTGAAACTGCTAAAGGTGACGAACTTCAATGCCATCCCCGGTCACGGCGTTGAAGCGCACGTCGCTGACCGAGACATCCTGCTCGGCAACGCCAAGCTGATGGCAATGAAAGACATCTCGCTGGGGCGACTCGAAGCTGAGGCGCGTCGCCTGGCCGACGATGGCAAGACTCCGATGTTCATCACGATTGACAAGAAGGCAGCAGGCATCATCGCTGTTGCTGACACCGTCAAAGAAGACTCAGTGGCAGCCATCGCTGCGTTCAGACGACTGGGGCTTGAGGTGGTGATGATCACGGGCGACAACCGGCGAACGGCACAAGCCATCGGACGACAGGTGGGCGTAGACCGGGTGCTGGCCGAGGTCTTGCCCCAGGACAAGGCGCACGAAGTGCAAAAACTTCAGCTTGAGGGCAAGAAGGTGGGCATGGTTGGCGATGGCATCAACGATGCGCCTGCGCTCGCCCAGGCGGATGTAGGCTTTGCTATCGGTACAGGGACAGACGTTGCCATCGAGGCCGCCGATATTACGCTGATCAGTGGCAGTCTCAAAGGCGTCGTGACTGCCGTCGAAATCTCGAAAGCAACCATGCGCAACGTCTATCAAAACCTGGTCGGGGCTTTTATCTACAACACGCTTGGCCTGCCCATCGCCATGGGCGTCCTTTATCCGTTCTTTGGCCTCTTGCTAAGTCCGATACTGGCTGCCGGTGCAATGGCTGCCAGTTCAGTCACCGTGGTAACGAATGCCAACCGCCTGCGTGGTTGGAAACCGAAGGAGCTACTGAAATGACACCGACGAATATCCTGGTCATTCTGGGTGGATTGGTTTTGATTGCTGGTATCGCTTGGTTCTTCTGGGGGCCGCGTCAAGGCGGACTTCGTGCAGCGGTCACATCGAGCGGCTATCAGGAGGCGATGGTGCTGGTCAAAGGCGGTTATACACCCGACATTATCGTGGTGCAGCACGGCAAACCGGTTCGGCTGAACTTCCGCCGCGAAGAAACGGCAGCCTGCTCCGAGATGGTCGTGTTAGGTGATTTTGCCAAGAGTGCCAAACTGCCCGAAGGCGAAACCGTGCCAGTGGAGTTCGTGCCCGATGAACCTGGGGAGTACGAATTCACCTGCCAGATGGGAATGATCCGGGGCAAGCTGATTGTCGAGTAAATGGCGCGCAGTGCGGGCAATTTTGAAAGCCATTGCCCATACTGCCCAATTGGAATGTTATGCACTGCACATCGGTAGGGAGTGGATGAAATGGTACACGAACAACCATCCCGGTTCAGTTTCCTCAAGTCGAAAACGGGTGTGGCGATGGTCGCTTTCCTGGCGATTGCCGCCTTCTATCTGATTACCGAACACACGGCGCATGTCTTTGGCCTCTTACCGTATGGGCTGCTGTTCCTTTGCCCGCTGTTGCACCTGTTTATGCACAGTGGGCATGGGGATCACGGCGGACACAGCGACAACATTGAAAACCATGCGCAGCATTCTGAAGGAGGCCAGCGATGAATGACGAGTTTCCAGCCTATGGCCTCTGGTCGCTGGTGATCATGAATGCCGCCGTGTTCATCCTCTTCGCATTCAGCTTCGCGCGCCCACGCACGGCCCGCGATTGGCGCTCCTTCGGAGCCTTCGCCGCCTTTCTGGTGGCGCTTTTCACGGAAATGTACGGTTTTCCATTGACGATCTACCTGCTTTCGGGGTGGCTCGGCAGCCGTTTCCCAGGACTGGACTTGCTTTCGCACAACGTTGGACACCTGTGGTCGACGCTCCTGGGCTGGCAAGGCGATCCGCATTTCAGCCCGCCGCACCTGTTAAGCTACCTCTTCATCGGTGGTGGGTTTGTCCTGCTGTCCAGTGCCTGGGACGTACTCTACAAGGCGCAGCGGGAGCATCATCTTGCCAAAACGGGACCGTATGCGCGGGTGCGTCACCCGCAGTACGTGGCGTTTACGCTTATCATGGTCGGGTTCCTGCTCCAATGGCCGACTCTGCTCACCCTGATTATGTTCCCGATTCTGGTGATCATGTACGTGCGGCTGTCACGGCGCGAGGAACAGGATGCGCAGGTGGAATTTGGCGAGGACTACACGCAGTATGCAGCCAATACTCCAGCCTTCTTCCCACGTCTTGGGAGACGCCGACTGACGACCCCAACTGACCTCAATCAATCTACCTCTCATTCTTAGGAAGGAACGCTTCAATGAGTGACAAATGCCATGTCGAATCAATCCAAAAGATGGCGACGCCAGAGGAGTTGGAAGCAACGACCTCAACGCTTTTGGTCATTTATGGAATGGGCTGCCCGAATTGTGCGGCCCGTGTCCGGAACAGCCTGCTCTCGATCACGGGCGTAGTTGACGCCTATGTAGACCACATCGCGGGCATGGCTCACGTGGTGTTCAACCCAAACTTGACTGCTTCACAGGCGTTGATCGACGCCGTGGCGCGTGCCGGGGGCGATGAGCGGCATGAATATGTAGCTGCACGATTACGATAGGCGTCGCAGTACATAGGAGCCAACCTGTAGGCAATTCGGCTCGCTCGACCATACGCCATTTAGCGCTCACACCTTCAAACAAAATTCAGTTAACGTTGGATTTGCCGCAATTTGCGCGTTTGCAACCCCTTGAAGGAGATACCGTAATGACAAACAAGATTCCGCCCACTATCACAAGACTGCTATTTGCTGTTGGCCTGGCTCTTGCCGTCTTGTCCTGGTCGTTTCTCAGCTCCTCAACTGCCGTAGCGCATGAAAAACCGGTGACCGGAACGGTCTGGGTGGCCGACGAATACGGCAACAGCATTACCGTAATCGATGCCGCTACCAACAAGGTGGTGACGACGATCACTGGGATCGAAGGCCCGCACAATCTGCAAGTGTCGCCAGATGGCAAGAGCGTGTGGGCAGTCAGTGGGCATAAGTCGCTGGCCTTGATGATCGATGCCACGACCTACACGCTTCATGGCACAGTTTCCACCGCAAAAGAGCCTGCACATATCATCCTGACCCCGGACGGCAAAACTGCCTACGCAACAAACGGCGGCGATAATACGGTCACGGCCATTGACGTCGCCACGATGAAAGCCATTACGACCATCCCGGTGGGTGAATATCCACACGGACTGCGGCCCAGCCCTGACGGGAAGTGGGTGTATGTAGCCAATGCAAAGGGTACGACACTCAGTGTGATTGAGACTGCGACTAATCGCAAGGTTGACGACATTGAAGTCGGCCAGAGGCCGGTGCAGGTTGGGTTCTCGCCGGACGGTAAGTATGTCTACTTCTCGTTGAATGCAGAGAACGCAGTTGGCAAGGTGGATGTGACAACGCGCAGGCTAATTGACAAGGTCAAGGTTGGCGTCGGCCCGATCCAGGTCTTTGTCACTCCTGATAACAAGTCAGTGCTGGTCGCTAATCAGGGGACTAAAGACAAGCCCAGCACCACGGTTTCGATCATTGACGCAGCGACCTTTTCGGTGGTCAGCACAGTCGAAACGGGGAAAGGCGCACATGGTACGGTGATCGATCCGTCGGGCGAGTATGCCTACATTACAAATATCTATGGCAATGACGTGGCCGTAATCGACCTCGCTGAACGGAGAGTGATTACGAACATCCCGACTGGCGTTGGGCCAAACGGCATTAGCTTCTCGCCGCTCGCACCAGCCCCCGCGTCAGCATCCGAAATCAAGTTTTCGTTGCCTCACGATGAAGAAGCCGACATGAAGGACATGGATATGGGCAACTGACAGAATCGTTTAAACCTACCAATTGATTCTGCACGCCTGCTGTCGGCATCACAGAAATGGTTGACAGCAGGCGATTTTGCACCATTTTGAAGCCAATATTCCAAGTTGGGCACTCAAGCTGATGGAGTAAATGATGAGGAGCTTTATCAAGATAGAGTCCCAATCTCACTCCATCAGTCAGGACTCCACACTAAATTCGCATAATAGCGAAGTCAAGAATAGCAGGCGAATGATCGTATCGGGAGAGAGCTATGGTCAACGACCCCGTTTGTGGAATGGCTGTGGATGAAACGAAGTTAACCGGTCAGTCAGGCTACAGCCGACAGGCTTACCTGGGTAAGTCTGAATACAAAGGACAAACCTATTATTTCTGCTCGGCCAACTGCAAACGTCACTTTGACCACAGCCCGGAATACTATCTCGATAGGCAATCCCGTCCAACGAATGCGAAGGATGATTCAAAAGGTTGAACACCATCGTGTCGAATCACTGCGGTCACCGCCAATCGCGCAAGGATGAGCAGATCTAACCGGACTCCACATCGACCCACTCAGCAAGCGCTGAATTCCAATTGGTCGCCCTTCCCCGGCTTGCTCGGCCAACTGCCAGCCATTTTTGCGTGGCACATCGTTCGGAAATGCAGCAGCGCAGAAGTAAGGTGTTGTTTACGGAAAGAGGGAAAAAGCGATGTTGAGCAACACGGTGCAGCTTAGGAGACGTTCATCGGATGAGGAGTATGATCGGCATTGGTGTCCAAACTCACAGACCTATGCACCAGCGGACGTCCTATTGCAGTACCTTCGGGCCGGTTGGCAACTGGATAATTTGGTGACTGTACAGAGCTTCTTTCATGGCGCTTGTCGTCGATCCGACGTTTTCTATTTCAGGCTGAACCTCGGAGACATCGTCCTAGAAATGCCTGTCCTGGCGAACCCAGTAGTTTTTCAGATTGTGGAGAACAATCGGTTAACACAAATTCCCTGGAACAGCGAGGCTCATGCGTCAGAGAGCTTCGCTAGTTCCTGTAATGTTTAGTCCGCCTCTGGGTGGCTCGCTTCTCGGAGCAGTCAACGTTCTGTATTGTCTGATCTGGCCGCAGCGTTAGCCAGCATGGGTTCAACTGATTGCTGTGGCTGCCCTCAGCCTCGTATCAATCGCGTGCGCTACACGCCTCAATGATCGTCCCATACTCGGTCAAATGTGTTGTACTTTTCGAACTTGCGCTTTGCCTGAGCAATGCGCCAAATTGCCTATGCTTTGCCCCGGCAAATGGCGCTGGTTCAGGACGCAAGCCTGGCATAAGCTATGGATAACGGGAGAGGGCTAGGGTACGCACATGCTAGTTTGGCGACGAGATTACGAAACGGCGATCCGGCAGGCGACACATCGCCTCGTCGGGGCTGGCCTGCAAGTCGTGCGAACCTTCGACCTGAAATCAGCGTGTGCCGACTCATCGGGCGTCTGCCCACATCACGGCACAGCACCATGCAACTGCCAGATGGCGATCCTCCTGGTTTATGGTGCAGCCGCACAACCGGCGACCCTGATGGTCCATGGATGCGACGGCCAAACCTCGTTTTCCTTGGTGGATGTACCTCAACAGCCGACGGATCCGGAGATCGAGTCGGCAATTCTACGCGCTATATCGTTCGATCATTTGCTCGTGGGCAATGAACCATGAACCAGCACTCGACTGAAGAACGAACTGCCATTCTGAACCGCCTGAAGTCGGCGGAGGGGCATCTGCGGGCGATTGTCGGCATGATGGAGACGGGTCGCCCCTGCGCTGAGATATTACATCAACTGGATGCAGTCGGAGCCGCGATAACGGTTGTTGGCTGCGCGCTGCGCGCCTGCGAGTTTCGAGACTGCACCGACATTATCTTACACAGCCCTGACACTGAAGCCCGTGCCGCTGAGGTGCGGCGACTGGAGGCCCTGTACGGCTTGCCTACCCAACGCTTTACGGTTAAGGAGATAAACCCTGATGAGCAACCCACTTGAGATGGAAATCAGCCTGCCAGTGACCGGTATGACCTGTGCTTCGTGCGTCGCTCACGTCGAACGAGCGCTCAAGGAATTACCCGGCGTTTCAAAAACGGTAGTCAACCTGGCGGCTGCCAAAGCCAGCATATCCTACGATCCGAAACAAATCGGACTGGCAAATTTTCAGCGAGCGGTGGCTGACGTAGGCTATGCCGTGCCTACGGCGGAACTGTCGCTCGACGTGCGCGGTATGACCTGTGGCGCATGTGTGGATCATGTCGAAGGGGCGCTGAAAGCATTGACGGGTGTGGAGAACGCAGTGGTTAACCTCGGCCTGGGTACAGCGCGCGTCCAATACATTCCGGGCGTGGTGACGACTAACCAGATGAAGCGTGCTGTGCGCGAGGTCGGCTACGAGGCCACCGAACGGAGCGCTGCCGCCGATGCTGTTGACCGCGAGCGGCAAGTGCGTGAGGAGGAGCTTAAACGCCAGGGACGCAACCTGATCATTGCCGCGTCGATTGGGCTGCTGGCCATGATCGGTACGTTTTACGATATGCTTGGCCCATTCAAGGCAATCGTACCCGAATGGTTGTCGTATAAGTGGCTAATTGGTCTGCTCACGACGCCGCTGATCTTCGGCCCTGGTCGGCAGTTCTTTACGAACTCGTGGCGCGGTCTGAAGCACGGCGTGACCGATATGAACCTCCTGTATGCGACAGGTATCGGCGCAGCCTATGGCATCGCTGTCATTAACACCTTGTTGCCCAATGCAGGCTTTGGCGGTGAAGGGGCCACGTTCTTCGAGAGTGCGGCGCTGCTCACCACGTTCATCGTGTTGGGCCGCTGGTTGGAGGCGTTGACGCGCGGGCGCACTTCCGAAGCGATCCGCAAACTGATGAAGCTCCAGCCCAAAATGGCCCGTATCCTTCGGAACGGCGCAGAAGAAGACATCCCCGCCGATGAAGTTGAGGTCGGCGATGTTCTGCTGATGCGGCCCGGCGAATCCATTCCGGTGGATGGCGTGGTCAGGGAAGGCTACAGCGCCGTTGACGAATCCATGCTGACTGGGGAAAGCCTGCCTGTTGAGAAGAAAGCAGGCGACGCCGTTATCGGCGGCACACTGAACAAGACCGGTGCGTTCAAGTTCGAGGCTATGAAGGTCGGCGCGGATACGGCGCTTTCGCAGATCATCAAGCTCGTCGAGGATGCCCAGGCGAGCAAAGCGCCGATTCAGAAGTTGGCCGATTGGGTCGCCGGACATTTCATCCTGGGCGTTCACCTGCTGGCAATCGTGGTTTTTGGCTTCTGGTTTTTCATCGGCTTCCGCTTATTCTTCGATCCGAATTCCAGCTTCATCCTCTCGCCCTACAAGCTGGGTGAGATCGGCGTGTTCGGCTTCTCGCTGCTGCTCTCCGTCACGGTGCTGGTAATCTCTTGCCCATGCGCGGTGGGGCTGGCGACACCGAGTGCCATGATGGCTGGCACGGGCAAAGCTGCCGAACACGGTGTACTGTTCAAAGGTGCAGAAGCTATTGAGAATGCCAGCAAGTTGCAGACCGTCGTTTTCGACAAGACCGGCACGCTGACTCGAGGCGAGCCGTCCGTGACTGATGTGATTGTGGCTGGAAACGGAATAGCAGATCATAAGCCAGCCGATCTGCTTCGTCTGGCCGCTATCGCCGAGAAGAACAGCGAACATCCATTGGGTGAGGCAATTGTCCGGGGCGCGGAAGCTAAGGGTTTGGCCCTCGTAGATGCTGTCTCGTTCAACTCGATCCCAGGTCACGGCGTCGAGGCGAAGGTTGATGAACAGCTCGTGCTGATCGGCAATCGCAAATTGATGCGCGAGCGCGCTGTAGACTTCGGAGTGCTGCTGCCGCAGGCTGAACGGCTCGAAGGCGAAGGCAAGACCGTCATGTTCGTCGCAGTGGATGGGCAACCGCTCGGCCTGATAGCCGTCGCCGATACGTTGAAGCCGTTCTCTGTCGAAGCGGTCAAGAAGCTCCACAGGTTTGGGCTGGAAACGGTCATGATCACGGGGGACAACCGGCGCACTGCCGAAGCCATCGCCCGGCAAGTCGGTATCGATCACGTCATGGCCGAAGTGCTGCCACAGGACAAGGCTGAGGAAGTCAAGAAGCTCCAGATGCTAGGCAAAAAAGTGGCAATGGTCGGTGACGGTGTGAACGACGCTCCGGCGCTTGCCCAGGCAGACGTCGGCATGGCGATTGGTTCCGGCACGGACGTAGCGAAGGAAACGGGGGACGTCATCCTGATCAAAGACGACGTGCAGGACGTGATCGTTGCCCTGGAAATTGCACGGGCTACGATGCGCAAGGTCAGGCAAAACCTTTTCTGGGCCTTCGTTTACAACACGCTGGGTATCCCACTCGGCGCGGGGCTGTTCTACCCGTTCCTGCGCCTGGTGGTCAGCCCTGAACTGGCGGGCGCGTTGATGGCGGTAAGTTCCGTGTCCGTCACACTCAATACACTGCTGCTGAAGCGCTTCACGCCGTCGATTCAGCTCGGTGAGGGCAACGCAACGCCGGACACCAAGGCTGCCCATGCACGCCTCACCCCTGCGGCCACGAACAGCAGGCAGTCGTCCAACGGATGAATTCGGCAGTATCGATAGGGCAGGCATTTGCGCACAAGATGGATCGCGTTACGCAATACAAGGGCCAGCCTGCCCTTAGCGTGAAACCTTCGGAACAAGTTAGGAGTCAACGTGGAAAAGATCGTGATTGTCCTCGCCATGCACGGCGCGCCACCCAGTGATTTCTCAAAGCGCGAGATGGCCGAATTATTCAGCCTGCACAGCCGGTTGGCATCGGCGTCAGAGATGGAGCGTAGGGCGCTTCAGCCCCGTTACGCGGAACTGGACACCAAAATGCGTGAGTGGCCGCGCACATCGAGCAATGACCCGTTTTATGCTGCATCCCAGGAATTGGCTGAACACCTTCGCCAGGCAACTCATTGCGAGGTAGTCGTCGGATTCAACGAGTTTTGCAGTCCAGGTCTGGACGAGGCGCTCGATCAAGCGGTCACGAAAGGTGCTGAGAAAGTGGTCGTAGTGACACCGATGACGACACGTGGCGGTGAACACGCAGAGGTTGACATCCCGCGTGCCATACAGGAAGCCACCGAACAGCATCCCGGAATAGCCTTCCGCTATGCATGGCCGTTCCCTGTGCCAGAGGTCGCACAACTCCTCGCAGACCACATCGCCCATTTTGTTTGATTGATCGAATCCTATTGGGAGGTCATCGATGGAACATCAACCGGTTGAGACAGAAATCGCACGTAAAAGCGCCTTGATTTATCTGCCGATTTCGCTAGGGATGGCGCTGCTATTTGTGGTAACTGCCAGCGTGGTCGGTAATTATCCACTCGTAGCGAAGATTGGTGGAGCTTTTTGGATCGGCTTGCTCAGTCTGATCGTGTCGATGCCCGTCGTCACATCGCATGTCAAGAGGCAGCTACGCGGACAAGGGTCGTGAAACCCTTGTAACCAATGGCCGATCTGCCCGGAGTGGAGTAGGATCAGTTCATGTCCATTTCGACTTCGCCTATCCGCGTTATTCTGGCTGACGACCATGCTGTGGTACGTGCGGGCATTCGCCAGTTCATGGGGCGTGCCGGCGACATCCAGATCATTGCTGAAGCCGAAGATGGCGAGATGGCAAAAGCGGCCATCGAACGCCATCTGCCGGATGTGGCGGTACTGGACATCCAAATGCCGCGTGCCACAGGCATTGAAGTGACTCGCTGGGTACGTGCTAACCATCGCACCGTTGGCGTGTTGATCCTGACTGCCTACGACGACGATCCCTACGTCTTGGCGGTCCTTCAGGCGGGAGCGAATGGCTACGTCCTGAAGACAGCCTCGCCGGACGAAATCGTGCAAGCCGTCAGGGATGTTCATGCCGGAAAATCGGTCCTGACCAACACCATTGCCCAGAAATTGATGTCGCACCTCTCCGGCCAGGCTCAAGCGGCCCCGGTTGACCCCCTCACGGATCGGGAGCTAGAAGTATTGGCCCTGACTGCAAAGGGTTATACCAATAAAGCGATTGGTGTGCAGTTAGGAATCAGCGACCGAACCGTACAAGGCCACCTGGCGCACATCTTTGAGCGACTTCGGGCCACCAGCCGCACTGAGGCCGTCATGCGCGCCGTGTCGTTGGGTTGGCTGTCGCCCGATCTGGACGCGCCGAGTGACCGTTGAACGAATGACTCGGCATCCTGACAACCCTGCCCCGTCGCGTGGGGTACGCTGGCGGGGCCTGATTCCTCAACTGTTCGTGATCATCATCCTGCCACTCACGATCCTGTTACTGGCTATTCCCTTTGGCAGCCTGATGCTGCACCAACAGGCGATGCGCGTCCTGGTGGGTGAGCGGGATGAACGGACTGCCCGTTCCGTCGCTCGCGCTCTCAACGAGCAGCTCAATCATCGGGCCGCCTCGGTGCGAAGCATCGCGCTGCGGGCGCTCGATAAGGTATCGCCCAGCAACATCTTGTCTGATTCAGATTTTCTGCTGCCCGATTTTGACGGTGGGCTGGCCTTGTTTGCGCCGGATGGTCGCCTGCAAGCGGCCACAGGAAGCCGTCGCGGATTGAACAGTCCGGGTCTGACAGACCTGCTGCAACGTGCGGGCAAGATACCCATCTTCTCAGCTCCATTCGCCGACTCAAGCACCGGTGAGTTTTGGGTACTGGTCGCCGCTTCCAGCGACCGTGCCTCGATTGCGGTTGGCGCTTTTTCGGCGACAACGCTGATTCAGCGAACCCTGGCAGATGCCTTCACGTCCGGCGATCTGACCTCCGCGGTGGTGTTAGATGCCAGTGACCAGCCCCTGTACCTGACCGGCTCGCTGCCGTTGTCCAGGCAAGTTACGGATCACCCAGGTATCGCGGAAGCACTGCGTGGCGAGAGCGGCACGACTTTTGTCCAGACGCCGGACAGCGGCGAACACGTTGTCGCCTTCAGCCCGGTTGCTCCCGTCGGGTGGGCGCTGGTCATCGAAGAGCGCTGGGAGCTTGTGGATAATTCTCTGCTGCGCACCACTCAGGTCGCGCCGTTAGCCCTCGTACCACCGCTGCTGTTAGCGTTGGTAGCTCTGTGGTTTGGTATCCGCCAGATTGTGCGACCCCTCCAAACCCTTGAAGCGCGCGCGGCAGACCTGGCCTGGGGGCGGTTTAATGCCATAGAAGTGCCAGTCGGCGGTATTGCCGAAATTCGCCGTCTGCAAGCCGAACTGATTCACATGGCCCGCAAGGTCAAGCTGGCTCAGGAAAGCCTGCGGGATTACATCAGTGCGATCACCACCGGTCAGGAAGAAGAACGCCGCCGTCTGGCCCGCGAACTCCATGACGACACCCTGCAAGCGCTAATTGCGCTCAACCAACGCACGCAGCTTGCGCTCTTGTCGATAGGCAACGCTCCGGTTGCCGCCTCGCTGGCCGAAATTCAGACGCTGGCTGAACAAACGATGGCGAATTTGCGACGCCTGACCCGTGCTTTACGGCCCATCTATCTGGAGGATTTGGGCCTGGTGACTGCGCTGGAAATGCTGGCACGGGAAGCTAGCCAGAGCATCAATTTGCCAGTCGAATTTCACCGGATTGGCTCCGAGCGACGCCTGGCCTCTGAGGTGGAGCTGGCCCTCTACCGGATGGCACAAGAAGCGCTGAATAATATCGCCCGGCACGCTCAGGCCTCGCATGGCTCGCTAACGATAAATTTTACTCCAGAGACGGTAACGCTCATCGTATCGGATGATGGACGTGGTTTTAGACTGCCTGAGACTCCGGCGGAATTCGCGCCACAAGGACACTTTGGCCTGCTCGGTTTGCATGAGCGTTCCGAACTGATCGGCGCGCATCTCGATATTCGTTCTGCTCCTGGTCAGGGTACTCAGGTCACAATAAGATTGCCAATACCACCCGTTCATTCAACATAGCCTACAAAGGAGAAGAGGGATGCCTGGCATCCCTCTCCACTGCTTACTTGTGATGTTCGCCGGGTTGATGGGCCTTGCCGACATACTTTTCCGGCTCTTTGTCGAACGACTTCTTGCAGCCAGGTGAGCAGAAATAGTAAGTCTGGCCCTTGTACTCGGACTTACCGGCGGCAGTCTTGGGATCGATGTCCATGCCACAAACCGGGTCTTTCACCATTGGATTTTCACCTCCTTTCAGCGGGCGAATCTCGTCCAGATTATCCATGAATGCACCAGCGTGGGGAAATGGTTCCAGTGCTGCCCGTAATTCCCCACGCAGGGGTGGTGAGGCTTGAATTATCTCGGCAAGGTGAGGCAAGATGATTTGGGCCATGGCAAAATCATAGGCCACTTCCGTATTCATCCGATTATTGCGGTCAAAAAGCCCCACGCCTTCCAACGACCAGGCATTCGCCAGATAGACGGCGATCTCGTCCCGAATCGAACTGGGCAGATATATACCGTGATGCCTCAACAGTTGCTCAACGTGCAGCACGGGCCGCAGTGCTTGGCGTTGCCCACGCAAGAGGCGATGGACTTGTCGCCGAGCCGAGATCAGATCACGAATGCAGGAGCGCAAAAACATACTTTCCCCATCCAGCATTCCAGTTCGTCGTGGAATACATTTGATCGATGCTGGTGCGGTATGCGGCCAATCGATGATCGTGGTTTTCGATAGGAGAACCTTATCTGTCCAGTCAAAACGTGCCGAATCCATCGTCCCGATAAGGAGTAAATTGGGAGGATAAGGGATTGGCTCGGTCAAGTGCGCACATGGCAAATGCATGATTTGCCCATGCCGGAGCTGGAATGCCACCTCTGAAAAGAAGCCTCGTAGTTCATCGGGGCTGATGCGCATCAGACAGGCGATCAGCACTCTTTGTGCATTCTCCGGCTGCCAGGCTTCTTCGATGAGAGCTAAGATTTTCCCCGCGATGAGTCGCGTTTGGGCCTCAGCGAACAACCCAACGTTGCCGGTTTGGCCCGCCCACCACGCATGACCATCCAATATCTGGCAGTGTAAAGACTCACCGCCTAAAACGCTGACCAGACTCTGAACCAGTGCCAGCTTGCCGCTTTCAGACGGCCCGATCAATATCGCCAGCGGTTTGGATTTAAGGGCGACATAGCAGTTGACGATTGACGCCGGGTCTGCCTGTAGGCCCATTTCGGCTGCCCTGTCGATCAAGCCGGTGACCTTGTCGCATTCTGGCCCCGATTGCGCGCCAGTTGGCGTTTGCATTGCTGTGTGGCCTTCAAGGCCGAACATCCTTAGGTCCTCTATAGGTCGATTAGACGTGTCGTTGACCCGCGCAGCTAATGTAACGCGGGCTAGGCAATGTGCCGAGCGCCAAATGGCGGGGCCAGACTACGCCAAACTGCCTATTGCGCTCGTCCACGGACGAGCCACAGGCCGAGTCCACCACTGAGCAGCGCGACAGCAACAATGCCAATAATCTGCCCGACAGGTTTCGAGCGATCCAGCACGTGCGGTTCGCCAGATGCTTCCTGCATGGTAGCCGGGCCAGCACTGGCGGTGGTTGATGCTGCTGTAACAGTCAGATCGGCTGTGGCTGTCCCACCGTCCTCGGTGACGGCACGAACCGTGTAGCTGCCCGGCGGTGTGTCGGCGGGGATGGTGAACGTTGCGGTGAAACCCCTCTCTTCCCCTTGGGCTGTCGCGGTAGCCTTTCCGAGCGGAATGGAACCTTTGGGACCTTCCAGTGTCAGGGTGAACACTTCATCTGGCTCCATCTCCGTACCCGTCACGGTGATCTGGCCGCCAGCAGCAGCGATAGTTGGCTGCACGGCGATGACAGGCTCGCCATGCGCCAACACAACGCCAACTCCAGTGAGCGCAAACATGAAGATTGCGATCAGGTTGCGAACTAGGAAGTTTTTCATTGCAGTGTTCCTACTTGAGATGAGCCGACACAGGTTGTAGGGTCGCATAAATTCCACTCACAACAATGATGACGAGGACGACTCCTGCAATAACCAATAGCCCTTTCCGCCTGGACGGGCTGAGATATGGACTGCGATCCAGAATAGGAACAAGGGCGAGTAACAGACCGAGTACAACCGGAACGATCACAAGCGCTCGTACACCCCACGTTGCTTCCGCGGGGAACAACCAGATGAACATCCACCAGGGTTTGGTTACCTCAGCGCCTGCCACGCCGGGTTGTCCAAGCGGTGCGGGCAAGAGTAAGCTCAGGCTGAGCGCCAGGCAGAAGACCAGTAGCCCGTAACCCGCCATCCGACGCACGTGAACGTTGAAGTGCGATTCGCCCTCGCCTACGGTGGCGCTAGTGGTCGCTTCCGGGGTGACTTTAGGCGAAATGCCGTGCTGTTTAACCAGGTAGAAATGAACCACGACCAGCAGCGCGAAGATCAATGGCAGAACGGCAGTGTGACCATCAAACAGCCGCGTGAGCAGGGGTACTGTCCGACTGAACTCGGCTGAGAACCAGGCTCCCAGGCCGCCGATCAGTTCTGCTGCTTCCTTATTGTGCTGCAGCGCTTCCAACCCCTCCTGATCGAACTTGAGTACCGACCCGGTGAAGGCCAACCCAAGCGTTACCGCCAGCAGCCCCAGGCCCACGAACCAGTTGATCTCCCGTGGGCGTTTGTAGGAGCCGGTGAACAGCACACGCAATAAATGCAGCAAGACCGTCACGGTCACGATCTGTGCCGTCCAGAAATGGATCGAGCGCACTAGATCGCCGAGGGGCGCACCTGTGATAATGTAGACCACGCTGTCGTGAGCGTCAGCCGGATGTGGGTGATAGAACTGCGCCAGGTAGATACCGGTGATGATGAGGATGATGAACCCCATAAAAGTGATTCCACCGAGCGTGTACGGCAGCGAGTTGGCGTGTTCTGGCACGTTGTAGGCCAATCCCCGCAGTCCCAGCCGCTCCGTTAGCCATTCGCCCAGTTTCGGACGAGGCGAGGATTGGATAGTTTCTGTCATCTCCTAACTCCTCTCTCAATTTGTTCAAGGCTGTATGAACGAGTGGACATCCGGAGTCAGGTGCAGAGGGAAAACCAGGGTGAGCGTGGCGTGTTTTACCGAAAATGGTTCCCATGCAGCGATCCCGTCTCTGACAGTCAATCGCCACTGATACCGACAGGGTTCCTCCAAATGTCAGTCTATCACTCTGGGCGGGCCATACCTAGCGTCCAATGGCGTGCGGACTTCGGGCGATTCTGCGCATATCGGCATACGCCATTTGGCGCATGACAGCCTTTGTTTCTGAGGGCTACGATAGATAGAAGGGGTTATGTCGCATCGGTGATCACGACCCACGAAGGACAGACTGCCCCCCTCAAGCCGCGCGCAGAACCTTGTTTATGCCGACTGGTTTGCTCCCGAATAAGGCTTAGACTTGCGCACCGCAACGCCTACCGCGATAATCGTCATCACCACCCCCACCGCTTTGATTGGGCTTATGTCTTCGCCAAATCCAAGAGCAGCTATCCCCAGGCCGAGAACGGGAACCAGGAAAAGCGCCATCGTCAGGCGTCCGAGGTCTTCACGCTGAACCAACCAGTACCAGACGGCTGTAGTGAACGACGTTCCGATGAGGGCCAGGAAAAGCAGTAATCCCACGAATTCGGCAGTCCAGAGCATCTGGCCGTCGCGTTCGATAAGGCTGGACAGGGCCAGCAACGGTAAACTACCCACGATGAGTTGCCAGGCTGCTATGGTCAGCACGCTACGCTGGTTCCCCATCGTCTTAAATATCACGTTGCCAGCAGACGATCCAGCGGAGGCTGCGAGGGCCAACATCGCGCCCGAAAAGCTCCCGGCATCCGCGGAGACCAATGCCGGGGAGACGATAAGCGTTACCCCAATAAGACCCAATGCGAGCGCCGTCGATTTGCCGGGCGTCAACTGCTCTTGCAGAAATATCGCGGCCAAGACAACGGTAATGAGGGGTTGAATGTTCCCCAGGACCGATGCAATTCCAGCACCCGCCTGACCCGGGCTGAGGAACATTCCAGCAAAGGCACCCGCAGGGGCAGCGAGCGATAGCATTAGCAGGCGGAGCCAGAGTCGGCGAGGTGGTCGCCAGGGTTGGCGCAGCACGATCACAAGACTGAGGAGTGCCACACCCGCAATGAGCGCCCTCAATCCAGCGAAGCGAAGGGGCGGTGCGAAGGTTAGACCGGCCTTGATCATCACAAAACACACGGCGTAAACCGCCGTAATAGTCACCAGAATAATGATCCGTGTCTTGTCCATCACGACGATTGGTTGACGCACTAAGAATTTTTCAAAGCCGCTGACCTTGCTTCCGCTCTCATCGATTTGAACCAGAAGATGTGATCAGGGCTGAACTGGGCGTGTTTCTGCTGATGTTCAGAGCGTTAGTGGCTTTCGCTATACAGTCGCTAGTATCAGCAGCCCCATCACCACCACCCCGCCTCCGAGGGCCAGGCGCACTGATTCCTTATGGTGCAGATTCCAGTGTGCCACGCGGTTCAACGTGGGACGGGCCGAAGCGATGATCAAGATAATCACCAGGGGCAGCACAAACACGAGGTTGTACAAGACCAGATAGCCATAGCCCAGAAGCGCGGTGGGTTGGAGCGCCAGCAGGCTCAACACGCCCAGGTAGACAGCCCCGCTGCACGGCACGGTGCAAAGCCCAATCAGGAACCCGCCAATCACCAAGGCGGGGACGGTTGCTTTTTTCCCCATCTGGTGAGCGAGTGTACCAACCCGACGGGGTGCCTGTAGCCGCCAACCGACATCGGGCAGGAAATAATCTTTCAACATCCATAAGCCGAACAGAATCGCCAACAGAGCGGCGAAACGCGCCGGAAGATGCTGGCGGGTGAAAAAGTCCAGCGATTTGAGCAGCCCGACACCGAGTGCCAGGTAAGTCAGAAAGACCGCTGCGATGTAAATGCAGCCCATGCCCAGCAAGCGTGCGCGGAGAGCCTTCGTATTTTGCTCTCCAACCTGAAGCGTCGAGGTCATGGCCGTAATAAACAGTAGCAAGACGGTGAATGCGCAGGGGTTGATTCCATCCACTGCGCCCGCCACGATGACGGCTGGCAACGTGATCTGAGGCAGGTATGTGCGCATACTCTCAGTTGGCGCGTTCGGGTGCCACAGCCCCATCAAAGCGACCGCGCCGAGCGCGAGCATCGTCAGAAGTGAAATAACGGTGATATTACGCAGACGAATGCTCATGATTTATACCCCCTCCACAATCAGTTTGCCCTGCATCGTGGGGTTGGCGCGCCCGCCACAGCAGATATCGCAGTAGAACGTAAAGATGCCCGGCTTATCTGGTGTGAAGGTAGCCGAATCGCTGCCCTGTGGTGGAGCAATAATACTCACGCCGAGTTCGTCGATAGCCCATTGATGCTTGCCGCCACCGTCCGTATGGTACGGGCTGTCCATGCTGGTGAGCCGCACGGTGATCGGCTTGCCCACTTTGACCCGAATTTCTTTCGTACTGAACCCGTCCATCGCCGCGCTGATGTCAACCGTATTGGCGGCGGAAGCGGGCGTTTTCGACGCGAAGGCCGAAACGAACAGATAGCCTGAAACACCGACAACGAGAACGACAATAACCGCGAAGGCGATTGCCCGAATCTTTTTCCGTTGCGTTTGCAGGGCTGCCCGTCGTTGTCTGGCTTTATGACTCATGGCCTGTTGCTCCTCAGTCACACAATCGCTATCTCTCCAAATTATCGTGTGCCACGACAGCCCTGTATATACGCAATTTGGCGTGTCAAGCATACGCTTCTTGGCCTGCGCAACGAGCAGGCATCCGGCTTCCACACGGCACGCTCTTGCCTTGATACGCAGATCTACCATCCATGCCCCCGCCAAATGGCGTATTGCCAGTACGCCACAAGGGGGCTAATAATTCAGAAAATGTTTGCTGCCCAAATGTTGCCTGATTCGAGGTTTCAACCGAAGCCATCACTCACTTCGCAGCAGCGGCCTCGCTGCAAAGAGCAAAGGTAAGTGCCATGAATAATCCGACAATTCGTGTTGTGCTGGCTGATACGCATGGCCTTGCTCATCGTGACCTTCAGAAGTTCTTACGCGCGGCTGGCGACACCATCACAGTTGCCTCGGCTGGCTACGCCGGGCAAGCGGTTGACCTGGTCACGCGCCACAGGCCGGATGTCCTGGTCCTGGATATTGAGATGTCACCTGCGAGCGGAGTCGAGGTTATCCGGCGTTTGCGCGCCCTCGGCTCAAACGTGGGTATCTTGGCCCTGGTTACTACTGGGGACACTGCATGTATCAGAGCTGCCCTGAACGCCGGGGCAAACGGCTATGCGCTCAAGTCGTCGAGTGCCGACGAGATTGTAGAAGCTGTCCGTGCCGTTTATGAAGCAAATAACGTGCTTATTCAAGGTCATTTGGAGCGGCGCGGCTGAACCGAATTTTAGCACTGCTCCTCGACATACAAGGAGAGACCCGACGCGGCGACACCATAAACCCCCTTCGAGGAGTATCCTTACATGAGGAACTTTGCGATGAGGATCGATGAGTTTTGTCGTGCGGAACCATTGTGCAAGCCTGTGGACAGCAAGTGTCTAGCGGAGGCAATGACGGCCTTTTTGGAAGTCTGGAATATGAATTGCCCATACTGTGCCATATGGGTGCGTAATAGCCTCTTGAAACTGGACGGCGTGCTAATTGTCGATGTGTTTGTCAAACAAGGCATTGCTGCCGCGACCTACGATCCGAAATACATTAGCGTTGACGATCTTCTCAGAACGGTAATCGAGGTCGGCCAGGACTGTCAACGCTACTATAGCGCAGAATTGATCGGTCAAGAACCTGCGGCGCAAGCGCTACATTTGCAGCCGTGATGGTTGACTGATCCCGCTATCGCATAAACGCGCGACCATACTTCTCGTTGCCTAACCAGATGAATGTATGGCTCTAGGTGCATAAGATATGAATAGACTGTGGCCTAATCTAATGTCGCAGTTTAATTGCAGGAGGTCGGATGAATCTCTTTCATCGTTGGTATTGTCGATCTTCATTTTGGAAGAAGGCGCTCAACGAAAAGATATTGCCGTGGACGCTCAACGAAGTCTATCTGGGCGACAATCTCCTGGAGGTCGGGCCAGGGCCAGGTTTGACGACCGACGTTCTCCGTCAGCGTGTCGCCCATCTCACAGCAATTGAAATTGATCCAGAGTTGGCAGACAAACTCAAACAGCGGATGCACGGCACAAATGTGACGGTTGTATCGGGCGATGCAACGAAGATGCCGTTTGAGGACAAGTCGTTTTCAGGAGCCGTGTCATTCACGATGCTCCATCATGTACTCTCTGCGTCCCTTCAGGATCGGCTGCTCGCTGAGGTATATCGGGTGTTGAAGCCGGGCAGCACTTTCGCCGGGGTCGATAGTGTCTGGAGTCCCCGTTTCCAGCTTATCCACCTCTTCGATACGATGGTCCTCGTTGACCCCAACACCTTCGGAACACGCCTGGAACGGGCGGGATTTACGAATGCGTCCGTTGAATTGGGCAAGAATCGATTTCGGTTTCGTGCGCAGCGACCCCGAGAACGGGCTGTGGAATCTCAGTCCCACTGAGATTGCTGCGCCAGTTCAGGAAAATACAAAGAAGCCAGTTAGGGCATCCAATGACGCGCCGACTGGCTTCTCTTGTAGCCTGCTTCCCAGGTTGTCCTACTGCTGGCTGCTTTCGCTCACGAAAGCACCATGCCAGTGATGGAGCCAGACCTGTCCTGTATAGCCATTGACGCTTAACATGCCGATGATTTTGCCATCACGGGTAATATCCAGCGTGTAGTAGCCGTAAAAAGCGAGAGCCTCATCCTCAACCTTGGCGCCCGGCAGCGCCTTGTCAAGGTATGCCTGGGCACTCTCAATCGCTTTGCTCGCTGAGATGGTCAACTTATCGCCGTCTTGTGTTGGAGAGCCAAGTCCCATTGCCTTGCCCATCGAGCCATAGCGCAGATTCCACATCATGTTCGGCCCCGGTTCAGCATAAACGGTTCCGGTATTCGGATCGATCAGGAACTCAAACGCGCCGCGCTTGGTTTCGGTTTCGACCGCCTCCCCATAGAAGTGGTTGCTAAACTGCATGATCTCCTTAAGTTCGAGCTTCGTCTTGCCGTTCCAGGCGGTGATGTAGGCTTTCGCAACCGCGGTAGCGTTTTCCAGTGTCAAGGGTTTCGCAACAGCAACCAGATTGGCTGGCGGCGTCCACGCCCCCATCATGCCGTTTCCAGGGCCGAAGCTACCCATCTGACCCGGATCGGCATTCATCATGCCGCCCATCATGTTCATCATGCCGCTCATCTGGCCGCACTGCTGGGAAGAGGGTTGATAATTGCCGCCCATCATGCCGTTGCCGCCCATCATACCGCCCTGAGCCATCATGCCACCATTCATCATATTCCCGAACGGGCAGGGGGTCTGCGTAGGCCCCTGGGCATAGACTGGAACACCATTGAACAAGACGATAAAGCCCAGTGCGAGTACAAGTGTCGTTCCAACCGCCAGGAGGCCCTTCACGTTACGTTGCCTTGTCATTTGACCATCTCCTTTGTCTGCTTAAGATCTTCGATAAGCGCGAGATATTCATCCCGCGAGATATCACCTCGTGAGTAGCGCATCTGGGCTATCTCCTGCGCTGACGCGGGCGAAGTGGCTCGCGCCGATTGCCCACCCAGGAAGAGCGTTTTTAGGCCCCAGATCACCAATGCGGCAACTGCCAACCAGAATAAGATCATCAGCAGACCACCGCTCCACATCCAATATCCATACTCCCCGTTCCAATACCTGTGCCAATTGGTCTGCGGGTTTGTAGTGCGCGCTTGAGCAGGTGATGCTCAGACGCGACAAGAAGCAGAAACTAAAGATGACCGCCCTGAAAAGGCGCACTCGATTTAGTTTTCGGACTCTCAAAACCTCTCAGCCGGGGCTTGGCTCCACTTTTCAGCCCGGCGCTAAAAAGTTGGCACAGGTATTGCCCGTTCATCATCGCCATTTCCTCTCAACTGCTCCCCAATATCGTACAAATCGTCAGCGTGATATTGGAGCATGAACTATGGGTATGATGCCAAATACGATTGAAGCTACGGTGTCGCTTCTATGAAGTTTTGGTGAAGCTCAAGCAAGCGGGAGGGTGAAGTGGAAGGTACTGCCCTGGCCTGGCCCCGGACTTTCGGCCCAGATGCGCCCACCGTGCGCCTCGACAATGTGCCGGGCGATGGTCAGCCCAATGCCGCTGCCACCACTGGCGCGCGCCCTGGACTTGTCCACACGGTAGAAGCGTTGGAAAATGCGTTCCAGGTCTGCTACTGCCAGCCCAATGCCCGTGTCCTGAATTGAGAACTGCATCATCGAGCCGCCACGAGTCAGGCAGATCGTGACCTTGCCGCCCAGATCAGTATATTGAAGCGCATTGCCGAGCAAATTCGCCAACACTTGCCGAATACGCTCAACGTCCGCCAGGACACTGACCGCTGCCGTAGGCAAATCGGTCTCCAAGCCAACGCCTTTGTCGTTGAATTGAGGGCGCAAGGTGGCTGCCGCCAGGGTCACGAGTTCAGTCGAATCGCAGGGTCGGATGTCCAGGTGAAGTTGCGCAGCCTCGGCGCGTGACAGTTCTTGCAGATCGTCCACCAGAAGTTGCAAGCGCTCGGCCTCCCGGTGTACCAGTTCAAAGGTCTCCGGGGTAGAGGGGATGACGCCATCCTGCAAGCCTTCCATGTAGCCTTTGATGCTGGCTAACGGCGTTTTGAGTTCGTGGCTGACGTCGGCAATCAGCCGTTGGCGCATCGTTTCCGTCTCGACCAGTGCCGCCGCCATGCGGTTGAAACTGCGCGTCAATTCGCCGAATTCGTCGCCTTGATCCATAGGTAAGCGTTCGTGGTAATGACCCTCGGCAATGTGGTGGCTGGCCTTGACCAACTGGCGGATAGGTTGAACGATGCGCTGACTGATGTACCAGCTGAGTGCGGTAGCAACCAGCGTGGCAGCAATACCGGCGATGAGCAAGGCGTTGTTCAGCGTTTGCCGGAAATTCGTGTCGATTTCGGACTCGAAAGTCTGCATATCGCTGCCCATCATGGCTTGCATGGTCATACCCGACGCTCCTCGCATATTGCCCATGTGGCGTGAGAAGTCCGCAGGCGCGATAAAGGCTGTAGAAAGTGCCAGGATGAGCAATCCTACCGCAATAACGATGAGGTAGGAGATAATGAGCTTCCCGATCAGACTCATTCGGCTTTGTCCTCAAACTTATAGCCAACCCCGCGCACGGTAAGGACATATTGTGGGTTGGCCGGGTCGCGTTCTAATTTCTGCCGCACGTGACCGATATGCACGTCCACCACGCGCTCGTCGCCATAGAAATCGTAGCCCCATACCCGTTCCAGCAGTTGCTCACGGCTTAACACCATTTCCGCGTAAGTTGTCAGCGTCTTGAGCAGTTTGAACTCCAGTGCGGTCAGTTCGATTTCCTGACCCTCCCGCCAGACTTTGTGCCGTTGACCATCAATGCGGATGTGCGGAAAGCTCATCACGTCCTCTGCCGCTGCGCCTTCCGCACGCCCCCGGCGCAGGATGGCTTTGACCCGCGCGACCAATTCACGTGGGCTGAACGGTTTGGTCAGGTAGTCATCCGCCCCGACTGTCAGCCCAACGACGCGGTCTGTTTCCTCAGATTTGGCGGTGAGGAGCAGCACATAGGCATCCGATTCCCGGCGAATCTGCTGCAAAATCTCAAGCCCGTCCATGACAGGCAGCATCACATCCAGAACAACCAGATCCGGGTGGAAGCGGCGAAAAAGAGCCAATCCCTGTGTCCCATCTTCAGCGGTATCAATCGTATAGCCTTCGGCGTGCAGGTAAGCCGTCACTATCCTTCGGATATTTTCCTCATCATCAATAATGAGTATGCGTGTTTTTCCAACGATGGTCGTCAACGTTGTGTGCCTCACTGAAGAACACATGACTATTGTCAGGATTGTATCCCCAAAATTGGCTCACCATGTCGCCGCATCAATTCCTCAGCAAATCATCAGGATTACCTCAACCCGTCATCAGCCGCGTGTACAATAATCATCAATAGCAATTCCAACTACCGATAGTGCCCCGCGTTCGGTTTGTATTTGACTTTCAATTGGATGGGCAAGGCTTCCGGGGATAGGAAAGGCTGTATACGATGATCGGGAAAGTAGCACTCGTTACGGGTGCAGGATCAGGTATAGGTCGGGCGACGGCTATTCTGTTCGCTCGGGAGGGCGCTAACGTAGTCGTCTCCGATGTAAACGAAACTGGTGGTAAGGAAACTGTAGAACACATTGAGGCGGCGGGCGGACAAGCCACTTTTGTCCGCGCCGATGTCTCCAAGTCTGCCGAGGTACAAGCGTTGATCAGTAGCACAGCTTCAGCCTATGGACGACTCGATTATGCCTGCAACAATGCGGGGATCGGCGGCGCTCAGAAATTTACCGCAGATTATATGGAGGCTGACTGGAACCAACTGATCGGGATCAACCTCACAGGTGTCTGGCTCTGCATGAAGTACGAAATCCCGCAGATGCTCAAGGTAGGTGGTGGTGTGATAGTCAACATGTCCTCAATCTTGGGCTGGGTTGGCTTTGCAGGTGCGCCTGCTTACGTTGCAGCAAAGCATGGTGTGGTTGGCCTAACCAAAACGGCTGCGCTTGAATACAGCGCCCAGAACATCCGCATCACGGCGGTATGCCCGGCATTTATCCAGACGCCTATGGTGGAAAAAGCTATTGCTGACCCAGCAGTTTTGCAGATGCTGGTCGGAATGCATCCGATCAAGCGTATGGGCAAACCGGAAGAAGTCGCCGAACTGGTCGTGTGGCTATGTTCTAACAAGGCATCCTTCATAACGGGCAATGCAGTACTGGTTGATGGTGGGTACGTCGCACAGTAAAAGCTGAACAGAGAATCAACATTTCGAGCCGTCCATCAATTGATAGGATGGCTCGACTTTTTTCAATAGTCTCGCAATGTTAATTCAGCCAACCGTCTCTCACGAGTTGAGTGAGATCACTGCGCGTTTCATCCTCTAATAGCCGACGCTGCTCGTCTTCCTGTTCCAACGCCGGGTCGGCTGGCCCAAAGCGGAATGAGAATTTTT